>Ga0222695_1000043_pt1 | contig 84335 bp, 94 predicted proteins | sample AntAcemetage1398_FD_179834 | JGI IMG/M metagenome (GOLD analysis project Ga0222695, IMG submission 179834) | Saline water microbial communities from Ace Lake, Antarctica - #1398 | ecosystem: Environmental > Aquatic > Non-marine Saline and Alkaline > Saline | place: Antarctica: Ace Lake...
AACCCCGTAAGACCTTAAAAAAGAAGGGGTTAGCAGAATAGGATCTCTGAGATTCAAATAAAAAAGAAATTGCTTTTAAAATGAGGTTTTGATAATCTGAGATGTTTGAGTTTTGAAATTAGCTCGCATTCTGTCTTAAATATATGAGCGAGCTGTTTCCGGGAAAAATAACGGATCCATTGTCAGGGTGGGATATTCCGTAAATAATATCAAAAAGTGTTGTCTTTCCGCATCCATTAAGGCCTACAAGCGCCGTAACGCCGGGATTGGCAGTTATTGAAATATCATCAATTATGATTTTGTCGCCAAAACTTTTGGTAATGGAGTTAAGCCTTGTCATACATTATCTCTTGGCCAACAGAGGTGTATTCTCCGGCACTATCCCTCATAGTTATTAGTTTTGTTTTAGAAACTGTTTCACAATTGCTTAAAACTAGATGGGCAGTAAAAAGAGAAGGGGATACTGAAGGGTTTTCCCGATAAAGATAAAGGTGTCTTAATGAAAATCCGGCCTTCGTTACAGAAGAAAGGGCAAATTGTATGCGTGATGTGGGATATACGAATATAAAATGCCCTTTATCTTTTAAAATTTTAGAGGCAGATAAGAGAAAATCGTTTAAAGAGCCGAAAAACTCATGCTTGGCTTTTGCTTTTTCATTGTTGGGGCTGTGTTTCCCGGCATTAACAGGAAAATAAGGTGGATTTGTATAAACAAGGTCGCATTTTTTAGTAAAAGGTAGAGACATGTTTAAAAATGAGTCTTTTATTGGAGTTAGAGTGTCAGAAAGTCCATTCTTTTCAATATTTTGTCTTAATAGATTAAAAAGATTATCCTGTACCTCAAAACAGTAGGTTTTTGATTTAAAACCATGACAGCTAAGTACAATTGGAACAACACCGGTGCCAGAGCCGGCTTCAATTGAGGTCGGTACGTCTTTTTCAGAAAGCATTTTAAAAATAAACCATGACAATATCATGGAGTCAGAATTAAAACGGTAACCATCCTTATGCTGGTCAATGAATGTAGAGTCATTAAATATTTTATCCGAAGTGATTTCCTTGATCTTATCAGAGGACTTTTCTGATGATGTCATCCTTTTTTATTGCTCCCTCTCTAAGAATCTCGAAGTTGTGATGATCTACTTTGACAATTGTTGATGGCACCTTAAGTGTCTGATATTTCTGCTCAAGGGAAATGGAATCATCACAGATGAGCACGCCATCGATCTGATTTTCAAAATAATTAAAAACATCAACATAATTTGTAGCCGGAGTAAGGCCCGCCGGGTTTGCACTGGTGCTGATTATAGGGTGTCCGACAAGGTCAATAAAAGAGTTTACAAAATCAAAGGGGGAGCATCTTATTCCAACAAAGTTCGTTCCACCGGTGAGAAAATCAGGAAGATCTGATTTACACTCATGAACTATTGTGAGAGGGCCAGGCCAGAAGAATTTGGCAAGTCTTTGAGCAACTGGTAAAAAAGTGTCAATAAGCTCAAAAAGCATTTCCCTTTTGTTGTTAGATATAAGAACAGATAGAGGTTTGTTGTTCGGTGTTCCTTTGATCTTTTTCAGTTTCATAACGGGATCTTTATCGAAAATGATAGAACCAAGGCCGTAAACTGTTTCAGTCGGATAGGCAATAACAGAACCGTTTCTGATTTTCCATGCGGCTTCTTCAATAGAAAGAATTTCCATACTACAGCTCCTTAACTAACTGTTTAATTTTATTATCTTTATCGTTAACAACTTTTATCATGTTCTGTTTATATTCAGTGAACTTCTGCTTAAGGGTTTCGTCAGAAAGTGAAAGGATCTGAACTGCGAAAAGGGCAGCATTCTTTGAACCATCAATAGCCATAGACGCTACAGGAATTCCAGATGGCATCTGAACAGTTGAATAGAGAGCGTCAACACCATTTAATGCTGTTGCATTGATAGGAATAGCAATAACAGGTTTAATGGAATGTGCGGCAACAGCACCGGCGAGGTGGGCAGCAGCACCAGCTCCTACGACTATACAATCTCCTTTAAAGTTTGAAACGATTTCGATAGTTTTATCCGGCGTTCTATGTGCAGAACTGACGCTAACAATATAAGATACGCCAAAATCATTCAAAACTGAACAGCATTTTTTCATAATAGGCCAATCTGAATCACTTCCCATAAGAATTAAAACTTTGTCCATAAAAAACTCCTTCTATTTTTTATTTTTGTTTTTAGTGTCCTTTTTTTTGGCTTTGATGTTGTGCAGTTTAGTCAAGTTATCGACATACTTTCCAGATCGGTCGATGCAGGTCCTAACTTTTTGAAGATTTTCGTAGCTATGCAATGTCGTGTAATTTTTAACATTATTTGAGCAGCTGATAAAATAATCAATAGACTCCAGAATCATTTTTGAAATATCGTCGTTTTTATTGCCATCTGTTTGCGAAACGATACTTGAACAGTTTTTAATGGTAGAATCGATATTATCCAGTATTGAGACAATGTAATTATCATCAACAGCTTTTGCAATAGAAAGGCTCGTACTTAAAGTCATAAGTCTATATGCAAGAGAGAGCTGTCCAATTGCTATGGATTGATATTTGGGAATAACGAAATCATCCTTTTTATCTTGAGTAAAAACGTTAAAAAGGAAAAAAAATAAAAACACAAAAACTAGATGTTTTTTCATACCAAGCTCCAATAAAAAAAATCAAGGGATAATAGCAGAAGATGTTAAAAATGTCAAAATTGATAAAAAAGAATAGAGCGGGATTTGTTGCGAATTGTATAGTCAATAGTATGTTTGGGGTTGATGTCAATAGGTGGAAGGTCGTCCTTGGTACGAAAAACAACGAACCATCCATTTTTTGAAATTGACTCCCGAATCTTAGAAAAAATATTGCTATCTATGCGCACAGCTCTTGAAATAATAACATCAAAACGAGTTTCATTTTTAAAAAAATCAGTAAAAATGGGGAAAACATTGTTGAAATTCAGTTTAGATGAAGCGTACATTAAAAACGAAATTTTCTTTCTTGATTTATCGAGTAGGTGAAAGTTAATGTCTCGATAATAAATAGAAAGAGGAATGCCGGGAAATCCGCCACCAGTTCCAAGATCAAGGACGTTTTTGGAATTTGAAAAAGCATCAGGAAAAAAAGTTGGATAAAGGGAGTCTATAAAGTGAAGGTCAATTGCTTCGTTGATTTCTTTAATAGTGGAAAGATTGTGAACGTTATTCCAGCGAGAAAACTCATCCCAGTAGACGAGCATATCTTTAGAAAAGGAAAGAGAAGAGGGTGAGTCCTCAAAAAAGCCTTTATTGATAAGGGTTTGAGAAAGTGTTTCACATGAAACATGTTTAGCGGTTTTCATTTTTAACTCTTTTGATATATAAAAGAAGAATCGAAATGGCTGCGGGTGTGATTCCTGGAATGCTGCTAGCTTCAGACAATGTGGTGGGTTTTAATCTGTTAAGTTTGTCTTTAACTTCATTGGTAAGGCCTAGAATGGTGTTGAAATCGAGTTTAGACGGGATCTTGATTTTTGAAGATTCACTAAATCTTTCGATTTCTTTTTTTTCTCTATCGATAAACCCAGAGTATTTTATTTCGACTTCGGCTCTATTCCAGATATCAGCCCGGATAGATCTTGAGAAAAAAGCTTTAAGCTTAAGCCGATCAATTCCGGGGCGTCTAAGAAGTTGCGCTAGGCTTGTCTTTTTGTTTATAGGCGTTTCATCTATTTGCTTTAAAAGAAGGTTGTTGTCTGTGTTGGGGGAAACAAAAGTGTTTTCAAGTTCTAAAATAAGATTGTCTTTCTGCTTGATCTTGTCAAGGTGATGTATATAGAAATCGTTATCAATTAGATTGTAATCATAAGATTTATGGATAAGTCTTTCAGCAGAGTTGTTGTCTCTTATGTATAGCCTAAATTCAGCACGAGAAGTAAACATTCTATATGGCTCATCAACACCAGTGGAGGTAATGTCACTTAACATGACGCCAATATATGATTCGTTTCTTAATGGAACAAAGTCTGGATCAGATTCTTGGGCTTTCTTTGCAGCATTTACTCCTGCAACAAGACCTTGACCCGCAGCTTCTTCATATCCACTTGTGCCGTTTATCTGTCCAGCAAAAAACATCCCGCCAATAAACCTGCTTTCCATATTTGGTGTTATATCTCTTGGATCAAACGCGTCATATTCAATAGCGTAGGCGGGCCTAAGAACTTGGGCATTTTCAAATCCGGGAATTGAATAAAGGATCTTTTTCTGAACATCAATTGGAAGCGAGGTGCTAATTCCGTTGGGATAAAATTCAGAACAGCTCCAACTTTCCGGTTCAACAAAGATCTGATGAGTCTCTTTCTGCGAAAACTTAACGATTTTATCTTCAATCGAGGGGCAGTATCTTGGTCCAATTCCTGAGATTGATTTGTTGTGGCCGTAAAGAGGTGAAAGGTGAAGGTTGTCTTCAATGATTTTTTTTGTTTCTGAAGTTGTTCTTGTGATATGGCAAGGTTTCTGATTGTAAAGAATGTCATCGTTTGTGGAAGAAAAGGGAGTATAATTTGTTTCACCATTTTGAATTTCCATTTTTGAAAAATCAATAGATTTCCCGGATAATCTGACAGGGGTCCCGGTTTTAAGACGAATGAGTTTGTGTCCACTTTCAATGAGTAGGGTTGTTAATGTCGAACTGGAGGGTTCAGAAAGTCTGCCGCTTGAAAAATTGTTTTTCCCTATATGAACAGTTCCGTTTAGAAAGGTGCCAGCCGTAAGAACAAAACTTTTGCAGAAAAAAGCAGTTCCATCATTACATTTAAACTCAAAGGTTCCGTCATTATTTTTTGAAAAATGAATTACTTCTGCTTGAAGAATATCGAGATTTTTCTGCTTTTTTAAAAATTCAATTATAAAGTTCTTATAAAGATATTTATCACATTGAGCTCTTAATGCTTGAACTGCGGGACCCTTTCTTCTGTTTAAAACTCGATACTGAATAGCAGAAAAATCAGCAGCCTTTGGCATGATTCCGCCAAAAATATCAAGTTCGCGTACGATCTGTCCTTTTGCTTGGCCGCCTATAGATGGATTGCATGACATCTCTCCAATGCGATCAATGTTCATTGTTACAAGAATCGTTTTGCAACCAAGTTTAGAAGAAGCGTAACATGCTTCAATGCCGGCGTGTCCTCCACCGATAACAGCTACGTCAAAATGTGTCATCTGCACCCCAAAAAACGGCTTTCGTATTTCGCCTGTAATAAAAAAACGCGACACAAGCAAGGTGTCGGCCTCTATATAGCACATTTTTGATTTAAAGCAAAGTGTGGGCTCCTCAGAGGGGGCTCCTGGATTTGGCTGAAACTTGATTATTTGCCGAGACAGAAGGATCCGAAAATTTTATCGTAAATGTCAATTGAAGATAGATCGCCTGATAAACTCCTGATGTTATTAAAAATGATTTTTATCTGATAATTTATAAGCTCTATCTGGTCTGTTTTAAGAATATCAGAAAGTATCTTAAGAGAGTTAATTGTAAGAGTCGCTGTTTCAAGTTGCCAGTCGTTAAAAAAGATCGTGTCATTTATATCAGGCTTTTTTTGAAGGATAAGTTTTTCGATTGTACCGAACAGGTCTTCTATTCCTTCATTTGATAGACAACTTATTTTAACCGCATTTTTCAAAAGAGGATGCGAAAGAGAAGAAATGTCGCACTTATTTTGAATTAAAATCCTAGGTTTCATAAGGGTTTCATTGAGTAATTGAATGTCTTCATCATCAAGCTGCTTTGAAGAATCGAAAAGAATTATAAGAAGATCCGATATCGCAATTAGGTTTCGAGCTTTAGAAATACCGGTTTTTTCTATTTCAGAATCAGACTCTCTGAGGCCGGCAGTATCAATTAAATTTACAGGAAACCTTTTTATGAACACGGTTTCAGTCAAATAGTCCCTGGTTGTTCCTTCTTCGTTAGAAATAATTGCTCTATCCTGATGAAGTAGAATGTTAAAAAGTGAGGATTTTCCGACATTCGGTTTGCCGAGGATAAGGATCTTGAAATCAAGAAACTCTCTATAACGCAGAGTGTCGGTAACAATATGGTTGAGGTAGTCAGTTAAGTTGCTGCATTCCTTACGTATATCTGAGGAAGGAAGGTTGTCTTCAATTTGATCTGGAAAATCGATTACGGCTGTAGAAAGTGCATAGAACTTTTCCCAGATCTTAATATGTGGTTCAAGTTTTGAAAGAGCCTCATTTTCAAAAGAAGCTTTACGGGAGAGTTCGGTTCCAACAGGGTTTGAGGAGGTTATAAGAGTATTAAGAGAAAATGCTTTCTGCAGGTCCATTTTACCGTTTAGAACCGCCCTAAAAGTAAACTCTCCCCTAAGTGCAGGGTTTGCACCGTGTGAAACGGCAAGATTGACTATCTCACGAGCATTAGATTGAGAACCATGAACATGAAGTTCAACAACGTTCTCCCCAGTGAAGCTGTGTGGCAGAAAAAATGGTAGAACAATACCTTTATCAAGAATGTCAGAATCCTTAGATAAAATGTTACAGAGTACAGCTTTCATGTGAGTAAAGTCAGACTTGCCAGTAAGAAAAGACGCAATATCAAAAGCTTTGGAGCCACTTATGCGGATTATTCCAATAGAGCTGCCGGGAGAAGTGGCAAGAGCGACGATAGTCTTGTCTAATCTATTATGATACATGGATTATTTCGTGCAGATAGGGTAATTAAGAATATCCGCAGGAACCTCAGGGTTATCTTCATCAAGTCCAGGAACTTCTGTTGGATGGTAGAAATCAATATTGGTTGCAATGACTTCAACACTTCCGCCTTCATAGAGATCAAGGTTCTCAGGGTTAACATCTGTAATAAATACGGAGCCTGTGTAGCCGATTCCCATTATACATTCAGAACCACCTTGATTGTCGATAAGTCTAAAGCGGACTAATTTAAAAATTCCGTTATCAATAAAGTCTATTGTTTGAAAAGTATTAATTCTATATTCAGATCCTTTTTCAATTCCTCCGGGTGCAAATTCAAGTTCGAGTCTAGGATACCCGACAGATCCGGACACAACAGGATTCTGCTTGACAAAAAGCTGTCTTTTTATGCCACCAAAGGATCCCTGATAGTCAGTGGTTTCTGAATATGAAACAACGTCTCCAAGTTCAGGAATATATGTTTTTGTATCGCCGTAGATGCCGTTAAAAGCGGCATAGGGGACAGAACCTTTTTCAAAGTAGGCTGGATCTCCTGATTTAGCGCGATCCATGATGTAGTTGGTTTTAAAGTGAAAGTTTATAATTCCCCAGGCATCACTATCTATGTTACATTGCTGCATGTCGTAGAACTGACAGTTGAAGGCACAAGTGGCGATTCCATCATTGTTAAGACTTTCGTTAAGGTTGTCACAGATGATAGGTGTCGTACCGTCACATCTTTCGTTATAGTCTACCACACCGTTTCCACATTCAGGAGTTTCACCACCGTCGTCAGAAACTTCGTTATCACTTGTTATCTGGTTTTCATCAGCAACGGTAACTTCATCCTGAACCACAATGTCCTGGTCATTTGCTACGCTACCTTCGTCTTCGTCTCCCTTTACGGCATTTGAATAATCCCAGTCGGGAACGTCAGAAAGACCTTCTTTGAAATCGTCTGATCCGCAAGAAACAAGAAAAATTGAAAAGAAAAAAATCAAAAAAACTATTTTTATCATACTCAGCTCCATAAAATGACCGTTTTAAGACACCGGTTATTCAGTGTCATATTTTAGCAGTAATTATCATAGATAGCAATAACTTAAAGCAAAATTACTCTATCCAATCTATTTCTGTGAAAAGTAAAGATCAACTAGTTGCTCGGCTAATCCCAAATAATTAGAGGAGGTTAGCTGAAGCATTCTCTTTTTTTCCTCAACAGGCACCTTTTCAAGAGAATTAATAAAATCTTTAAGCGTCTGCATATCAATTCTCCGGCCTCTTGTCAGTTCTTTAAGTTTTTCATAAGGATTTTCTTCCCCATACATTCTCATTGCTGTCTGTATCGGCTCAGCAAGAAGTTCGGGGTTGTTTTCAAGATCTTTAGTAATTACAGCTTCATTCAGTTCAAGCTTGCTTATTCCTTTGATACAGTTTTTAAGCCCGATAATAAAGTAGCCGAGTATAGCTCCGGAATTTCGAAGAACTGTAGAATCTGTCAGATCCCGTTGAAATCTTGAGTTAAGGAGTTTTACACTCAAATGCTCCATCATTGATATTCCAATTCCGAGATTTCCTTCACTGTTCTCAAAATCAATTGGATTAACCTTGTGAGGCATTGTAGATGAGCCAACCTCTCCCTTTTTTGTTTTCTGCTTAAAGTAATTTATAGAAATATAAGCCCAAAGATCTCGATCAAGGTCTATAACTGTTGAGCTAAGTCTTATAAGCGTATGGTAAAACTCAGAAATATAATGATAGTTGTTTATCTGGGTTGTCCAGGGAAGCTGTATTATTGAAAGCTTTTCTCTAATAAAGATCTCTGTTTGTTCTGCCCAGTTTATATCGGGTTTCACAAAACTGTGAGCACTGTAATTGCCTGTGGCTCCATTCATTTTGCCTTCAACCTCAAGTTCCTGAAGTTTTAAGATCTCTCTTTTGATCCTAGCGGCATAGTTAATGAATTCCTTTCCGACCGTTGTAGGTGTTGCTGGTTGCCCGTGAGTTCTTGACATCATTGGAATAGATTTATACTTCATTCCAAGATCTTCAATTTTTTTAAGAAGTTCACGCGAAAGTTCACAAACAACATTTTTTCCGCTTCTAATCATTAAAGCATAGGAAGTGTTGTTAATATCTTCAGATGTGCAACAGAAATGAGTCCACTCTTTTATTTTGTTTAGTCCACGTTTTTCAAGCTCCTGTTTAATGTAGTACTCGACAGCCTTAACATCGTGATTTGTTGTTTTTTCTATTTGTTTAACAAGCGAAGCACTTTCACGGTTAAAGCCCGAGTAAATATTGCTCACAGATTCAGTTTCATCTGCAGAAAGTGGTGAAAGTTCAAGGTCATTAAGAATAAATTTAAGCCACTCGATCTCAATGAACACCCTATGTTTTATAAGTCCGTATTCGGAAAAAATATCTCTAAGATCCTCAACAAGACCGGCATATCTTCCGTCCAGAACGGATACAGCGTTTAATACATTCACATTATTCTCCATTATAAAAAACTACCATCAAAGCATACATAATTTTCGCCCTAAAATCCACAGATGTTACTAAAAATTTGAAAAATTTATAATATCCGCATACTATTCAATCTGTACCCCTGTTGAAATTGAAAAACTTTAATGGAAAAAGTGAAACATGGTTTTTGTTAACAGAGTTATAAAAGAAATAAATTGTAAAATTGTTTATTATGGTTCAGGACTTTCAGGAAAGACAACAAATATTGAATACATTTATTCAAATATTGACCCCAGGAACCGCGGAAAGCTTTTTTCTGTCAAAACCGATACGGAAAGAACACTGTTTTTTGATTTTCTTCCTGTCAGCATAGGCAAGATAAAAGGTCTGGATCTTAGAGTTCATCTTTATTCTGTAGCAGGCCAGGTTTTTTATGATGCATCAAGGAGACTTGTTCTCAAAGGCTGTGATGGGATAGTTTTTGTCGTTGATTCACAGACTGAAAGAATGGATGCGAACATTGAAAGTTTTAATAATCTGAAGAAGAATCTTTTTCTCAACTCAGTTATTATGGAGAAAGTGCCTTTAGTTATTCAGTACAACAAAGCTGATCTTCCAAATGCTATGCCTGTTGAGGAAATGAGCAGGTTCTTTAATCCTGATGGGAAACACACTGAGTTTACAGCAAGCGCAATAAAAGGTACAAAAGTTTTTGATACGTTTAAAACGATTATCGGCATGATAATGAAAACGGTAAAGATTTAATTAAAGTTTGAATCAATCCTCAGGAAAGACCTCATCTTTATCATTAATATCAAGGCCGAGAGCCTCAATGATCTTTCTCTTGGTTACAAGTCTGCAGTCAAAGCCTTTCTCTATCCTGTCAATAGTCACAAGAGAGATTCCAGCGTCTCTAGCAAGCTCTGTTTTACTGATCAGATGTTCTTTTCTATACTGTTTCAACTTGCTTTCAGATACTTTTTCCAACATTCTAACGCCTCGTTAAATTTCAACTAAAATTCTAACTGTATTTTGACCTTTGTCAAGAGAATGTTGCCAAATTTCAAGACTTTCATTTTTTCTCTGATTTAACCCAGTTCTTAAGGATCGATTTTGTGAGGATTGAAAGCATAGTCGCTTCCTTGGTGTTTATGGTGGGGACGTTGGCGTTCCAGAAAAACCTGACACAGGTTTCATTTTCAGAAGAAATATCAATGAAGTTTGTCTCGTCCTTAGCACCCTTTTCGTGAGTTATTTCGCCGTTTTCATTGATTATTTGGTACCCTTTTATTGGCAGAGTCTTAAAAAGATCTTCTCCGTCTATATTCTTCGAAACTTTTTCAAGGATGAGACTCTCAAGCTGTGATTCAAGTCTGTTGCATTTTTTTGTTCTGAAACGATTATAGAACATTTCCATATAGCCGAGCTTTGTTATCAGCACGAAAACTACAATGGAAAAAACAGAGATAATAAGAAACGCCTTAAGATCTTTGTTAAAGATGAGAAGCAGAGATAAAGATGTGAAAACAAGGGATATTCCATAGAGAACCATGACAACTTTTCTCTGATTCCAACCCTTTGATAGAAGAATATGGTGAATGTGCTGTTTGTCAGCTACAAAGATTGACTGGTTTCGAAGGAACCTTCTCACAAAAGCGAGAGAAGTATCAAGAATCGGAAGACCCATTGCAATTATGGGTATTAGAAGGGATACGATGGTGTGCCCCTTGGATTGGTTCTTGAGTGAAAGTACCGCTAATATATACCCGATAAACATTGATCCTGCATCGCCCATGAATATTTTTGCCGGATTAAAGTTGAAAATAAGAAATCCGACTACTGCTCCGGCAAGGGCGGCTGAAACTAGGGCGACAAACATATAGCCATTTGCTATTGAAAGAGTCATGATCGTAATACAGGCAAAGAAGCTGATGCCGGAAGAAAGACCGTCCATTCCGTCTATCAGGTTAATGGCGTTAATAATTCCAACTATCCATAGAATTGTAAAAAAGAATCCAAACCACCCGAGCTGAACAACGCCCCAGGGCATTGAAACTGCGGTTATAGCAAACCCGTTCATCCAGGCAGCAATAGCAAGTGCAATCTGGAAAACAAGTTTCCATTTTGCCTTGACACCCTTAATGTCATCAACCAGTCCCAGCAGGCTGATCAGAAGTCCGCCGGCAATTATTACTGAAATGTTTTCTATAGAACCGAAAAGTACCTGTGAAACAGAGTTATCATAAAAATATAAGAGAAAAAGAGGAAAAAGTGTTCCGAGAGCTATTCCTATGCCACCGATGCGTGGGATTGCTCCTCTGTGTATTTTCCGCCGGTTAACCTTGTCTACAAAGCCGTGTTTTTTACCAAAATTAATCAAAAATGGAGTTACAGATACTACAAAAAGAAATGAAACAATAAATGAAATGAGGTAAGTTTTCATACTCAAGCACCCTGATAAAATCTGTTTGAGATAGTACCTGCTTTGAAGTTAAAATCAAATATTAGAGGTTTTAAGGTTTCTCTAAAGTTTTACCTTCATAGGGTTTTGATGGTTCTGAAACAGAAAAAATGAAAAATTCCTCGGGATGAACATTGAGAGCTTTTGCGATTTTATTGATAGTGTCGAGTGTAGGCGATGATTTTCCGTTTTCAATTTCGGAAAGAAAACTTCTGTCCACACCTGAAGATAAACTTACCGCATCCTGACTCATTCTTTTGTGCTTGCGAAGCATTTTTAAGCGCTGGCCGAACTTCTCACGAATATTCATAAAAACTATTTTAGACAAAACAAATCAATTAGCTGTAGGGTAAAGGCAACAAAAGGCTGATTTGCTGAAGGGGATCTGTCAAAAAAAGCAGACACGTCATTAAGTTGTCGACACTTTAGCGTTTGGACTTTTTCTTTTAATCATAATAATTGACCCGAAAGCCTCAACGCGTTAAAATAGACCCGCACTGTTTAGGAGGGAATGATGGAAGAACATAAGAAAAAAAGCGAGAAACTTGATTTCGTTGGAGCTTTTGATCAGGGTTGGGTTCAATATAAGTCTAATTTTTTGCAGCTGATACCTTTTGGTCTGGCTGCGGCTATTCCACCACTTTTTTTTCTGGGATCGATCTCCTTCGGTGTTGCTGCAACGATCATTTTTGAAGGGTTTCTTTTGCTTCTTCTTTCTGAAAAGGTGGTAAATGCCACGAACGGTATTAAAACGTACTATACAGGCTATTCTCTGCTGAACCATCTTAAGAATGGAGTTCTTCTGTCACTTTTTCTCTTTCCTCTTCTTGTTTTTGGCTTTGTTTTTCTGATCATACCCTCTGTGCTTCTATTCAGTCTTTTTATGTTCTCGTTCTTTATGATTGTTGTTAAGGAAAAATTTGCCATTGACAGCTGCATGGAGAGTCTGAGATTGGGTTTCGGATACAGGTTACATTTTTTTCTGTTTGCACTGATCTTTTATAGTGTAATAATGATGATCTATATTGTTTCAGAAGGGTTTCCTATCCTTTTTATTCCTCTTTGCGGAGTTGCTCTTCCTTACTTTTTTACAGTAATCTATGAATTTTTTGAACAGCTGGAGAAAAAATGATGTTTGAAATAGAGCTGCTTGCCTACAGGCTGCTTAATGCTGCCGGGTTAAAAAACAATGATTTTCAGATAGAGCCTCTGTTCGGGGACGCCTCCGGAAGACAGTATTTCAGGATACTCTTTGGTGATAAAACTGCAATAATGATGAAAGTTGCAGATGTGAAGCTTGGAGAATTTGGCCGGGGGGACTCTTTCAGTGACTTTGAGACGCTGGATCTTATGTTAAAAAAAATTGGACTTAATGTTCCTGAAATACTGGCGGTTAACCATGAGCAAAAAGTCATGCTTCTTGAAGATCTTGGCGACATGACTTTGTTTGAATTGATAAAGTCAGATCCATCTCAGAAATTTTCCTATGTTAAATCGGCTGTTGAGCTTCTGGCACAGATGCAGCAGGCTCTTTACAGCAGAAAGTCGTTTGACACTCCAGCGGACAAGAGACAGTTTTCAAAAAAGCTTTTTATGGAAGAGTTCTATCATTTTTATGAGTATATGATCGAAAAAAGAGTCTATCACAGGTCTTTCAAGGGTCTCTGGAAAAAACTGGAAAAGGACTTCAAAAAAATATCAACAGAGCTTAGCAAGCTTCCGTATATTTTTTCACACAGAGACTTTCAATCAAAGAACATCATGATAAGTGAAAAAAAGCAGTATCTTATCGATTTTCAGGATTCTTTGATGGCGCCAGCAGTTTATGATCTGGTTGCTATTTTAAGAGATTCCTATATAATTTTGAAGGAAAGTGAAATTGAGATGCTGCTGGCACATTTCTGGTCTATAAACCATGTTACAAGAGAGCTTTTCACAGACTATGAATCTTTTAATAGGGCATTTCATTTGCAGGCGCTTCAGAGAAAAATGAAGGATTGCGGAAGGTTCATCTACCTTCATCAGGTGAAAGGCAAAGAGTGGTTTCTGCCATATGTTGTGCCGACACTCGGGCACGTGAGGAATACGCTTATCAGGCTTGATATGGAAAAGCTTGCTGACAGGCTCGCGCCTTTTATCGAAGAACTGCAGATCGGAGGAAAAAAATGAAGGCACTGATTCTTGCAGCCGGTCTTGGTAACAGGATGGCACCGATAACAGAAAACATTCCAAAGCCGTTGATTCCGGTTCTAAACAGATACGTAATAGAGTACAACATTAATTTTCTTAAATATTACGGAGTTAAGGAAGTTTATATTAATCTCTATCACAATGGCGACAAGATTATAGATGCTTTGGGAAATGGAAAAAAGTACGGTATAAAAATTAAATATTTGAAAGAAAAAGAGATACTTGGAACTGGTGGAGCGATTGGAACGATGAGGAGCCACGCGAATGAACCTTTTATTGTTCTGAACTCGGATACAATTTTTGATTTTAACCTTGAGGACATGATAGATAGTCATCATCGCTCGGGAGCACAGGTAACTCTGGGGGTTGTTCACTCAGATCCTAGAGATTCAAGAGCGGTTGTAACTGTAAATGAAAGTGGTCGCGTGACAAGGATGATCGATTCCGCGATAACAGAAAAAGTTCCTGAAGGCAACGCAATATTTACAGGACTTCATATTATTAATCCGTCACTTTTAGAGTATATTCCGGAAAAGATCTTTCTTTCGATAACCAGCTATGTCTACAGAAGAATGATTGAGGAAAAAGATAATATTAACGCAGTGTTCATAAACGGAAAATGGTGGGATATGGGAACGCCTGACGACTATCTTAACTGCTCTTTTGAGCTGCTGAAAAGCCTTCCTTTATCATATTATGATCCGTTTGAGAAGTATCCTCTAAAGCCTGATAGCTTAAGCGGAGAAGGTGTGGTTGTTCTTGGAAAGAATGTTAAGATTCCGACCGTGCCTCTGAATCCACCGCTTGTTCTTGGTGATGGTGCGGATCTGGAAACTGTTAAAGTTGCGGGCCCGAATCTTGTTGTTGGTGATAAGGTGAAACTGAACGAAGCTTCTGAGGCAGCAAATGCTGTTTATCTTAAGGGTACCGATGGAGAAAAAGTTCTATTCGGTAAAAGTGGAAAGATTTTTTATTAATAGCTTTAAGGGGATTCTCATGAATCAAAAAAAATCTCGCTTTGAAGGCAAATGTGAAGATCTGTCTGATAAAGTTGTTCTCTCAATGGTTTTGGATGGTTCCCTTACAAGAAATAAAAACTTTGAATTTTTTAAAACAAAAAGGGGACAGGAACTGTTTAGGAAAGCCAGAATACTCAAAGGTTTTATTCAGGATCTTGACAAGGGAGCTACTATAACTGGAGAAGACAGAGAAAAAGAGAGTATACTTATTACGATAGAAAATAATGAAGAAAAATATAAAAGAACTGTATTTATGGACGAATTGATGTATTCTGTGTTCAGCAATAAAAAACAGTGATTAGGCGCAGTTCTTTTTATTTTGCAAAGGGAGGAAATTGATGACTGACGACAAAAAGGTTATGTTGGATAACGTAATTAAAAACATTGAGAAACAGTATGGAAAAGGATCTATAATGATCCTCGGGGATGAGAACACGGTGGACATTGATGTGATCCCGTCAGGCTCTTTGAGTCTGGATACAGCAATGGGGGTTGGTGGTTATCCTAGGGGAAGAATTGTTGAGATCTACGGTCCTGAGGCTTCGGGAAAAACAACTCTCGCGCTTCATGCGATTGCAGAAGCACAGAAGAAAGGCGGTGCCGCGGCTTTCCTTGATGTTGAACATGCGTTTGACATTAACTATGCAAAAAGATTGGGAATTCAAGTTGATACATTAATCGTTTCACAGCCGGACTATGCTGAACAGGCTTTGGAGATAGTTGAAACACTTGTTAGAAGTAATGCTGTGGACATCGTCGTTGTTGATTCTGTAGCTGCTCTTGTTCCAAGGAGCGAAATTGAAGGTGAAATGGGTGACAGCCATATGGGCCTTCAGGCAAGATTAATGTCTCAGGCCCTCAGAAAGATTACAGCAGCTGTTAGTAAGTCCAAGACATGTCTCGTTTTTATAAATCAGTTGAGAAGTAAGATCGGAGTAATGTTTGGAAATCCTGAAACGACAACAGGCGGAAACGCATTGAAGTTTTATGCTTCAATGAGGATAGACATTAGAAGAATAGCGAGCATCAAGGAAAAAGATGAAGTGGTGGGAAACCAGGTAAGAGTGAAGATCCAGAAAAACAAGATGTTTCCTCCTTTTAGAGAAGCTATTTTTGATATTATCTACGGAAAAGGTATTGATAGGCTTTCCGACATGGTTAATCTTGCTGATAAAGATGAAATTATTAAAAAGAGCGGCAGCTGGTACAGTTATGGTGAAACAAGACTAGGCCAGGGAATGACCAATGCTGTAAAAACATTAAAAGAAAATCCCGACATGATTAAGGAGATAGTTGACAAAATAAAAGACAAGCACAATCTGAAAAAGGACATTGCTACTGAAAATTCTGAAAAAACGGTGTCAAAAAAAGGCAAAAAGTAAAAACGGGAGATTCTTATGAGTGACCAGGGTGGATCATTAAACGATCTTCTTCAGATGGCAGTAAAAGTTGGCGCCTCTGATATACATCTCAAAACATACAATGTTCCTGTTCTTAGGGTTAATGGAGTGTTAAATAAGATCGAAGAGTTTGGCGTACTTAAGCCGGAAAGGATAAATCCTATGGTCGCGGCCATTCTAAGTGAAGAGCAGAGAAAAACCCTTAAAAATGAAAATGAGGTGGATCTTTCATACAGTGTTTCAGGTGTGGGCCGCTTCAGGGTAAATGTTTTTAGACAGCGGAGCAGCCTAGGTGTGGTTTTTAGAACCATTCCTTTTTCTGTAAAAACTATTGATGAATTGACGCTTCCGCCTGTAATAAAAAAGATCGCTAACTTTAAAAGAGGGCTTGTTCTTGTAACCGGAACGACAGGAAGTGGAAAATCAACCACAATGGCCTCAATGATCGACCACATTAATTCGACTCGTGCGTCAAATATAATAACCGTTGAAGATCCCATAGAGTTTCTTATTCGAGACAAAAAATGTATTATTAGCCAGAGAGAAGTTGGAATTGACACAAAATCCTTTTCCAAGGCCCTGAGAGGCTCTTTAAGACAGGATCCGGATGTTATAATGGTTGGAGAGATGAGAGATCTGGAAACGATAGAGATTGCTTTAACTGCTGCTGAAACCGGTCACCTTGTAATAAGCACACTGCATACGCTTAATGCTTCAGAAACAATAAACAGGATAATTTCAGTTTTTCCCCCACACAATCAGTCTCAGATCAGGCAGCAGCTTGCAAGTGTTTTTGCTGCAGCAATTAGCCAGAGACTGATAAAAAAGAAAGACAAAAGATCAAGGGTTCCTGCAATTGAGGTGCTTATAGCGTCTCAACTTGTAAAGGAAATAATTCTTGATGAATCCCGTTTTAAGGAAATTCCCGATATTATTCAAAAAGGCTATCAGACTTATGGAATGCAGACTTTTGATCAGTCAATATTTCAGCTCTTTCAGGATGGTCATATTACGGAAAAAGGAGCCCTTGACAATGCGACAAGTCCTGATGATCTTGCTCTGAGAATGCAGGGTGTAAGTATTTCAGGAGATGGTGATTGGGCATCTTTTGATAAGAGTAGCAGCCAATATCAGCCGACAGATTTTGATTATGAGTCAGACGAAAACGAATGATCTGATAAAGTTTGCTTTAAAGCTTTTGTCAGTAAGAGATTATTTTTCATGTGAACTGATTAAAAGACTGAAAAAAAAAGATGACAGCACTGAAAACATCGAAAAAGCGATGAATTATCTCAATAAATTTAACTATATAGATGATGAGGCTGTTTTAGAGAAATATGTACAGGAAATCTTTAAAAAACAAAAAGGTATAAACTATTTAAAGAAAAAACTCTATGATAAAGGTTGTGCGGAACTTGTATCCGGATCAGATTTATCAGTTGTTTATTCAAAAGAAATGGAAAAAATAGCTGCAAGAAAAATGGCCGGATCTATGAAAAGTTACACAGTTGAAAAAATTGTTGGCAGAATGAAATCAAGAGGATTTAGCTCAGATGTTATTTATGAAATTTTTGAAGAGTTGAAGAAGTGATGAAAATAAATGTTATTTTTGAAGATAACCACCTGATATCCATTATAAAACCCAACGGTGTTCCTGTGCAGAAAGACTCTTCGAATGATGATGATCTTCAGTCCTTGTTAAAAGACTATCTAAAGAAAAAATATTCAAAACCGGGGAATGTTTTTCTTGCGATCGTACACAGACTAGACCGACCGGTCGGTGGTGTGATGGTTTTTGCGAAAACCTCAAAAGCAGCGTCAAGACTTAGCGATCAGATTCGAAAAGGGCTGTGGAAAAAGACGTATGTTGCGATTGTTGATGGTGTGCCTGAAAAAGAAGAAGGAACGCTAAAAGACTACCTTTTAAAAGATCGTGCCACAAATACGGTTAGTGTTGTTAAAAAAAAAGTGGACGGTTCAAAAGAAGCTTTGCTCAGTTACAAAGTCTTAAAAACTGAAGGGTCAAGATCGACTCTTGAGATCGACCTTAAGACAGGCCGAAGTCATCAGATTAGAGTTCAGTTTTCAAGTCGTGGAATGCCGATAGTGAATGACCACAGGTATAATCTTGCCCATGAAAGAGGAAAAGATATTGCTTTGTGGTCAAATAGTCTGGAAATAGTTCATCCTATTACAGGTGAAAAGCTTTCTTTTGAAGCTAAGTGTCCGGAATGTTTTGATAAGTTGAATTGTTAAGAAAATTAACACAACATTAACAAAAACCCCGTTGCTCTGTTAAAAAAGTTCTGTAAAGTTAAATGGGGTTGTTAGTTTTTTGGGAGTAAATCATGACAGATAAAAAGATACTTCTTGTTGATGACGAGGAAGACATTCTCAATCTAGTAAAATACAACCTTGAAAGAGAAGGATATAGGGTTGAAACTGTAATGACTGGGGAACAGGCTGTAAGAAATGCAAGAGAAAACATGCCCGATCTCATTCTCCTTGATCTTATGCTTCCGGGAATGGATGGTCTTGATGTCTGCAGGATACTTAAAAATGATAAAGGAACTGGATCGATCCCGATAGTCATGCTTACTGCAAAAGGTGAAGACAGTGATATTGTAACAGGACTTGAGTTGGGGGCCGATGATTATGTTACAAAACCATTCAGCCCGAGAATCCTTGTTGCAAGAGTAAAGGCTGTTTTAAGAAGAGATTGCAGAACGGAAGAAGGGAAAAGTCCATTGTTAAAGATTGGTAGTCTTGAAATTGATTCAGCCAGACACAGGGTTTCTGTAGATGGTGAAAGAACGGACCTTACTGCTACAGAATTTGATATTCTTTATTATCTTGCACGTCGTCCTGGATGGGTTTTTACAAGGAGTCAGATAATAAACGGTGTAAAAGGCGATGATTACCCTGTTACTGATAGGTCGGTTGATGTTCAGATCCTTAATCTCAGGAAAAAATTGGGTGAAGTAGGTGACTATGTTGAAACGGTAAGGGGTGTAGGTTACAGATTTAAGGAGCTTTAATTTGAAATTAAGACTAAAATGGAAGCTGTTTTTCACTTATATTTCTCTCGCTATTCTTTCTGTTCTTATCGTGTCGTTTTTTCTTTACGATGCAGTGACAAATTTTCATATTGAACAAACAAAGAGAGAGTTGAAGTCAACGGCAGTCCTTCTTGAAGAGCTATCTTCCGGAAATTCAATAAAAACAGAGTTTTCCCCAGATAAAATGTTTAAGCACGTGGGTCCGAAAACTGGAAAACGAATGACACTTATTAGTAGTGACGGAAAGGTTCTTGCTGACTCGGAAAAAGATATAACAATAATGGAAAACCACAAAAATAGACCTGAAATAATCGAGTCAAAGAAAAAGGGCATAGGAATTTCGATCAGATATTCTAATACGTTGAAGAAAAACATGCTTTATGTCGCAATTCCTTTTGTAGGTAACAGTGGAAAAGAATCGACAATAAGAACTTCAATTCCCCTTCTCACGCTTACTGAAACAATGAAACCTGTTTTCACTAAATTTATGATAGCTAGTCTGTTCGCAATTTTGATAGCGGCGTTCTTTTCCCTTATCATTTCATGGGTTATCAGCCGTCCAATAGGAAACATTCAAAGAGTTGTTGAGGATTTTGCTGACGGAAATTTTGATACAAAACTTGAAACATCAAACACTTATGAGTTTGCAAAACTTTCAGAGAATATGAATATGATGGCCGTGGAGCTCAATAACAGAATTGACACGATCACAATGCAGAGAAACGAGCTTGCCAAGCTTGAGAACATCAGAAAAGAGTTTGTTGCAAATGTTAGTCACGAGCTGAGAACGCCGATCACAAGCATAAAAGGTTACATTGAAACTCTGAAAGACGGCGCTCTTGAAGACAAGGAAAATGCAATAAAATTTCTGGAGATAATATCAAGACAGACAGACAGATTAAACAGTATAATCGAGGACTTACTTTGTCTTTCAAGAATAGAAAAAGAAAACGAATCTAATGGTGTTGATATCGAAGTTGTTCCAGTTGACGCTGTTCTTCAGGTAGCAGTTTCTATCTGTTCGGCATCGGCGCAGAAAAAGGATGTTGAAATAAAAATTGAATGTGATTCCAAGCTCAAAGCTCAGATGAATGCGAGACTCATTGAGCAGGCAGTTGTAAACCTGCTTGATAATTCGATCAAATATAGCGAATCGGAAGAAGCGATCGTCGTAAACGCCCAAATTGAAAAAGGAAACATCGTCATAAAGGTTAGAGATTTTGGAAAGGGTATAGCAACGGAACATCATGAAAGAATATTTGAAAGATTCTACCGGATAGACAAAGCAAGAAGCAGAAATCTTGGTGGAACAGGCCTCGGTCTTGCCATCGTTAAACACATCGCACAATCCCATGGTGGAACTGCCACCCTCGAAAGTGAACTTGGAAAAGGAACAACGTTTTCTATAATTATTCCTGCTTAAAAGATTTAAAAAACTTAAAAAAGAACTTGCTAAAATTTAAACACTTGGTAGCTTATTGGCAGATGTTGTCAAAATCGACAATGTTTGCTTTTAAAGCTTTGTTTGAGAGGTTGTTATGATATTGTCTTATGGTGCAAAGAATTTTTTCTGTTTTAAAGAGTGGGTTGAGATTTCTTTCGAGCTTAACTCAGGAGTTCCGGAGGAGCTCTCAAAAGGTAACCCATATTCTTTGGCTTTATGCCTAAAAGGAGGAAATGGCTCCGGAAAAACGAACGGTTTAAAAATTTTGTCATTTCTTGCATATTTTTGTGCACAATCTTTTACGCAATTAAAACCAGAAGGTTTAATACCGCTGGAAACATTTTTTAATAAAAAGAAAAACGCCGAGTTTTTTATAAAATTCAATGATAAAAACACCGAGTATAGATATGAGCTTATATTAAATACTAAAAGCGTAGTTTCTGAAAAAATATATAAAAAAAACAAAAGAACGGTTTTAGTTTTTGAAAGAAGCTATGATAAAATAATAAAAAATACTCTTGCAAAATCATTTCCTGTAAAACTTCGTAAAAACGCTTCATTCATTTGTACTGCAAGGCAATCTGAAATAAAAGAATTGTTTCCTATCTACAAGTTTTTTGATAATGTTATTTCAAATGTAAGTCATTCAGGGTTTACAAAATGGATGCTTGAGGTTAGTGAAGCGGAGCTATCAAATTTTTATAATGAAAACCCTGATTATTTAGAATTCACAGTTGAAAAATTAAAGAAATTTGATACTGGTATAAAAAATATTGATATTTTAAGTTATGAAAAAGATATGAAAAAAGGGTTTTATCCTCTTTTCAAATTTGATGTAGAGTCAGAAGAATGTTCTTTGACTTATAGGGGGCAATCAAGTGGAACTAAGGTCCTTTTTTCTTTATTAAGATTATACAAATCCACTCTTGATATTGGAGGAATATTGATTTTAGATGAGTTTGATATCAATCTTCATCCAGATATTCTTCCACATCTAGTTGATTTTTTTGATAACGATGAAAATAATCCGAAAAAAGCTCAATTAGTTTTTACTACACATAATGCTGATATTATTGATAAAATGGGAAAATATAGGACATACTTGTTTAATAAAGAGGAAAATGAAAGCTACTGTTATAGATTAGATGAGCTTCCTGGTAATTTAATAAGAAATGACAGATTAATAACTCCTCTTTATAAGTCTGGTAAAATTGGAGGAGTTCCAAAAATATGACCAAAAAAAGAAACTCAAAAAAAGAAGCCTTTTTTAAAAAATTGCCAAAAAATCTTATTGAAAATTATTTACAAAACTTTGAAAACAAAATTAACTTCAATTTTTCCTTTTTTGACAAAACACAAGGTCAGGATTTTAAAGACTGGACAGAAAAGCAACTTTCTGAATTGCTTGATAAATTGAAATCTTACTCAAAAGAAAATTTAGAACATTGGAAACGCCTTCCAAAAGGTAGAAAAAGCAAAGTACTTGCTGTATATGGAACATTTCCACGTAAATCAATGTTTAAACATCCTAAATATATCCCTCTTGATATTGATTGGGCACGGTTTCGATTGGAAGGAGATAGTAGGTTAATCGGATTTATAATTAATAATGATGACTGTAATAAGCACAACATCTGTAAATACACCTTTTATGTGGTGTTTTTAGATGAGAACCATGATTTTTATAAAAAATAATTTATCTAGTTGTTTTCACATACTATTAAATTGACATGAATTGTGTCCTGAAATAGGCTTTTACGTGTGTAATTTATTAGGAGATAACCATGTCAGAAGAGAAAAAAACGCCTGTTTTAGATGCGTATGAAGAGGCGGATAGGTTGTGGCTGGAGAATGTTTACCAGGGTGACACAAAGCAGTTGACTTTCAGGGCGATTGTTATGGGAATGATAATCGGTGGTTTTATGAGTCTTACCAATCTTTATATCGGTCTTAAAACGGGTTGGGGTCTTGGTGTTACAATTACTGCCTGCGTTCTTTCTTTCAGCATTTGGAAGGTTCTTAGAAAACTTTTTCCGAGAATTTTTAAAACAGACATGACGCTTCTTGAAAATAATTCAATGAAATCAACAGCTTCTTCAGCAGGGTACACGACTGGTGGAACAATGGTAAGTGCCATAGCTGCCTATGTCATAATAACAGGGAAACACCTTGATTTCTGGGTGCTTACCGGATGGACCATCTTTTTGGGAATTGCCGGAGTTGTTATGGCTATTCCAATGAAAAAACAGATGATCAATATTGAAAAATTGCCGTTTCCTTCAGGAATTGCAACGGCGGAAACCTTGAAAAGTCTCTATGCCGGAGAGGAAAGCAAAAAACAGACGGATAGCCTTTTGGGGTTCGCACTTTTAGGGATCGGTCTCACTGTAATAAGAGATTTTTTTGAATGGATCAAATATACCTATGCCATTTTTGGTGAAAGACTTGCTCAATATACAGTTTCAATGGAAACAAGCCTCATAATGGTTGCTGCTGGTGCGATTATGGGCTGGAGGACGGCATGGAGCATACTTTTTGGTGGAATTCTCAACTATATTATTCTCGCTCCGATTCTTTATGATGCCGGAATTATTAAAGAACTTGGTTACAGAGGAATAAGCAGTTGGAGTCTTTGGTTTGGAGCTTCAGTTATGGTCTCTGCTGGATTTACTTCGTTTTTCATGCAGTGGAAGTTAGCCCTGAAGGCATTTTCAGGAGTGAAGGATCTTTTTTCTTTTAAAAAAAGAGAGCTCACCGAAATTGAAAAGGTAGAAGTTCCAATGAGCTGGTTTTTTTGGGGAATTCTTTTCGGAGGCGCAGGAATAACGTTTATAATGAGATATTCTTTTGGCATTTCAATATGGATGAGTGTACTTGCGATTATTCTTTCATTTTTTCTTGCTATCGTTGCATGCAGGGCTACGGGTGAAACAGATACAACACCCGTTGGAGCTCTTGGTCAGGTGACACAGGCTTTTTATGGAATGGTGGCGCCTGGAAGTATGGTGACAACTTTAATGACAGCTTCAGTGACTTCCGGTATTGCCGGATCATCGGCGGATCTTCTCACTGATCTTAAAACAGGCTATCTGCTTGGTGCAAACTCAAGAAAGATGTTCATTGCCCAGTTTATCGGGATTTTTGCAGGAACTGCGATAATTGTTCCCGCCTTCTATCTCATCGTTCCTACTCCGGATGTTCTTGGAAGTGACTATTTTCCTGCACCTGCGGCTCAGGTTTGGGCCGGTGTGGCAAAACTTCTAGGTCAGGGAATAGGTGCTCTTCACGTCACTGCAAAAATTGCGATGCTTGCCGGTCTTTTTGTGGGCATGATCATTCCGATAATTGAAAAGATCTTTCCTAAAGCTTCAAAATATGTTCCCTCTTCGATGGGTATAGGGCTAGCCTTTGTAATTCCTTTTTGGAACTGTCTTTCAATGTTCGTCGGAGCGTTGATCGTTCTTATAATTGAGAAAAAGAAGGCGGCACTTTCTGAATATGTCATTCCAGCAGCTTCAGGAATAATCGCGGGAGAAAGTCTTGCCGGAGTTTTTATTATTCTAGTGGCAACTTTGATGGACAAATAAACTCTTTTCTAAAATAATATTTCCGCAAAATATCTGAAAATTTTAATTAGAATTTTATTGACATCAAATTTCAAAATGATAACTTCCATGTGTTACAAAAATGGTACTTTCTGTATTTAAAATTTGGAGGTTAATGATGACCGTTTTTAAGCTTTTTTTGGGGGGGGGTGATTTTCCTCGTGTTTTCTAGTGCTTATGCTAGTTGGGGTCCCGACCTTTGTGAAGATGTCACCTGTTCCGGTCACGGATACTGTAATGAAGATGGCGATAATGAGTGGTGTGTATGTGATGCTGGTTATATTGAAGAAGGTTTGAATTGCGTTGAAGGTTGTGTGGATGTTACCTGTAGCGGACACGGAACATGTTCTGTCTCCGGTGGACAGGAAGTCTGTAATTGTGAATCAGGTTTTAATCCGGATGGAACGCAGTGTGTTGTAGAAGGTGCTTCCGGCACGGATAATCTAATAATTCTTAACGAAAGTGAGTGTGCAGATTCAGGTCTCTGTCACTACAGATTTATTTTTGCAAAAAATTATTACAGCTTTTCTCCTTCAAATGCTTCACTTTATGACATAATAATAAATGTTAAAGACCCTGAAGAAGAGTGGCATAATTACTGGCAGACAGTTAGTCAGTGTGTCTCAGATGGAGTTTGTGATAGTGTTGATTCACAATACGTTGATTTCTGGTGGAAACATCAGATAAGTGGTGAAGAATATATTGCAGTTGAAATAATGGGAAATGGGGATGATGCTTACGATCATCTTTATCATGATTGCTACGTTCCATGTGGTAACGGAATTCTTGACAGCGGTGAGGAGTGCGATGACGGGAATCTCAATGACTATGACGGTTGCACTGCCTGCATGAAAGATTTTTATATAGGTAATCCGGAAGAATGCAATACAGATTATTATTGCGAATTTGTTTTTGACGCAGGGTTTATTGAAAAAATGAGAGAAAATGGTACGAGTGACAAAGACATTGATCTAAGTATTGTATTCGGTGATGGAGGTTCATTTTCAAAGAGCCTGAATTATTGTTTGAAAAACAGATTCTGTTTTGAGGATTCAGAAGGAAACGTTATTTTCAGAAAGAAATATTACAATGCACAGACGGATACTGTTGTTACTGAAACAACAGCTCCGGGAATAGGAACAGTTGGTCATGGTGAGACAAGTACTGGTAATGAAGTGGAACCATGCTCGGGAATGGAGTGTTTTACTATGGCACCATATATTCATTTAACTCCTCAAAAATTCAGTGATGGTGAAAATGAAGATTATATCGGTTCTCTTTATGTTGCTACAAGACTATTTGATCTGGCTGATCCAAATGAAAGAGCGTTAAACGACATGAGAGAACATGGCTGGGGAAGGTATTTTGAGAAAAATTCAAAAATATTTATTTATGCCGATGTTCCAACTGGATATGAAATACGAAACTTCGGTAATGAAAATATTGATGAATGGGTAATGGATACAGAGCAAAATCCGCCTCAGGCAATGGATGCAGATGACCTTAAAGATGAAGTAGTTAATGAAATAAGAGTGATGATTTATGAGAGTGAACTTTTGACAGATAATCAAAAAATTGATGCTGATAATTTAGTGACAGGTTATTCATCAAGTGAAACCTTTTATGATGATATTGTAAACGACCCTATCTTGTCTCTATTTATTACAGACGATCAGGAAGATGCACTTATTGCTCTTTCTGAATATAGAAGCACTCAGTTTTTCACCTTATATAAAATCACAGCACCTTCAACGAATGCATCTTTACGTGGAGAGATTAAATATAAGGGCACTTTACCTGAAATATTTGATTACTATATAGATGAAGGCACTGATGAAGATGATGTCGCTGGGTTAAGTGGGATTGAATGCTGGGGAAAGACAGGACAGGATCTCTGGCCGGAACTTTTTAGAAATATTAATGTAAGTGATTTAAAAATATGTATCGGGGTCGGTGAAAAAGGAACCGATGATGATGTATATGTTAAGTTTAATAATAATGATGAAGTTGAAGTTGATCCAGATGAGCCGGGCTTGTATCGGCCATCTTTATTTTATCTTGATAATGAAAGAAACAATTTTGGATCCAATTATAAAGACTGTTTCTTCATAAAAACAGATCAGGTTGCTGTAAATAAAATAAAAGACATTGAATTCATAAAACTTGCGAAATATCCTTTTGACAGGGGAAATAATGTTCCAAGCACAAACCCGGGAGATGACAATTTAGATGTGGAAGAAATTCAGCTTTTCGTCAACGGTCTTTTGATTTTTCAGAAGACTTTTTATCCGGCAGTGAGGATGGATGATCCTAATAGTGAAGCTGGAGCAGTCCCTTATATTAATATTGAAGAAAACGAAATCATATCTGACCCTTACTATAAGTTGGATGCTTTTTATGAAAGTATTAATAATGAAGGTGAGACTTATAACATATTTGATATTCCTGACTTTATAAATGAAGTGAGCGGAAATGATCTTATGCAGTCAATAGAATGCTCTATAGGACATCTCACTGAAGTTGATAAAACATATCATAAAAGTTCCCCAGGCATAGATCTTTCACTTGAAGCTGGACACGATGATGTAAAGTTTGATTATCAAGACCCAAAACTGGTAGATGTGAATTTCGGATTAACAGACAAAAGTTGGTGGCCTTTTGACTTTGATATGTATGTTGATGCTGAGTTCAGAATCGCATATGAGGAGACATTAGATATAAATAATAACGTTATTGGACATCATTACCGGTTGGCATTAGAAAACTTTGAAACAAGTTTTGATGGATGGGATGGGTTTTTGAGTTTTAGTGCTTTCACTTTTGGTTGGCTTCCAAACACATTTGCTACTTTTCATCTTGCGAATTTTTCAAAAAATTTTCTCTATTTGGCGAATATAGATTTCGATGATGAAGTTGGTGAAATCGGTACGCAAGAAATAACAACAATAAGCACAAATATGGCAAATGATGTTTTTTTCAATACAGAAAATGAAGAAATCACACTAAATATTGATTTTACTAATAGAGTGAAAGCAGGAAGGATAATCCAGAATATAATACTTACATGTATTGACGATGAGATCGAGGGATCTTCGGACTGTCTTTTCAGGTTTCCTAATTCCGTTAGTGAAGCACAGAATCTTGCTGGAGAATGATATGAGAGAATATTTAATAATATTTTTAACAATTTTTTCTTTTTGTGCCTGTGATAGTAAAGAAGAGGATAAAACTCGTGGAGAGCCGAGAACGATTACTCATCCTGAAACAGGGCTGGAGTATTATTATGAAGTTCCTGGAGGAAAAATATATGTTTCTGAGATGAAAGAATTCTGTGAAACACTCGATTTTGAAGGCACTGGCTGGCGATGGCCAAATATTGATGAATTAAGAGAACTTGCAACTGGCTGTCCCAATATAATGCCGGGTGGAAAATGCGGAATCACAGCAAAGAATTATGACAGAAAACACTTTTCCTATACAGATTGTGGATGCGGTAATGAAGAGTTTGAAAACCTTTCACTAATTCATGATTCAGATAATGAAAAAAATTATGGAGGAGTTTATTCAAGCACTCCTGATGTTTACACGTCAAATCCTGATTCAATGCACTACTGGAAGATTAACTTTATTGGTGGCGGCAGTCTTTCTATTAATAATTATTATGCCAGTGATACAAGAACTGACCCCGTTTGTGTTCGTGATCCTGAATAATCTTAAAATAAAAAATAATTCTTGAACTGAATCCCCAAAACCCTATAATTTATCAACTCTTGTTTGTTTTAAACGGTGGATTAGCCTTGAGACAATTTATTCTATTAATTCTGATAGTTGTATTTGTTGCAGGTTGTGCAACAACTGAAAAGACAAAGACAGAAAAAGAAAGTGGAAACGCAAAAAAAATTACTGAAAAAACTGACGTTAAGAAAAAGAAGTCAATTCTCTTTCCTGAGATCTACTTTTATCACGACAAGGATCTGGCACTTCGAGAAATGGAACAGGATATGGAAAAAGAGCCGGACTTTTTATTTAAAATGGCGAACTCCTATTTTGATTCAGCACGATATGACGAAGCTGAAAAGATCTATTCAAAGATCGTGAAGAATTATTTTCAGGTTTATGATGTTTTCCCAAGTCTTTTCAATCTTGGGCTTATCTCAATAAAAAAACAAGAGTGGAAACAGGCGGCAAAGTATTTGGATGCTACTTTGATGATCGTAAAAAAACCTGAAGACAGAAAAGACACATATTTTTTACTTCTTGATGTTTTAAGACAGAAACAGAATTGGGCGGAACTGCTTAAAAAAGGGGACGAAATGCTCAATAGTCCGCACCTAAGTTCATATCTGACCGAAAGTGAAAAGTATGAAATGGCTCTTCGGAAAGCCGAAGCGCTTATAAAAAGTGGAAAGTTCGATGAAGGAAAGAAGTTAGTCAACTATGTGCTTTTTAACGTTAAAACGGCCAAGACCCGGACAGATCTTCTCTATGATCCTGAATATGCAAGAGCAAATTTTATTCTTGGAGTCCTTGAAAGTGAGAAATTTGCTGCCTTAGAACTTAGAAACAATGAGGAAAGCCTGCTTAAGAAGTGTGAACTTATCGTTGAAGCGCAGAAATTCTATGTCAGATCTATAAGAGCTGGCATTGTTTACTGGACAAATGCGAGCATCTTTGAAACTTCAAAACTTTACACAACGCTTTATCAGGAAATGATCTCTTTTCCAATTCCGGAAGGATTTGGTGATGAAGAGAAAGAGGTATATAACTGTGAACTATGGAAAAAGGTTTCAGGACTGCTCTCTAAATCAAGAAGAATTCTCAAAAAAAGCTTGAAAGCAGCTGAAAATATTAAAGAAGACAATGAATACCTTTCAAAAAGCATTCAGCTTTTAGTAGAAATTGAAAACATCTACGAAATGAAAGAAAAAAGCTGCGAAAAGTTCAATTTAGATCGGGCAGATTTATCTGAGGAATGAAAATAAATTCAAAAAACAAAGAAAATTCAATATACTATGTCTGTGTAAAAAATCAGGAGGTGTTAAGAAAAATGAACCATAAAATTAAGTTTTCAATGTTATTTGTTTTTATTGTTCTTTCACTATTGACTTTTGTTAGTTGCAAAGATGAGAAACAGACTCAACTTGTTGAAACGAATAGAGAAATGACAAAAAACTCAAACACCAAAAAAACCGCTGAGAAAATTAAAAAGACAAAGAAAAAAACTAGTGAAAAAAAAACACTTTTTATTCTAACTGAAAAAGGTTTGGGAAAGATAAATGCCGCTACACTTTTTGATAAAAAAGTTATTTCAGAATTGTTTAAAGATTTTATTGTAAAAATCAATATCTGGTCAACAGAAGGAGAAACGTTTCTAGTATTTGAAGTCCGAGACAATAATGAGTTGCTTTTTGTTGTAACTCCTAACAAAAAAAAGATATTTTCAATTATTATTAAAACAGAGAAAATTAAAGATACAAACAATTATGGTGTAGGAATGGTGTTTAATGATGATCTCATTGCCAAATGTGTTCCAGGAATGGAAGAATACCATGGAGATATAATATGTTTTTCGAACAAAAATAAGTCCATTAGATATGTTTTTAGTGGAAAAACAATAAGTTCTGGTGGTGAAGTTCCTCCAAAAAGTGTGTTGAAAACCATAAAAATGAAAGAGTTGGTGTGGGTAAATCAGTAAAGTATCTACATCAAAAACGAAAAATCACTATAGACGGGAGACTTAGTTTCCTTTAATTTTTTCAGGTCGTTATGGCCTCTTGAGACAAGTGCTGACTTGCATCCGATAATTTCTGCGACTTCTTCATCATGAATTGTGTCTCCGACAAAGAGAATTCTTTCAACTGGAGTGCCGGTTCTTTTTGCTGTTTTAACTCCGAGATGTGCTTTTCCCTGAGCATAATGGTTGTCAATTCCCTGAATAAAATCAAAGTATTGATCAACTTCAAGATGTTTTGCCTGTTTTAGAAGTCCTTCATGCTGCATCGCTGAAAGTATGCATAGTTTTTTCCCGGAATTTTTAAGATGCTCTAATGTTTTTTTAACATCTTCATGAAGTTTTACTTTGGGAGCTTCCAGAAGAAAAAAATCCATAAATTCAAGTGATATCTGTTCCCATTCACTGTCAACATCCAGGCCGAGATCTTTGTAATAATCCTTAACAGGAAATCTGAAGATCTCTCGGTAATAAGATTCAGTAATTAAAGGCATATTTCTCTTTTCAAGCATCTGGTTCATTGCTTTGACACCAAGCCAGATATCGTTAATAAGAGTTCCGTTCCAATCAAAGATAACAGTATCAATATTATTGAGAGCTATTGACATACTTCAGCTCCATCTTTTTCGTGTGCGATTCTATTAATTGCAGGAGCAAGAATCATTAAGATAACACCGAAAACTATTGTAAAGACTGCAATTGAACCGAAAATGGTGATTTCCCCTGTTGATTCAGCAAAAATTCCTATTTCGGCAGCTAGCCACCCACCCACGCCTGTAACCGCAAAATACCAGCCCATAACCTGAGAAGTCATGCGTTTTGGAGCAGTGTCAGTTATAAATGAAAGAGCTACTGGAGAAAGTGCAAGCTCCCCAATTGTATGAAGAAAATAAGCGCTGCATAACCACATCATGCTGCTTTTCCCTGTTAAACTTCCCTCTCTTTCTATGGCGGCAAAGACCATGAGTATAAAGCCAGCACCAAGAATGATAGTGCCAAATCCCATTTTTGCGATAGCTGAAGGTTCCTTTCTGATCTTTCCGAGATAAATCCAGAATCCTGCAACAGCTGGAGCAAAGATCATGATGTAAAGAGGATTAAGTGACTGATACCAGGCAGTTGGAATCTCAAACCCGAAAAAACTTCTGTCCGTATACCTTTCAGTATAGAGGTTCAGCAGTCCACCGGCCTGTTCATAAGCAGCCCAGAAGATAAGAACGATAAGAAATGAAAAACATACGACAATAAGTCGTTTTTTTTCCTTTGAAGAGAGCTTAATATGTATTTTTTCTTCTCTGGAGATTTCCTGACATTCGCTTCCGGAGTCAGCATCCTCAACATATTTTTTACCGGCTATAAAGACGATCTGACCAAGGATCATTCCGATTCCTGCAAGTCCGAAACCATAATGCCATCCATATTTGTACGCAAGATAACCAACAGCAATGCTTGAAAGAAAAGCTCCAATATTTATACCCATATAGAAAATTGTAAAACCGGCATCCTTTCTGGGATCTCCGTCTTTGTAAAGTCCGCCGACCATTGTTGAAATATTTGGCTTGAGCATTCCAACTCCGAGAATTATCAAGAGTAGTGCGCTGTAAAAAGCCCAGATGGGAGGGTAGGCAAGAAGAAGGTGTCCAGCACAAAGAAGAAGTCCGCCGACATAAACACTTTTTCTCTGACCGATCCATTTATCTGCAATCAGTCCTCCCGGAATTGCCATAACATAGACGAAAAGAACATACCATCCATAAATGCTGAGACTTTTTTCATCGTTCCAGCCCAGCCCACCTTTTGAAATAGGAGCTGTCATGTATAGAACAAGTATGGCCCGCATTCCGTAAAATGAAAACCTTTCCCAAAGTTCGGTAAAGAAGAGAATATACAGTCCCGCAGGATGTCCCAGAAAAGTCTTTTCTCTCATCAGATCTCCTTCAAAAGTGTTTGAGCAAGTCTGTTAAGCTGACCTTCGATAGGCCTGGGTCCACTGCTAGTATCTATAATAAAATCAGCATGTTGAATTCTAGTCTTGTCTGATATCTGAGAATCGATTCTCTTTTGAGCTTCGTTTTGGCTAAGGTTGTTTCTATCCATTGTTCTTGTCAGCTGGATCTTAGGAGAGCATGTTGTCAGTATCACTTTGCTAAAATGTCTGTACCAGCCGGCTTCGATAAGAACGGCAGCTTCAAAAATCACAGGTTTATCGTTAAGTTTTTCAAGAATCTCAAGAGCTTTATTAATTAAAACAGGATGGGTGATTTCATTAAGCTTTAAGAGTTTGGGTGGGTTACTGAACACGATTTTTCCTAGAGCTGTTCTGTCAATTTTTCCGTTGATGACAACCTCTTTGCCAAATTCAAGGGAAATATTGTGAATAACTTCTGGATATCTAAGAATTTCATGTCCAATTTTATCTGCATCAACAATGTGAAATCTGAATTTTTTCTGAAAGTACTTTGAAATAGTGCTTTTCCCGGTACAAATTCCCCCGGTAAGAGCAGCAATGTGTCTATTTTTCATTTTTGCGATGTTTTAGCTGGATCTTGATATAGTAAGGTCTTTCTCCGGGAATATCCCGAATTTTAATGATCTGCTGGTCATGAAGTTTTTCAGGCATCTTGTAGGTAACTGTTGTTCCGTTAGGCATCTGAATTGTCTGAGGAGTTCCTTTTCTAACTTCTTCTACATAGATTATTTGCTCCAGGACGACAGCATCCGGGGGCAGAGTCTGTGTTATCTTACAGCTTACTAAAAAAACAAACATCGCCAGTACAAGAAAAAACTTAGTTTTCATATTTGCCTCCGCAAAAGATTACCTGATTATATTTTAAAAATAGGTCAGTTCAAAGAAAATTGAACATATTGTGATTTTGTTGACATGAGACAGTGCTCTTTTATACTATTTCGTGAAAGTTTGGTAACCATTAATATTAAACGGGGACGACAATGAAAAAAATTTCTTTAACAGCTCTGTTCATAGTGCTGCTGTTTTCTATTTTTTCAACTTCATGCTCAGTTGTAAAAAGTGATGCAGAGAAAAAAGTCGATAAGTATGTTGAATATCTTAAAATTAGGAATTTTGCAAAAGCATGGGAAATGCTTGATGAAGAATCACAAAAGATCGTTGGAAAAGAAAAGTTTCTTGAAGATGCTAAAAACATCGGTCTTAACGCAATGTTTCTTAAGAAAAAACCTGTTAAGTTCAACAAAGATAAGACAATGGCACAAATCGAGACAGAGTATACCGGTCAGAAAGTTGGTATGAATAAGCTTCCTGCTGCTAAAATAACTTTGTGGACGAAAAAACAGGGAGAAGTCTGGCAGATAAATATGAAAGAAAGAATTGATCAGATCAAAGAAGAGATCAAGCAGTCTAAAATTGAAATTCCTATTGACCCTGAGCTTATAAATACAGCGAATGAGCTTAAAGATAAGATTGAGATAAAAGAGCTAAGAAATGGTGAAGTTACTTTTGCCAACGGTCAGAGCCAGTACATGATGGATGCCACCATAAAAAACAATACCGAGAAAGCCCTCAGTTATATCGGTGTTCTTGTTAAGTTTATGGACGACAAGAATGAAAAAGTTCTTTTTGAGAAGACATTTTTCCTTATTTATACACGTCAGATAGCAGAGATCTATCCTCTTGCTCCGGGTCAAGAGAAGAGCGTCATTATTCCTGGATATGATGCTGGTGATATAGAAGGAAACTGGACAGGAAAACTTAAGTGGGAAGTTCATGCTGTGAAAGTCGCCACTCCCGCAGAATTGATAACGATGGAAGATCTTGACCTTCCAAAAAAATAAGCGCAAATGATTCTTCGAAAAACTGTCAGCAGGCTTATAACTAGTGTCGATCATCTGGATAGAGATTTCAATTTCTATTTTACCGGCAGAGAGAAACTCCCTCCGCTTAAAACCCTTGAAAAGCTAAAAAGAGAAGTCAAAATTCTTATGCGAAGTGTGCACGGGTCTAAAAATTCTGCGGAAAAATATCTGGTACAGTCCTTTGTTCAGAAGTTCACCACATATCGCACCAAGTGGGAAAGAGGAGTTCGTGACATTGAAGAAGGGCGGTCTGCGCCAGGAAAGAACTTTTTCGGAGGTCTTGGCAATATTGCCAAGGATTTTGGTGAATTGACTCAGCAGGAAAAAGATGGCAATGTATTTAGGACAGCATCAGTAATTGATGAAGCTGCTGCAAGATATGTTGAAATGAATAAAAAACACTTAGGAAAGAATGTTTCCAGGGAAGCAGTTTCCCAGATGCTTGAAAAGCGTCTTGACGAGATTCGTAAAAAAGTTGGTGATAAGTTCAAGTTCAAAGTGTTTGTCGAGGATGGTAAAGTAAAGATTAAGCCCGAAAAAGAATAAATCTTTTGATTTTTTTTTCAAAAAATGTGACAATGCTCTAGTTGAAGATAATTGTGATCGGAGGAAAAAATGACGAAATTTGAAATTCTTGTACCTATGGGACAGGGGAATAAGGAAGTTGTGGTGAGAGAAGAGGGGCCTAATTGGTTTTGTGCCCTTGAATCAGCACTTTCAGGTCTTGGAATGGCAGACTCAATGACAAATATTATCTGTGATGTCAAGGAAGACGGGTCAATAAATGTTACTGACACTGCATCAAGTAAACATTTTGTTGTTAGAGAGCTTGATCTCACAAAAAGTCCGATCCAGGCTGAAGAGAAAAAGGAGGAAGCTCCTAAGATAACAAGAAAAGATGAGATGCTTGCCAACCTTTTTACTGATGTGATGGATGCCTGGGACCTCAAGCCGAGCGAAGCCTATGACTTCTTTTTGGACATTGCATTAAAATACATTCCAAGTGAAAGTGGGAGTTATGCAAAATCTGATCTCAGCTCTACTGATTTGGAGTTTGTTTCCTGCCGCGGGCCGAAAAGTGATGCTGTTTGCGGAATAAAAGTGAAAGTTGGGCAAGGTCTTGTGGGGTTTTCTGCAAAACACGCCTGTTTTATTGCGGTTGGTGATGTTCATAAAGACCCTAGGTTTTTCAAGGAGATAAGTGAGAAGATCGGTTATGAGACTTCTTCGATAATCTGTGCTCCAATAAGGTCAATGGAAACAGGAATAACTTTTGGAGTTATAGAGCTTATCAATAAAAAAAATGCGTCCCGTTTTAACGAAGACGATATGGAGTTTATCCGATTTATTGCTGAGAAAATGGCAGAGTTCTTTCATACAACGTGGATAGATTCAAATAACAATCTTGAAGACTGAACTATAGTTTTATAATAGTCGAAATTTTCTGAAGATTATTCTTGATAAGTTCGATTTCGTAGTCTGAAAGACCTTTGGTCATTTCAATAAAAGTTCCCTCTTTTTCTTTTTTGAACGCTTCAATGTTTGTTTCAAGCTCTTTTTTTGAGAGATTCTGCTCCTCAAGAAACTTCTTTCTTTTTTCAACAACTTTATTGCTGATGTTGTAAAAGGCAATGTAACCTTTTATTATCTTTTTTGATTTTCGCATAAACAGGGTTGGTTTGAGATCTTTAGAGCTTAGATAGCTGTTAATTTCAGTTTTCCCCTTTTTAATAACGTCAGGACGTTTTTTCCTTTGGGCTTTTGTAAGCATGCTGTCATATTTTTTTGTGATACGATCGATTTTTTTCTTGTGCTGAATAAGCAAATCGATATCCAGTTGTGAAAGAATCATACTTTCCTGTCGATTGTTTTTTGAACATCCTGAAAACAGGGTGAAAAGAAAAATCAGTAAAACTGAAAAAATAATATGGACTGCAATTTTCATTATTTCCCGCACAAACATTTCTGAAAGATGATATAGGAAATGCGTTGCGAACACAATTTTTAATGGGTTTAATTCATCTAAAATTGACCCCAAAATAAATTAAGGTTATAGTAGAGAGCTCTTTTAAGAATACTGAGGATTGTATAGTATGCAGAATCTTGAAAAATTTATTGTCAATGTTTCTGATAATCTGGACAGAGTCTTTGAAGATATGAACTCGACAGTTGAATTTTGTAATTTATCAGCAAAAGAGGCAGGATCCATCCTTCGCGTTGTAAAAGGGACGGGCCGGCAGGCATTAGATGCCGTTGTTGAAGTGGAGAAGCTGAAAGAAGCAGTTGTTAGCATGGCAACTCTTTTTCAGTTCGGTGACATAATTTCCCAGAGTTTTGAAAGTTTTGATGTGATTTTTGAGGAGCTTGAAAGGTTTAAAAGTACGGAAAAAAAGCTTGACTTGGAGCAGGCGGAACGTTTTGCTAAACTTCTCGGAGCTGTTTCAACGAGCACTTTTTCGCTTATCGGAACAACGCTTCTTCAATTAAAAGAGCAGCTTGACAAAGCGGACAGGACTCTGAAAATTGTTGAAAAGATAATTGACAGAAAAGATTACAGTAGGATGGCAAGTGATTCAAGAGCTTTCATTCTTTCAAGCGCTGACACGATAAACAAGTCTGCAAAATACACTGTTGAAGGAACTGGCAAAATGGGCCTTTTCTGTGTGCAGAGCATAATTAGCAATTCTGGAATATCCGAGGATTCCGGTCTTGTAAAAAGACTTTATGAAAAATTCAGGGTAAGGATGCACGTTGAAATACTTAATGAAATGTTTCCAGAGAATAAAGAATATTCAAATACAGGTAGTTTAGAATTGTTTTGATTGAGATGGAGGACAAAATGCTAAATATTAAGACTAAAGAAAAAGACGGAAGGATTAAAGTTCTACTTGAAGGCCGAATTGATAATGAGGGGATTCAGATATTTCAGGAAGGCCTGGATAGTGTTCTTGAAAAAAGTAGCGAAAAGATCACACTTGATCTTTCAAAGTTGGAGTTTATAAATAGCTCAGGTATTGGAAAGCTTCTGATATTCTACAAAAAGGCAGGACACTCTGGAATAGAGACAGAGATCGAAGGCATAAGTGAAGAACTTTTTTCTCTTTTTCGAGCAATAAGACTAGACAAGCTTATAACGATAAAGAGGTAGTATGGCCAACTATAAGATTGATGGCAACACGCTTCATATTTCTGGAGACATTTCAATAAACGATGGAGAAAGCCTCTATCATTTTTTAAAAGATCTTCCGTTTTCAAGTAAAACGGTGAATGTTAATTTAAAAAGGGCTGAAAGTTGGGATACATCTACATTCCAGCTTTTTATTTCATGGATAAAATCTTCAGAGATGGAAATATTCTGGAAGAATATCCCTGAAGAAATGGAAAAAGATTTAAAATTGACAGGCCTAGCCGGGCTTATCAAAGAGGTTAAAAAATGAGTAAAACAATTCTAATCGTTGATGATTCAGCAACTCTTAGAGCTTCTGTAAACTTTGTTCTGACAGATGCGGGTTACGAAGTTATTCAGGCTAAAGATGGTCAGGAAGGACTCGAAAAATTAGAAGAATGCAAACGATCTGAAAGAAAAATGAACATGATAATCTCGGATATAAATATGCCTGTAATGGATGGCATTACATTTATTAAGGACGTGAAGAAGGGTGATTTTCGGTTTGTTCCGATTCTCATTCTTACAACCGAATCTGAGAATGCAAAAAAAATGGAAGGAAAGGCGGCTGGAGCAAGTGGCTGGCTGGTTAAGCCTTTTAAGCCAGAACAGCTTCTATGGGTAGTTAAAAAATTTGTGCGGTAGATAAATGTCTAGAAAAAGTTCACTTTTTGATATTTTTACAGAAGAAGCACAGGAGATAGGTGTCTCTCTTGAAAGAGATCTTCTTGATCTTGAGAACAACATGGGCGATAAACACCTAATAAACAATATTTTCCGCTCTGTTCACACGCTAAAAGGTAGTTCCGGGATGGTTGGCTTTTCGGTGCTGACATCTTTTGCACATGATCTGGAAAACGTTTTGTCCAGAGTTCGTTCTGAAGAACTTAAGGCCACGGCTGGACTAATTACGATGCTTCTTGAGGTGACAGATCTCATAAAAAAACTGGTATCTACGGATCCTGAAAATGCTGAGGATGAGTTTGGCCCTGACATTAGACGCCTTACCGAAACTATTAAAAAATACAAAGGTTACGCTCCTGAAAGCACAGAAAATAAAGAAGAAAGCGGTTTGGATGAAGATTCCTTTTTAGAAAAATATTTTCATATCGTTCTAAAGTTTAAGCCGGACATTTTTGTTACCGGAACAGACCCTCTTATGCTTTTAAAGGAGCTTGATTCAATTGGTGAGATAATAAAAGTTAAGTGTAATCCGGAAAATATTCCGAATATTGAAAACATTAGATTTGAAAAACTGTATCTTAGCTGGGAACTTGTCATTAAAACCTTTGAGCCAAAGTCGTCCATTGATAACATCTTCATTTTTGTTCAGGAAAACAACACAGTAATTGTTGAGGATGTAAGCAAAAAGTATTTTGATGGTGTTGACATAAGATATGCAGATAAAAAGCTGGGAGAGATTCTTGAAGAAGAAGGTTATCTGACGGACTCGGACCTTAAGGAGGTTGAGGATTCGCAGAAAAAATTCGGAGAAATACTCGTTGAACAGAAATCGCTTGATGGAAATGTAGTAAGTAAGGTTCTGAAGAGTCAGCAGAAAAGCAGAGATTTTCAGGGAAGTCACACGATAAGGGTAGATACAGAAAAGTTGGATAAGTTGGTAAATCTTGTTGGAGAGATGGTGATAGGAATAGCCAGGATAAATCAGTTGGTTTCGGAGAGTTATTTAAAAGACCGGGATCTTAACGATGCTTCTGAACACCTTGATAGAATCTCCCGCGATGTTCAGGAACAGGTTATGAAGGCGAGAATGGTTCCAATTGAAGGAACTTTCAGGCGCTTTCAGAGGGTTGTCCGGGATACGGCAAGAGAGCTTGATAAAAAGATCAATCTTTTTATGACGGGTTCAGACACCGAGCTTGACAAAACCCTCATTGAGCAGATAGATGCTCCTCTTAAGCATCTTATAAGAAATGCAGTGGATCACGGAATTGGGTCTCCAGAAGACAGAATAACCTCCGGGAAACCTGTAGAGGGGTCTATCTGGCTTAGAGCATATCAGCAGGAAGGCAAGATCATCATTGAAGTTGAAGATGACGGAAAGGGAATAGACAAGCGTTTGATCCTTAAAAAAGCTAGAGAAAAAGGTCTTTACAAGGGGGGGGATCTTTCAGAAAAGGAAATTATGAACTATATCTTTCTTCCTGGTTTTACGACGGCTAAATCTGTTACAGAAATTAGCGGAAGAGGCGTGGGACTTGATGTTGTAAGAAAGAATATAGAGAATTTGCGTGGTTCAATAGAACTTTATTCAGAGCCTGAACGGGGAACACTTTTTAGAATTATGTTGCCGCTTACGCTTGCAATTATTGAAGGAATGCAGGTTTCAGTAGGTAAAGAGATAATCACAGTGCCGTTATTCTCGATCGTTGAAGCGGTACGGTCAGAAGAAAATATTGTAAGAACGATTGAGGACAAGGGAGAGCTGATAGAATATAGAGGAGAGTATATCCCTCTTATCAGGCTTTACGAGGCATTCAGATTTAAGACCGATGTTATAGATCCTAAACAAAGCCTTATCCTTATTCTTGATGGACATAATAGAAAAATAGCATTGATGGTTGACGATGTGATCGGTCAGCAGCAGGTTGTTATCAAGAGTCTTGAGAAAAACTACAAACAGGTGCCGGGGATAAGTGGAGCAACGGTGCTTGGCGATGGAAGAATTTCGCTGATACTTGATGTTTACGGACTTGAAAAAATAAGTTTTAGTCATTTGGAGAAGATATGAACAAGTCAAATCTGATTGACAGAATTAAAAAGGACAAGAAACCTTCTGAGGAAAAAAAGCTTCAGTTTATTTCCTTTATTATCGGTGAAGAAGAGTATGCAACTGATATACTAAAGGTCTTTGAGATCACAAACCTTAAAAAACTTACAAAAGTTCCATCAATGCCTCACTTTGTTAAAGGTGTTCTTAACCTTAAGGGGCTTGTGGTTCCAGTGATAGATCTCAGAGAAAAATTTGGAGTGGACAGCACAAAGATAACCAAGTACAGCGTTATTATGGTCGTTGATGTCAGTGGCAGGGTCATGGGTGTTATTGTTGATAAGGTGAAAGAGATACTCAAGATAAAAAGTTCGGAGATTCAGCCGCCACCGAGGTTTTTTTCCGGCATAAAATCTCAGTTTATAAGGGGAATGGTGAAAAAAGATAGTGACAGTTTCATGATCATACTTGATATGGCAAAGATCCTTTCTGATAATGAACTTGACATAATGGACAACCTTTAGGTGAAAGATGAAAGATTTATTAGACATTGTTCCTGAGTTTTTAAACGAGGCTCTTGAGTCTGTTAGTAGACTGGAACAAAAAATACCCAGTATTATTAAAAAAATAAAGAAAGGGAAGGCTTCATTTTTAAAGAAGGAAAAAGATCTTTTCAGGACGGTTCACTCCATAAGTGGGGGGAGTTCGTTCCTGGGTCTTGAAGATATTGAAAAAATTTCTGTCTGGTTAGAAAAGCTACTGTGTCTTATAAAAGATGAAAAAGTTCAGGCGGATGACGAATCAGCAGATCTTGTTGAAAGCCTTTTTATTCTGATCAATGATGCGCTTACAAATAAGGGAAAGATTACGAAAAGGGCTTCCAACAAGATTGAGAAACAGGTTGCCGGTCTTTTCGAAAGGATAAAGGAAAAAGTCCAGGAGCAGACAATAATCATCGACTTCGAAGGGAAAGAGTTCTCTTTTTCTATCGATGCATCTGATGTTGAAAAAAAGTTAAAAAATAAAAGACTCTATCTTTTAAATATCGATCCGGTGGCAGATCTTGATGAAAATAAGTGGACGTTGACAGACTTCATATCTGAGCTCCTGGAAGACGGCGAGATTCTAGATTCGGTTATCGATATTGAAAATGTCTATGAGGACTCTATCCCGGTTTCAGTTCTGTATCTTTGTGAAATTTCAGATAAGAAATTAAGAAAAAAGCTTAGGGACCTCTCACAAGATAAGATTATTCTTTTTGATGAGGACACTTCAAAAAAACTCTTTGGTCTTAATAAAAAAGATGAGGAGTTAGAGGAAAGCCCGGAACCGAAAAGATTGCGACATGCCAAGAATGGAAATCCGCAGAAAACGGTTGTGGACCAGATTTCTGAAAAACAGGTTGAAGAGGAAAGGGAATTCGTTTCTTTTCTCATTGGTAAGGAGCATTATGCTGTTTCAATAAAAGATGTTTTTGACATGAAGGAGATGCTTCCCTGTTCAAGGATTCCAAACCAGCCGGATCATATGCTGGGAGTTACAAATCTTAGAGGAAACGTGGTTCCTGTTGTTGATCTCAGGCTTGTAATGGGCAGAAAGAATGTAACTTATAATGAGTTTTCGGTTTTCCTTATAGTTAAGGTCAAAAATAAGATTACAGGGTGTGTTGTTGACGCTATTGATGATGTCGTTTTTCTTGAACCGGAAGATACGCAGATCACTCCTGTAACAAGTCGACAGATCAACATCGATTATGTTAAATTTATTGCCAAAGATCCTAAAACTGGAAGGTTTCTGATAGTTCTGGATCTAGAGAAGATGCTAATTAATGAGTGAAAACAAATTTGAGATCAAAAAGATCGCTTTAAGCGATGAAGAATTTATAAAGCTTAGAGACTTGGTATACAAAATTAGCGGGATAAGCCTTTCTGAAACAAAAAGAGAGCTTGTTATTTCAAGATTTTCCAGAAGGTTGAAAGCATTAAGATTAAAAAGTTTTTCAGATTATCATAACCTTTTGGTTTCTCCTTCCGGATTTACAGAAGTTCAGAATTTTATTAACTCTATAACAACAAATAAAACCGATTTTTTCAGAGAAGCTCATCATTTTGATTTTCTTGTTTCCAAGATAATTCCCATGCTGATATCAAAGAACAAACGGATTATAAAAATTTGGTCAGCAGCCTGTTCTACGGGAGAAGAGCCTTATACAATTGCTATGGTTATGGCCAAGCATTTTGTTGAAAAGTACAACGTTCCCGTGAAGATCCTCGCGACAGACATTGATACGAATGTCCTTACTGTTGCATCAAAAGGGGTTTATGACAGCAGTATTGTATCTGTTTTGCCCGAGGAATATATGAAAAAATATTTTCTGCGGGGAAAAGATGACAGTTCGGGTCTTTATAAAGTTAAGGAAAACATTAGGAAAATGGTAACATTCAAACAACTTAATTTTATAGCGACAGAGTATCCGATAACAACAACGTTTGATGTGATCTTCTGTAGAAATGTAATAATATATTTTAATCCGGAGACAAAGAGAAGGGTTGTGAACAAGCTTTACAGATACCTTAATCCGGGTGGATATATTATGATGGGACACTCAGAAACACTTTTTGACATGGTGGACGGACTGGTCTATCTTAAAAATACTGTTTATCAGAAAAAGATGCCGGAGTAGTTGAGGAGATTGAATGTATAAGTCTTTCAATAGAAAACTTAACAGAGACATTATTGTTATACAGCCTGGCGAATATTATGTTGTCGACCACACATCTGAAGGAATTGCAACTATTTTGGGATCCTGTGTCGCTGTATGTATGATGGATCTTCAAAGAAAGATAGGTGGAATGAATCATTTTATGCTACCTGGAGATTTTCGCAACGATGAGGTTTTTGCATCAAAAAGTGGTCGTTACGGAATGTTCGCAATGGAAAAGCTTATCAACGAAATGATGAAGATGGGGGCAAGAAGAGATAAGCTTCAGGCAAAGATTTTCGGGGGAGCTCACGTTTTAAACTTTCGGAAATCCGACGGTAACATTCCGGAAGCTAACCTTAACTTTGTAAGAACTTTTCTTGAGTATGAAGAGATTGAAGTTCTCGCAAGCGATATAGGCGGAAATATCGGAAGAAAGGTTATTTTTCTGCCAAACGAAACCGGAAAGGTTCTTGTCAAAAAGTTATATGGGAATAGTGACACAAGCATGGATGTCGAAAGAAAATACAAGGCAACAGTTCTTAATAAAAAGCAGGAAGACATTAGTGGCGGTGTAACAATATTTACTGACAATAAAAGGTCTGACAATAAATGATCATTAAGAAAAAAGTTCTCATTGTTGATGATTCAAGAACAGCAAGAGAAATACTTGCTCAGATCATAAACGGTTTTAATGATTTTGAGGTAATAGGAAAGGCCTCTGACCCCTTTGAAGCACATTCGATAATGAAAAAACAGATACCGGATATTATTACTCTTGATATTGAAATGCCGAAAATGGATGGTCTTACTTTTCTGGATAAGATCATGAGAGGAGTTCCTCTTCCGGTTGTGATGATCAGCTCTCTTACTAAGGAGAATGCTGCTTATACTCTAAAGGCGCTCGAGCTTGGTGCGGTGGATTATATTTTAAAACCTGACAATGAATCTTCTTTAGCAGAAGTGTCTGAAATTATTCATGATAAGCTTCTGGCAGCAGCGCTTGTTCCAAGGTCTTGGCTTAACCTCCATAAACACAGGCAGAAGGATGAATCTCTTACAACCTTAAGCAGACAGACAATAAAGCTGGTGCCTCTTGATGAAACAGTAAGGATGAATCCAATGACATCCGTGATATTTCTCGGGGCGTCAACTGGAGGGACGATTGTAATTGAAAAACTTCTCTCTGGACTGGATTACAGAATAATGCCTCCGATAATGATAGTTCAGCATATTCCGCCTTTTTTTTCAAAATCTTTCGCGGATCGACTTGATAAGCTTTATCCTTTTAATGTTTTTGAAGCTGAAAGCGGACACCTGCTTAAAAGTGGAGATGTTATTGTGGCAAAAGGTGGATACCATCTTATGATACAGAAAACCCCGGAAGGATTTAAAACACTTGTAAAAAAAGGTCCCAAAGTAAATCGCCATCAGCCTTCAGTTGACGTCCTGTTTAAATCTGCAGCAGCAGTTGTAAGATCAAATGCAGTAGGTGTTATTATGACTGGAATGGGATGTGATGGCGCAAGTGGTCTTGAGGAAATGAAAAAGAACGGCGCAATAACCATAGTTCAGGACCGTTATGAGTGTGCTGTTTCTGGAATGCCTAGATCAGCGATCGAAAAGGGTGTCGTAGATAAGGAATTTGATACAAAGAGAATGACAGAGTATCTCAACGCTTTATATTCTTAGGAGAATGTTTGAGAAAAAGAGAGAGTTTAGATGTAAAAGTGTTCGAAATTGAAAGTAAAATGGGCGATATATCTCTTGCTGTGTCGGAAATACTAAAATCATCTGCCAACCTTTTTTCTGATCTTTATCTTCTTGAAATTGCAGTATATGAAGCCATTTTTAATGCTGTCGAACATGGAAATCTTGAGATATCAGGAGAAGAGAAAGAATTGTTACTGCAAAATGAAGAGTATGATCTTTTTCTGAAAAAACTGATCAATAAAGTCCCCTGCTCAAAAAGAAGAGTAAAGATAACATCAAAAGTGGACGAAGAAAAACAGGTTATTGAAATCGAAGACCAGGGGAAAGGGTTTAACTGGGAAGATGCAATGAAAAAAGCAGTAGACGGAGATGATTGTGAAAATGACAAATTCAATGGTTTTGGACTTAGAATAATTGCTACAGTTTTTGATAAAGTTCTTTTTAATAAAAAAGGAAATATGATTACGTTGGTGAAGTTTAGAAAAAAAGAGATACTGGAGGATAATATTGAGAAAAATTCTGATAGCTGATGCCGATGATCAGGTCACCGCGGTTCTGGAGTTTAAGCTTCGTCAACAGGGTTATGATGTAAAGTCACTTTCAAGAACAGTTAATGCTATAAAGGTCGTAAAGGAATTTGTCCCTGATCTGATCATTTCTGAAATGGAGCTTCCGGAACTTACCGGAGTTGATTTTCTAAAAAGAGTAAAAATGAATCCTGAAACAATGGGAATCCCGTTCATTTTTCTTTCAAGCTCAAGAAATGTTGAAGATAAGATCCTTGCTCATGAAATGGGAGCTGAAGCTTTTTTTATGAAGCCGATCTTTATCAAGGTTCTTATCCACAGGATCACCGATTTTTTTGATCAGGAAAAGTTTAACGAGCTACTTTCATCTTCGAAAGATATGAAAGAGTTTAAAGGTGACCTTTCAAGCATCTCAGCTATTGATATCCTTAATATTATTGCTGAAAACAAATCCAGTGGAATTGTTGAACTGTCTTCATCTACGGAAATGGAAGCAAAAATGTTCTTTACAAGCGGAGCTGTTGTAAGGATAGAGGTTGAAGGAAGCAGTAACAAGAACGGAATGGATGAACTTTACAAGATCCTTTCCTGGCTTGATGGAGTGTTTAGTATAAGCTACAAGGAAACAAGTGTTCCCAGAAATATTCGAGTTCCACAAGACAGACTTTTAGTGAAAGCTGCCAACTGGCTTGATGACTATACTTCGGAACTTAGCGATATGCCGCCTCTTGATTCGATGCTTTATTTTAATCCGGGCAAATTTCTTAAGGAGATTAACAGGTTCCCGGATAATATTTCGGTTATCCTAAGAAGTATCGGTCCCGAAGGAAGCAGGTTCAGCGATATTATTGAAAGAACGGATCTTGATAGAAAACAAACAGTTAATAGTCTTAAAGAAATGCTGGAACTGAATGTTATATCCGTTGAAAAGATAGCGTCAGGATATAAACTTCCCAAAGAGCCTTCCTGGCTAACAGGTAAAGATGAAGAGAGACATGAAATTAATTCTCTTCTGGATGATTTTGGCAGTGTGGATAAATCTGAAAAGAAAGAGGAAGAATCTCCAATGGAGATGCTTGTTCCTCCGCCAAGGCTAGCTCAGAAAGATACTCTAGATCCATCAGACGGAATATCGTTTGAAGTGCCCAATCTTAGAGGCAAAGAGCTTGAAGCGGGGGTTAGTGCACCATCGCTTCTTAATTCCGATGAACTTAAAACTGAAGAAGAGCTTAAAAAAGAAGAAGAAGATGAAAAAGTGGCGGAAGTTGTTGCGATAGATATAGAAGAACAGACGGAAGAGGAAGAAGACCAGAAAACAGAAATAATTAACACAGTTTCTGATGATGATGCGTTGAAAAGTATTATGGAAGAGCATCTCGAAAATGTTGAAATTGAGACAGACCTTTTAAAAGATTCCGATGCTCCTGAAAAAAGAAAGAGTATGTTCAAAACTATTCTGATCGTACTGGTTTTTCTTTCAGTTGGAGTTGCCACTTTATATTTTTATGGTGAAAAGATCATAGATGATAAATCACAAAAGATGGGTGTTCCTGTAAAGCAGGAAAAAAAGTCTGTGGAGAAACAAGAAGTTAAAAAAGAGGCTGTACAGAAATTTTCTCCAGATCAAAAGGAAATGTTCAAGCTGACGATTCCGGAAATAAATGATAAGGCGGCTGAACTTTATACAAAAGAGAAATATAAAGAAGCGGTTGCAGTAAATGAGGTTGCTCTTTATAAGCTCAGGAAAAACAAAGTTGAAAAAGGTGAGCTATATGAAAAAGTTATAATGAATATGGCTATTTATCTGTATATGCAGGAAGAAAATGAAAAGGCGCTTTCCTTTGCTGAGGAATCAATATACTTAAGAGAAGATGCCAAATCTATTGAACTGAAGGCGGCACTGCTGGAAGCATTAGAAAAAAACATTGATGCAGCATCTTTTCTCAGAGAAAAGATGTTAAAACAGGAGTTCCTGAATAAGAAAAAAGAATGGATGAGAGAAATAAACAGACTGGAGAAAATTAAAAGATGAAAAAGCTGATCTGTAGGCACACAATTCACGATAGAGTTCAGGAACTGGGAAAGGAAATCACAGAATATTATAGAGGAAAACACTTTACTTGTCTGATCATTTTAAAAGGAAGCACGATCTTTGCGGCAGATCTTATCAGAGCGATTGATTCTGACAAGATGGACATTGATTTTATCAGACTGTCATCCTATAGCGGAACAGAATCTACGGGAAAGGTAGAAATGCTTATGGGGGAACTTGAAAAATTTAAAGGAAGGAATCTCCTTGTTGTTGAAGATATTGTGGACACTGGAAATACGCTTTCCTTTTTTCTTGAAAAAATGAAGGAAATCGAACCAAAATCAATAAAAGTCGGTTCTCTTCTTGAAAAAAAGGAGATAAATAAAGGTAGGGTCAAAGTGGATTTTTTGGGTTTTGATATAAAAAACGAGTTTGTGATCGGTTACGGCCTTGATCTTGATGAAAAGTACAGAAACCTTCCAGATATTATGATATACGAAGGAGATTGATCCCAAATGTTAGAGAGAGATTTTGAACTCCCTCTTGAAGAGATCGCTTTAAGACCTTTTGATTTCAGCAAAATTTTTCCGGGAAAAGAAAAGATAGAATTTGAAATAGGTTTCTGCAGTGGTCTTTTTTTAAGAGAATATGCAAATTTGAAACAGGATACAGGCTTTGTCGGGATCGAGATAAGCAAGAAGTTTATTGAAAGAGGAAAGAAAAACCTAAAGAAGAAACTTTCAGGAGATAACGTAAGAGTTATCCGCTTTGATGCAGTAGCCATAATGAAAGAGCTTGTTCCCTTTAACTCCCTTGATGCGATCCATGTTTATTTTCCTGATCCCTGGCCGAAAACGAAGCATCATAAGTTCCGTATTTTACGGTTTGAGAATATTATAATGTTTTCTAACCGACTGAAAAAAGGGGGAAAACTTTATATTGCAACAGATCATCCGGAATATGGTGAGTTTATAAGAAAGGAACTGAAACATACGACCGAGTTTTTTAATGAACTGCCTTACGGCGAAGCTGATAGAGAGATAATGACAAAGTGGGAAAAGAAGCAGATAGCAGACGGCTGGCCAATCAATTATTTTCTGCTGGAAAAGAAATGAAAATAATTTTTGCCACGGGAAACAAAGGAAAACTAAAAGAAGCCCGGGGAATATTTAAAGATTATGAAGTCTTTTCAATAAAAGATTTTGTCAGTGATTTTAATCCGGAAGAAAAAGGAGACACTTTTTTACAAAACGCTGTTATTAAAGCGGAAGCGGCTTTAATGCATACAAACGAAGATGCTGTTTTAAGTGATGATTCTGGTCTTGTTGTTCCAGCACTTAACGGAGATCCCGGAATCTATTCATCAAGATATGGTGGAGAAGATGGGAATGATGTTTTAAACCGTCAGAAACTTCTTCAGGAAATGAAAGATAAAGATGATAGAAAAGCCTATTTTCAATGTACAGCAGTTTTGTTGAAGAAAGATGGATCCGCCATTGTAAAAACCGGAAAATGTTATGGAACAATAGGTTTTGAGGAGAAGGGAACGAGCGGATTTGGTTACGACCCGATCTTTATTCCGGAAGGGCTTGAAAAAACTATGGCTGAATTGACTCCAAATGAAAAAAACGCACTTAGTCATAGAGGCGTTGCTTTTAGAAAAATAATGGCGGAGATATAGTCTTATCTGACAAAAGTCCACAGAATAAATGCCACGATGTTTGCCACCACATGAAAAAGTACGCTGTAAAAAACCCTACCCTTACTTTTTTCAGCCATAAGTCCAAAAACCAATGATGGAAAAAATGTAACAGCTCTGGTAATATCGAGAAATGCTATCGCGTGAACTGCTCCAAAAAGAAGAGATGTGAGAATGTTCTTAACTGAAAGAATTTTTATTATCTTAAAATCATATTTCTTAAAAACATGCTCCTGAAGGTAGCCCCTGAAAAAAAACTCTTCCGGAATTGCAGCAATGAGAACTCCGGTAAGACCTTTTGATACAGCTGAAAGAATTTGACTGCTTCCCGGTAAGCCAAAGGTGTTTCCCTTAAAACAGATCCAGTATCCGAAAAAGATCAAGGGATAGAAAACTATTGTTAGAATAGAAACCTGAGAAAAAAGTTTAAATCCCTGTTTTGACGGAAGCCCCAGATATCTGAAATTAAAGTTTTTATCAATTATGATGGGAAGAAGGATGAGAGTAGCCGGAAAAATGTAGTATCTGTATTCAAACCTTGTGAGGTTCATTGCAAGAGCAATGATAGTTATTATTGAAGTAAGTAAGATCGCTTTAACTGTTCTGCTTTCCATGTTATCTCCAAAATTCTGATGAATTCTACATTGATTTGATGTTTTAGCAAATATCATGGCGTAAAAAATCTTTACAAAACAAGGGCCTGTTTAAATTGAATTTACGAAATAGTGGTATGTTTGAAACAAAAAGCTTGTAATTTCAGTGTGTTCTGTCTGGCATGCTATTTGCTTTATGTCGTCGCCTAACGTTTATTACTTTTTTGAAAACAAAATATCTTTGGAGGGTATTATGAAAAGAGAGATCAAGCCGGCAGACGGCAAATTAATGGTTTTTATTCCAGGAATGGGTGCGATAACAACAACTGTTCTCACCGGTATTTTCAATATTAAAAAAGGTTTATCTGAACCGATTGGCTCTCTTACACAGATGGGACATATCAGGCTTGGAAAAAGAACTGATGAAAATCAGCCGATGATAAAAGACTTTGTTCCTCTTTATTCTCTTGAAAACATAGAATTTGCCGGTTGGGATATTTTTCATGATAATATGTATGACGCTGCTAAGAATGCGGATGTTGTTCTTCCAAAACATCTTGAGCCTGTAAAAGATGAGATGAAAGCTATAAAGCCGATGTCTGCTGTTTTTAACCATGACTGGGTAAAAAATATTGATGGTCCTAATGTTAAAAAAGGTAAGAACCATATGGATCTTGCGCATCAACTTATGGACGATATGAAAAAGGTTATGGAAGAAAAAGGTTGCACTAGAGCTGTAATGGTCTGGAATGCATCAACGGAAGCTTATCACAAACCTTGTGAAATACACGAAACACTGGCTGATTTTGAAAAAGCTATGAACGAAAATCATCCGGAAGTTGCACCGAGTCAGATCTATGCCTACGCTGCACTTACAATGGGATTTCCATATATTAACGGTGCCCCTAATTTTACTGTTGATATAAAGGCGATACAGGAACTTGCTAAAAAGAATAAGGTGCCGATCGCTGGAAAGGACTGGAAAACAGGCCAGACGTTGATGAAAACGATTATTGGACCTGGTCTTAAAGCAAGACTTCTTGGGCTCAATGGATGGTTCTCAACAAATATTCTTGGTAACAGAGATGGCGAAGTTCTTGATAATCCGGAAAACTTCAAGAGTAAAGAGGTTTCCAAACTTTCAGTTCTCGATCATATTTTACAGCCGGACAAATACCCTTCACTTTACGAGAATTATTACCACAAAGTAAGAATCAACTACTATCCGCCAAGAGGTGATGCAAAGGAAGCATGGGACAACATTGATATTTTTGGTTGGCTTGATATGCCAATGCAGATAAAGATCAACTTCCTATGTCGTGATTCTATTCTTGCTGCTCCAGTTGTACTTGACACAGTTCTTTTTATTGATCTTGCTTCAAGAGCAAATTATCACGGAATTCAGGAATGGATGAGCTTCTATTTCAAGTCTCCGATGGTTGCAGAAGGACTTTATCCGGAGCATGATATTTTTATTCAGCAGACAAAACTCAAGAATACTCTTCGCCATATGATGGGTGAAGATCTTATTACACATCTTGGAAACGAATACTATGACTACGTAGAAGAGTAAACAATTCAACACATTACAGACTTCAGATAAATAAAGCTTGATTTTTTTTATGTCACGACTAGGATTTCGTTGACTTTGTTCTGTAATTTTAAGGAGATGAGAGATGAAGGACAAAATACATCCGAAACTCAACGTTGTAACAGTGAAATGTTCCTGTGGGAGCGAAGTAGTTACACGTTCTACAAAGAAAGAAGGCTACAGTGTTGAAATATGTTCACAGTGTCATCCGTTCTATACTGGAAAGACCAAGATAGTCGATACTGCTGGAAGAATTGAAAAATTCAACGCGAAGTATAAGAGAGATAGCTACGCAGGCAAAAAATAGCCTTATTCTTCATTTTACATCCCCTGTTGTTCTCTAATTTAGGGAATAATGGGGGATTTTTTTATTTTTTTGTCTGGAGAAGATAGATGCTGAACATAAAAGATAAGCTGGAAGAAGTTTACAAAAGTTTCCTTAATATGGAAAAAGAACTTTCAAAGCCCGATGTGGTGTCAAATGTAAAGAAATACACTACCTTAATGAAAGAGTACTCGCATCTTAAAAAGATATCTGAAAAGTATAAAAAATGGGAAGCTCTTGAAAATGAGATTAGCGATCAAAAAGAAATGCTGTCATCAGAAAAGGATGAAGATCTTATTGAAATGATAAAAAGTGAACTTCCGGAGCTGGAAAAAAAACATACGGAATTTGAAGAGGACATAAGAGTTCTTCTGCTGCCGAGAGATCCAATGGATGAAAAGAACGCTATTCTTGAGATCAGAGCAGGAACCGGTGGTGACGAGGCAACTCTTTTTGCGGAAGAGATCTTTAGAATGTACACAAGATTTTCAGAAACAAAAGGATGGAAAGTAGAGACAATGTCCCTAAGTTCTTCAGAAGGAGGAGGACTCAAGGAAGTCATTTGTTCCGTAAGTGGTCCGGATGTTTATGGGAAATTGAAATATGAGGGTGGAGTTCATCGCGTTCAGAGAGTGCCGGTAACAGAATCGCAGGGAAGAGTCCACACATCTGCAATTACAGTGGCAGTTCTTCCGGAAGTAGAAGGTATTGACGAAGTGAACATAGAAGAAAAGGATTTGAAAATTGATGTATATCGGGCAAGTGGAGCTGGAGGGCAGCATGTTAATACGACAGATAGTGCCGTAAGAATAACGCATCTTCCTTCAGGGATTGCTGTTGTGATGCAGGATGAGCGAAGCCAGATACAGAATAGAGTTAAAGCGATGAAAATACTTGAGTCAAAACTTTTGCAGCTTGAGAGGGAAAAACAGGAAAAAGAACTTAGTTCAAAGAGAAAAAGCCTAGTTGGTTCCGGAGATAGATCAGAAAAAATTAGAACGTACAATTTTCCTCAGGGCAGAGTGACTGACCATAGAATTAAACTGACTCTTTATAGACTTGATGAAGTAATGGAAGGTTCTATGGATCAGCTGATAGAACCTGTTATAAACTATCAGAACGCTCTTCTTCTTAACCAGAGCATGGATGATCTAAGTAATGACAAGGAAGATAGCTGATTTACTCAAAGAGGGGTTGGAATCTCTTAAAAAAATTTCTGACACACCCAAACTTGATGCTGAAATTCTTCTTTCAGAAGTTCTCAAGGTCAAAAGGATAAACCTTTTTTTAAGTAGCGATGAAAAGGTATATGAAAGCGACTTTACAAAATATGTAGATTTTCTCAAAAGACGAAAGTCGCATGAACCTGTTGCATATATAATTGAAAAAAAGGAATTTTATGAAGACACTTTTTTTGTGGATTCAAGAGTTCTTGTTCCAAGACCTGAAACAGAGATTCTGGTTGATGAGGTCATAAAAACATATAGAGAAAAAGATAGAAGAGTGCTTGATATCTGTTGCGGGAGCGGTTGTATAGGACTAAGTATTAAAAGAAAGATCAACTGTGAATTAATTTTAGCAGACATTTCAGAGCAGGCTCTGGAGGTTGCAAAAATAAATGCCCGCAATCTTTTTGATAGCAGCAGTAATGTTGAATTTGTAAAAAGTGATCTTTTTGAGAGTGTGACAGGAAAGTACGATCTGATTACAGCTAATCCACCGTATTTATCTGAAAAAGATATGGAAATCTACTGTAAAAACGAACTTGAATATGAGCCCAAAGAGGCTCTTTTGAGTGGGAGTACGGGTTTTGAAATTACTGAAAAAATTATAGAGCACAGTTCAGAATATCTTAATAAAAATGGAATGTTAATGCTTGAGTTAGGATATAAAGGGTCTAAGTTTTTAAAAGATACTGGTGATTTGAAACTTGAAAAAGTTGTAAAAGATCTGTCAGGAATAGATAGAGTCGCTGTTTTTATTCTTCACAGATAGCAAAATCTCCAACCGTTGGAACCGCAGCCGGATCTACAAATCTTCCATCAGCATCGACGGTTAAGGTTCCGTCACTGTTATTAATATCGATGAAATCTTCTTTTCCGACACTTTTAACACACTTTATCTGTACACTTTGCCCTGATATTTCCATTACGCCGAAAATCGCAGAAGCTCCCGCATCTCCTGCATCATGAACTCCGTTTGCAAGACTTTGAGGGATATAAAAACCAAAGAATTTAAATTCCGTTATAAAACCTGCTGGTTGTTCGATCCACACAACAGAAAAAGTTCCATTAGTCTCTGCTGTCGAAACAGGGCTTTGAAGATACTGCAGATCAAATTCCTCAAAGGTATAATTAGTTTCCAGATGAGTGAAAGACACTGACCCTTTACCTCCAGTCTTCTGTTCGGTTTCAAAAGGATTTATTGGTCCTTCAAATTCAAGTTCATAGTCACCGGTTTCAGTAATAACAGTGTCAGATACACACACACCAGAATTCATATGAAAACCGTTATTACAAACGCAGACCGCCTCGCCTTCCTGATTTTCGCAAGAAGCATTTTCCTGACAGTCGACAGCTGAACAAGGGTCTCCTGTATTTCCAGTGTTCCCGGTATCTCCTGTATCTCCAGTGTTGCCGGTGTCTCCAGTGTTCCCAGTATTCCCAGTGTTCCCTGTATTTCCAGTATTTCCAGTATTTCCAGTATTTCCAGTATTTCCAGTATCCCCGGAGTCCGTGTCGTCCTTTTCGTCCGTGTCAGTCCCCAACACTAAATCCTCTTTTTGAGCTGTAACGCTATTCTCGCATCCAAAAAAGACAAGAAAGATAAAAAGTACAATAAAAATTTTCATGTTTTTCTCCGTTTTGCAGTTTATCTGTAAGGATTTTATTTAACTTCGAATTTAAGTCAATAGGGAGATTTGAAAGGTTATTAACCTAAACGTGCCTTTTCTTCTGCAATAGTTTCATCATCGATCATGCTGAAAAGAATTTCAACTTCTCCAAGTTGGACACCTGGCTCAACCATTTTTCTAATATCAGTCGTAAAATCGACTTCTTCTTTAAGTCCAAGCATTTTTCTGACTTTTATCACAGTTTTAGGAGTTATCGGTGAAAGAACAGTTCCAATAAGATTTATAAGATTCATGCTAGTCAGAAGAACGCCTCTACATCTGGGTTTATTTTCTTTTCTAAGAGCCCATGGAGCCATTTTATCAAAATATTTGTTTGCGGAGCGTCCAAGATCCATCGCTCTTTCAACGGCTTCTCTAACCTTGTAGTTTTCATAGCATTCAAGAATATTTTGAGCTTCTGAGATTGCTTCATTCCATACATTTTCATCATCTTCGCCGGTTTTAATCTCACCATCTATCTTTCCTTCAAAGAATTTGTTGATGAAGGCGAGGTTTCTATTGGCAAAATTTCCATAAATTCCTGCCAGAAGAGAGTTGTTTGCTTCCTGAAACTTTTTAAAACTAAAATCTGCATCCTTTGTTTCCGGAGCAATTTCAGCTAGATAGAATCTGACTGAATCAGAATAGAATTTTTCAAGAAATTCATGAACCCAGATCGCCCAGTTTTTACTTGTAGATATTTTCTGTCCTTCGAGATTGAGAAATTCATTTGCAGGAATTTCATCTGGAAGCTTCCATCCGTTTTTCTGTCCCATTAGCATAGCTGGCCAGATTATGGAATGAAAAACGATATTATCTTTACCGATAAAGTGAGTTAGTTTTACATCATCACCCCCTTTCCACCATTTTTCCCACTCTTTATCATCAGCTCCTTTCTGCGCAAAATATTCCTTGGTAAAAGAAGCATATCCAATCGGTGCATCAAACCACACGTAGAGAACTTTTCCTTCAGCTCCTTCAACGGGAACAGGAACGCCCCATTTAAGATCTCTGGTAATGCCGCGAGGTTCTAATCCTCTTTCAAACCATTGCTTGCAAAAAGCTCTGACGTTGTTTTTCCAATGGGTTTTTGAATCAAGCCAGCTATTAAGGTCCTTTTCGAATTTATTAAGATCAAGAAACCAGTGCTTTGACTTTTTAACAATTGGAACCGCATTACAAATCTTACATTTTGGGTCAATAAGGTCTAGTGTATTCAATGCGTTACCACAGGCATCGCACTGATCTCCTCTTGCCCCTTCAGCCTTACAAAGTGGACAAGTTCCTTCAACATATCTATCCGGAAGAAACATTTTGTCATGCTCGCAGTAGAATTGTTCAATCTCCTTTTCAGAAATAAATCCTTCCTTTTGAAGAGTGAGAAAAAATTCCTGGGAAAGTTCATTGTGGGTTTCATTATGAGTTCCGCTAAAGATATCAAAAGACATCTGCATCAGCTTAAACCCCTTTTTTATCTTTTCGTGATTTTCCTTAATGACGTCTTCGGGCGTAATTCCTCTTCCTTCAGCGTTGAGAGTGATCGGAACACCATGTTCATCAGTTCCGCAAATATAGAGAACTTCTCTGTTCATGCTGCGAAGATAACGGACATAGATGTCAGCAGGAAGGTATGCTCCCGCAATGTGTCCAAGATGAATAGGTCCGTTTGCATAAGGAAGTGCGGATGTAACAAGATATTTCATAGATTTCTCCTAAAAATCGTAAATGAACGAAACTTGGTTAATATACTGATGTTGTAGTTTTTATCAAAGAAAAGAAATTTAGATGAAATTATGCTTCCAGAGCGTTTTTAAGAACTTCTTTAGCAACTTCAAGAGTTTTTGCAGTTCCGCCAAGATCGTAAGTTACAACTTTGCGGTCTCTAATGGTTTTTTCAACGCCTTTGAGAAGTTTTTCAGCTTTTTCTGTTTCGCCAAGGTAGTCAAGCATCATTCTTCCGGCAAGCAACATTGCCATCGGATTAACTTTGTACAGTCCTTCGTATTTGGGAGCACTTCCGTGAACTGGTTCAAAAACTGCATATCCGTTTCCGGTATTTCCGCTGTGAGCAAAACCGAGTCCTCCGACAAGCTGTCCAGCGAGGTCACTGATGATGTCTCCAAAGAGGTTTTCTGCTACGAGAACTTCATATTTCTCAGGTGACTTAACAAGCCACATAGCAATTGCATCAACATTGTCAAACCAGCTGTCGATATGAGGATATTCTTTTGCAATTTCTTCAAAAATCTCAACCATGATCCCGCCTGTTTTACGGAGAACGTTTGGTTTTTCAACGAGAGTTACACTGCTTTTCTTAAACTTGTCAGCATGTTCAAAAGCTGATCTGATAATTCTTTCAGCGCCTTTTCTTGTGATAATTCTTGTTGAGATGGCCATATCTTCACCATCTGTGTTCATGAATTTTTTCATCTTAGGTGCATCTTTAAGCATTGCGTTTTTAAGATTTTCAGTAACAGGCCCGAATTCAACGCCTGCATAACTTCCTTCAGTGTTTTCACGGAAAACTGTAATGTTGATGTCATCTTTCAAGTTAAGAGGATTGCCGGCAAATGCAACATTTGGTCTTTCATTGCAGTACAGATCGAACTCCTGACGAAGTCTTACGATCGGTGAGAAGTAGACAAGATTCTTGTCTTTAAGTTCCGGAATTAACTGTTCTTTTGCTTCTCTCTGAGGTTTTGATGTGATAGCCCCGAAAAGAGCACAGTCAGTGGTTTTCATCATGTCGGTTGTTCTTTTTGGCAGAGGATCTCCCTCTTTGCACCAGAACTTCCAGCCGATGTCGCCGTGAATGTATTCTGCATCAAGTTTAAGACCGTCAAGAACGATCTTCATTGCTTCCATTACTTCCTTGCCTACGCCATCTCCGGGTAGCCAGGCAATACGATACTTAGCCATTTCCTTCTCCTGAAATTTTGTTATTGAAACCCTAACTTCAAAAAAAATGAACAAATTTCAAAGGATTCTATATCACTTTCCTTTTATTATCAAAAAAATTGGATAATCGTTTTTTTTAAAGTATTTTCAAGTAGCTGGTCTTGAAAACTAAGGAGGAAAAATGGAAAGTTACAAAAAGGAATTCATCGATTTTATGGTTGAGTGTGAAGTTCTGACATTTGGAGATTTTACAACAAAAAGTGGAAGAAAGACTCCTTTTTTTGTAAATACCGGAAAATATAGAACCGGAGAACAGATAGCCAGGCTGGGTAAATTTTATGCTCAGTCAATTATGGAAAATACCGGTGGAGAATTTGATGTGCTTTTCGGGCCTGCTTACAAAGGAATTCCTCTTGTAGTAACAACTGCAATTGCACTCAAGGAAATGTATAAAAAAGATACAGCGTTCTGTTTTAACCGTAAAGAAGCCAAAGATCACGGTGAAAAAGGAACGATCATTGGACACAAGCTTCAGGATGGTGACAAAGTTGTTATCGTTGAGGATGTTACTACTGCCGGAACAAGTATTTATGAAACAGTTCCAATCCTTAAAGCTCACGGGGATGTAAATGTTGCTGCACTTGTAATTTCAGTGAATCGTATGGAAAGAGGAAAAAGTGAGAAAAGTGCTCTTGATGAGCTTCACGAACATTTTGGGATGAATACTTTCCCAATAGTTTCGATGGCGGAAGTTGTTGAACATCTTCACAACAAGGAAATAGGTGGAAAAGTCGTTCTTGACGATGAAATCGCTGAAAGGATAAAAGATTATTATAAGATCTACGGTGCGAAGTAGTTTTTATCGTTTTTTCTTTGAGATCTTTTTAATAGCATCATAAATATACCAGGCAATGTCAGCCACAAACTCCTTATGTTCAATACAGGCTCTGTCTTCCGGTGAAGTGAGATAGGCTATTTCAAGAAGAAGCCCCGGTACGGTTGTTTCTTCAAAAAGTTTAAGGTTATACTTTTGTGTGAAAAGGTTGAAAGGGAGTTTCCAAGTGGTATGAATGTTTGCTTTAAAGTATAGGTCCTGAAAGATCTTTCCATAATAAAAAGAACGGTTTGCGCGGTCATACTTCTTAGCCATTTCCTGGGAAGGTTTGTCCAGTTCATCAGCAGGATAATATATTTCAAAGCCTCTGTTCGTGGTGAGAAATTTTTGTGAGTTGAAGTGCAACGAAAGAAAAAGGTCCGGTTTTAGCTTTTCGATCATTTCAGCTCTTTTTTTTATTGGTAGATCTTTATCTGTAGATCTCGAAAAAATCACCTTAATGTTGGGAGTGCTGTGTTTTTTAAAAAAAGTTTTCAATTTTAAGGCAAGTTCCAACGTCAGGTCTTTTTCCTCAATACCGCCTGAAATTGCACCTTTATTATTTCCTCCATGTCCGGGATCGATCAGTACAGTAAATTGTGCATGAAGTGAAAAAGAAAAGAGGACTAAGATGAAAAATAGAAGCTTTGAGCTCATTTATTAAGTTTTTTCATGAGTTTGCTGAAATCATTGTAGTCGTTGATATTTTTGAAATCCAAAAGAACAGCCACACCTTTCTTTTTTTCTTTAACAGTTACTTTTGCGTTTGTTGCAAAATGAATTTCATTCTGTTCTTTTTTCCAGTATTTGCTGAGGTCCGGCTTTTGATCTTTATCCTTTTTTCCGGATACAAGTTTTTCAACCTGTCTGGCTGTTAGTTTGTCTTCCAGGATTCTATCAAGAAAAAGCTGCTGATCTTCCTTGTCAAGAACAGTAAGAGGTCTTGCCTGACCGACAGAAATTGTCCCGTTTCTTACAAGGTCCTGGATTTTTCCGACGAGGTTGAGAAGTCTCATATTATTGCTTATTTCGCTTCTGCTTTTTCCAACCTTTTTGCTCAGTTCTGACTGAGTGTAATCAAACCTTTTGATGAGTTCTGTGTAGGCTTCTGCAACTTCGATCGGATTGAGGTCTTCTCTTTGAAGATTTTCAATAAGACTTACCTGATAATCTTCTTCGCCTTTAAAAAGAATAACTTTAAGTTCTTCAAGACCAGCCAGTTTTGCTGCACGGTATCTTCTTTCTCCTGCAACTATTTTAAATTGGCGACCTTCTTTTTTTACAACGATAGGCTGAATTATTCCGTACTGTTTTATTGATTCAGAAAGTTCAGCAAGCTTCTGTCCGTCAAACTTTTTTCTGGGCTGATTTTCATTTGCAACTACATCTTCAATGGAAACGACCATATAGTCACTGGTCGGTGCAGATTTTATAAGTGCATCAAGGCCCTTGCCGAGTTTTCTCTTTTCCTTCATTTTCTGCTCCTTTTCATTCTTTTAATGAATTCTTCCGCCAGTTCCAGATATTTTTTTGCCCCGATAGATGAAATATCATAAAGCACGATAGGTGTTCCAAAACTCGGGGATTCACTGAGTTTGATGTTTCTTGGAATAAAAGTTTTAAAAACCAATTTATTGAAATGTTCACGAACATCCTTTTCAACTTCATATGTCAGTTTTACTCTCTTATCATACATTGTGAGGAGAATTCCGTAGATTTCCAGTTCAGGATTGATGTTTTTTATATTGGCGATTGTTTCCATGATCCGGCTGAGACCTTCAAGTGCAAAATACTCACATTGAATGGGAATGATAATTCCATCTGAAGCAACCATATTGTTTACTGTGAGAATGTTCAGGCTTGGTGGAGAATCAATGATAATAAAATCAAACTTGTTTTTGAGATCCTCAAGAGTCTGCTTAAGGATAAACTCTCTGTCATCCATCTGGAGAAGTTCGATCTCTGCGCCTGTAAGTTGCTCGTTGCATGGAATTATCTTCATGAACGGAAGCTCTGTGCTGTAGACTGCATTAATTTCAGGATCTGCCATAAGGTCGTATATGGTATTGAATTTTTCAGCCTTTATTGAGCTCATTGAAGTTGCATTTCCCTGAGGATCCATATCAACAAGGAGCACCTTTTTTTCCATGACACCAAGACAGGCAGCAAGATTTACAGCAGTTGTTGTTTTTCCTACTCCGCCTTTCTGATTTATGACCGAAATGATTTTACCCATACTTCCTCCTGACAATTACGGAATAGAATATAGCACAAGCTTTTGTTTTTTTAAAAGATTTTTCTGCCAATCCCCAACAGCCTTCTTTTTCTGCTGATTATTCGGTGTTTTGTTTTTGAACCTTTTTTTTAGGAAAAGCGCTGTCATTTTATCTGCAAGAAGACGCATTTTTATCATGGTGGTGAATTCAAGTTCCGAAATACGATATTTCTTCAGAAACTTTTTCATGTAAATGTTTGACATATATGTTTTCACTTTTTTTTGAACCTTTTGATCTTCGACCGTAACGTTTTCTTCTCTAGCTTCTTCAAAAAGAATTATTCTGAACATTATCAGGTTAAGAATTTTTTCCTTGATCTTGGGAGTAAGAGGTGTCTCCGGCGGAACATTGTTCTCAATGTTGATCAGTTCACCTTCCTGGACGATTTCTGAATAGGTGATTGCTCTGTCGTTGAGACTTGCTACAACACTTTCAACTATTTCCGATGCTCTGACAGACAAAAATGAAAGCAAAACTAAAAATAGAAAAGTTAGGTTTTTTTCCTTAAACATTTATCCTCAGGTTATAAGACTTTCAATATAGTCAAGAAGTTCTTCTCTGCCAAGACCGTTTGTCGCTGACGTGAAAAAGCACTCTGGGTTCTTTTGTTTTAAAGCGGAAAGAGCATTTTTATTTAGCTTGTCCGTTTTTGTAAAGATGGGGGTGAATGGAATGTTATAGTGGTCAAGAAAATCGATCATCATTCCATCGTTTTCCATGAGACCGTGCCTGGAATCGATCAGGAGAAAAATATCGGTCAGCTCTTTTCTTTCGACTAGATACTGCTCAATAAGTCTCTGCCACATGTTCCTTGAAGCTTTTGATTTATGCGCAAAACCGTATCCGGGCAGATCAACGAAAAAGAAATTCTCGTTTACAAGAAAGTAGTTTATCAAGATGGTCTTTCCGGGTTTTTTTGAAGTTTTCACAAGGCCGCTTCTTCCGAGGATCATGTTCAGTAAACTTGATTTTCCGACATTTGAGCGTCCGATAAAAGCAAATTCAGGCAGCCGGTCTTCAGGCAGGCCATTCATTGAAGATGCGCTTTTTAAAAAAAGTGAGTTGTTAATTATCATTTTCTTCCAATCTCTCTATAACCGATGTCTTTGCGGCAGTATGCTCCGTCAAAAACTATCTTTTCAGTATTAAAATATGTTTTTTCTATGGCTTTTGAAATGTTCTTTCCTATGCAGGTAACCATTAGAACACGACCGCCATCTGTAATTATCTGTCCGTCTTCTGTGGATTTTGTTCCGGCATGAAAGACGACACAGTCGCTGTCAGTTTTACTAATGTTTTTAATAATTTTTCCCTTTTCGTACGATCCGGGATAGCCAGAGCTTGCCAGAACAACAGTTGCTCCGGCTCCTTCGTGCCAGCAGATTTCTTCTATTTCACCGAGCTTTCTTTGGCAGGTTGCTGTCATATATGGAACGATGTCGCTTTTCATCATCATCATGAGAGGCTCTGTCTCAGGGTCGCCAAAACGGACGTTATATTCAAGAACATAGGGAGTGTTTTCAACCATCATAAGCCCGATATAAAGAACGCCACGATAATCTATGTTCCTTTTTTTAAATTCTGCCATAAGCGGTTTTATAACTAAGCGGTCGACTTTGTTAAAAGTGTTTCCGTCACCAATGCTGACTGGAGTGTATGCGCCCATTCCGCCTGTGTTGGGACCTTTGTCGCCGTCAAGAAGCGCCTTGTGGTCCTGAGAGAACTGAAGTGGACGAACATTTTCTCCATCAACAAAAAGAAGCAGAGAAAGTTCTTCGCCTTTGAGAAACTGTTCGATAACCACTCTTGACCCAGCGTCTGAGAATTTTCCACCGAGCATTTCGCCGAGTTCATTTTCTGCATCTTCTCTAGTTTTACAGATAATTACGCCTTTTCCTGCAGCAAGTCCATCGGCTTTTAGAACAATTGGGTAAGTTGAATTTTCAAGGACAGTTTTTCCCTTTTCAATATTGTCGACAGTTGTGTGAGCTGCTGTTGGAATACCGGCACTCTGCATAATCTCTTTAGCGAAAGCTTTTGATGACTCAAGCTCAGCTGCTTTTTTGTTTACGCCGAATATTTTAAGGCCGTTCTCTTCAAAAACATCGGCTATTCCATCTGCCAGATAGTTTTCAGGGCCGACAACTGTCAGGTCAATGCCTTCTTTCTTTGCAAAGGCTAAAAGAGTTTCGTTTGAATCGTCAGTCAGGTTTGGAATTTTTGCAACTTTAGCAATTCCCGGATTTCCCGGAAAGGCGAAAACTTCATCAACTAGGTTGCTTTGCGCAATCTTCCAGGCCAAAGCGTGTTCACGGCCTCCTTTTCCAACTACAAGAACTTTCATTGAGTCCTCCTTACAGGTGTCTGAAACATCTTTTCCCGGTAAATACCATTGCTATGCCGTTCTCGTTACAAGCATCAATGGATTCCTGATCTCTTTTTGAACCGCCGGGCTGAATTATTGCTGTAATTCCTTCTTTTGCAGCTCTGTCTACACTATCTCTAAATGGAAAGAAGGCATCACTTGCCATTATACAACCTTTTAGAGATCTATTTGATTTTTCAATTGCTATTTCAAGGGAGTCAATTCTGGACATTTGTCCGGCACCTACTCCTATGGTTGATTTTCCATCGGAAAGAAGAATGGCATTGCTCTTAATGTGTTTTACGATCTTCTGAGCAAAGATCAGAGATTTGATCTCTTCCTTGGAGGGCTTTTTTTTTGTAACAAATTCAAGATCTTTTTCTGAAATGATATATCTGTCCGAGTCTTCAATAAGAAGCCCGCCCGAAACTTTCTTAAGTTCCCAGTCCATATCAGGTTCTTTACAGACAGTGCCTGTTTCAACAAGTCTGATGTTTTTCTTTTTTGTTAATATTTCCAAAGCTTTGTTGCTAAAGGAAGGTGCGATTACAGCTTCGACGAAGTTCTTCGATATTTCAGAAGCGGTTTTTTCATCAACTTCTTTATTAAGTCCGACAATTGAGCCGAAAGCACTTACAGGATCACATTCAAGGGCGCGCTTGTATGCTTCACATAGAGTTTCACCGAAAGCAGCTCCACATGGGTTTGTGTGTTTCATTATTGATGATGCCGGTTCTTCAAATTCCGAGACGATATTTTTAGCACTTTCAAGATCCATATAGTTATTAAAAGACAGGTGTTTCCCATGAAGCTGTTTGGCTGTTGCCACAGTTCCTGAAGGTGCATTTCTATCGACATAAAAAGAAGCTTTCTGGTGCGGATTTTCTCCATATCTCAGAGTATCCTTTTTTGTAAATTGAAGAGTCAGGATCTCAGGATCATCCATAATTTTAGTTCCGGTATGGTCGATCCTTGAAAAATAACTGCTGATAAATCCGTCGTAAAAAGCAGTATGGGCAAAAGCTTTTTTAGAAAGCTCAAACCTGGTCTCAATACTGAGTTCACCGTTATTCTTTTTTAACTCTTCAATTATTGTCCAGTAGTCATCCGGAGAAGTTACGACAGCAACGTTTCTGAAATTTTTTGCTGCACTTCGAATAAGTGTCGGTCCGCCTATGTCAATGTTTTCAACGATATCGTCCATACTTAATCCTTTTTCAACTGTTTCCTGAAATGGGTAAAGGTTGACCACAACTATGTCAAAAAGAGTAATGTCGTGTTGTTTTGCTGATTCAAGATGCGTTCTTTGTGATCTGTCAGCAAGAATACCGCCGTGAATTTTTGGATGGAGGCTTTTCACCCTTCCATTCATCATTTCCGGAAACCCCGTATAGTCCTCTACTTTTACAGCTTTTATGCCTTCGCCGGTTATCATTGAGTAGGTTCCGCCAGTAGAGTAGACAGTAATTCCCATTTTATCCAATTCAGAAATAAAAGCCGTTAAGCCGCGTTTGTCGTAGACACTTACAATCGCATTTGAAGTCTTGCTCATTATCATCTCCTGAATTAATAAAAAAACAACCTGAAAGTACAGGGCTTTTTATCTATCAGAATATCGCTGTAAATGCAACTTTTCTTGACCTTATTGGGCTTGTCTGATAGCTTCCCCGCAGAGGTTTTGGAGGTGTTTTTGATTACAAGGACAATGTTGCTCATAGCGATTCGTCAGCGCAACTGGATCGAAGCTGAATCAATGGCGACAGAACTAGAGAATGATAGCAATAAAGACATGATGAAAGCTGTAAAGAAAGCAGCATCTGATGCAGTTAAAGACAGCGATAGAGCTAAGACTCTTTTGAGGCTATGGGCTGAGCTGAAATGGCTTGAGATTAATGAAAATTGAGGTTAAAAGATGAAAGTTGCTTTGATAGAAGGACCGCTTTTAGACAGACTTGGAGAAAGAGAGCCAGAGGTTTATGGAAGCGGATTCACAAGACAGGATGTTGTGGAAAAGCTGAAAGAGAAAGCATCAGATCTTGGTGTTGAAATAGAGTTTTTCAGCAGCTACAGTGAAGGGACGCTTGCGCAGATAATAGCCGATTGTAATGCTGATGGAATTGTAATTAATCCAGGGGCTTACACCCATACAAGTGTGCTGTTAAGAGATTCGTTGCAGTATGCATCAATACCTTTTGTTGAAGCTCATTTTTCTAACATTTTCAAGCGTGAGGAATTCAGAAGAAGGTCGTTTATAAGTGATATCGCAAAAGGTGTTATCTGCGGATTTGGCGTTTCCACATACGGCCTCGCTCTGGAGGCTATTTCAGACCACCTTTCACAAGACTGAAACGACACTTCTAAAACTTGACAATGAAAACCTTTACATTTAGTATGTTATGCCTTATTTTTTTGTGTTTGAAGAATCGTAGGCAAAGTTTAAGGAGGAAAAATGCAGATATCGACCTCAGAATTTAGAAAGGGACTCAGGATAGAAATAGATGGCACTCCATACAGGATTGTTGATATGAATCACATCCAACAGAAAAGAAGAGCCGTTGTTAAAACAAAACTTAAAAACATTCTTTCCGGGGCTATCGCTGAAAGAACTTTCATTTCCGGTGATAGGGTTGAAAAGCCTGACATGGAGGAAAAGGATATGGAATTTCTCTATTCCGATGGTGAGTTTTACCATTTTATGGATAATGATACTTTTGAGCAGATAACAATAGATTTTGACGTTATTGAGGATGTTATTCCGTTTCTTAAAGAAAATGAAAAAGTTGCAGTACAGTTCTATAACGGTGCCCCCATTTCTCTTGATCTGCCTCAGTTTATTGAGGTTGAGATTGCTGAGACAGAGCCTGGATTCAAAGGTGACACGGTGACATCATCGTATAAGCCGGCCAAGATAACAACTGGTGGACAGGTTATGGTTCCGATGTTTATTGCAGAAGGTGATGTTATCAAAATCAACACAGAAGACTCCAGTTACATTGAACGGGTTAAAAGCGGCGGAAGGTAAAATTGGCGACTAAAAATACCGGCAGATTCTCTATCAGAGGTAAAAAAGGTGCAACCGAGATAGAAAAATACGAAGAACTTATCAGCAAGAACTCTGATGATGATAGAGCCTATGTAAGACTAGCCGAGCTTTATGCAAGAGATGGGAGTGAAGATAAGGCGATAGAGATCTACGAAAAAGCGGCACATCTATTTGAGAAAAAAGGTTTTTTAAACAAGGCAAAAGCTGTGCTTAAGCAGGCTCTTATGTTAAATGCAGAGCATGGAAAAATAAATGTTCTTCTTGCTGACTATGACAGGCAGAGCGGGCTGATAAAAGATGCGGTAATGCGTTACCAGACAGCAGTCAATTACTATATTCGTATCGGCAATAAGCTTGCGGCCATAAATATTCTCAGAAAAATGATAGAGCTGGCACCAAACAGCACAGGATTTATTCTAAAGCTTGCTAAAATGCTCATTTCAGAAAAAATGAACCATGAAGCAGAAAAGCTGTTAGCTCCTCTTGCCGAATCAATGAAAGGGACAGAGAAGGTCAATGATTATGCAAATATTCTTAAGCTTCTTTATACAGCTTCGGACGGTGAAATCACAATAGGAAGAGATCTTGTTAACCTTTATCTCAGAGCTGGTAGTTTTACGAATGCCCTGACAGTTCTTCAAAAATTAATTGTTGAAGATCCCGATTCGATTGAATTTTTAGAAAAATTGGCGTTTGTTTTTGAAAAACTCGGAGAAAAAAGAAAGCTCATTGCTATATACAAGCAAATCGCTGTAGTTTGTTTCAATAGGCAGAACCTTGAAGAACGGGACAACATGTACCGCAAGATTCTTGAATTGGATCCCAATGATAGGGAAGCTCTTTCCGTCTTGAATGAAGATGGTAGACTTAGGGATATTATTAGCGATAAAATAGATAATACAAATCTTGATTTTGCAGAAGAAGACGATCTTGAGCTTGAAGTTGATATTGATATTGATCTGGATGATGGGTTTGAAAGCGTAGAAGAAGATGATGACGAGCCAACCCAAAGCCTCGAAACTGTTGAAAAAGAGGCAAAAGTTTTTATGAGTTACAGGCTTTTCCGTAAGGCCATTGATAGAATTTATAAATATCCTAAGTGGAAAGAAAATTCGGAAACCTTAGATATTTTAATTGAGGCACATATTGAATCAGGAGATGTAGATGTTGCCGGAGATCTGATCATATCTCTTATAGATCTCAAGATAGAAAAAGGTGAAACTGCTAGTATTAAAGAGCTGTTTGTTGATGCGGAGTCAATGCTCGGAAAAGATGATCAGAGAATAATTAACAGGAAAAAGAAGATATCATTTGGCGATAGCGATTTTTCAGAAGATGTGGAAACTGACGATATTTTCAGCGGTATCCCAGATAAAGATGTTGTTACAGAAAACGTGGAAGATGCTGAAGAGGAAAGTCCTGTAATATTAAAACCGGCTGAAGATAAAGTTTTAGATGAGTCTGAACCGGAAGCGCCGATTGTTCCAGAAGAGGTGAAGCATGAAGAGCCGGAAGTTTTTCCGGAAGAAAGTGACACGAATGAGTTCGAACAGATGACTAACGATATTATTTCCGAGTTGCAGGAACCACCTCAGGACAGTCTTGATGAACTTGAATTCTACATAAGTGTTGAGGATTTTAATAGTGCCACACAGTTGCTGCAGGAACTTTTGATAAATTATCCAGCTTCTAGTTTTTTAGCAGGAATAAGAGGAATAATTCCAATTAAAGAAGAAGAGGACTTGTCCGGGACAGTAAATGATGTCAGAGAAACATTGAAGAGCTCTTTTAACGGAGATGCTTCGGCAACCAATTTTTATGATCTTGGTGTCAGTCATATGTCAATGGGCATGTTCAAGGACGCTATTGATTATTTTAATAAAGCTCTGAAAATAGATGAAAAGAACATTAGAAGTCTTATGGGGCTGTCCCAGGCATGGAGTGTAGCCGGAGACCTCGAAAAAAGTCTTGCTGTTCTTAAGCAGACTAAAAAGATCGTTGACGATGAAGAGCAGTTGCAGGCAGTTCGTGATCAGATAAATGAGACCGAGAAAATGATAATGGATAAGAAATCTTTAGAAGCCGGAGAAAAAAAATGAAAAGATCGCTTTTTGTAATTTTCATTTTCATTTGTTTTGTGTGTGCTGTGCCGGTTTCAATTTCTGGTGGTGTTTTAAACTTGCTTGTAAACTATAAACCTGGAGCAGAGAAAAGTTCAGGCATATCGGCTAACATTAAGGATGGTTACTGGAGATTTCCGGTGATGGAGGCTCAGCCTTTTCTTGAAAGTGAAACTTATTCAATTGTTGTTGAGGGATACGATACAATAAAGAGTCACTCCGAAGTTTTGGAGCTTACCGGCGCATCTGTTTCGAGAAAGAACATTCTTTTTCCTCTTAACGGAAAACTTGAGATTAGGAACAACGAAGATTTTCCAAGAACGCTGGTGCTTTTTAAGGATGGTGATAAAGACTTGAAAAAGGAGATAAAGGTTCCTGGAAAGGGAAGTGTTCAGCAGTTTTTTGATACTTCGGGAAACTACACAATAGTTGATACTTTGTTTCAGTGGAACACTGTTTATGTAAGAGTCTTAGCCACTTCCTACTTATTATCACTTAGAGGTGGAAACAATAAAATTAACATTCCGGACCTTTCTCCCGGAAGCTACACAATTAGATTTTATTATGGAACTAAATGGGTGTATCAGGAAGATTTTATAATGGTATCGAATTCTTCACAGAATTTGGGTTATAGGATTGAAGAAGGACAGGTTAACGGTGTTAACACGACAGCATATTCCACCACTGTTGAAGAAAGGCGATATTGATTTGGATACTAACTTGGGAGAAATATAAATGTTTAGTAATTTTGGACTAAAATTAAAGGTTTTTTTCTTGATGGCAGTTGTAATAGTAGCTTTGTCGTTGGCAGATTTTGGTCTTTTTAAGACATTCATTAATAAAATTGATATTCAGCAGGGTCCTCATAATAGTGTGAGATATGTAAAAGAAAGAGTTAAAACAAAGATGTATTCTCTCATTGAAAGATCTTTTGATATTGCTCGTGAGTTACAATTAAGCAGAGCTTCAAAAAATGCTCCTTTAAAAATAGGTGAAATTACTTCGAGTTCTGACTATTTGATAGTTGATGGAAATGCTGATTTTGTCTCCGGAAATACAAAACACATGACTTCTTATAAAGGGATTCCTGCAGTAGAAAGAGCCCTTAAAAAAGGAATAGCTTCAGATGGAACGATTATAGTGGAAGAGCACCTTTACCTTCTCGGGGTCGTTCCGGTAATGAAGCAGATTTCAAAAAAAGGCTCGAAAAAACTATTTGCGGTAATCAGTCTTGAAAAGTTGTCGCTGGCCTTCAAAGATGATGTTTTTCCAATGCCTGTTAGGGTCTACCAGGGTAATCGGTTCATATCCGAAACAAAACCTGATAAGTGGAAGGACGCTGAAAAAGGATGTGGAGAGAAAACGCTCGAGAGTTCTATTTCGGAACTGTTAAAAACGGAAGGAAGCAAAGTTCTTAACGGCTGGACATATCTTTACAGCTTCTTTATGCCTGTAGATATGCTTGGAGGAGACAAGATCATATTTGTAACCCTTTCATCATCTCTGCCTGGTTTGGGGAATTACAGTAATGTAATTCTGTACACAGTAATTTATGCGCTTATTTCAATAATTATTGCATTTTTCTTCATGTTTATTGTAACACATGAGATTGACAATGTTTTTAGGAATTTGGCGGCTGACATTTCAAGAATGAAGGTTGGGGAAAAGCTTGTATTAAAAAAATATAGTCACGGGGCTGATATTGCGGTATCTGCTCTAAATACACTTATAGCGAAGTATCTTAGAGAAAGAGAAAGAGATGGTTCAGAAATGGGACAGGGATTAATCTCTAGGAGGACTGTTCCGGATGTAAATTCTGAAGATGTTAACAGAGAATTCGATGCAGGAATTCCAGATCCATTTGGAGTCGATGACATTGAGGAGACTCCGAGAAAACCGATTCCGGCGCTTCCTTCAGAGAAAAAAGCTCCGAAGACCGCTCCGCCGCCTTCCTCTTGTGAAGACGATGAAAAGACTCAGCTAGCAACATTCCCCGGGCTTTCTGATATGCAGGTTATTCCTGAGGAGCCAGAGCCGAAAGATCCTTTTGACGTGCTATGGGAAGATTATTGTAGAATTAAAAAAAATAATGGAAAGAAGGTTTCTGAGAGTGAAAAGAGATCTTTCATTGGAAAACTGAGAACCAACAGGGCTTCAATTATGGCCAAATACAACTGTTCAGATGTTAGTTTTACAATTGAAGATAAAGGTGGGAAACCGGTAATTAAAGCAAAACCAGTTAATGGGTAGGCCATGAAATTTATTTGTAACAATTGTGGTTTTTCGGCTGAAATTCCTGAAAAAAGATCAAACTGTCCAATGTGTGCAAGCAACAACGTTACTGTTCTGGATGAAAGCGCTGTTGATGAAAAAAAAGAAGGACAGTCAAAGGAATCTGAAGTCGGAGAGACTGCGGAAGAGACTATTTCAGTATTAAAGAATGCTCCAAGAGAAAAAAAAGAAAATGTTCGTAGTGAAAAAATAACGCTTACGGATAATTTTTTTGATCAGAAGCCCAACAAGGAAGAGCAGGAAATCGCTGATGTTCTAAAAGAACTTTATTCGGATGAGGAAAAGAAGGCGGGTGGTGTTAAGCTTCCTGACTGGCGTATTCTTGCCGGAGTTGGTGCAACTGTTGTTATTCTTTTTGTTGTTGTGATGTTCTCTATGTTCTCAAAGGATGAATTAGAAGATGTTGCAGAAGATGTAATTGAGAATGAAGAAGACGTTGAAGAAGTAAAGGAAACGGCTGAAATTGTCAAAGAGCCTCAGGAAGAAAAAGATTCGGAGGATATTGAAGAAGAAGAGGAAGTCGTTCAGCAGGATCCAGAAGAAGAAGAAGAAGAAGTAGAAGAAGTAGAAGAGCCTGAAAAAATTGCTGAGGTTAAGAAGAAAGCCCTTGCGGCAGTTAAAAAAAGAAAAGAAAAAGCTAAAAAGAGGATGGTAGCTAGGAAAAAAAAGAAGTCAAAACCTAGGAGAAAAACAAACAACACAAAGAAGTTTAATGAATTTATACAGTTAGGGCATGTCGCTCTAGGTCAGAAGAAATATACAGATGCTTTACATGAATATAAAAATGCAATGCGCTTAAAGCCTCGCAATGGAAAGATATATAAGTTTATAGGTATTGCCTACGCATATCTTCAGAATCAGACACAGGCTTGTAAAAACTATAGGAAGTATATACGGTTAACTCCAAACGCTAAAGATAAAAATCAAGTTCAGGCATTTTTGAAAGCCTGTCCATAAACTATGCGTCTAAGACTTACATCAGGATTTCTTAAAGGTCGATTTATCTCTGTTCCGAATACGGGTTTGAGACCAACTGAAGAAAAAGTTAGAAGTGCTTTTTTTGATATTCTTTTTTCTCTGATTAACTTTGAGAATAGAAACTTTATGGATGTTTTTGCAGGTAGTGGAGCCATGTCTTTTGAATCATTAAGCAGAGGCCTAAGCAGAGCCTATGCTGTTGAAAAGGATCTGTGTGCTGTAAACAGTATTGTCAAGAACAGAGAAAGTCTTGGAATTGCTGCGGTTTGTGTGCTCAAAGGGGATGCTTACAATGAAAAGACCTACAGAGAACTAAAAAAAATAAATGTTTTTTATATTGATCCTCCTTATGCACAGAGAGCTAATATTCCGCAATTAATTGAGATGTATGATAAAATGGATATTTTTGACGATGTTTGTGTGATAGGAGTCGAGAGTGACAGAGATGTTTTCTGGCAAAAGACCGGTTGGTCAAAAAAGGAAAAAAATTATGGAAATACAATCCTGACTATTTTTTATAACTGGGAGTTAAAATGAAGAAAGCGGCTATTTATCCGGGGACCTTTGATCCCTTCACTCTGGGACATATGGATATTGCCCAAAGAGCAATAAAGCTCTTCGATCATGTGTATATCTCAATAGGTAAGAATAAGAGTAAGGAGCCTCTTTTTACCGCCGAGGAAAGAAAAATCCAAATAGAGAACGTTTTCAGGAATGACAGCAGAGTCACGGTTATTATCTTTGATTATCTGCTGGTCGATCTAATGAAAGAGCTTGGAACCAATGTTATTATTAGAGGTCTTAGAGCTGTTTCTGATTTTGAAATGGAACTGCAGATGGCGTCTGTAAACAGAGTTCTTTACTCATCTTCCGAATCGGTTTTCTTAATGACTTCGGATAAGTATTCTTTTCTTTCTTCCCGTATGGTAAAAGAAATAGCATCAATGAGTAGTGAAAATTTGAAGAAATTTGTTCCATCTGCTGTTGAAGTTGAATTGTATAAAAAGTTCCGGTCATGATCGAAAAGTTTCTGTCTCCTGCAAAGATAAACATTTATCTGAAAATAGGGGATATAGATCCTGACAAAAAGCTCCACAAGATTGAGTCTGTAATGGTTCCCGTATCTTTGTATGATACGATTGTTGTTGGAAAAGCTGATGAATTTTCAGTGCTTACGACTGGAGTTTTTGAGCATGTTCCCTCAGAAAAGAATATCGTTTATAAGATCTGGCAGGAGACTGAGAGATATGTAAATAAAAAACTGCCCAAGTTTGAAGTATCTATTGAAAAAAAGATTCCAACTGGTGCTGGACTCGGAGGAGGAAGTAGCAACGCTGCAAGCTTTCTTTTGTTTTTAAATAAACAGCTTAAACTTGGTTTAAAACAGCAGGACATGATAAAAATTTCAGCGGTTGTTGGCAGTGATGTTCCTTTTTTTATTTTACAGTCACCGGCATTAGTTGGTGGAACGGGTGATAAAATTAGATGTCTAGACGTTGCATCTGAAGGTAAGAGCCTGTTGCTTGTTTACCCTGAAATTACAGTGAATTCCGGGCTTGCTTATCGTTTGTTCGATAAAAAAAAATTGACAAAGACCGAGGCTATAACTATAAATACCGTCCGTAATTTTGAGGGAAGTTCATTGAAAGATTGGACCACTGTAATCTATAATGATTTTGAGGATGTTGTGTTCTCAGAATGGCCTCAGATAGAGGTCTTGAAAAAAGAGCTTGAGAATGTTGCCCAAAAGGCATTTATGTCGGGAAGCGGCTCAGCGGTTATCGGCGTTTTTTCAAACTCAGATCAAAGAGACAAGGCATATAGATTTTTTAGTAGAAAATACCAGTCAGTTGAAAAGATTGAATTATTAACATAGTGATGGGGCGTCGTCAAGTGGTAAGACACCAGGTTTTGGTCCTGGCATCCGGGGGTTCGAATCCTCCCGCCCCAGCCAGAGCGCACTGGAGGAACAAATGGAATACATTAAGCTCAATGTGGAAAAAAGAGAGCCAGGAAAAAAAGAAACAAAGGCTGTTAGAAAAAAAGAAATGATCCCTGTAGAGATCTATGGAAGGAATCTAAAGGAAAATGTCAACGGAAGTGTTACTAGAATTGATTACGTTAAGTCGCTTCACACAAAACAGGGAACAAATGCTGTTCTTGAGCTGAATGTTGAAGGACAGATTATCAAGGCTATAACTCATAAGCTTCAGATTCATCCAGTAAAAAACTTCATTATTCATGCTGACCTTATGGTTGTTGAAGATGATGCAGAACTCGTAGTTACTGTTCCTGTCTCAAAGTTTGGCCGATCCTTGGCTGAAGAAGCAGGTGGAAGATCTATTCAGGTTATTAAAGCCGTAAAAGTCAGATGTAAACCTGCCTCTATTCCTGCAGGAATAGAAGTGGACATGTCTCCATTTGATATTGGTGACCGTATTTCCATATCTCAGATTGGATACCCCGAGAATGTAACCCCGGTTTTTGCTCAGGACATCCCTGTTTTCGTATTTAATAAGGGAAGAGGCCAGTCTCTTGAAGATGAAGAGAACGAGGCAGTAGAAGCTGCGGCAGCAGCAGAAGCTGCGGCAACAGAAGCTGTGACAGGAGAAGCACCTGAAGGCGAAGCTTCGGTTCCAAATGAAGAGAAAGCCGAATAGTATAACGTGCACGAAAATTCAATTGCCGAGCCGGGTGAAGCGGTTCTTTTTGCGACACTCGGCAATCCTGGAAATCGTTATGGCAAGACTCGTCACAATATAGGATTTCTTTTTGCAGACTGCATAGTAGATGCCTATAATCTTAATCAGTTTCAGTATTGTGAAAAAATGCGGGCGTATATTTCCGCAACTCAAAAATTCGGAAAAAATCTAATACTTCTGAAACCAAACACATACATGAACTTATCCGGGAAAGCGGTTCTTCCTGCTGTTAAAGCTTTTTCTGTGAAAGCCGATAATGTTTTTGTTGTTCACGATGATATACATCTTGGTTTTGGTGTGCAGCGTTTAAAGTCAGGCGGAGGAGGGGATGGTGGCCATAACGGAGTTAGTTCAATTGTCGAGGAGTTTGGACACAGGAACTTCAACAGGATAAAACTTGGAGTTGGGAAACCCGAAAACCCAGATGATATTAAAGATTATGTTCTAACAAATTTTCTTGACGATGAGCTGAGCTTTGTGGATAATTCCTGGGCTTTATCTTGGAAGCAGATGTTTAAGGTAGTAGTTGAAGATGGTTTGCTCCAAGCGATGAATACTTTTAACGGGAGGCTTTTGTGATATGAATGAGATTCTTATTTTAACTGTTCCAGTTGTCGCTGTAGTGGCACTGATTGTGGGTTTGTTCAAGTTTTTCTGGATTAAAAAGCAGGAAGCAGGAACAGATAACATGAAGGTTATTGCCGGAAACATAAGTGACGGCGCAATGGCTTTTTTAAAAAAAGAGTATTCAGTTCTAGGAATTTTTGTTGTAATTGTTGCTGTAATTCTTGGAGTGATTAATGCAAAAAGCACTACAAGTCACTCTATTATAGCCTTTTCATTTGTATTAGGTGCATCTTTAAGTGCACTTGCCGGTTATGTCGGTATGAAAACCGCAACTATGAGTAATGTGAGAACGACTAATGCGGCAAGAAAGAGCCTTACAGGTGCTTTAAAAGTTGCGTTCAATGGCGGGTCTGTAATGGGCATGAGCGTTGTAGGTTTTGGTCTTTTAGGATTATCATCGCTCTTCATAACCTATTTATATGCTTTCAATGGCAGTCTTGTTGTTGATCCATCTTCAGATACAATAATTTTAAAAATTCTAAATATTTTGACTGGTTTCAGTCTCGGTGCAAGTTCAATTGCTCTTTTTGCCAGAGTTGGTGGCGGAATATACACAAAAGCTGCTGATGTAGGTGCTGATCTTGTTGGAAAGATTGAAGCGGGAATTCCTGAAGATGATCCTAGAAACCCTGCGGTTATTGCAGACAATGTCGGAGACAATGTTGGCGATGTTGCAGGAATGGGAGCAGATCTTTTTGAAAGTTACATCGGTGCATTAGTCAGTTCAATGATCCTTGGGGTTGTGTGGGCAAAGTCTTCAGACAATATTTTTCCAGTGCTTCTTCCTCTTGTTATTTCGGCATTTGGTGTTCTGGCTTCAGTGGTTGGAACCTTTTTCGTCAGAGTTAAAGAAGGTGGTGATCCTCAAAAAGCTTTAAATATGGGAACATTTGTTGCTGCTGGAATAATGATAGTCGGTGCTTGGTTTATAATTAATGGTTTTATTTCAGGACAGACTGTTGTTGATGGTGTCGAATATACTTCACTCGGACTTTTTATAACGGTGGTTGTCGGTGTAGTTGTTGGAACGGCGATTGGTTTTATTACAGAATACTACACAGGTAGTGGCAAAAAACCTGTCATTGAAATTGCTACTGAATCTGAAACGGGAAGCGCAACAAATATTATCAGTGGACTTGGTGTTGGAATGAGATCAACGTTCTTTCCGATTTTGATAATAGCGCTTGCAATAATTGTATGTTTTCATTTTGCCGGACTTTATGGAATTGCGATGGCTGCTGTCGGAATGCTTTCAACTATCGGTATTCAGCTTGCAGTTGATGCTTATGGTCCTATCGCTGACAATGCCGGCGGAATAGCGGAAATGGCACATCTTGATAAAAGTGTTCGAGAGCGTACAGACAAGCTGGACGCCGTTGGTAACACAACTGCCGCTATTGGTAAAGGATTTGCAATTGGTTCAGCAGCGCTTACAGCATTGGCTCTTTTCAGTGCTTTTAAGACATCTCTTCGTCCTGAACTTCTTGAAGGTGGACTTGACATTTCAAACCCATTTATAGTTTCAGGAATATTCATTGGTGCAGTTCTTCCTTATCTTTTCAGTGCTTTTGCAATGAAAGCTGTCGGTCAGGCTGCTGGAGAAATGATTGTTGAAGTTCGTCGTCAGTTTAAAGAGATTCCGGGATTACTTGAAGGAAAACCCGGAGTACAGGCGGATTTTAAAAAATGCGTAGAGATCTCGACTTCAGCTGCAATTAGAAAAATGATAGCTCCCGGACTGCTTGCTTTAGTTGCTCCGATAGTTGTCGGTTTTTATGATGCGAAAATGCTTGCAGGACTTCTTATTGGTGTTACAGCTTCAGGTATTACTCTTGCAATTTTCATGTCAAATGCAGGCGGTGCTTGGGATAATGCTAAAAAATATATTGAAGAAGGTCATCACGGCGGAAAAAACAGCCCTGCTCACAAAGCTTCAGTTGTAGGAGATACCGTTGGAGATCCGTTTAAAGATACAGCAGGTCCAAGTCTCAATATTCTTGTTAAACTAATAAGTGTAATAGCTCTTGTAATAGCACCTTTTCTTTGATTAACTTATTAAAAATTTTTCTGTAATAATGAAAAACTTAATATTTCTAGTAATTTTAATTTCTTTTTTTTGTCTTTTTGCAGGAGACAACAATCAGGATAGCTGTGAAAAATTTTGCAATAAAGATAAATATTGTAATCATTGCAGTGTGTTGAAAAATTGTGGAGCAGGCTTTGAGGGAATAAAGTCATTTAAGGAAAAAGGAAAGAACTGGCATGCCTGCAAGAAAAAAGGGTCAATAAATACTGTCTGGAAAAAGCTGCAAAAGGTAACAAAAGATAATCGGGTGCTGATCGTCGGTGTCGGAGGATATAGTGGAATGTATTCCGATGACGGTGTTGAGTGGTTCTGTGAAAAATATTTTAATTCGAAAAACCATAAAAATGTGCTTTGTCTAAGTGCTTATGGTCGTCCAAAGACATCTTCGAAACAGTTAAGCAAGAATATCAGGAACACTGCAATGTTGATGGAAAAGACATCCGGGGTGAAACCAAAGGTGATTCTCATCGGAAAAAGTCTTGGAGCGTGTAAGCTGCATCACTCGGTGGCTGGAGAAAAAGGCGGGGCAAGAGGCGATCTTGAAACATTTCCAATAGACCTTTTCATAGGAATTGATATGTCCTGTAAAATTAGAAGACATTATGAAAATCCCGGAGACATTCTGCTTTTTAGAAATAATATCAAGGAGTTCTACAACTTTTGCCAAAACAATAAAGATTCGGTTCAGACAGGACATCGAGCTTATTTTCTTGGTAAAAAGTTTGATGACAGTGTTCATATTGATGTTAACAACGATAATTTTGATGTTTCGTCCGGAAAGAAAGTGAAAAAGGCAAAAAAACCACTCTGTAAAGATGTAAAACATCTGACAATTGATGACTGTGAACCACTTCTTGAAACTATTCAGAAGATAATTCTTAAGAAAATTAACCAATAAATACTTCTGAAAAAATTGAGTTTTTTAGATTTTAGCGGAGAATGTAGGGTGTGTGAATAATATATCGGAGAAAAAAATGAAAAAGAACTTAATGTTAATTTTATTTGTGGTCATTTTTGCTATTTTCACTGTTTCCTGTGGTGATGACAAAAAGGAAGCTGAAGAAAATGATGTAGATATGGAAGTTACAGATGAAGTTACTGATGAAGTGACGGATGTGACTGATGTGACTGATGAAGTGAATGATACATCTAGCCAGGATGAAGACATTGTGGATGAAAGTGAAGTTTCTGATGCGGATGCTGTTGATCCCTGTGCTGATAAGGAATGTCCTGAAAATTCAACCTGTGTAGCTGAAGGTGACGAAGCGGTTTGTGAATGTGATGAAGATTATCATCCTACAAACGGTGAGTGTATTTCTGATTCTGAAATGACAGAGATCGGAGATTTTACAGTTGATTTTAAAGGGCCGATCAACGCAACAAATAACCCGTCTGATATTACTCCCGGAACCGGAGATGCCACTTTCTCATACTTTGAAGAAGATTTTGAGTTCACTGTTCTGCATATTGACAACGAATCTTTAAAGATAGACTTTCCGTTTGCCGCAGTTGCTGAAGGCGGAATGGTTACTGCAACATGGATAGATGCTGTTTCAATGAGTCCAAAATTCTTTGCCATCAATGTGCCAGACAACTTAGAGGTGGGAACAGGTATTGATTTTGTTGATAATCAGGTTTATACGCTTTACGGCGATCTGACCTATGATGGAACAAATGTGGGAATTAAATGTATAAGAGCTGTTTCCGGTGATGGAAAACTTGAAGTAAAAGAACTGACAGATTCCCAGATCGAAGTTTCTGCATCAGGAAAGCTCATTGATCCTGTGTATGCTTCCGAACTTGGTTATAATCTCCCTGATGTATGTGAAGATTAATCTCCGGTAAATCTGGAAAATAAAAAAGTTGCAAGATAGAACTTTCTGATTACAATCCGCGAGTTAATTGGATTTTTGAACATTGGAAAGAGCTCCTTGTTCGATACAAATTATTGGACTTTAAAGCCGTAAGGAGGAAACATGAAAAGACATTACGAGCTTACTACTATTTTAAAGCCTGAAGGTGGAAATGAAGCTGTCAGGCAGTTTGTTGAAAGAGTTGATGGAATCATCAGTGATTTCAACGGCAAAGTAATTAATCTATCATCCTGGGGCGAAAGAAAACTCGCCTACGAAATCAAAAAGAATCTTAAAGGTCACTACCTTTTCTTTAATTTAATTGGTGATGGAGTGCTTATTAACGAGCTTGAAAGAAACTTCAACATCTGGGAAGGCGTTCTCAAGTACATGACTATCGTTGTGGAAGAGAAAGAAGATCTTGAGGAACTTGAAAGTTCAGCAAGAGGCGTAGCTTCTCTTTTTGAGAAAGAAGAAAGAAGAGTTGTAGAAAAGCCTGTTGTAAAGCCTGTTGAAAAGAAAGAGGAAAAGAAGCCTATCGACGACTCAAGAAAGTACAATGAGCAGCTTCAGAAGTCTCTTAGCGGTGCTGGAGAAGATGATGATGAAAAGGATGTTGAACTTTAATTTTGGGGGAATAAACAATGGCATATTATAAGAAAAGAAAAGTGTGTCGCTTCTGCATAAACAAGGATATGGAACTTACATATAAAAATCCGGACGTTCTTCTTAATTACGTGACGGAAAGAGGAAAGATAATTCCAAGAAGAATAAGCGGCGTATGTTCAAAACATCAGAGAGAACTTTCCAGGGAAATTAAAAGAGCAAGAACAATAGCTCTGCTTCCCTTTACCGTAACAGGAAGATAGGGGGCGAAAATGAAGGTAATACTTACAAAAGACGTTGATAAACTTGGAAATGCAGGTGATATTGTAAGGGTTAAGGATGGTTATGCACGTAACTACCTCATCCCGAAAAAGTTTGCTTTTGTTGCTAACGAGAAAAACGTTAAAGAACTTGAATTCAACAAGAGAACGATTGCAAAAAAGATCGATACGGAAGTTGGTGCAGCAAAAGCTCTTGCACAAAAGCTTGCCAAGTGTGAGATTAGAGTTGAAAAGAAAGTTGGTGAAGAGGGAAAACTTTTCGGTAGCGTTACAACTCGTGAGATCAAAGAATCTCTTAAAGAAAAGGGTTTTGATATTGATCACCGTAACATCATTCTTGAAGGAAGCGTTAAAAAGAGTGGAGTTTACGAAGTTGAGGTTAAGCTTTTCAGAGAAGTCCGTGGAGTTTTTAAACTTTGGGTCGTTGCTGAAGACAGTGATGAGACAGTTGCTCCTGTTGCAAAAGTAGAAACTGCAGAAGTAGAGGCTCCTGAAGCTGAAACTCAGGAAGAAGAAGTTAAGGAAGAAGAAACTGTAGAAGAACTTCAGAAAGAAGAAGAGTGATTCGTTAATGGACCTTACGCCTCTAACACTACCAAGACATATTGAAGCGGAGACATCTCTTTTGGGGTGTCTTCTGATAAAAGAGAAACTGTTTAGTACAGTTGAAGGTACCGGACTGCTTCCCGACGACTTTTTTGAAGAGAGAAATAGTTTTGTTTTCAGAGCTATTGTCGAGATTATCAATGAAGGAAGGACTCCGGATGTAGTTACTGTTTCAGATAGACTTTCCACAGTGCAGGAAAAGACCGGTGTTCCGGATATTGAATATCTTTATGAGCTTGCAAATAACGCTCCTGTAGTATCTGAAAAGATCGTAAAGGAATACTGTGATATTATTGTGGAAAAGGCACTTTACAGGTCTCTGATAAAAGTCTGTGCTGATAGTTCAGAAAATGCATATAGACAGAGCTTGGGGTTTGATGAAGTTGTTGATCAGACAACAAGTTTTCTTATTGATCTCAGTAATAGACGACAGCTTTCCACAGTCTATAAATTGAAAGATATTGTCGATGAAGAAATGACAAAACTTAAGGAAAGAGTTGACAGCAAGCAGACTATTTCCGGAATATCATCGGGTTACCCTCATCTTGATAGTATGTGCAGTGGGTTTAAGCCGGGAGATATGGTTGTTCTTGCAGGTCGTCCCGGAATGGGAAAGACGAGTCTTGCACTTAACATGGCAATTGAAATGGCAAGAAACGGCAACAATGTCCTTGTTTTTTCGCTTGAAATGCCGCGTAGTCAGCTCGGAAACAGAGTCATGTCGATAGAATGCTCCGTAAATGCTAAGCATCTGCTGACTGGAAAATTTGATGAAGGTGAGACTGACAGACTTTGGAGAAATGTGGACAGTTTAAGTAGACTGCCTATTTACATTGATGACACGTCGAAATTAACCGTATCGGACCTTCGCTCAAGGGCGAAAAAACTGGACACTGACCTTAAAAAAGCTGGAAAGAACAAGAAGCTTGACTGCATTATGGTTGACTATCTTCAGCTTATGTCTTCAACAGGTTTCAGGGATGACAGAGTTCGTCAGGTGGAAGATATTTCAAGAAATATTAAGCTTTTTGCAAAAGATATGGGTATTCCGATCGTTGCACTTGCTCAGCTGAACAGAAAGGTTGAAGACAGATCGACAAAAATTCCTATGCTGAGTGATCTTAAGGATTCTGGTGCAATTGAGCAGGATGCTGACATGGTCATGTTCATTCACAGGGAAGATGTTTATAAGCCGGATAGCGATAAGAAAAATATTGCAGATATTTTTGTTCAGAAGAATAGACATGGGCAACAAGGAGTTTTAAAGCTTCGGTTTGTTCCTCAATATACGAAGTTTCTCACGATGGATCACTATTCTGACGATATTTGATCTATGCTTAGAAAAAGTATCATAGAAAAATTTAAAAAGAATCTTTCTACGATATTTATTATTTCTGGAATAGTGTTGATACTTTATCTTTACAACAATCATCATAGACAGTTTGTAAAATTTCATTTTCCTTCTAGATCGATCAACAAAAAAGTCGTTATTGAGACGGGAAAGATCAAATATAGAACTGGAGAAGAGCTGATCATTAACAATAAATACAATAGTGTTGAAAATATTACAAAAAACGGGTCAGTATTAACAATTACAGGCAAATATGAGGGTGAAATCGACCCTAAAATAAAACCATATCTGAAAAACGACACCTACTATATTGAGCTCAATACTGCGGATTCCGGATTTGATATCAGTTCAAAGTTTTCAGCCCTCTATCCGGTTGCGCTAAAAAGATTTTTTTATTTTATGCCTGCAAAAAGCATTTTTGATAACAAAAAATGGAAGGTGGTGACAAAAAACGAAGAGTTATCATGTAGTTATCAGCTTTTTCTTAAGTCAGATAAAAACTTTATCTTTATTTTATGTTCAGGTGTTTTGGGAGACAACAGCGTAGCAATGACGGGAGACCTAGTTCTAAATAAAAGCTTTAATGGTTATCGTTCGACTGAACTGGAAATAACAGTTGAGAATCAATTTTTGGTATCAAACTGGCAACTTCGCGAAGATTTTATCAAATAAAACAGATCTCATCTTTTGACAAAAAGATTTAAAGAGAGTAACAATTATCAAAGGAGGATCTTATGCTCTGGATGATAACGGATTTCTCAAAGTCGCAGAATCTTAATGAGGCTCAAAAGGCAATTGCAACAGCATTAAAAAGTGGTGCACGAATGGTATCGCTTAGAAACAACGGGACGTATGATCAGTCTCAAATTCGCCAGCTTGCATCGAGCCTTATTTCAGAGTTTCCTAAAAAGAAAGTGTTTATTCATAATCCCGATGATGAGTTTTTTGAAAAATTTGATAACTATCATTTTTCGGAAAGATTCTTTAATGAGGCGGTAGCTCTCAAAAAGATGAATAAAAACAAAGTGGTAGCTGTTTCTTTGCATTCAGAAGAAATGATTGAGAAGGCGTTTTCTGAAGGTATTGACTATGCATTTTATTCGCCTGTCTATCCTCCGATTTCTAAGCCTGATGATAAAAGAAAAACAGTTAAGCTGATAAAGATGAAAAATCTTTATCTTCTTGGTGGAATAAATAGAATGAGAGGTCTTTTGCTTATTGAAAAAGGTTTTACAAATTTAGCGGGTATTTCTTTTTTTTATGGAGATACCTCAGTTGATGATATAGCCGAATTGTCGGAATTGATAAGGGAGAACGTAAATGGATAAAATGACACAGATCGAAGCTGCCAGACAGGGAATTCTAACAGAAGAAGTTAAGATTGCTGCAGAACATGAAAAAATGGATCCAAAAGTTATGAGCCAAAAAATTGCAGACGGTTCTATCGTAATATGTAAAAACAGAGTGCACGACGTTGAGCCTCTTGCAATTGGTGAAGGTTGCAGAATTAAAGTAAATGCCAACATAGGAACCTCTGAAGATGTAAACTCATTGGAAGAAGAAGTTGAAAAGGCAAAAATAGCCGTTAAATTCGGCGCTGATGCTATCATGGATCTTTCAACCGGAAGAGATCTTGAGCATACAAGAAAGACGATCATGGAAGAAGTGCCGGTGATAATGGGAACTGTTCCAATTTATCAGGCGATCGTTGACTGTGTCCGTGAAAGAAAAAAATCATTTTCAGAGATGACTGTTGATGAAATTTTTGAAGCAATTGAAAAACAGGTTGCAAGCGGAGTTGACTTTATTACTGTGCATTGCGGTGTTAACTGGAAGTTGCTGAAAACTATAGGAAAATCTAAAAGAGTTATGGGTGTTGTGTCCAGAGGAGGAAGCATTACTGCAAGATGGATGGCTTATAATAAGATGGAAAACCCTCTTTTTGAACATTTTGACAGACTTATTGATATTTGTCATAAATATGACTGTGTTTTTTCTCTTGGTGACGGACTTCGCCCGGGAGCTCTTGTCGATGCTACTGATAGACCGCAGATCCAGGAGCTTATTACTCTTGGAGAGTTGACAGAAAGAGCAAAAGATAAAGGAGTCCAGGTTATGGTCGAAGGTCCGGGGCACGTTCCTCTGGATCAGGTTGCGACAAATATGAAGATCGAGAAAACGCTCTGCAAAAATGCACCTTTCTATGTTCTTGGTCCGATCGTTACTGATGTTGCTCCGGGATATGACCATATCACTGCGGCGATCGGTGGAGCAATTGCCGCGATGAGTGGAGCTAATTTTCTCTGTTATGTAACTCCGGCAGAACACCTTTCACTTCCCACCATTGAAGATGTAAAAGAAGGTGTAATTGCTTCAAGAATTGCAGCGCATGCAGCAGACATTGCAAATGGATTTCCAGGAGCTATTGAGTGGGATCGCGAAATGGGAAAAGCCAGAAGAGCACTTGACTGGGACAAACAGCTAGAATTGTCAATGGATCCCGATAAGTGCAGAAAATATAGAGGGGACAGACCCGCAGAAGCTGATGAAGAAACATGTTCAATGTGTGGAGATCTCTGTGCTGTAAAGAATTTTAAGGAAGCTGAAAAAAAGATGGACGAAGACTCGGAATAAAATTATGACGCAGAAAGGGATAAAAAAAGCGAGCTGGTACGACCTAAAAGGCCAGTTTCTCCAGATCTGGAACAAACTTCTTCATTTGAATGACTCTCCGCATGACATTGCTTTAGGGCTTGCGCTTGGTATTTTTATAGGATTTTTGCCAATCATGGGAATTCAGATGGCAGTAGTTCTCGTTTTTTCAATTCCTTTTAGAAAAGCTAATAAAATTGCGGCAGTAGCAGGTGTCTGGATCAGCAATCCTCTTACAGTGATACCTTTGTATGCATTCATTTACTGGATTGGAACTTTTTTTTATCCGGCACAAATGGTGCTTACTGCAACAGCTGTGAAAGAAAGAATGATGGAAGTCGTCAACCTTGATGGATTTGTCGATCAGACAGCAGCTTTTCTCGGACTCGGAGCTGATATTTTTCTTCCGATGTGCATCGGCGGAGCGGTCGTAGGGCTTATTGCTATGGTTCCCACCTATATTTTCACGAGGATCTTTTTCACAAAATATCAGAAAAGAAAAAAGGATCGCCAAATAATTTCTTGATGTAACATCCAGAAAACTTTATAATTTTTCCTGTACTATTCATTTTAACTTAGGAGGGAGTTATGGGAGAAAAGAAATTTACGATCAATGGAGCTGTTGAATATGGCTGGAATTCAATGAAGGCAAACCTTGGAATTCTTCTGATCTTTACAATTATTACTTTTGTGGTCCTGGGCGGTTTAAATGGTGCTCAGCGTATTACTGTTGGAGAAGGGTGTCAAGGCAAAGTTAAAATGTCCGCTTTTCAGCAAAGTTGAAATGTCCGCTTTTGAGTTTTGAATTTTAAGTTTCATTTGTCATTTCCTCAGCT
>Ga0222695_1000044_pt1 | contig 82538 bp, 59 predicted proteins | sample AntAcemetage1398_FD_179834 | JGI IMG/M metagenome (GOLD analysis project Ga0222695, IMG submission 179834) | Saline water microbial communities from Ace Lake, Antarctica - #1398 | ecosystem: Environmental > Aquatic > Non-marine Saline and Alkaline > Saline | place: Antarctica: Ace Lake...
CGCGTCGGAGATGCCGTTATCATTATAATCCCCTATCTCCTGAGACCAATTTAGAGAAGTTATATCAACCTCGCTGTTGCCGGCTTTTGAAATCTTTATGGTGGAAAAATCGATATCTCCCGGTTCGTGCCCTTCCGGCAACTCAATATGTACCTCTAAATAATTCCATTCACCGTCCAGGTTTAATGGGTTAGGCTCCACTTCGATTGTTGCCTCCACCGGCGCTTCATAAAGAGGAGAAAAACCAAGAATAATTTCACTGTGTTCCTTGCCGAGAAAGGTGGTATAAAGCTGCCGGCCGTAGGGGCCGCGATTTAATATATCTCCCAGAAGGTTAAATCTCGTCTCAGCAATCCCCTCTCTCCCTAACTTACAGTCAACGATGAACGAGGCCCAGACTCGACCCGGGAATTCCGGAAGGCCGTCCAGTCTAACGGCAACGATATTGTTTCCTGCCTGATAACCTAACAGGGAATCAAAAGGAAGTGGTGATATCAGCCCTTCTGCCGGCTCCACAATCTCTTCCGCCCCGGCGCCCAATACCCCTTGCTTATCATAGTAGCAATGAACCGTCAAAAAAGTTCCGTCTGAAGTTAAAGTGTACTTTTCTCCGGCCCGGGTTACAAACTCCGCCCCGGAATTCAGCAGAGAAGCCACCGGGAAAGTCATCGAATTAACCTCTCCAGTCCTTTCAAAGATAGTCAAACTTATCCCTGATGATACCGGGATTATCCCATCCTCAATAACTTCTGCGGTTGCCGGGGAGAGACTTGATAAAACGGTGAATACAAGTATCGGAAAGAAACTAATAACCAGATAGAACTTCCTATTAAAAAATGAATTTTTCATAGTTCGACACCTTTTATTATTATAAGTTTTGCTTTTATCAAACATTTTTGCTGCGCAAAAATAAGATTATTGCCCCGATACTTAATATTAAACAACTCGGGATACCGAAGGATTTCGGTCCCGATATTTATTATTCAACCAACCGGGACCCCGAAGTATTTCGGGGGATAATTCGAAGCAAAAACTTAGCTCTTCGCGCTAACTTTTTGTAGGCGCACCCTTCAGGGTACGCAATAAAACGCAGGCTAAAGCCTTCGGCTACCTTTGTTATAACATTTATTCAAATTCCGAAGCAGTCACTTGACTTAAAATATAACACCTTATCCATCAAAGTCAATTCTAATTGCCAAGACCTCGGTACCGCTGAACGAAAGGTTTTGGGGAAAGAGGTCTATACATGCTTCGATTTACAGGTAATGAGAACCGGGGGATCGGATTTTAATACCTACACCCCCCCCGGACGGAATAGAGGTGTATCCGGTTTTGAGAGAAGAGATCGGGAGATTTCAGCCTTCTCTGTTTCATCTCCGTAATAGTACCGAAAAAACCGAATCACGGTATAATTGTTCCAGGCCAGAATAAGCGCCAGGAATAATGGAATCAAGGCAAGCCTCCATGAGCGGGAGTACGATAAAGTCACCGCGAAAAAAGCCCAGAGAACAGGCTGAAGTTCGGCGGCGTAGACCGATCCGGCCCAGGGGTTAAAGTAGACAAAGAAGGTGATATAAAGAAACATCCAGAGAATAATCACCCAGAGGACAGGCTCTTTCAACCAGAGTAATTTCCGGAAGAATATCACAACCGTCACCATAATGAGTACCGATGAGATAAGCACAAACGCTATCCCGGGGATATAGTAAATATAGGCCTGATAAGCTCTTTCGTTCACCCATTCCCGGTCACACATCCGGTCACCAGAGGGGAGATAGAGTCCTCCCACTGAATAGACCAGGGACTGAAGGCTGACGTTCCGGTAGTTAGACCAATTCAGACGGGCCGGGCTAGCCTTGATCGTCTTCTCCTCATGCCGGGAGAGTTCTATTAGTTTATGGAGTTTTAAATTCGGGTTCACTCTCGCTCCCATGATTTGATATGTCGCCGCGACAATTATTGTCACCGCCGCCAAGTACAATAAAGACCATCCCATTAGTTTCCTTAATCCGATTCGTCTGACTCTGAATAAAAGGGCAAAGGGAATCAACGGAAGCAGATAAGCGTTCCCTATGGTAATCAGAATGGAAAAAACCATTGCCAGTATGGCAAAGAGCAGCGTAAGGATTCGGGGTTTACGGATAAGCAGATCGATGGCCCACAGCAAGACCATGGCGCCCAGCATGATAAAAGCTCTCGATTCCCAGACCGAAGATACATACCAGGTATTGAAAGAAAAGCCCAGAAGAAGCATCATCAGAAACACCAGTGGTGATCCCCTGGTCCGCCAATACAGCCAGATGCCGAAGAGAGCAATTGTGGCGCTTCCCAGACCGGAGCAGACCAGAGGAGCGTCCGATATCCCTAAATGTTTGAATACAGCCTGATTCAGTACCGGATAGAGTATCGCGCAGAGGAGATGTTTGATCAGCTTATTATCGTCGGTCTTGAAAATATCATACCTGCCTTCAGCGTATGACCGGTAAATACCGCACTCAAAGTTAAAAGGACCGTGGGTCTGCCGATAAATCGGATGTCCCCGGAAAGTGTTGGCGTAGACAAAGAAGAAGAAAAGAGCAATAACCGCGATCAGCAGGTGGGAGAAGATGACTTGAATGAGACTTGTTTTTTCTGACCGACCGGGAGTTGATATTTCTTTTTGAGAACTGCCGTCGAGAATAGCGGGCTCGTTTATTGATTCCCCGGGAGTCCGGTCAATCGCCCCGGAGGTCTTCTCATAATCCTGAGTCAATCCGATCATATCTTCACTATCGCAAAATTTCATTACTGTACTCTTCGAAGTTTTCGGTCAGACACTAATTATTCCAGTAATCAAGCTGACCATATTATTGCCAGATCCTGGAAATATACACTAAAATTTACTTAGAAGCAAAAAGGAAGGTGTAGAATATCGGGAGGAAGAGACCACGGTTAATGCTCTTCCCGAGTACATCAAGATAGATTTCCGATCAATTCAATTGACCGTTTCCTTTTTCAGAGTAATTCCTTCCCGGATGAGATAGAGGGCATGAGCATCATCGTCGGCGGAAAATTTTCTCTTCGCTCTTCCCGAGTCCAGGAGGATATACCGATCCCTGTATCCTCGGCTACGCGCCTCGTACTCGATAGTCTGCGGCCACCCATAATCAGAGCGAAAAATATCAGTGTAAACCTTCCCCCCATCCATCAATTTCATGAGCCGGGCCCGCTGTTCACGCCATATCGCGTATGCATTACCGGGATCATTCTCGGCTTTGCGATAAAGCCCAAAATAATGATCAAGATTTAAATACGCAATCACCAAGACCACCGCGACAATTCCTCCCTTTTTAATAATCGTCCCCCAACGGTTTCTTATCAGCAAGGCCGGGAGGCTGAAGATCCGGTAAATACCCACCGCGGCCAGGATATAGACGGCGGGGGCGGCAAGAATAGCCCGCCGATATTCCGCATTGGTGGAGATGACGCAGGGAAGAAACGCAGCGATGCCCCAGAGAATGAGCAAACGATACCCATGAGTCTTTATCTTAACAAAAGACCAGAGAGCTCCCACGGCAAAACAGATTCCCGTGACCGGGTCGAGGCTCGCTCCGCGCTCGGTAACAATCGCCGTATTCCAACTCCATTCACGGAAAAAGCGGTTGTAGAGCGCGGCGAGATTCTCTGTCGTCCCCTGCCAGAAAGGCGCCAAGGCCTGCTCATGCCAGGTGCCGAAACTCGTGGGAACGTTCGTCTGGAAGAAATCCGGTAGATGAGCTCCCTGGAGCAATAAACCAAGCCAGAACCCTGCCAGCAGCAGGATAAGAGACTGCCAATGTGACCTGGCATATCCTCTCTTAACAACCATAGAGAGAACCATATCAAGTACGAGGAGGGGGAAGATAATCCTGGCAGCGACATATCCATAGGTTGAGAGCGACGTGACGCCGCCCAGGAGAAGAAAGCCGACGGAATGCGACGGCTTCAAAACAAGATACAGGCAGAGGCAGAATAGGGAAAGAAAGACGACCTGGCTGAGATCGACGGCCACCCGGCTGTAGGTCAAAGCCCAAGTCGACGTGGCCAGAATAAATGCCGCGGTAAGCCCAACCATGGATCCAAAAAGCTTCCGGGCTAGGAGATACAATCCCAGGATAGAGAGAAGCCCGTAGATGATCGATGTCAATCTCAGGATAATATGGTGCCGATCCTGACCAAAAAGCGTAAAGAAAAGCGACGTAGGGCAAACTAATAGGGGGTTGAACTCACAACTGGCCACGCCGGCACCCCCGCCCCTTTGTTTCCTGATCGGTTTCTCCCAGATCGCCGTGATATGCTCGCTCTCTCCTTCCATAACCTTCATAGCCGAGAGGCCGGTTATACCTTCATATATGCCCATCGACAAGGGGTATCGGTCAATCCGGTAAAACATGAGAATCACCCCAACCATAAACACGGCCAGGATCATAATTCCGCTCTTGAACCTGGCCAGAAAGAGGAGTATTTTTTTAAAGCCGATTCTATGCATTTCTACCATGCAGTTATTGTATAATGAATAATCAAAACTCCTGATCTCATGCAAGCGGATATGGGCATTTTCTGAAGCGTAACATGTACAATACCCGTGTGTAGGAGCATTTGTCAAAATGAAAGTGAAGGCTGGCACTCCGGATTATTCCATGGTATCTTTCTGGATAAAATATAAAAAAAATAGAAAGGAGATTAGATATACCGAATACGTTACTTCCGATATTTCCAGCGTAGTCTACACCGATAAACGATAGAGCGTGTGCTCACCTCGCATAGTTTATCCCATTGGGTTCCATATAATTGGTATATTTTTTGTTGTGCAGAAAATGTTTATTTAATAGCATACCAAGATATGAAGACTATTTCGGCAATAATTCCCGCTTATAACGAGGAATCGGGGATCACGGAGGTTGTATCTGAACTCATCGCGATCCTCAATAAACTCGATATAACTTTTGAAATTATCGTGGTGAACGACGGATCCACCGACCGAACCGGAGAGATCCTGAAAGATCTGGATGTTGTCCTCCTGGATCACCCGGTAAACCGGGGATACGGCGCCTCCCTGAAGGACGGGATCAAGCAGGCCCAATACGACGATATTCTGATCCTGGACGCGGATGGAACCTACCCCCAGGATTGCATCCCGGCCCTGCTGACAGATGCCGCCGATTACGATATGGTGGTGGGATCCCGGACCGGCGGCAGTGTCGCCATCCCCCCTCACCGGAGGTTCCCCAAGTGGCTCCTCCGGAAGATGGCCGATTACCTAGTAGGGATGAAAATCTCGGATCTCAACTCAGGCTTGAGGATCTTCAAAAAGAGGCTTGCCTTGAAATTCTTCAATATCCTCCCCAACGGTTTTTCATTTACCACCACAATTACCGTGGCTCTCTTAAGCAACAATTACCGGGTTAAATATATTCCCATCAACTACAATAAGCGCACAGGAAAGTCCAAGTTCCGGCCGATCCAGGATACCTTCAACCTCCTTAATCTGATCCTGCGGACCAGCCTTTACTTTAACCCCTTAAAGATATTTGTCCCCTTCAGCCTTATCCTCTTTCTCATGGCGGTTCTGGTATTTATCTACTCTAAGTTCTTCACCCCCCAGGTTATGGACATCACCGTTATCGTGATCATCATGACTGCGGTTCAGATCCTGGCACTGGGACTGATCGCCGACCTGGTGGATAAACGAACGAATAGATAAGTGCCTTCAGCACTAACGTTAAAAAATAAAAACGTTGAAAAAAATAGACGTTAAAGATCGTTGAAGACCGTCTAACTCGCTGATTCGAAATTTATCGTCTGAAGCCATCCGCCGGATAATTGACGGATCGAATAAATTAAACAACACTAAATTCGTGTGATGCGCGAAATTCGCAGTTCTTCTCTTTATAGATTAGTGAAGATTCGCGAGATTAGCGGTTAAAATATAACTTTAAGATGAAAGTACTCCTGATTAATCCTCCCCGGGAAAACGAACTGGTGGGGAATAACCCGGCCCTGATCGATGAAGCACGGGGGTATAACCCCCCCCTGGGGCTGCTCTACCTAGCCGGTTTCCTCCAGGATCATTCTTCTCACCAGGTCGAGGTCATCGACGCCCAGGTGGAGGAACTATCCTACGCGGAGTTAAAAGATCGAATTCTAATGGCCCGCCCCGATCTGATCGGGTTGACCGCCATGACCTTCACCATCCTCGATGTGATAAAGACCGCCCGACTGGTGAAAGAGAACCTCCCGGAAATCCCCATAGTCATGGGCGGGGTTCACGCGTTTCTCTATCCGATCGAGACGATAAACCTCCCGGATTTCGACTTCGTAATCAGCGGCGAGGGCGAGGAGAGTTTTACCGTCCTGCTTGATGCACTTGAAAATCATCGCCCTCTTAATCAGGTCCCCGGATTGACATATCTTGATAATAACCGGGTGCAAAGCAATCCCATCCCGCCTTTATGCCAGAACCTGGACACTCTCTCCTTCCCGGCCCGCCGGCTCTCACCCTATAAGAATTACAGCTCGGTGATGGCCAAACGACAGCCGATCACCACCATGTTTACCAGCCGGGGGTGCCCCTTCCGCTGCTCTTTCTGCGCCCGGCCCCATCTGGGGAAACAGTTCCGCTATCGATCCGCTGAAAACGTGGTTGATGAGATGGAGGAATGCGTCGAGATCGGGATCAATGAGTTTCTCATCTATGATGATACATTTACCGTCAATCGGGAGCGAGCCCTGGCGGTCTGCGACGAGATTATTAAACGAAACCTGAATATCGGCTGGGATATCCGGGCCCGGGTGGACTGCGTGGATGAAGAGCTTTTAAGGAGGCTGAAGGACGCCCACTGCGAAAGGATTCACTACGGCGTGGAAGCAGGCACGGAAAAGATTCTCAAAGTACTGAATAAGGGGATCACGCTGGATCAGGTCAGAGATACGATATCGATGACGAAAAAACTGGGAATCGAGACCCTGGCTTACTTCATGATCGGCTCGCCGACCGAGACCCGGGATGATATTATGCGGACCATAGACTTCGCACTGGAATTAAATCCCGATTTTGTTCATATTACAATCCTCTGTCCTTTCCCCGCGACCGAGATCTACACCCAGGGGCTGAAAGAAGGAGTATTTACAGCAGATCACTGGCGTGAGTTCGCGAAAAATCCCACCCCGGATTTCAAGCCGCCTTACTGGAATGAGAACTTTACCGACCGGGAACTGCAAGAATTGTTGATATTCGCCTATAAGAAGTTCTATACTCGCCCCACTTACATTGTAAAAAAGATGCTCCGGGTGAGATCTTGGGGAGAATTCAAGCGCAAGGCGAAGGCGGGGTTGAAAGTATTTGGGATGAAGGGAAGAACATAAAAGCTGAACACTCAACCAGCCGTCGCTAAAGCCCCGAATCAAGTTCGGGATGCAAGCACTATGGCGGGCAGGCTGTTCAACGGCATTTCAAATTCGCGTAATTCGCGAAATTAGTAGTTCTTAAAAGGGGGCGCGGCGGGGGAAACAATTCGTGGAAATTCGTGCAATTAGTGGACTGCAAAGGGGCCGAGGTTGGTGGAGCTATATAATTATTGTTAATCATCTATGTTAAAAAGCTACGATACTAAATTCTATGGCTAAAAAACGAAAAAACCAAAAACAGCCTCCTCTTCCGGCCAGACCGGTATTTATCCTGGGGGATCGGGCTAAGAATATTATCACTATTCTCTTCCTGGTGGCTTTCTGCCTGGGAGCTTTCCTGCGTTTTTATGACCTGGAACTGAAACCGCTCCACCATGACGAGGGAGTCAACTCCTGGTTTTTACTCAACCTGAAAGCTGATTTCCCAACCGGGTGGAAATACGACCCGGAGAACTATCATGGCCCTTTTCTGTTTTTAACCGATATTATCCCGCTCTCGATCCACGAAAGTATCTTCTCCCTCCGCTGCATGGTTGCGCTATTCGGGGCACTGAGCATAGCCATGCTCTGGCCGCTCCGGAGAAAGATCGGGAGGGTGGGAGTGGTGACAGCGGGCTTTCTCCTGGCCATATCCCCTACCAATCTCTTCTTCGCCCGAACCAACATCCATGAAACTTTTTTGATCTTCTTTACCCTGGGGACGATTGTCGGGGCAATCCGTTTCTGGGAATCTAAGAGACCGGTCTACTTCATCCTGATGGCTGCTTGCTGGGCCTGGGTGATAACGAACAAGGAGACCTATATCATGACCGGGGCGGCCTGGTTCTGGGCCGCGGTCGGCACCTACTTCTGGTTCTCCGTCACCCGGGAGAATAATGAACTCGCTCCTCGAAGACTCATCTCGGCTATCGGAAAATGGATGAAAGAACATTATCAGGTCGTCTGGCTGGCCATATTGGTCTTTATATTTATTATCGTTATCTATTACTCCTCCCTCTTCACCAATATCAAAGGCACCACCAGTGACCTGATCGATAGCCTTTTGATCTGGAGAAAGACCGGGACCAAGGGGGCCGGCCATGAGAAACCCTTCATCTACTTCTTCAAACTTCTCTGGCGTTATGAGCTCCCCATCATCGCCTTCGGCCTGGGAGGCATTGCCTTTGCCTTCATACGACGCAATGCTTTTATGCTCTTCACCGCCATCTGGGCGATATTGCTTCTCTTTATCTATTCCTTTATCCCCTATAAAACACCCTGGCTGGCCATGAACTTTATCCTCCCCATGCTGCTGCTGGCTGGGTTCTTCGTGGATAATGTTTACCGTTCGGTCCGGGGTTCTCCGCTCCTGGTGACTATAACGGCAGCAGTCGGAGCGGTTGTTCTCCTGGCCTGGGGATCGGGCATCAGCTGGACGGTAAATTTTATTGAGTATGACGATGACTCCCACCAGATTGTCTATTCCCAGACCCGGCGGGATATCAACGACTTGATGGAACGGCTGGAGGATTTTGCCCATAGTAAGGCCCAGGGATATGATACCGAGATTAAGATCGTTTCCGATGAGTACTGGCCGCTTCAGTGGTATCTGAGAAAATACAAGCACGTGGGTTACTGGGGAAAGATAATCGACGATTCCGACGCTCCGATCGTCCTGGGACGGACCAAGATCCAGGATGATCTGGAAAAAACTCTGAAAGACACCTACTATTCGGAACTATACAGCGTCCGACCCGGCCTGGACCTCTATCTCTACACCCGCCTCCACCGGGGTAAGAAGCCGGAGGAAGAGATAAAAGGAACCGAGCCGGTGAAGGTTGAGAAAGGTTCGTTAAAACAGGGATTGAGAGCAAAGTATTTCAAGAAGATCAACCCGGTCGGAAAGCCCAATACCACCAAGATCCAGAACCCATTTGACTTTCACTACGACAATGAGGACGAGAAGAAAGCCGGGTTGAATATTACCTCACCCTTCAGCATCATCTGGGAGGGATTGATCGAGATCCCCCGGACCGGACAATATCTCTTCGCCACCGAATCGGATGACGGTTCCTGGATCTTTATTGACGATCAGCTGGTAGTTAATAACGGTGGCACTCATGGGATAAAATACGAATCAAACACTATCCAGCTGGATAAGGGATTCCACCAGATCAGAGTCAAGTACTTCGACAGCGCCTGGGGAGCGGTCATGAAAGTCCGATGGGCTCCTCCCGGAGAGGGAGAAGGCCCGATCCCCGCCAACCTTCTCTGGCATTCGGAATAATCCTTATAATCTGCTTGTGGTCATGTTTACTTCACAAAGACAAGTATAATCCATCTGGATCGGGGCCTTTTTGCTGTTCACACTGCCGGCAGGACTGCTTCGATGAAGTGTAACAAATTGCTGCTTCAGTATTACGGCGCATTCTTTGCCTCCAAGCTGTTTATGCCTTTTGTCAAGAAATAAATCAAAAAAGAGGGTGATAAAAGAAATAATCGGGGGAATTGAGGGGATCATTCATTTTTCTCCGGGCCGGGGGCGCAACTCCAACGGTTCAACTCCACCGCTTCCGGCCCGGGGAGCATCTGATAGATATCACCCTTACTATTAACCTGCAATAATCGCACGGTCCAGTTCGCGTAAGGATTAGGGATATAATCGATTGAATTCAGCAGAATACCGGCGGGATTCAGCTTAAGAACGCCGAGATCGACCCCGGGACCATCCGAACGAATCTGCTCTATCTGGAGGAAAAGATTCATCTCCTCATCACTCTCCAGGAAGACTATCGATGCCAGACGTTCAATCGGGACCGGGATCGTATCCAGCACCTCCCCTCCCCGGTCGATTATCGTCACCTCTGCAGCGCTCCCGGAGACTTTTCGGACCAAACATGACAGATCCGGGGTGATCCTGCTCCCCCGAAAAGGACCTTTTATATATCCATCTTTACCGCCTCTACCTGGATCGATCTCGTACTCTTCCCCGTCCCGGGTCCGGAGAAGGATACTATTCTCAAAAGTCCGGAACGATTCTACCGCGTTCAAAAGAGCTCGGGGGACCGTGATGTCGCCCAAACGCTCTCCTTTATGGCCATAACGGAAGATACTGCCTTTCTCTTCATTCAGAAGAAAGGTCTCACCTGATTCGCTGACGGCTATATCCGAGGGATGGCCCCCGGAAGAGATTATACGTTTCAGCTTACCTTCCGCACCATAAACCTGGACCCTTCCGTTGATCGTATCACAGATATACATATCTCCCGCGCCGCTGACCGCGAAAGACTTCGGCCCCTGCCGCTCCACGCCAGGGATATTGACCCGGCCAATCTCCCCCGGGCCGTCACCATAGGCAAGCTGGCCGAGTGAGTCCTGGACAAATCCCCCGCTGAATTCTCCACTGCCCTTACGACTTCGAACAACCGCAACCGCTCGGAGCGCAAGATCTCCCTCCGGCGTTCGCCGAAAAAGAAAACCATAATTCGGAAGTAGTATCTTCAATGCCTCTTCCAGGGAGAGATCCCTGATATCAATCGTCACCTTCTTCCGTATATCTTCATAGATGAATAGTTCAAACCCGGCTCGACGGGCCAACTGCTGAAGGAGTTCTTCCAGGTCGGCATCCCTGGCCCGCAGCGTCACCTTCCCGGCTTCTACCTCCAGAAAAATAACACCCGTTTCTTGAAGAGGTTCTGCCAGCACGGACAATTGGGAATAGATGAGAAGGAGAAACCCCGCAAGCAATAATAGTGACCAGGAGAGGAAGATCTTGGTGGTGTTTTTGAACATAGCTTCGTAACTAATTAACCGGGATATTATTCAGGCCGCCCCAGTACTGGCGGGTAAGTTCACGGATTGCCCAGAGACCGGAAGCAGGGCGGTAGATCGCGGTTCCGGAAGTCCCATCGCCCCGGTAGTCGGCCGGTTGGGGAATATCATTAACCATCCCGAAATAGAATCGAGTAAAACTGTGTATTGCCCATAATCCAACCGGCGGGCGAAAGATCCCGATCTCCCTGACCCCGTCCCCATCATAATCTGCCATGACCGGATAATCCCCATAAGCCCCGAAATAAAAGCGAGTCAATCCCCGAACCGCCCAGAGATTAACCCTCGGGCGAAAAATCGCCGGAAGCGCGGTTCCATTTCCATCATAATCACCTGGAACCGGAAGATCCCTTTCGGTCCCATAGTAGAACCGACTTACTCCCCTGATCGCCCAGAGTCCGGTTGCCCCCCGGTAGATTCCCGGATCGGCCAGCCCGTCCCCGTCGTAGTCACCCGGAATCGGGATGTCGTCCCCCCTGCCATAATAGAGCCGGGTCACGGACCGGGCCGCCCAGAGACCGGTCGCCGGACGAAAGATCGCCAGATCGGTTGTCCCGTCTCCGTTGTAGTCGCCCGAGGCGATGATGTCTCTGGAAGTCCCGAAATAGGCCACTTCGGGGAGTTCTCCTTCAGCCCGCTTCAATACCCATCTCCCGCTTCCAAAGTCCCAGGTCCCGGAATAAGCGGTTCCATCCCCGTTGTAGTCATTCCCCGCGGTTACCATCCAGGTTTCAACCATTGCGTCGTCGGAGGCCGAGACCGGCAGACCGGCCACAGTCGACCGCGCCCAGGCGGTATTAAGATACTGAATCCCGATCTGGCGCGTTGTCAGGAGAGTAAATTCCGCCCCCGGGGTAACCGGTCCAACTATTACTCCCACAATAAAATCATCACCGGCGTCATATGGAGTTCCATTGTCGTCGGTAATCGTGATTGTCTCCAGTTCTCCCGTTCCGGTATTGACCACCCGGTAGTAGAAAGTAACCGCCTCACCGATCCGGGCTATATAGATATCCCCATCCGGGGCAGTGCCCACCGTCTTGACCAGCTTAATCGGGATTTGAGTAGGTGACACGGTTGGTGTAGCAGTCGGGGCCACCGATGAAGTAGGAGTAGCTGTAGCCATCGGTGTAACGCTCGGAGTCGGAATTGGCGTCGCCGTGGGCATCAGGGTTGAGGTTGGTGTCGGCAGGGGAGTCCCAACTACCTGAAAAAGGCCATCCTGAGAAGTCACGTCGAACTCCCAGCTCTTATCTCCCCCGAACTGACCGCTCAGCTTTTTATGGGCCAGGTGCAAAACACTGGTCATTCCCGGCCGAGCCCCACTCTGAACCTGGAATCCAATCTCCACTAAATCCCCGGGATCTTCTTCAGTTAAATTATTGCTTCGGGACAGGGCGATATTTATCCAGCCCGAGTCAACCTGGTAGTAGTAGGTGAGTTCGAAGTCACCGGTCAGGGGAGTTGTATACGCGGTAAAGTCCGTGAGAACCGATGGATCAAAATCAAGCCGCAGGTCAACCCCGGAAAAACCGGAAGCCTGGTTAACCCGGATCGGTACCCGAACCGGATCCGCCGGATAACCGGTACCATCGCCAACCGTAAGGTTGTAAGAATCCGTCTGGCTTTTCCCGGTCCTGGAACCCCCGGGGTTCACCGGCAAGCCCTTTATCAATCTTGAAATGAGAGTGATGTCGGCGGAGTCAATCACTCCGTCCCCGTTGAGATCTCCGGCTATCAACTGGTTTGAAGTAGGCGTTATCATCCCGACAGCAATCATCAAAGCCATCGCAACATCATCATCGTCTACCACCCCATCACCGGTCAGGTCGCCCCGGAGGTAGGTGGAAGCCACGGTGAAAGTAGCGGTATCGGTAAAATCTACCGGGAGAGTCTGCTGGTTGAAATCCCGGAAGGTGACATCGGTGAAAGTATGAAGAGCCGGATCGCCCGGGCTCGCGAATTCGGAGACATGGAATTTGACGTCAAAGAGATGGCCTTCACCTACCAGGATAATCCCCTGGGTCTGGGTACTGTATCCGACAATATTGATCTGCCCGGCCGCGGTCGGACTGTTGGTGCTGACAATCAGGTCCCGGGTCAGAACGGTTTTTTCCACGGTCTCCACCTCGGTAGCCGGATCCCACTGAACCAGCGGAGTCAGGATCTCCGTATCATAGGTAAACTCCACATCCAGTCCGTAAGCGGCGCCCAGGCCGGTAGTGGCTATGCCATTGGCGTTCTCCGCGTTGATCAGCAGGGTGACCACGCTATCCGGTTTACCCCGGTAATCGGACATCAAGGCCACAATCTGACCCGTTGTTGCCGAGACATAACCACTAAGAGCACTCTCCAATCCATCGAGATTAAGCGCGGAAACCCGGTAATACCAGGTCTGGTTCAAGAGCAGATCGGTATCCCGATACCAGGTATTGTTGATCATCCGGTCATTGATCCCGACATACGCCCCTCCGGCGGATGCTGAACGGTACATATTATAACCATCACAATAGAACTCGGGGTTGGGATCCCAGGATAACTTGATATTATCGGCTCCGGCAAACGCCCTGAGCCCGGTCGGTACCGAGGGCGGAGGTATTGGCGTTGAAGTGGGCGTCGTTGTCGGGGTAGTGGAGGGCGTCGGAGTTGTACTGGGCGTAGTCGTGGGGGTGGGAGTAGGCGTATGAAAGCCCTCCGGTGTCGGTGTCACGCTTGAAGTTGGGACTGTCGAAGGTGTCGGCGTCACGGTCGGCGTGGGTGTAATCGATGGGGTTGGCGTTATCGATGGTGTCGGCGTGACCGAGGGCGTGGGCGTAACCGATGGAGTGGTGGTCGGCGTCACCGTCGGCGTCGGGGTGGTCGAAGGGGTCGGCGTGAGGGTTGCCAATGGAGTCGGCGTTACGCTCGGTGTAGGTGATGGTGTTGACGATGGCTCGGGTGACGACGTCGGTGTCATACTGGGAGTCGGGGTAATGCTCGGAGTCGGGCTGATCAGGCACTTCACCAGCACGTCGTCAAGGGCCAGATCGCCCGCGCTCTGCGTGTAGGTGAACCTCAGTCGGGTTGATCCGGCCATCAGGTCGAGTCCGGTATAGATCGTTCCCGTCAGCGGCAACCCGGAGATATCGGTCACTACGGTCCAGCCGGTGCCGTGCTCCTCCACCAGGAGGTGACTGGCGGCGGCCGTCCCCTCCCCCTTCACCCAGAACTGGAGCCAATCCCCGGCGGCAAAGGCGGCGGTCTCGATGCTGTCTCCGGTCGTGTCCAGCTTGATCGAGGGCGAGAGGTAGCCATAATTGCCCGCCGACGTGTAGGTGTCGCTGTTCTGGTCGCACCCCGTAAAGGTCCACCCTGCCGGACGGACCCCGATGTCGAATCCGTCGAATCCCTCGTCAATCAGGGCACAGACTGCCGGTGTCGGAGTTGCTGAAGGAGTGGGCGTAGCCGACGGAGTGGCGGTCGGCGTCATGCTCGGTGTCGGCGTTACCGAGGGTGTCGGTGTTATCGGCGTCGGCGTCACAGAAGGTGTCGGCGTCACCGACGGAGTGGGGGTCGGCGTTATGGTCGGTGACGGCGTTATCGAGGGCGTCGGTGTAACCGAGGGTGTCGGCGTTACTGACGGAGTGGGGGTCGACGTCATGGTCGGTGTCGGTGTTATCGAGGGCGTCGGTGTGACCGAGGGTGTGGGCGTTATCGACGGAGTGGGGGTCGGCGTCGGTGTAGTCGAGGGGGTCGGGGTAAGCGTAGTGGTCGGTGGCGGTGTAGTCGAGGGGGTCGGTGTCACCGAGGGGGTGGGGGTCGGCGTCATGGTCGGGGTAGGTGTAATAGAGGGGGTCGGTGTCACCGATGAAGTGGGGGTGGGAGAAGTCGGATCCCCCTGTTCCCACACGTAAACAGAACTGTCGGTTGAAGCCCCGTAGATATAATCACCATCGGCAGAGACGGAGTTCATCCAATCAGTCGCGGCGGTCAAGCTATCCATGTAGAATAGAGTATATCTGTTCCAGACCCATATATCGTCATCATCACTGGCCCCGAAGACAAAACGCTCCCGTCCCAGGGCGGAGTTGATCCAGTCCCCCGGACCTGATAGTTCCGTTACGGCTGTGAAACCGACCAGATCCCAGAGATAAAGATTACCATCTTCACAGCCGCCATAAATATAATCATCATCGGAAAAAACGGAGAGAAACTCACCGCCACCGGTGAGAGTATCCTGAAGAGCAAACGTAGTGCGGGACCAGATATAGATCGTATTATCAGCGCCGGCGCCATAGATATACGAACTGTCGGCAAAGACATCATTTAAGACATCGGTGCATTCGGCTAGAGAGGTATTGAAAGAGAGATCGGAGCGGTTCCAGATATAGAGGTCGGTATCTCCGCTTGCGCCGTAAATGTAGTCACCGTCGGCAAAGACACCATAGACCGGACCACCGGCATCGGCAAGTGTCCCGGAGATACTGAAAGTTGCGATATCCCATATATATACGGCCTCATCGGAAGAACCGGCAAATACCGCCCCTCCCTGAAGAGCTACATCATTCAGGTAACTTCCGGCATCCAGCAGGACGGTTTGAAAGGAGAAAGAGGAGCGGGACCAGATATAGAGCCCTCCGTCGCCGCCGGCGCCATATATATAATTCCCATCGGCAGTGATCCCGTTCACACTCAAAGGTGATTCCGTAAGGGTCGCGGCGAGATCAAATGGACCGGCCGTTAGACTCACCGGACAGATAAGAACCATTAAAACAATAATATAAAAATATATCTTCACCAGAAATAGAAAAATAGATAATCACACCGCCGATTAAGCTGATTACGGGGATTGTTTCTTCTTTTAATCAGCATAATCCGCGGTTAAATAAGTTGCGAAGCTAAGTTCCTGCTTCGGAATTTCAATAGATAGTATTGCTAAAATTATTAAAATAATTGTTGCTGCTGACCTGATATATTTATATCGGTCTTGGTTCAAAACTAAGTTGGTGCCGCAGGCGCTAACTTATTTGGCATTGCCCCATTATACAATTAGTATAATATATAATGTAATCGGGTTTATGTCAAATTACATCTGACGCTTTTCAGAGATACTTTTCCACGGAGCAAAAGGAGTGTTTATGGACAACATTACTATTATCGGGGCCGGGATCGCCGGGCTGACCGCCGGGTATCACCTCAGTCAGAAGGGGATGAAGGTAACCGTGGTGGAAAAGGAGGACCGGCCGGGAGGCCTGGCCCGGAGTTTCCGGTACGGAGATTATATCTTTGATGTCGGCCCTCATCGGTTTCATACCGACGATCAGAAAGTCCTCCAGTTTATCAAGATGATTCTGGGCCGTGATTATCTGCTCATTCCCCGCTCCAGCGGCGTATTCTTTTTCGGGAGATATCATGACTGGCCCCTCCAGTTCAAGACCATCTTCAAACTTCCCCCCTCTCTGACATTCCGGGTCGCCCGGGATCTCCTCCGGAGAAGCCGCCGGATGGGGAACAGTTTCGAGGATTACATTATAAATATGTACGGGCAGACCCTCTATGATTCTTTCTTTAAAGTATACACGGAGAAATTCCTCAAGCATGATCCGGCCAACATCCACTCCGACTGGGCCAAAGCCGGTATCGACCGGGCGGTGATCGACAAGAAGCAGCAGGCGAATACCCTCTCCAGCCTGATCCGGAAGACTATCCTCCCCCAACCGGTAAATACTGAATTCATCTACCCCACCTCCGACGGAATTCAGCTCTTCTCCGACCGGCTGCAGGAGGAGATCATAAAAAATGGCGGGGAGATAAAACTCAACACAGAGGTTCGGAGTATCGCCCGGGGGGGTAAGTCGATTGATGAGATAACTTTAAGTGACGGTTCTCAATATAAACCGGATCTCCTGATCTGGACGGCTCCGGTCGATCTCCTCTGCGGCCTCCTCGATGTGGAGGAACCTGGTCTTAATTACCTATCGGCGCTGCTCTATAATGTGGAAGTCGCGGGAGAACCCGCAGTCCCCTACCAGTGGTGCTATTACGGACAGGATGATATACTCTTCAACCGGATCAGTATCCCCCGCAACTTCTACCGGGGAACCGCTCCCGACGGCATGACCGGGATCAATCTGGAAGTAACCTGCATGGAGGGGGACACCGTCTGGAACGACCCCGAAAAGATCTGCGAGGTATTAAAAACCGATATGGTACGGGTCGGACTGATCCCGTCCCCCGGAGACATCCGGAAAATTCATATCGAGAGATCAACCAACGTTTACCCTATCTATGAACTGGACTACCTCTATCCGATCCAGAGGATCCTCAACCACCTCAGTTACATCGGCAACCTGCTGCTGCTGGGAAGAACCGGCACCTTCTGGTATAACAACATGGACCACTCAATCGCCGCCGGAATAGACGCCGCGGAAGACATCAGCAACAGCACCCGTCAAGGCATCCACACCGCATACCACCGCAATGATTTCTGGGTATAGTACCCCACTTGGGGTCAGACTTGACTTTTGATTTTAGGTGCCTTAAAATCATAGGGGTCAGACTTGACTTTTGACTAGGGCTATTTTTGAATGTACATAATCATGAATCATATCTACTACTTCTAAGAGTTATCCTATGCCCCGCAAACCTAGAATAGAATTCCCCGGTGCTTTTTATCATGTAATCGTACGTGGTAATCATGGCCAGGTTGTTTTTCACGACGATCAGGATAAGAAGAAATTTTTATCTGTACTCAACGATTATTGGGTAAAGTTCGATTTTACTCTCTACGCATTTGTTTTGCTCGATAATCACGTTCACATACTTATTGAAACTCAGAATATCCCCCTTTCTAAAATTATGCAGGGAGTAAATCAACGATATACCCAGTATTATAATTTACGCTATAAGCAAAGTGGTCACCTTTTCCAAGGGAGGTATAAAGCTATCCTGTGCCAACGGGATTCCTATCTACTTGAATTGGTGAGCTATATTCATTTAAATCCGGTCCGGGCTGGGATCATTCAAAATCCTTCAGAATATATCTGGAGCAGTCATAGATTTTATTTGAATAACTCTAAATCAGACTTTATAAATACAACTTTTGTCTTGAGCTTATTCTCCAAAACATCGAGAGATGCCAGAAACAAATACCTTCAATTCGTAAATAATCATATAGGACAACAGCATCAGGAAGATTTTTATCCACAGCCACCCATTCTGGGAGATGACACTTTCATCGCACAGTTGAATTTACGATTTGAGGATCGCAATATCCATTTTAAGAAACCAACAAAACAGTTTACTCTCGAAAAAATAGCAAAAATCGTTTGTGAAGCTGTAGCGGTAGATACCTGCGTACTCAGGGAGAGAAGCAGATCACGTCCAATTTCTTTATCAAGATCCCTTTTTGTATTTATGGCCAGAACCTATAGCTATTCTTCCAATAACGAAATTGCCAAGTTCCTCGAAAGAGATCCTGCTTTGATTACCAGACTGGCAGGAAATTTTAAGATCGGTGATAATTTAAATCTGATCGAAGAAGTCAAAGTCAGTTTGGGGGTAGGGAAGTGCTAAAGTCAAAAGTCAAGTCTGACCCCATAGCTAGATTCTCGGTTATTATTCCCAATCATAATGGGGGGGGGACGCTGGCGGAGGTGCTGGATTCTATCTTTCGGATTGGGGACTCCTCCATCGAGGTGATTTTAGTTGATGATGCTTCCACGGATGATTCCCGGACTATCGCCGATCGTTATCCGGTCCGCTGGATCTCGCACGATACCTGCCTGGGCGCGGCCAACGCCCGGAATACCGGCGCAAGGGCGGCCCGAGGGGAGATCCTGGTCTTTACCGATACTGACATAATCATCCCTCCTGAAACATTCGAAATTCTGGAGGAACGCTACGCCAATCCGGAGACCGACGGGGTGATCGGTCTCCTCCGGCCTATCACCCGTTACGGGAATCTCTGCAGCCAGTACAAGAATTTTTACATGCATTATACTTATAGCAAACTGCCCGATGAGGTCACTGTCTTCTACACCAGCATCGCCTCGATCCGGAGGGAGAAATTTCTGGAATCAGGCGGATTTGACGGTACTTACCGATCCGCCACGATCGAGGATATGGAGTTCGGTGTCAGATTGACCGGGAAAGACTATCGGATCCTGATCGACAAAAGACTACAGGTTGATCATATCCGGCATTACACGCCGGCAAGTTTATTGAAAACCGGTTTTGTGAGGGCGGCCGGGATGACCAAGATAGCTCTGCGGGACCGTAAAAACCGCCGGGAGAAGGGTTCCTATGTAACGACCAGCCCTGCCTTTCTGGCCGGGATCACCCTCTCTTTTATCATTGTCTTCTTTGTTATGCTCTGCCTGGTATTTTCAAATCGGTTCTGGCTTCTCCCGTCCGGATTAAGCTACCTAGTGATCCTGGTCTTAAACCTGGGATTTCTGGCCGGACTGGCCAACGCCACGGGGCCGGTATTTTTTATCGGAGGGTGTGGACTGATCTTCGCCGACCTTCTGGCCCATGGGTGCGGAGTCTGCTGGGGGATTATCTCTTTTCTGAGCGGAAAGAAATATTGAATGCCTGGCCAGGAATTGTTCAATCCCCGGACTTTATAGAAACAAAAAGTTACCACTGGATTGATTTCTATGTTTTACACAAGATTTCTAAAGTCAAAAGTCAAGTCTGACCCCAGGATGATAAGTAATTCCGGTTACATATAGCCTAACGCCCTGATCTAGTCTCTGGTCTCCCGATCCATCTCTACGGCGGGAGACGCAACATTATTTCTTCCGAAACGCTCGTTAAAATTGTCGAGTTTATTTCTCAGAGTCTCTGCCGTCTCGCTATCCTGGAGCAAGAGGTTATTTGTCTCACCGGGATCGGCTTCCAGATCATAAAGCTCTTCTCCGCCACCGGGTTTTACCAACCGGAGGGGAGACTTCCCGGTCCGGATGTATTTCCATCTACCGTCCTTGATTACTCCAGAGATAACGGCGGACCCGTTGAAGTTCTCCAGGTCAAAATAGAGATCGCTCTCGTCTCCGGAGACGGGTTCCTTCTCTTCCATCATCCGCGTCAAAATTACTCCAACCCCCACCGCCGCAGCGGGGCGCATTATGAGATCCAGCAAAGTCGGAAGAATATCCAGAGTACTTACTGGTTCGTAGACCACCATCGCGGAGGAAGAGGATGGATATTTGATGATCAGGGGAACGTGGAGTTGGTCCTGATAGATAGTGTGACCATGGCCGAAATCCCCGTGCTCACCGAATGCCTCGCCATGATCGGAAGTAACAATAATGGCCGTCCGTTCATAGATCCCGAGAATTCGCAGCCGGTCGATCAACTCCCCGATGGCATTATCCACGAATCGTATCTCTCCATCATATAGCGATACCGCGCGCGAAGCTTCATCTCCGGGAACAGCCCGAAAAATTCCCTTATATTTTCCGGGCGGATCATAAGGGGCATGTGGATCCATGTAATGAAGATACACGAAGAAATCACCCTCCTGGTTCAGTTCCAGCCAGGAGAATACTTTCCGGTTCAAGAGGTCGGCCCGGTCCCGATCGGTGAGATCGAAGGTCTTTCCCGAGAGAGTACGAATAATGGGATAAAACGGCACCTCTCTTATGGCGATCTCAAAAATCTTATCCCGGGTCAAACTATCATTAAAGAAATCAAAACTCTGGTTATAATTAAAAATCGATTTAAGGTGAGGATTCGTCACGAAACCGGCTGTATTCCACCCAGCTTCCCGGAACAATTCAGCCAGGGTGACAACCTCTTCCGGGAGAATATCGCCACCCCGAACGGCACCGTGTTGACCGGGATAAAGGGACGTCATAAGCGAGGCCACCGAGGGCTTGGTCCAGGAAACCGGGGTGTAGCATTCCTCAAAACGGACTCCGGCTTGAGCGAGAGCGTCAAGATTGGGGGTGGTTTCCAGGGGATAGCCATAACACCCGAGATGATCGGCCCGGAGAGCGTCGATTACAACCAGAATAATGTTTATACCCGATCGTTTTACGGAGTTTAGCGGGCGGGGGGAAATATAACTTCCTCTACTCTCATAAATTATCCCGCTGTCTGTAGTAACCGCCATTAGAAGAACAACAATGAGAGGGAGATTCAAAAGCGCGTTGATATTTTTTTTCTTACTTATAGAACGGCAAAGAGTCCTGTAGAGTGGGCGATAAAGAATCACCCCCCCCCGAGAAGAGCAGAATCAGGGAGATAACCATCCAGGGGATATTCTGCCGGTTCAAGGGGGTAAAGAAGGAAGAATCCAGAATGAAATAAATCAGTCTGATCAGAAGAAGAAGACCTATAGCTGACAGAGTAGCCGCTATAAGTTCATTCGAACTTTTCTTTCTCGGGATCCAGATCGCGAAAAAGACCAGAAAGACCAATAGGAAAAAATAAACGACAACCATCCACAGGGGTGACAACGCGTGGAGAAGCGGCAATCTCGCTCTGATAAGCAAGCCATAGTAAACTATAATCAATAACCATAAGAAGAAGGCATGAATCCGGAGTTCACGATCGGGAGTAACCTTCCGAGCCAATATCCTTTTCAATAGGTGAAATATTACCAGGTAGACCAAGATGATAATGCCAATAAATAAAAATAAAAAAGAGATGGTATATACAAGCAGAAAAATACCTCGTACTGAGGGGAAATATGTAAAAGCACCTAAATCAGTAAATGACACCAGATCGATGAGATTCTGGAGTGAAAGTATCAGGGCAATGAGGACTATCGCCCGGAAGGACTGTTTGATTGTAGGGTGAAAATTCATCTATCCGGGATAGAATAAGTTGCATAAAGTAAATAATGCATCATATAATGAAATTATCAATAAGCCTGATAACCGGTCAGAATATAATCCTGTAATCTCATCTTTCGCGCTCACCTTAAATATATAGTTTTTTGGGTGATGATGATACTATTGGTTATAGTGAAAAATATATCCAGATATATTCTAATAGCCATCATTCTCCTATCCGTCACCACCCGGGTTTATTATGCCCGTGTGAACCAGAGGCGGCTGGACTCCCTGGTTATCTCGGATATGAGAACCTATGATCTTCTGGCAAAAAATCTTATCGAGAAAAATATTTACGGATTTAAAGAAGGCGCGTGGCCCTGGAGATCATACCGCCCTCCCCTCTATCCGTTCTTCATGAGCATTATCTACCGGGCGGTTGGATACAGTTATTCAACCGTTCGGATCGTCCAGGCCTTCCTCGCAGCTTTATCATGCCTCCTTCTCTTTTTTCTGGCCCGGGAATTGACCGGACGGGGCGCCGCTCTGATAGCAGCCTTCCTCTTCGCCGTTGACTTTTCACTCATCCACGCTTCGGGGCTCTTTCTCTCCGAGAATCTCTATCTTCTGCTCAGCCTGGCCGTCATACTCCTATTATACAGAGGATTCCGGACAGGGAGGATGGTCATTTTCATCGGTGTCGGCATAGCCGGGGGGATGGCCGCGCTCTGCCGTCCAACAATCCTGCCTTTTCTGGCGCTATCTTTCCTGGCCCCTGTTATAATTACGTTCTCCATAAGACTAAGATGCCGGGACCGGGATTTCTTGGCCGACAAACAGAAAGACAAGAATGATATATCAACCCAAGCCGTTCCCATCCGCCGGGTGATGGAAGGCTGGCTGCTGATGATCTTCTTCGCCGGGTTGGTGATCTTGCCCTGGACGGCCAGAAATTACCGTATTCATCAAGCCTTCATCCCCATTTCCACCAACGGGGGCACCATGCTCTGGATGGGACTTCATCACGGCGCTAACGGCGGATACGACTGGCCCCTGGAGAACAATCCTCTGCGGAAAATAACCGACGAGGTGGCGCGAAATCGGGTAGGGATCAGAGAATCGATTAAATTCATAATTAACTATCCCCGCGAGTTCCTTAATCTATCATTTACCAAGATGAAGCTCTTCTGGGAAGGCTACCTCTTCACCCGGAGCGGCCGCCAGTGGGCGGTGATCGCCCTGCTCGGCCTGGGAGGCTTGGCCGTATCACTGAAAGAATGGCGGAAATGGACCCTTCTCTATATCTACCTCCTCACCTTCACCGGGATTCATCTTTTTGTCCACAGCAGCTACCGGTACCGGCTCCCTCTTCATCCTCTCGCGGAGCTGTGGGCCGCGTATCTGGTGGTCGCTCTGGCCGGTGGCATATCAAATCCGCTAAAAAAAATGGTTAAAAATAACCCCTTATTACTCAGGCTTTTCATCCGGGGAAAATTCCTGGCCGGATATCCCAAGAGAGAGCTTTTTAATCTTCGGAAAAGCAGACTTTTCTTTACGGTGGAGCCTTACACCATGATCCCCTTTTCTCGAATGAAGAACCTCTATAATCTGGCCACCCGACTGGAGGAAGAGGGCCGAAAGGGAAGTTTCGTGGAGTGCGGCGTATGGAACGGCGGCAGCGCCGCGATCATCGCTTCGGTGGCAAAGGATAACCCCGAAAGACAGATATGGCTTTTCGATTCCTGGGAGGGACTCCCTGCCCCCGACGACTGTGACATCCAGTGTACCGGAAAGAAAGGGGAAAGTGGTATGGCCCGGGGAGCCATGGCTGCGGTCAAAAAAATATTATTCGAAAAATTAAAGCTTTCTCTTGACCGGATCCATCTGGCCAAGGGATGGTTTGATAAGACCATCCCGGACCATCGGGCCGGGATCGGAAGTATAGCCCTTCTTCACCTCGATTGTGACTGGTATGCCTCGGTTAAAATCTGCCTGGAAGAACTCTTTTCCAATGTGGTCGAGGGGGGTATCATAGTCATCGACGATTACGGCGAGTGGGCAGGATGCAAGAAGGCGGTTGATGAATTTCTGGCCAGAGAAAGTCAGACAGTGGAGATGATCCCCGTGGACTACGCGGGAGTGTATTTTCTAAAAAAATGAAAGGTAAATTAAAACCAGATTCTAATAACTCGGAACTGACGCCAGACCCTCAGGAGGAGCTGGCCTTTCCTCAACTCCATACAGAGGTACTAAAGATATTTGAATCCCTGCCCCGTGGTGTGGTTTTTGATGGAGCGTGCGGCAATGGCATACTCTCCAGGAACCTGATAAAGATGGGGTTTCAGGTATTTTCAACTGATATTACAGTTAGAGATAATCTTCAGAAAGGAGTAGGTTTATATCAATCCAACCTCAACCGGGATCTGGCCCATAAAAACGCGCGGTTCGACTATTGTGTCTGCCTGGAAACCATCGAGCACCTGGAAAACCCCTGGCATTTCGTCAGAGAACTGGCCCGTATCCTGAAGCCGGGGGGTAGGTTGATTCTCTCCACCCCCAATATCGATTACCTGACCTGCAAAATCTGCTTTTTATTAAATGGGAGCTTTTACCCTTTCTTCAATGATTGGCAGTACGAAGTTATCGGACATATCACTCCCCTATCGAAGACCTACTTGAAAAGAATTTTAACAAAATATGGCTTTGGGGTTGAAGAGATGACCTACAATCGGTACCGGATACCATATTTTAAGAAAGCCTCGCCTATCAGGCTGGGAATATTCGGAGAAAGCCTGATCGTGGTGGCAGCCTGTAAGTAAGGATTCCGGGCGCGCCGAAGGCCGGAGGGAGGTTATAGATCTTCAGCGGACGGGGCCCGACGCCGGAGACCTATTTTCAGGAATATCAATGCCAGCAGGTAGACCACGATCGAGATAATAATTGTCATCCTGAATCCGAAACTGATGCTCAGAGCCAGGGCCCAAGCCGATCCCATTACCGAAGCAGCGCCGTTTATCCCCCAGAACCAGGGTATGGCACCGTGCCACTTCCGGTCAACAATCTTTATGCCTACCGGGAAGGCCATTCCCATAACCAGCCCGAGCGGGATCAGAAATACCAGGGAGAGAAGGATTCTAACCGGGAGACCGGTATCGAGAAACCGGTAAAAGACTGTCGGAAGAAGGAGAAGTCCCAGTATTGCCCAGATCCCTATCCCTATAATTACGTTTCGGAGTGACTGAAGTAGGCCGGCAGGGCTAAAACGCCGGGTAAGAAAGCTGCCCACTCCACAGGATATCAAGAGAGAGAAGAGGACTACCGAGAGGGAATAGGTAGGATGACCTAAGAAGAGTCCGAACATCTGGATCAGGGGAATTTCCAGGAGCATAAAGGCCAGACCGATAGAGAAAAAATAGAGCAGGGTACTTACGCGGAGACGAGGTTTCGAGGTCAGGACCTTTCGCTTAAAAAGGAGGAGGGGACCGAGAAGAAAAAACAGCGCCAGAATGGTAACGATAACAAGTACACTGACCAGGGAGAAGACCGCCTGGTTGCCGATCATAAAATTATCAGAGAGAGAAAAGATTTTCCGGAAGTCCCGCGGACGCATGGTTTGAAAGAAAAAGGGTTTATTGTCGGTGGTGGGGGTTACATCAAACGGGTATTCCCGGTAGAAAAGCTCCGGGTCGGCGGTGGAGATCAACCGGGCAAAATCCGGGTCGGCGGGTGTAAGCGGAGTATAGAGGATTTTGAATTTCAGGCGGCCGGCGACCTCCTCAATCTTCTTCACTTCTCGATCGGTAAACGGAGATCGCTTAAGCAAAAGATTCCCTATCCGGCCGCTCTCGAAGACCATAATATGCCTGGCCGGTTCTTCAATCCCGATCCGCTCCATCGCCGCCCTGGCCAGGGCTACTGTCCGCAGCGACTGCAGAGTGAATCTGGACATGGTGAATATCCCATCCCGGGAAAGATGGTTCAAATACTCTGTAAACGCTTCCACCGTGTAGAGATTATTCTCGCTCAGGGCGTAGGCTCCGGAAGAAGCCGCCGCCAGGGTATCAACCATCGATATCTGAATTACATCATACTCTTCCTCTGATCGACGGATAAAATTCCTCCCCTCCCCCACCTCCGCTCTTACCCCGGGCAGATTATACACATTCCCTGAGTATTCCCGGAAGGGACCACGCATGGCTTCCACCACGGCTGGATTTATCTCAATCCCGGTAACGTCCCGGCTCCCGCTGGAGAGAGCTGCCAGGATATCAATTCCGCCGCCGGCCCCGATGATCAGTACTTTCGGCTGACTCCTGATGTTATAGACTAATGCCGGGATATCGTAATTGACAAAATCCACTTTTTCCAGATCACCGTCGAATTTTGTGATCGGAGTCCCTGCGTAGGCATCAATTCTCAGCCCGTATTGATCCACAATCGGTCCGGTATAGGCTGGGCTCATTCCCCAGGCGCCTATAGCCCGTTTCTCCTCTTCGGATCTGGTATTCCCGTGGTGGACGATTACCCAGGAGAGCGCGTTCCATTTCCTGTAAAGAAGTTCCGGCAGTTTCCGGCCACGGACAAAACGAAAATCAAGTTCTCCCTTCCAGACATTCTGGATTACCAGCAGGACCAGAAAAACCACCAGGGCCGCGGTGGGGAGGAGGCACCGGTTTCTATACCATGATGACCGTTGGGGATATTTCTTTATCCGGAATCGGATAATTACCAGAAGGAAGAAAAGACCGATTGCCATCCCCACCGCCATAACTATCCGAAGGTAAACCGCCAGATCATAGTAGAGAGGTTCGATCCGGTAGAGATTATCCTGGAAAGACCGGGTATGGGGGAGAAAACCGTAGATAGCTTTTAAGAGCAGAAAGATCAGGGGTTTCCCGGGAAAGATGAGGATCCAGGCAAACGCAATCAGAATAACCATTATGATCATCCGCCGGAGTAGATCCCTCCGCACCTGCTGGCCTTGATCTGGAGATTGATAGGAGAGAGAAAAAAACCAGGCGGCGAGGGATGCCAGGCAACCGGACAGCAGGACGCTGTTAGGCGCGCCGATTGAGTTCAACAACGGGATTGAGAGCAGGCAGCCTACACCGGCACCGATCAGATCGGAAAAGTAGAGGGTGCTGATCCGGCCGGTTAAATTTGAGAAGGCCAATGCTAGGCAGAGACCGGCAAAGAAAAATGGTAATGAATTCAGGATATAGAGAAATGCCAGGACCATAAAGCCAGCCCGGGAAAAACTGGGCGCGATGGGGAGATTAAGGAGGATAAACAGTACCAGTAACATAGTCAGGGCGAAGATCGCGGCCGCGCAGCTCATCTGCCCAGCGGCCCGCTCCTGAGAAAAAAATCGGGGGAATAGGTAGATAACAATCCCGCTCAGTCCAAAACCGAAGAGAGAGAGGGATATAATCATAAAAGCGAAATGGTAGGAGAAGGAGGCGGAGAAGAGACGGGTAAGGTTAATCTCCAATAAAAGAGCGGAGAAGCTTAGTAGAAAGATTCCTATAAATGTTGTGCGGCTGGCTTTCAATAAAAAATTAGAGCCTTCGGCGCTACTTTATTTTGATCCCGATGGATATCGAAAAATTTCCAAAGATACAGGGTGGCAGAAATGCAGGGGTAGTGTCAAGATTATTACCTTGCTATCTATCCCAGCTCGGACATTGAAAAAAATAGTTCAATTTGCGAATAAATCAGGAGATGGAAGGCGGGATAATTAACCGGATATATCTGGCTGGAGAGGACAATCCGGATCTCGGCGTAATGACAGCCGTTACATGTACCCCAGGGCTCGGATCTGCTGCATTATTTCCCTACTCACCTCGGTCTGGGGGGAAAACAATCTGTTCTCCTCACTGTAGTGCCGATACCGGATAAGCATCTCCTTCATCGTCTCAGCAATTCCGGCTTCCCGGGGCAGGATGTTGTTTGTTTCTTCCGGATCGGCGTCCAGATCATACAGTTCTATCGCGCCGTCCCTCTCGATATTCCTCAGGCCGGATTTTTCGGTAACTATCAGTTTCCACCTGTTATCCCATATTATCCCTTTCAAGGAAAATAACCCTTTATAACTTTCCTGTTCAATAAAAACTTCTTGAACGGGTTCGGATTGTTCTTCCCCCTTCAAGAACTCCATCAGGCTGATGCCTGCAAGCTTCGAATCCGTTTTTACGCCCAGGTACTGCAGGATGGTGGGGAGAATGTCTATGCTTCTAACCTGCTGACGTATGATCTCACCCTTCGGACCATCCGGGAATTTTATGATGAGCGGAACCCTTAACTGTTCCTGGTAGATGGTGTGGCCGTGGCCGAAGTCTCCGTGCTCCCCGAAGGCTTCACCATGATCCGAGGTAAGCACGATCAATGTTTTGTCATACTCACCCCAGGATTTGAGTTGGTCGAAAATCTCTTTAATATGATCGTCCACAAACCTGATTTCGCCGTCATAGAGTGCGATATCCCGCGAGGGCTTATCACCTTTGACGTAGGGATACATCCGGTTGTAGGGCGGAGGCGGAGAGTACGGACTGTGGGGATCCAGGAAATGAAGGAACATGAAAAAGTCCTGATCTCTGTATCGGGCCAGCCAGGGCATGATTCTTTTATTGGCCGACCGTATGTCGTCGCGGTCAAAGAAGTCGAACCGACGGCCGGTTATCCCGACCAAAATATTCTTAATGACGCCGGAGTACGGCACATACCGTAAAGCGGATTCGTAGATTTTATCCTCCATCTGGTAATCGTCGAAGAAATCGTATCCCTGGTGAAAATTGAACTGCGAAGTCACAACGGGGTTGTTCACCAGACCATAGGTTATGTACCCGGCAACCTGGAGCATCTCGCCTAAAGTGACAGCGCTCTCGGGCAGCGCATTCTGGGTCTGGCTGGTACCGTGCATGGTCGGGTAGAGAGACGTTATCAGCGAGGCAATGGACGGTTTGGTCCATGAGGCCTGGGTATAGCAGTGCTGAAAGAGAACCCCCTCTCCAGCCAGGGCGTCTATGGCAGGGCTGGTGTCTCTCCTATAACCATAGCAGCCGAGATGGTCGGCGCGGAGTGCGTCCACTACTATGAGAAGTGCATTATTATCCCGGTCGGCCCGCGAGACTATTTCTCGGAAACGCAGGGTTCCGGCCCCACTTCCGACCAGGAACCCGCAGACGGCGATGCCGCTCAGGCTCAGTATAGCCAACGTAACGAGGGCAAAAAAAAGTTTCGACAGATTCTTCTCTTTTAAAAAAACCCGTATCAACCTAGAAAGAGGAAAATATGCGCCCAGACATGCAATACACAAGACAACCAGTCCGATCGCCACTGCCGGAAGGTTTTTTCCCGTGATCGGGGTAAAAAAGGCGGCATCCACAAAACTAAAAGCAACTCTGAAGAGAAGGAGCGTGACAAAAACAGCTGCGCAGTCCCTGAACAGTTTTCCAGGCGCCGGATTCTTCTTTACCCCGAGGTAAACCAGGCAGAGTAATGCCACAGATCCCCCAAAAAGAGGATAAATAAGCCAGTTCGGCAGGGCCGGGACCGTTGTTATTTTCAGACTGATAAACCAGGCATAGTACAGGATGACTGCGACCCAGAAAGTAAAAACATACACCTGCGCCCGGCTGGCGAATTTGAGCCGCCTGCGCAGAAAAAGAAATAGATAGACAAGGATGAAAGCTCCGGGGAGAAACAATAAAAAAGTAAAGAACCAGAGGTAATCGATAAAAAGAAGCCGGGAGAGCAGCGGGAGGACAACGGCTCCCCGGCAGGTCCAGCTCAAACGGGCCGGGAAGCCGTTAAGGGCCAGGAAATCGATCAGATATAACAGAGAAACTAAAAACAAGATCGATAATGCGGCCAGTACTGCCTTTCCTGCGCTGCCGGTTCTGTACAGTCTATTCATAATAATCGTCCCGCTCGTGAGATACTCGCCGGTTTTTCATACACCGGGACGGGAAATCCCGGAAAAATAAAATGGGAGAGAAGCGGATGTTATATCAAGTTTTTTACATTGATATCCATACCGGCTCTGACATTCGTCATAACTAACCCGATTTGTTCGGAAATCGGGCTAACGGCGGCGCATTAAATACAGTCTCCTAAGTGAATCATTGATCTCAACCGAATCCTCTATCGTAAAAAATTTCCCGAATTCACTTTCGAAATTTTTCCGGTTATAATCGGGGAAGATGTCTTCCCGGCTGGAGAGCAACCGGTTAACCTGAGAATCTTCTCTAGGGATAAACTCAATCACCAGATGGGCGCAGATAGAACTGAAAAATTCGGCGACTTTTCGCAACGGGAGATTGTTGGAGATCGCCAGGTGATGGATCAATGCCAGGGCGAAAACCATCTCCGCCGGGCCCCGTTTGACAAGTGAGTCCCTCTCCCTGTTTTCCCAACCGATACCGGGACTGGGGTTGTTAAGATCCAGCAGAAGGGGGAGAATGGTGGTTTCACCGGCTTCAATGGTTTGGATGTAATTTTTTTCAACCGCGGCCGGATCGATGTCAAAGGAAATAGTCAGGATTCCCCGCCCGGACGCTACCCGGCTGAACACTCCAGTATTGGCACCCAGATCCCAGACAAGACCGGGATTCATCCGGTCCAGAAATTCCCCCAGAATCTCTTTCTTATGATTGAGAGCCGGGGCGGAGTAATTGGTATCTTCATAATAATTCCCCCATTCCGTCCGGTATTTCTTCCAGGTCAGCTTCCTGACCGCCGATTCCAAGTTATCGATCAATCCCCGGAAAGATAATCGGCTCATAGTGCGGCGCCCGGTATCTACCTCTTTATCGGCAAACCGTTTCTGGCTCCGGGCGTGAAGGGAAATATGCGTAAAAAGTGACAGGTGAAGCCGCACACGAAATGGGAGGAGTGAATTGGCCAGATCCAGAGGGATTCCATCGATATATATCCTCAACAACTGATTAAGGCGAATATCCCGGTAACTCATCAACGCTAACGGAGCGAGAAAATGCTGGCAGAACTGCCGGTAGGCAATCCAGGGGGCGCCTTCCCGATATTTCTCGAAAGAGAGTGTATCTATGAGGATCGGCTTACCTTTTCGGAACTGGATGTTGTAAGCGCTGGCGTCTCTTAACGACATTCCGAAAGTGAGTGCCCGCTTCTGGATATTGAGTGTAAGCAAGGCCGCGGCCCGCAGCTGGCTGAATGACCATTCATAGGGATAAGAGATAAAAGGTATCGGTTCCGGTCGGATGATCTTATAGAATTTATCGGAGGGAGGAGAAACTCCGTCGGCTTCTTTATGGGGGATTAATAACTCTTCGCGGATAAGATCACTATAGAGACCCGACGTCATCAGGAGGTCGTAATTCTCACGGTAAGCGGTATTTATCTGGCGGTATAGCTCTCCATTATGATAGAAGAGAAAACCGGAGGGATCGCGAAAGGAACCGGGAACGTTTTTACAATTCTGGTGAATGGTCATCGGTCTTTTTCCCGGAGAAGAGATTAAGAAAGAACTTCTTGATGCTGGCCCAGAATATTTTTACCGCCAGCAAACCGCCCAACAGGCCAGCAATCAATAGTTGGAAAATATAACTGCCGGTTCCGGGGTCGAGGTAGGCATAAGCTTCCCGGGGGCAGAAAAAAACATACATTATCAAAACTACAGACAATCCTATTGCGCATTTGATTGATTTCAATATATTCTCTCCTTGATACGTATAACCATATTAAACTGGATCACCGATGTCAAACGCAATACTGAAATTAGCTTCGCAAATTTTTTGACAGGATTAACAAAATTAACAGGATTTAAAGAACAAACGGTTTATGGATAGAATTAACCACTTCTCCTATTTTATCCTGTTTATCCTGTAGATCCTGTCTAATTAGTGTCTGAACGGAAACCCCGATTTTTTGGGATTTTTGGGGTAGCCACAACTTTTAAGTTGCGCAATCGTTATATAAGTAAACGCAGGCTAAAGCCTGCGGCTACCAAAAATCGGGGTTTTAGGTCAAACACTAATTATTGAAATTCCGAAGCAGCAAGTAAAAAAAGAAATGGCGGAAGAAGAACCGGTAGAATATAATATCGTTTGTGAACAAACATGAAGATGACTGCAAAAAAATCTTATCTCATCCTTCTCCTCCTCTTCATTACACTGGGAGGATTATATTTGAGATTCTCGGGTCTTGACTGGGGATTGCCCTGGCGCTACCATGTTGACGAGAATGCGTTTATTAACGCCGCCAACGCCATGCGGAAGTCTCCCCACCTTAATTATCTGAACCCTAACTGGTTCTATCACCCCTCCCTGAATATCTATATCGTCTGTTTCCTCTCCTGGCTTTACTCTCTCTTCGGAGCCATCACCCTTCCCAAAGTACATCTACTGGGCAGGATCAATTCCGCCTTCTGGGGGACCATATCCATTCCCATGCTATACCTACTGGGACGGCGCCTCTATAGTTCGGGTATAGGAATTCTCGCCGCGCTATTTCTCTCCGTCACGGTCATTCATATCCAGATGAGTCACTTCTTTACGCCGGACGTTACCCTGATCTTCTTCCTGATGGTGACAATGTATTTTTCGGCGGGATTGATGAAGTCCGGAAAGACCCGCGATTATATCGGTGCAGGCATAGCGGCCGGCATCGGAGTGGCCAGCAAATACTGGGCTCCGGCGGTGATGCCGTTGATTGTCGCTCATATTATCCGGCTGATAAGCAGCCGGACGATCGGATGGAAAGAAAATAAAAAATTGCTTATATCTCTGATCCTGGCCGGGATCTCGTTTTTCATCCTCTCTCCCTATGTAATCCTCGACGCCGGTTCAGCCATACCCAAGATTCTCTGGTGGGCAAAGAAGACCACCGGGGAGATCCCCCAGATCTGGGCCTATCACTTTGAGGGGACTACTCCTTATCTCTTCCAGATCACGCGTAATATCCCCTGGGCTCTGGGATGGCCACTGGCGGTAATATCGGGGGGGGGCTTAATCCTGGTTCTGATCCATCGCCGTAAAGAGGACATTCTGCTTGCATCCTGGATCATTATTAATTTTCTTCTGATCGGGAGCTGGTATATCAAGTCCATCCGGTATATCCTGCCGATCATCCCGTTTCTCTGTCTCTGTGGAGCGGTACTAATCTCCCGGATCATCCTGAATCGCCGGCTCAGGGTGATCGGTATAGCAGCAGCGGTGATTACCTTTCTCTGGTCCGCCGGATTCTCCCTGGCGTTCATCCATATTTACTCCGTTAAACACAGTAAAACCCGGGCATCGGAATGGGTCTATTATAATATCCCTCAGGGGGCAAAGATCGCCACCGACCTCTCCATCCCCCTCGGGAAACGAAACGGGCTGCCCATTCTCTTCGAAGAAGAGCTGATTGACTTTACCTACCTTTTTGAGAGCAGCCTGTCACCTTCAGCTAAAGAGAACTATCTGGATGATATTCTATCTCGAAATGATTATCTGGTCATCGCCGATGAATTGACGGAGTATTTCAAAAACGCGAACGACGACCATCTCCCCGAAAAAAGATTTCTGGAGGATTTATTCGCCGGACGTAAAGAGTTCAAAATAATAGAAACCTTTAAGACCTATCCCCGCCTGAGGGGATGGGTTCTAAATGATGACGCCGCCGAGCTCTCATTCCATTATTTCGACCATCCGGCTATCTATATCTTTGAAAAGAAAAAAGGAGTAATGGAATAATGGAGTATTGGGGTGATAAAAAGGAACTCGATCGTGAGCCCCGGAAACTGATGTGTTATTATATCGCGCAATACCATCTCTGGCCTCTCAACCCATTCCTCCAACACTCCACCACTCCATTACTCCGGGCGGTTGCTTTATGAAGATTTGGTTCCTCTCCCATACCTATCTTCCGGCTATCGGGGGGATAGAGAATTATCTCAGAGAAGCAGGGAAGGCTCTCCTCGATAAAGGCTACCGTCCGACTGTCATCTGCCGGGCTCATGACCGATCCCTCCCCCGGGAGGAAGAGATGGATGGGATCCGGGTTATCAGACATCCGGATTTCCGGGTGCCCCGGAGAAAGCTCTTCTCCAAACATACCTACCTGGCCGATCGGATCGCTGCCTGGCTGAGAGAAAATCACTATTGCCGGGATGGTTGGACGATCTGCCGGTATCCTCACTATCAGTACGCTCTTTCCGCTCTCAATCTTGACTCTCGGTCCATCTACCTGCCGGCATCGGTATGGCCTGCGCTGGCGCCGCTGGCAGTCTCCGCCGGAAACATTAAAGAGCGTCTCTTCGCGCGGGCATGGCGGGGGCAGGTAGCCAACCTGGAAAAGAAAGCTCTTAATCAAGCGGACCGGATAGTCGTATTCAGCCGTAATATGCGCACTCAGCTTGAAGGTTATTACGGAGTCAAGCCTGAAAACATTATCATCAATCCGCCGGGGATCGATACCGATCGTTTCCGTCCACGGGCAGTGGATCCGGAAATGCTGCGGCGACTGAATCTTAAACCGGACATCCCGCGACTGTTATTTCTAGGGCGATTCTCTCCCGAGAAGAACCTCTCATGGCTTCTCCGGGCTGTCCTGCCCCTCCTGGAGGAAGAAAAAGCGATTCTACTTCTGGCCGGTGACGGCCCCCTCCGGGGTTCACTCGAAAACGAAATCAGGCGGTCCCGAATCGGCCGGGCCGTAAAACTGCTCCCCGGCACGGATAAACCCGAGATGATTTATCCCCTGGGGGATATCTTTATCTCTCCCGCCCGTTACGAATCTTTCGGGCAGTCCATTCTGGAGGCAATGGCAACGGGGCTGCCGGTCATCACCTTAAAAAACTCCCCTCCCGGGATCAGGGTAGCGGCGGACGAGATCATAGAGGAGAAGAAGAGCGGATTGACCGTCTCCGATACCCCTGAGGAGTTCAGGTCCGCGGTAGAATACCTTCTTTCCTCTGCTTCGCGGCGGGAAGAGCTGGGGAACCGCGGCAGAAGCATCTGTAAAGATCGGTTCACCTGGGAGAGACATGTTGATGAACTCTTAAGAGTTATGCGGAGCACAGGGAACAGCAATGATTAAAGGAAAAGATATTCTCTTCCTCTCCGGGATACGCTGGGATTTCAGCCATCAGCGCCATCAGGAACTGGCGGCTCTCTTCGCCCGTTTTAACCGGGTACTCTTCGTGGAGATGGCGCTCTCCCCCGCTAACTTTCTCAAAGACAGCAAAGCCACCATTACACACTGGCGGGACTGGTGGAAAGGGTCCCGGGAAATCCAGTCAAACCTTTTTTGCTACACCGCGCCGCCCGTCCTTCCCCTGGGCCGAAGCTGTGCGACCATTAATTCGCTCAATCAGCGGATTATCTACCACGGGGTTAAAAATGCCATGGATCTAATCGGGATGAGGAGTCCCCTCTTATGGATCAGCGACCCCTATTTCTCCTTCTTCTCCCGTAACCATGGACAGATTATCACCATCTATGACTGGATACACGATAACCCGGTGAGCAGCGGATCGAAAATAGACCGAACCTATCGAAAATTAGAGAAGGAGGTTCTAGGAAACGCCGATATCATCTTCACCCCTTCACGCGTCATATACAACCGTTACGGGAAGAATGACCCCCGTTTTCACCTGATTCCGCATGGAGTTAATCACGAACTTTTTTCCACCGGCAGACGAGAAGTACCGGCGGATCTGGAAAAAATCCCCCCTCCCCTAATCGGGTTTATCGGCACCATCGGTACTACAGTCGATATCGGGCTGCTGGAGAAGCTGGTCCGGAGGAAAAAGGCCTGGTCCTTTATATTCATCGGTGATGTTAAAAGGGAAGTTAAAACCCTCTCATCAGCCCCCAATGTCTATTTCCCCGGACCGAAGAACCGGCAGGAACTACCTCAGTATCTCAGTTCTTTCGATGCCGGGATTATCCCTTACCGCGTATCGCCGGAGACCGGAACAGTTCATCCGGTCAAAACCTATGAGTACCTGGCCGCCGGCATCCCGGTCGTCTCGACCAATCTTCCCGAACTGGAAACCCTCCGGGGGATGATAGAACTAGCGGATGGAGACGAGGCGTTTATCTCCTGCCTTGATAAAGTCCTGAAAAAAGATACTCCGGAAGAACATCGGGAGCGGACACGGTTCGCGCGGGAGAACTCCTGGGAATCCCGGATCGGGGAGATTGAAAAGATCATCTTGAAGGCGTTGCTTTCTGGATAGTATCTACATAAAAAGATATTTTTGAAATTTTTCGAAAACAACGAAGTAATTCACCACGAAGTACACGAAGAACACGAAGGAGATGCGAATAGAAAATAGACTTACCTATCCAGTATACATCGAAAGATCGACTGCCCATTTAATGTAGTGGCTTGTAATGTAATCACTTGTATTAACTTATCCCTCAAAAACAATCAAACCGTGGTTGATTTGCCGAATCGATTTGAATTTCTGTCAGTATTTTCCTTCGTGATCTTCGTGTCCTTCGTGGTTGTAATTAATTATCCGTTAATAGGATACATTTCCCGAACAAGGTCTGGCTAGAAAGCCCGGTTCTTCAACCCCGATCAATTGCCCGAAAACTCGACCCGATCAGTTACCTCATAAAAGTCATAGCTGGTCGTGTCTCCGGCGTAAAAACTCTTATCCGGCAGGAGAGGATAATCCTGGTCAAAATAATAATTAAAGATCAGGCGGAAGGTATTAACCGGTGAGATCGAAGGATAGAGTAATTCTCCTGCGGCTCCCGGCAAGAAATAGGCATTGAGGATTCTCATTCTCTCCGTCAGGAATCGGTCACTCGGGTTTTTGAAACCGCGGACCGATATCGGTCCATGATCGGCCTGTATGAGAACAACCGGCAATTTTTCCGGGTCGGAGAGAAGAGTGGTTACAAGTTCTTCCGTCTTGCTATTGACAAATCGCACCTGATCCGAGTACGCCTTCTTCTTCTCCCATTTAGTCATGCTCAACATATCCATCTCAAGCGGTTCGCCTTCCGGACCGAATATAAAGGGGGGGTGAGGACAGTTGATATGGGCAAAAACAAACTTGGGACCGGGGATCTCCTGAGAGATATCAGCTGCCCTGGCAAAAGTATCTATAATTCTTTTTCGGGCATCGTCCGCTATCAGATTGAGGGGTCTTTTGAAAGGGAGCAGCATGGTTGTCTGGGCCAAAACCATGACAAACTCATTACCATACCCGCATTTAATCTCGATATCCGCGTGCCGGTTCCGCTCGGTGCCGCCCCAGCCGGAGTCAAAATGGATAATCGTATATCCCCTGCTCTTTAAGAATTTTATCACCTTGTTATTCTCAATCAGATAAAACAGCGCGACGGAACTGCCGACGGTATTTCCATCCGCTCCCCGGAGATAATCCAGATACTCATAATTCAGGGATGAGGCAAGCGAAGGCGCGCTGAAGCCGTAATTGCTGCAGCTCAGGGAAGCGACATAAAATCCTTTTCCTTCCAAAAATTGGATAAAATCGTCATTATCGAAATTATATATATCCCGCAGGGTATGGGCATTAGCGTAGCTGTCGAGAATGATATAATAGATATCCGGATAGGCCCCCGGCCCGGAAGCCGATAAGGGGATAATCCCTTCTCCCGCGGCCTGAAGTCTCTGCCTGGTGCTGCTGCGCCATACGGTATAGGTCACGGTGTTAATAAGAGAGATTATTACCAGCACGGCGGAAACCGCGTTCAGGATAAGGGTCAGCTTATCAAGCTTCCTCCGGGTTTTAACCGCCCAGATAAAAATGATCAGGAATAAGACTCCGCAACCTCCCAGCAGATACCGGTGCTGCCAGAGTTTGATACCGACGAACGTAACGCCGGTGAGGGCACTGTAAAAATGCCCGTAAGAGAAGAAGAGCAGAAGAGAGACAGAAGTGATTAAAGCCGACTTCCGCCAGTTTCTAAAAACCAGACCCAGTATAGCCCAGAGCAATAACGCGGTAATAATGGATATGGCCAGGGGGGCGGCCATCTGCCCGATTACCAGTGCTTCAGCTCTATTATGACTGAAGATAAAGAGAACCGGAAAAATTGCAAAAAACAACGGATGAATAATAATCTGTTTTTTTATCGCCATACGATACCGGCCTTACTTTAGTGCTTGTGTCTCTACAGATGAGACTTATATAATGATGACGACTATAACATAGAAAAAGAAATAAAAAAAATGAAAGTTCTCGAAGTATATTAAAGATGTTCTCTGTCATTTTTTGTGGGTTATAAAGCTAATTTAAACCACGAAGGACACGAAGATCACGAAGGAGATGTGAATAGAAAATAGCCTTACCTATCCGGTATGCGTCGACAGATCAACTGCCCATTTAATATAGTGGCTTGTATTGTAAATACTTGTATTAACCTATACCTCAAAAAACAATCAAACCGTGGCTGATTTGCCGAATCGGTTCTAAATATATGTCATTATTTTTCCTTCGTGATCTTCGTGTCCTTCGTGGTAAATAATATATGTTGCTACCCGCACAATATGACTGAAGACCAAGATAATTATCTCAAACCATCAGCAGCTTTTCATTCCCTGCTCAATAGTTTCTTATGAATCACAACCGTAACAGAACCCGGCGGCTGCTTAGCATCTCCCACTCAAGTGTAGTGGCCGGGTATCAGGATCGCTTCTCCGAGATAGCCCGGCAGTCCGGAATGGAGATCACGCTCCTGGTTCCGGAAAGATGGCGGCAGTTCAACCGGATGGTAGTCCTGGAGAAGATGTCCGATCCAGGCTACCGGATTGTCGCCCGTCAGCCTTTCTGCTGGGGCCTGAAGAACCACGGACTGAGAAACGTGACGCATATATACCCGGGGATGGAAAAACTGATCGAGGAGGTTAAACCGGATATCATCGAACTCTGGGAAGAGCCGTTCTCGGCCGTGACCGCCCAGACTGTTCACGCGGCCAGGAGAGTGGCTCCTCACGCCAGAATCATCTTCTTCTCGGCCCGGAATATCCGGAAGAGATACCCTCCCCCCTTCTCATGGTTCGAGCAGTACACATACCGACACGCTGATTTTGCCTTCATTATGAACCGCGAAGCCGATGAGATCACCCGGGAATATGGCTGGCGGAAAGCCTCTTCTATCCTTCCCCTGGGAGTCAACCCCGAACACTTTAAAAAGCTGGATGCATCAGGCCGGCGGAATGAACTCGGGCTGAAGAAGTTCACGGTGGGGTTTATCGGGAAGTTCGATGAGCAGAAAGGGATCCTGGATTTGATCAAGGGGAGCGCACCATTAAAGGACGATATCAATCTTCTTCTGATCGGGAGCGGCCCTCTCCGTGCTGAGATGGAAAGGCTGATACAATCCTCCGGACTAACGGGGGAGGCGACCATACTCGACGCGGTCTCCTATCGGGAATTACCTTCTTATCTTAACTGCATGGATCTCCTGGTACTGCCTTCTATCACACTCCCCGGCCTCAAGGAACAGTTCGGCCGGGTATTGATCGAAGCCATGAGTTGCGGAGTTCCGGTGATCGGATCCGATTCCGGAGAGATCCCGAAGGTAATCGGTAATGCCGGACTCACTTTTCCTGAAGGGGATATCAACGCTTTAACGGAACGGATAAATTCTTTGCGGGAAAATCCCGCGCAGGCGGGAGCGCTGGCTGAGCAGGGGCGGAGCCTGGCGGAAAATATGTATAGCTGGTCTGCTATCGCCCGACAGCAGATCAAGGTATATGAAGAATTGATGAAAAATACATAAATTGATAATGCTGCATCTCCCCGACATATTAGTTTACCATACGATCTGCGAGGATCGTGATTTCCCTTCTTTGGCCCGGACTAATGTCCGGACCTGCGATTTCAAGAGACAGCTTAACTATATCCGGGCGCGATACACCACAGTCTCCCTTGACCGGGCTCTCTCCGATGAGATCATGCCGGCAAAGCGGGAGATCGCCATCACCTTCGACGACGGTTACCGGGATAACCGGCTAACCGTCTATCCGCTCCTGCATGAACTCGGGGTACCGGTTACTTTCTTCCTTACTGTCTCCCTGATCGACAATGATTGGGATTTTCCGGGAGGTTCATATCCAGGACTGACCTGGAAGGATATCAGGGAGATGGAGGGAGATACCCTGGTAAATATCGGCTCCCACGGTTTCAGTCACCGTGATCTGACCAGACTTCCGGAAGAAGAGTCGGCAGCCGAGATCCGGAGTTCACGAATCATTCTGGAAGAGAACCTTACCGGTCCAATCCGTTATCTATCATATCCTCACGGGAGTTATAATCCGACAATCGCCGGACAGGCGAAAGACGCCGGTTACCTGGGGGCATTCTCAGTCATTTCTCAAAACTACGACCGATTTTCTCTGAGAAGAATCCTTATCTCCCGTAAAGATAATATGTTCAGATTCCGGCTTAAATTATCACCTCTCTACTGGCCCCTGCGGAGGATCCTGTAATTATTATCTTCAACCCAATTAAAATAGAAAGAACCTAGATTCTCAGTCATATTGTGTAGGTTGATGTTGATTATTAATAAACATATTTATATTTGAATTCAGAGAAGAAAACCCAAATAACAAATCACAAATTTCAAATAAATCTCAATGACCAAAATTCAAAATCTCAAACATGACCTGGCGCCAAGCTTCCTGATCGGCCACAAACCATTGATCCCTGGCATCTTGATTTGCCCGATAGTTCGGGCAACCAAAGAAGCTGCCGGGGGTGGAGGTTTGGGATTTCGGCAATTGTAATTTGGAATTTATTTGGTATTTGGTGCTTGGGATTTGGAATTTTTAGTATTTTTACCTAAAATATTGAACTGGCAAAAAATATCTACCCACACAAAATGGCTGAGAACCAGAAGCTTTAATCGGTATGTTATTCACATCGCTCCAATTCGCGGTTTTCTTCGCAGTTGTTTACGCGCTCTACCTGCTCTTCAACCATCGCTGGCAGAATAGGATGCTCCTGGTCGCCAGCTACGTCTTTTACAGCGCGTGGGACTGGAGGTTTTTATCTTTAATTATTATCTCTACGGTTATTGACTACTATTGTGGACTAAAGATATTCACCTCACGGAACCGGGCGACACGAAAATCCTTCCTCTTTTTCAGCGTCTTCAGCAATCTCTCCATCCTGGGGTTTTTCAAGTATTTCAATTTCTTCGCCGCCAACCTGCAGGAACTGCTCAATTCCTTCGGACTCTCCATCCAGCCCCGTTTTCTCCACATCATACTTCCGGTCGGGATCTCTTTCTATACCTTCCAGACAATGAGCTACACCCTGGACATCTACCGGGGGAAGCTGGAACCAACAAGGAAATTCTTCGACTTCGCTCTCTTCGTCGCCTTCTTCCCCCAGCTGGTCGCGGGACCGATAGAGCGGGCACGGCACCTCCTGCCCCAGATGCTCGCGCCGAGGAATGTTACCCGGGACGGTTTTTATGAAGGATGCTATCTCATATTCTGGGGGTTATTCCAGAAAGTCCTGATCGCCGATAACCTAGCCCGGGTGGTTAATACGGTCTTCGCGTCCAGTCCACCCTATAATGGAATCGCGGTCCTGCTGGCCCTGTATGCCTTCGCTTTCCAGATATTCTGTGATTTCGCCGGATACTCGAATATAGCCCGGGGCCTCGGCAAATGTATGGGCTTTGATATAATGGTCAATTTTAACCTGCCCTACTTCTCCACCAATCCCCGGGAGTTCTGGAAGAGGTGGCATATCAGCCTCTCCACCTGGCTGAGAGACTATCTTTATATTCCCCTGGGAGGTAACCGCCGGGGGGAATTGATCACCTACCGCAACCTGGCCATCACCATGCTCCTGGGCGGACTATGGCACGGTGCCGCCTGGACTTTCGTCCTCTGGGGCGCCTATCAGGGGATTCTTTTAATAATTTACCGGCTTCTCCAACCCGTTCTGGCAAAAGTACCGGAACCGGGAAATGATATCGCCGGAAAAGCGTGGCGATTTGTTAGAATGGCATTCTTTTTTCACCTGGTATGCCTGGGATGGCTCATCTTCCGGGCCCAATCACTAAGCCAGATATGGGCTATGCTAAACGGCCTGATCTGCAATTTTAAGATCACACCGGGAGCGGGATTGGGCTACTGCGTCTGGAGCCTCTTCTTCTTTACCTGGCTGCTGCTGCTGGTACAGCTCCGGCAATGGAAGAAAAACGACCTGATGGTGGTTTTTAAATCCCGGATGCTGGTGAGGGCCGTATTCTATATAATCTGTTATCTGCTTCTATCCACCTACGGAGTCTGGGGAGAAAATGAGTTTATTTACTTCCAATTTTAAAAAATTGCCGGGGGCGTTTGTAGTCGCCCTGGCGGTGATTATGACCTATCACCTCCTGGAGCTTTTCCTGCTCCCGATCAATTTCTTTACTTTCCGGGTATGGGAGTCATTAAACGTGGTAAAGTACCATTCCGCCATACCCGGAAGATTCTACCCCAATATGCGAGTGTCGATGGTGGAAGTGGGAGACCTGGGTCATCATACCGAATTCGCGGTCAGGAAACCGGTCAAATGGGAGACTGATCGGTATGGGTACAGGAAACGGAATGTAAATGTTGGCAGGTTCGATATCGTGATTGTCGGTGACTCCAGTATTGTCGGACCGGGGCTGACTCAAAAGGATATCCTCTCCGAAGTCCTTGAGGTAAGATTACAGAAGAGCGTCTATCCTTTCGCCCGAGAGAATATGAACACCTTTTTGACGAGTAAACGTTTCAACGAAGATCCGCCGGAGGTGGTTATCCTGGGCGAAGTCGAGAGACATATTACCGGTCTGCCCGAGATTCAGGTCAATAGCTCGGTATCACCGGCCTGGTTAAACCGGATCGGGGAACGGTATTCCGACCGGTACCAGCCACTGGCTATCATCCTCGACCGCCTCTACAAAAAGCCCCTGCTGAGGTTTTGCGCCGCCAGAATCAGAGAGATGGAAAAAAAGGGTTTTAACAATATCCGCGGTTTGATCTCCGGATCCTCTGAAAAGGATCGGCGGGAAACGGAAGAGAGGATGCTATTCTTTCAGGGGATAGAAGCCAATCGGGATATTCCGGATAAATACCTTGACCTGGCGGTCCGGATTCTCGCTTCCTATGACGAACTACTGAGAGAGAAAGGCATCCGATTTATCTTTTTACCGATACCCAATAAAGAAAATCTTTATTATGATTATCTGCCGGTAAAAAAGAAACCGGTGTTCTTAAAACAGTTGACCGCCAGACTGAAAGCCAGGGGGATAGAAGTCGCCGATACGCAGCACGCTTATGAGAAAGCCCGGAGGGAGACCGGAGAACTACTCTATCACACGGACGACTCCCACTGGAACGCGCACGGGGTTAAGATCGCAGCTGATATGCTGGAAGAGATATTGAAGGATGAGCCGGTTAAAAAATAACAGAGATTACCTTCTGGAAGGGATTTTCAAAACCGCGCTTGCCTCGCTGATCGATACGATCGGCCGGGCACTTTCCAGGAAGAGGCCCGGAGGACCGATTGATCCGAAGAAGCTGAAGAAAATCCTCCTAGTTCGCCTGGACCATATCGGTGATCTATTGATGACTACACCGGCGCTGCGGGCGCTGCGAATCACTTATCCGAATGCGGAGATCCATTTCTTAGTCAAAGAGGTAACTTCCGAAGTATTAAAACTCAACCCCAACCTCGACCGGATTATTACCTTTAACGCTCCCTGGACAATCGCGAAGGGAAAGAGAGCAACTCCAGGAGAAATTATCCGCCTGATCAGCCGTTTAAGAAAAGAAAAATATGACTGTGTAGTCGATTGCCGGGCCGACCTCCGGGAAGCGCTGCTCTCGCTATTTACCGGCGCTCCTTATCGCCTGGGTTACGGCGCCCGCGGGGGCGGTTTCTGCTTCACACATCCGGTAGAATACAACCTGGAAGATCATGAAATCCACCGGGCTATCAATCTCCTCTCCCCGCTTAAAATCACCTCCGAGAGTGATAAGATGGACTTCATCTTTTCAGCTGACGATCAGGATGAAGCAGATACAATCCTCCGGGAAGCCGGGATAAAGCCCGGCAGTAAATTAGCGGGAATCCATCCGGGCGCGGCCTCCCCCTTCAAACGATGGACGGAAAAAGGATTCGCGGCGCTGGGGGATATGATTATTGAAAATGGATACCAGGTCATATTTCTGGGAGGACCAGGGGAAAGAGATCTGCTCAAATCTATAACGGGGCGGATGCGAAATTCCACTCCGGTTATAGATAAAATGGATTTAAAAGTTCTGGGCGCCCTGATCAGCCGACTCGACTGTCTGATCTGCAATGACAGCGCCCCCTCCCATATCGCCCAGGCGGTCGGCACCCGGGCTATCGTCCTCTATGGACCAACCCATGACGCAATAACCGGGCCGGTGGACAGAGAACAAAATCAAGTAGTAAGAAACCCGGTCCCCTGCGCCCCCTGCTGGCTGCCGGGGACGAGGTTTTGGTGTAAATATGATTTGCAATGTTGGAAAGGGTTGGGGGAGGAAAGGGTGATGAAAATTGCCTTGTATTTGTAAGGAAAATAATATATTTTCCTTACATACACTGAGGAAATTTATCTATGCAATCTATTGAAAATAAAATATATAGACGAATTTGTGGCAATAGCAGAGGTTGGACGTTTTCCAATAATGATTTTTCCGATCTCGGACGGCCCGGATCTATCGATATAGCCCTGTATCGCCTGCATAAATCTGGAAAAATAAGAAGGATTTGCCGGGGGATTTACGACTACCCGAAGTATAGTGAACTGCTGGGGCAATGGCTTAGTCCGGATATCGACCGAACCGCTCACGCCCTGGCCCGCAGGTCCGGGTGGAAAATACAACCTTCCGGCAACACCGCACTTAATCTTCTGGGGATCTCCACCCAGGTCCCGGCTCGGTTTGTTTATCTTTCTAATGGCCCCAACCGTATATACCGAATCGGAGATATTGATCTTACATTCAAGAAGACCGCACTGAAGGAAGCCGCGCTCAGATACAGGGAGAGCGCTCTTTTGGTGCAAGCTATTAAAGCTCTATCAAACCAAAATAATATAGATAAAATCATAAAATTGGCCCGGCGGCGCTTTTCTCTATCCGAGCGGAAACGCATTCTCAAAGACACTCGATATATTACCGATTGGATAGTTGAGATTATCCGGAAAATCTGCCATGAGGGAGAAGAATGAAAGAAGTCGCTCGGCTTACATCCGTCCAACGCCACGAACTCTTCAAGGAAACCGCCGCTCGGAGAAAGATAAAGCCGGCTATCGTCGAAAAGGATTTCTGGGTATGCTGGACCCTCGCTGGACTTTTTGAAGAATCGTCAATATCCCGGTCCGTTTTGTTAAAGGGGGGGACATCATTATCGAAAGTATTCGGATTGATAGATCGTTTTTCGGAAGATATCGACCTTATTCTTGATTGGCGACTGCTTACGGAAGAAGACCCGGAAGCGGAGCGTTCGAGAACACAACAGGATAATTTCAACTTAATAATTTTAAAGTCATCCCAAAAGTACATTAAAAATCATTTACTACCTGTGATTAAAGATATTCTCGCTCCTATCTGCGTTGTGGAAGTTAATCCTGATTATCCTGATATATTGAATATCACTTATCCCTCATCCTTCCGTGATGAGTACCTTCTCCCTTATATTCAGCTCGAAATCGGGCCATTGTCGGCGGCAATTCCGCATGAGAATTACACAATCCAACCTTATGCGGCATATGAATTTCCGGGCCTTTTTAAAAACCCAGACTGCCGGGTAAGAGCAATAACGGCGGAACGGACTTTCTGGGAAAAGGCAACTATTCTGCACCAGGAAGCACACCGATCGGCAGACAAACCCCAGCCTCTTAAATACTCAAGGCATTACTATGATCTCACCCGAATGGCCGGGTCTCAGGTAAAGAATAATTCATTGGCTAACCTTGAGCTTCTTGAGGATGTCGTCAGGTTCAAACAACAAGTTTATCCCCGAACCTGGGCCTGTTATGACCTGGCCGTAAAAGGAGAGTTAAAGCTAATTCCACCCGAACACCTTATTGAGTTCTTAATGGATGATTACGAGAATATGCGGGAAATGATCTTCGGGGTATATCCCGGATTTAACGAGATTCTGGAAGTCCTAAAGAAGCTGGAACTCGAAATTAACCAATCTTATACAAAATGGCGGGCTTTGTAGATACGTCAAATCATGATTACTATCACACGTCAAACTGACTAATCTAAAGCAAAATAATAATGAAGATTTTACAGGTTGCCTATAAATCCACTATCAGCGGCGGAGAGAAAGTTCTCTTCGACCTAGCGACATCTCTGAAGGAGCGAGGTCACGATGTTTCCGTCGTCTGCCCCGATCCGGGCCAACTTCCGGAAGAATTGAGGAAAGCCGGGATACAATCAACGATCATTCCTTTTCACAAGACCTATGATATAAGAGCTGCCCGGCGGCTCGCCCGATTTATCAAAAGTGAAGAGATCGAAGTCCTCCACTCTCACAGTATGCTGACCAATATCATCTCCCGGGTAGCCGGGAAACTGGCCCATGTCCCGGTCTCGGTCTCAACCGAGCACCTGACCATGGAACTGGCAAGGGGCGGCAGGGGCAATGGATTGCGGGATAGGCTAATGGCAAAATATTACCGACTCCTCGACAACTTTACCAGCCGATATAATCAGCAGATCATCGCCGTCTCCCGGGCGGTCCGGGACGACCTGATCGAACAGGGGATTCCCGGGGGGAGAATTACGGTTATTCAGAATGGCATAGATATTCCGGATATCGATCCCGCGGCCGGGGATAGGATCAGAAAAGAGCTAGGAATTATCGCGGGAGAGACAGTCATCGGAGCGGTGGGACGACTCTCCCCCCAAAAAGATTACCCTACCCTCCTCCACGCCTTTAAAGAGGTGAACAAGAGCTGTCCCGATACCGTACTCATGATCGCGGGAGAAGGTCACCTCCGGGAAAATCTGGAGAAACTCACAGATGATCTGGGAATCCGGAAACGGGTGAAGTTTCTCGGATATCGATCCGATGTGCTGGAGGTTGTCTCCTCCTTCGACATATACACTCTCTCGTCTCTCTGGGAAGGATTGCCCCTGGCGGTACTGGAGGCAATGGCAATGGGTAAACCGGTAGTAGCTACTTCAGTACCGGGAACAGCGGAAGCGGTCAATGAGGAAGAAACCGGGTTTTTGGTTCCATTAAAAGACTATCAGTCGCTAAGCCGACGACTGATCGACCTGGTAGAAAATCAGAAGAAAGCCCGGATTATGGGAGAAGCCGGGCGGCGGCGCTGGAAGGATTGTTTCAGCCTGACCCGGGTGATAGATGAACATGAAGAATTATATCAGAACTTAGCTTCGCAACTTATTAAACCGCGAATCTCGCGAATCTTCGCTAAAAATAACTAAATGAACTACGAATTACGCGAATTACACGAATTTGTTGAAATTCCGAAGCAGGAACTTAGCTTCGTAACTTTTTTGAACCGCAGAAACGCAGAGAACGCAGAGAAAGATAAAAAACACTAACATGTATAATCAATTGGATTACCGCTATTTCGCATTAATGGAATAATTTAATATGAAACGCGTATTATTTATTAATCCAGCCGGGTATATCGGAGGGGCGGAGAAGAGTCTGATCGACCTGGTAACCGGACTTCCCCGTGAACGATTTCAGACGCTGGTAGTTACTCTGGGTCCCGGACCTCTCTCCGGGGCATTGAACCGGCAGGGAATAGATACCCGTGAGATACTCCTCCCTCCTGCCCTGCTCAATCTGAGCCGGGGTAAGAATAACTGGTTGAGAATGCCTGTCCTGCCTCTCCTGATCCTGCCAACATTAAATCGGCTCCTTCACTTGATCCGGTGTAAATCCATAGATATAATTCATACCAACGGTCTGAAGGCTCATATATTAGGCTGTCTCCTCTCCCCCCTGAGCCGCCGCCCCTTAATCTGGCATTTCCGGGATTACCCGACAGGAAAGAGATATATCCAAATTTCCGCGGACTCGCCCGGATCTTCCCGGCCATCATCATAGCCAATTCCCGGGCGGTAAAAGAACGGTTGGGCGGCATGGCCAAGATCAAGGTGATCTATAACGGGATCTATACCGAACGCTTTCAGGAAGGTAAAATAATACCGAACCGGCGGGAGGAGTTCGGTCTGAACCGCGATGACATGGTTATCGGAGCCATAGGATACTTTGCTCCCTTAAAGGGATACGATGACCTTATCAAAGCCATGCCGCTTATTTTAGAAGTTGTTCCCCGGGCCCGGCTCTTAATCACAGGAGAAGCGATCTACCCGGCTTACCGGGACTACAAGAAAAAGCTCCGGGATCTGATTGATCGACTCGGTCTCGCGGATACTGTGATCTTCGCCGGGCAACGGGATGATCTTCCCCAAGTATTAAATACTCTCGATATCTTTGTCCTCCCTTCATGGACCGAGGGGTTCGGGAGGGCGAATCTGGAAGCAATGGCCGCCGGGAAACCGGTTGTCTCCACCAATGTCGGAGGTATCCCGGAAGTTGTGGTGGACGGAGAGACCGGTATCCTGGTTCCTCCGCATGATCCAACCACTCTGGCTCAAGCAGTAATTCGACTGGCGGAAGATGAAACCCTCCGCAATAAAATGGGGAGAGCAGGACTAAAAAGAGCGAAGAATTTTTCTATTGGAAAGATGATAGATGGTGCAGTGGCAGTGTATGATAAATTAGCGCCTACGGCGCTAATTTAGTTTTGAAAAAAGACTAACATTATTAGATTAATGCAATAAAAAAATATTTCTAAATCCCAAATAGAAATACCGAAGCAGTGAGCTTATAGCCAGAATTTTCGGATATTAAAAGGTGCAGATACCAACTTAGGGCAGCCTTGTGGGAGAGGTTTCCAACCTCGATCCGGGCAGGGCCGGGCAATCGGGCTTTAAAAGCCCTCCCACATAGCAGGGCTCTCGGGGCAAAGTCAAGGATAAGACATTTTGAAATCATATTTCTACAAACATAAAATATTTCTGATCTTATTAGGGGTACTCTTGTGTCTTTTGATAGTATCCGCTCCTCTCTTCCGGATCTTCATCCCAAATCTGGTTGGTTTAATCTATCGGGGCGAGGCGGGTTCATTTCTTAATAACCTTATTAAAGATCAGGCCCGTCGCCCGGTGGATATATACCTCACTTACGCTGATAACATTTTCAAGCAATTGCGGGGATATCTCATCTCTCTCCTCTTTCTATTCACCCTATATTTTCTATTTACAATTCTCTCTATTATCAAGAACAAGAGGCTGCAGAATATCGGGATTCTGATTCTGGCGCTGACCACAATATTAGGCTTGAGTGAACTCTTTTTGAGATACCTGATACCCGTTCAGATCGGGGAGATATCGTTCGCCAACTATCAACCTTCCTCCAACCCCGATATCATCATCGAACCCCGTCCCAATGCCGGTGAATTTAATTCGGATGGGTTCAGGGATAAGATATACCCCAGGAAAAAACAGGCGGGGGTATACCGGATTATCGTAATCGGGGATTCTCTGGCTTACGGTCTGAGAGTCCCGGCGGAATTAACCTACGCGAAGCGGTTGGAAAGAAAATTAAACCAGCAAGCCGGGGAAGAAAGCAGATACGAAGTAATCAATATGGGAGTGCCCGGTTATCGGACAACCCAGACAATCGCCAGACTGGAAGAGCAAGGTTTATCTTATGATCCCGATATGATCATCTATGGTTTCTGGCTGGATGATATCAGCTACAGCGGACTGGTTCCTTTTTACTTCGATCAGGCCAATCAGGAGGTGAGTGAACTAATCAATCGCGCCATGTCTCGAAATCCGATCGAAAGAACGATTAAGAAAATACTCCTCCAGTCTCAGATATTCCGAAGATTTATTCTTTTGACGCGGGGAATATACCGGCAGAGAGAATACGGAGATAAATCGGGGGGAGAAATATTCCCGGCAGAAGAACAAATGAAAAACCTGCGACCGGGAATAGAGGCTCTTTATCGAGAATTTTTAGAGGAGTTTAACCGGGGGGAATACGTCGATCTGCCCGGCTCCGAACCATATTACGCCAGATACGCCGATTATGACGATTTCATTCTCTGGAATGACGGTTTCCGGCGACTCTCAGAGATTTGTCGGGACCGGGGAATCAGCTCTTTACTTCTGATGACGCCAGTCATATATGATTACCGGGGTGATGATTATGCCTGGGAAGGACTTCATCAATTCATCCAATCAGTCGCCCGAAATTATTCAATACCATCAGTCGATCTGAAGGATGATTTCAGCAAATATGAAGCCTACCGGCTCCGGGCCGGCGATCACGAACATCCAAGCGCAATGGGCCATAGATTAATCGCGGACAAGCTCTATGAATATATCGTGAATAAGGAGAATCAATCTCTATTCCCTATTCCCCAATCCCCATTCCCCAAATTATGAAACATTCCAGATTAGTTCCAGTCATTCTCGCTCTGGCCCTTATCGCAGGCGGGGGCCTCCGGGTTGCCGGGATTATGGGGAAGAAAACCATCGGGGTCGACGAGGGGATTTCTTTTCTGTCCGCTACTGGGCATGAAAAAACCTATCATAATATCATCACCGAAAAGACCCCCCCGTACGGAACCCCGGTACCGGCATCGGAATGGAAACAATTTGTCCGGCCGGATAAGATATTTTGCTTTAAAGAGATAAGTAATGCTCTGGCTGACTACGACGTTCATCCTCCCCTTTATTTCTGGTTCCTGCATATATGGTTTCTTGTCTTTGGAGCTTCCATTATCTCCGGAACGATCTTGAATCTTCTTTTCTTCCTCCTCTCCATCTTCGCCCTCTTCTATCTCGCGAGAGACTGCTTGAAAAATCCTCTGGAAGCATCTCTGATAGCTCTGGTCTGGGCAATGAGCCCAGCTGTTATACAGGTTTCCTGGGTGATCAGAAGTTACGGATTATTAATACTCTGCGTAATACTGCTCGTCCGCCTGACTTATCTATCTCTCGATTCTGAAGAGGTACAACGCCGTAGGGATTATATTTTCTTAATGCTGATCACCGCCGCCGGCCTCCTTACCCACTACAGTTTTCTGTTCCCACTGGCGGGAGCGGCGTTTTTTCTTCTCTATACCCTCCGCCGGGAACTAAGACGATTAGTTACTGCGTATTTGTTTATCGGTGGAGGCGTGCTGACCGCGGCGCTAGTTCATCCTCATTATTACCGGTCATTTATTTTTCAACAATACCAGACCCGGAACAGTCCCTATGGAAGCCTTACTTTCAGACTCGAAAAAGTAACCTCCGGATTCCTGGATTTTATTGTCGGAAACCGGGGAATCCAGAAGATCGTACTGGTGGTAGCAATAATAATTGTCATCTGGCTCGGGATAGCCTATCTTGTTAAAAGGCATAAAGAATTCCAGGCAGCACGGAAGATTGATTTTACCGGAGTATCCATCCTCTATTTTCTCTTCTGGACAGGGGGATTAACAACGACACTATATCTTATCGGTATCAATTCGATGCAGCAGATGGGAAGAAGGTATCTGAGTCTTACCTATCCTTTTCTGGCCTTTATCCCCATTCTCTTCTTCCGGTTCCTGGGGAGAGCGAAGATTACGCTTACCATATGTTTTTTCACGTTCCTTTTTCTTTCCGCCGGAACACGGGTATATCGATTCAGAAAATCAGGCGCGGATCTTCCGGAGAACTCCGGTGTAATCCAGAGTTCCGGGCTAATCGTAATCGATACCACCTGGAGGGGATTTATTCCGAGATTACTTCATTACATACCGGATGATAAAATATTATTTATCGCCGATCATGACTATCTGCTTCGACATCCGGATAAATGGCTAAATAGTCATCGGGGTTCTTTCATTTACATCAGCACTGATTACAAAATATATGACGTAAAACGAAAAAAGCTCATCCAGACCATAGGTCAAACTCGAGAAATTGAATTAATTGAGGATAGAATATCGGGCAATGGAATCGCTTACCATGTCGGTCCTCTTATTTTTTCTTTGAAAAAATAAGAATGTGCAAGCATTGCAACAACATGGCTTATATATTTTAACGTTCAAGAATTTTTCAAAACAGAAATTTACGCCGGCGCACCTAAAAAGGTGCAGCTACCACAACGGGGCAATGCTGCTGCAGGTTTTAACCTGCGTTTATCAGAATACAATTAGTCGGCAATCAAATAATTGCGCCCCGCCGACGGCGGGGTGGTCCAACGGCCTTTAACGGTCTTTAACGTTTTTTCTTTTTAACGCCTTTATTTTTCAACGTTAGCGCCGGAGGCGCTAATTTATCATGAAAGTACTCCAGGTTGGAAAATTCTATTACCCCTACCGGGGTGGGATTGAGACCTATCTCCGGGACTTATGCCTCGGGCTCAAAGACCGGGTAGATCTGAAGGTTCTGGTCTCCAATACCAACCATCGTACGGTGCGGGAGACAGTGGAAGGGGTGGATGTGATCCGGGCGGGACGATGGGGGCGGCTGGCAGCCACTTCTATCTGCCCGTCATTCCCGCGTCTCCTCAAGCAAAACGCGGGCGATATCATCTCAATTCAACACCCCGATCCTCTCGCCGCGATCTCTTACCTGTCAGCCCGGCCACCCGGGAAGATGGTGGTTGCTTACCAGAGTGACATTATAAGACAGCGATTTACCAAGTATCTCTACCGCCCCTTCCTCCTTTCCTTCCTTTCCCGGGCCCAAGCAATTATAGTAACTTCACCCCTCTTTATTGAAAGCTCGCCCGTACTCCATAGGTTCCGTGATAAATGTGTCGTCATCCCGATTGGAATTAATCCGAACGACTATCTCTCCCATCCTTCCATTGGAGAAAAAACTAAAGAGATACAGCGGCGGCATGGGGATAGAATAGTTCTCTTTATCGGAAGACTAGCCCTCTATAAAGGAATCGAGTATCTTCTGAAAGCTATGGAAGGGGTAGACGGCAAACTTATAATTGTAGGGAAAGGCGGACGGCTGGGTGCGCTGGCAATGATGGTGGCTTCCCATCATCTTGAAGACAAGGTTTTCCTGATGGGCGAAGTATCCCGGGATGATCTGCTGGCCTATCTCCACGCCTGTTCAGTATTCTGCCTGCCGTCCATAACCCGGAATGAAGCCTTCGGTATCGTTCAACTGGAAGCCATGGCCTGTTCCCGCCCGGTTGTCAGTACCCGGCTTGATACCGGAGTGAACTATATAAATCTGGATCGCGAAACCGGATTGGTTGTTCCTCCGCAGGATTCCGGAAAGCTCCGGGACGCCCTAAACGAACTTCTCAGCAATCCTGAACTGAGGAAAAAACTTGGAAGACAAGGCAGGGAACGGGTCAAGCGGGAGTTCACAAAAGAGAAGATGGCGGTTCGGACATTTGATTTGTATCAGAACTTAGCCCTCGCTTCACTCGGGCAACGTTCTGAAGTGCCTAAAGTGCCTAAAGTTTGAAGTGCCTAAAGTTATTCGCCTTCACCCAGCTTTTCGGGCCTTTATACCTTTATAGGAGCATGGCATGAGTTACCCCACTACGCCGACAAAAGACAGGCGGGACAGAGCAGAAGCGGGGGCACTATAATGTTTAATCTTTTGAGGCAGATGGATATCGGATCAATTCTGAACCAAGAAATTCGCTGAACATTTATCTGGGTAATATTTTTTAATCACATATTATGCTGATAAATCTGATCTCATGAAACTCTTTATACTTACAGCTACATTCATCATCTCATTTATCCTCACGCCCCGGCTGATTAAGTTAGCGTCGCGTTTGAGTATCACCCATTCCCGGGAAGATGGGAAAGTAAGTTCCCGCGGCGCGCCCCTTTTAGGGGGACTCTCAATCTGCGTATCATTCCTGGTTACAACCGCCCTGGCCTTCCTGCTCAGCCGGGGGGAGATGCTGGGGCAATACGACTATCATTACCTGGGAATTGTTCTCGGATCCATCCTTATGGCCGGACTGGGGATCTATGATGACACCCGCGGAGCCTCTTTCCCTCTCAAGCTGGTCGTCCAGCTTATCGCGGCGCTTATCCTGATCGGATGCGGCTACCGGATTACCCTCTTTACCAATCCACTGGCGGGGACTGTTGAGATCGGTTGGTGGGGAATTCCCATCCTGATCATCTGGCTGATCAGCCTGCCTAACGCCCTCAGTCTGATCGATCGGATTGACGGACTGGCCTGTGGAATAGCGGCTATCTGCGGGATAACTATCTTCTTCGCCTCCTTGAACGGACCTCCCTTTGTCCCTATCATCGCCCTGGCGCTATCGGCCGGAGCCGTTGGTTTTCTCCGTTATAACTTCTATCCGGCTCGAATATTCCTGGGGTCGACCGGAACCTTCTTTCTCGGCTTCGTGCTGGCCGCGGTCGCGGTTCAAGGGTCGTTTAAAGTAACCGCCGCCATATCACTCACTCTCCCCCTGCTGGCCCTCGGTATCGCTACTTTTATCAGCGTCCGACGGGCCGTCGGGAAAGAACCCGCGATTCCACCGGACTTACAGCTCCATAACCGGCTGCTTAATCTCGGCTATTCACCGAAACAGACTGTTCTGATACTCTATCTACTCCAGGCGAATCTGGGAGTCATAGCGCTGGTCATGGCGGAAGCAGGAAGAGTCCTCGCCCTGGCTATCTTCTTCCTGGTAGGGAGCATGATCTATATTCTCTTCACTATCATGAAAGACTATCGAGAGCGTCTCAACGCGGCAGAAGAAAATACTAATGTATAAGATCAGATATCAACTACTGAATAACACATGGCTACTGCCCACTGCCCACTACCCACTGCCAATACAATGAACTGGCTCGTCTTTTTAATAGCGTTTATCATCTCTCTTGCGATTACTCCAATTATCATCCGTATAGTCATTCGAAAAGGAATAACCGCCCGCGCTCTGGATAAGACGGACGGAGAGCGTGATGTGCCCTTGCTGGGAGGAATCTCCATCTTCATTGCCTTCACGATCTCCACATCTCTGGCCTTCCTGCTGAGCCGGGGGAAACTGCTGGGAGAGTACGACATCCACTTCCTGGGCCTGATAACCGGGAGCGTTATCATTCTCGCCCTGGGTATATATGACGATATCCGGGGAATCAAGGCCCCGATTAAACTGCTCTTCCAGACACTAGCAGCGGTAATCATGATACTCTGCGGCTATAACCTGGGGATTATCACAAATCCATTCGGCGGGCAGATAGAACTCGGCCTCTGGGGAGTCCCTATCACAATTCTCTGGATCGTCGGATTGACCAACGCCTTTAATCTGATCGACGGCCTCGACGGCCTCGCCTGTGGAGTGGCAGGGATCGCCGGACTGACGCTCTTTTTTTGTAGTCTGGACGGGCCACCCTTCATGCCGATTATCGTGATCGGGCTGGTGGGAGCCTGTTTCGGGTTCTTACGGTACAACTTATATCCAGCCCGGATATTCTTAGGGGATACCGGCAGTCTCCTGCTGGGATTTATTCTGGCGGCTGTCTCCATCCAGAGTTCATTTAAGACCACTGCCGGAATCGCCCTGATCCTTCCGCTCATCGCCTTACTGCTCCCGATCTCCGATACCTTAATCACCTTTCTGCGCCGGATCATGAAAGGACAAAATCCTTTGCGGGGCGATCGCCGCCATCTTCATCACCGACTCTTATTGCTGGGGTATTCTCAGAAACAGGTTGTTCGGATGTTCTATCTCCTGACTATCAATCTCGGAATTATCGCCCTGGTTATGAAATATGCTGGCCGAAATCTTGCTTTCGGGATGTTATTTTTAATCGGCCTGATGCTCTATATCTTCCTCAAGATCATCGAAGACTTCCGGTTTTCAATTAGGGGGAAAAGAAAAGTTGACAGTTGACAGTTGACGGTTGACGGGGAAAAAATCATGGCTTCAAAAAAATACATCGATGAAAATACTGCCACCAATATATGGGCGAAAGCCCGGGCGGAACGGATACCGATTCACGGCTCGCTCGAGTTGACCCGGCGGTGCAACGTCCGGTGCCCTTATTGCTACCTGGACTTTGCCCATAATACCCGGCCGGAAGATGAACTGAGCCGGGAAGAATTATTCTCGATACTTGACCAGATCGTATCCGAGGGGTGTTTATCGCTGACCTTTACCGGGGGGGAACCGCTTTCCCGGGAGGATTTTAAACCCCTCTACCTCTATGCCATCCGGAAGGGGTTGATGGTGATCATCTTCACCAACGGCACTCTGATTGACCGGGAGATGGCTGATTTTTTTGCCCTGTATCCGCCTTTCTATATCGATATAACTGTCTTCGGAGCTACGGAAGAGACTTACGAACGGGTATCGGGGATAAAGGGAACTTTCCGGCAATGCCGGGAGGCGATCAAACTCCTGGCGGAGAGGGATATCCCCTTCGGTTTGAAGTCGGTCATTACCACACTCAATCAGCAGGAGATCGGGGAGATGAAGAACTGGGCTAAAGGACTGGGCCAGGAATTTCGTTTTGACACTATGATCTGCCCGCAGTTAAATGGAAGCCGGAGCGGTATTAAATACCGCCTCTCCCCGGAGGAGATAGTACAATTGGATCATCAGGACCCGGAAAAATGGCAGGAATGGTTAGATTACGCATGCCGGCAAAAGACTCCAGTCCATTCCGACCGCCTTTATAGTTGCGGGGGAGGATTAACCTCTTTTCATATCACATCCTCGGGGAAACTTGGTCTCTGCGTTCTGGATACCAACCATCACTACGACCTCATTGAAGGATCATTTCATGAAGGCTGGTATTCCTTTATCCCCCGGGTGCGTGATATCAGGATAGAAAAAGAAAGTGAGTGCAGCAACTGTCGATTCCGGGATATCTGTACTATCTGTCCCGCCTGGTCCATGATAGAGACCGGATCTCCGGAAAAAATTGTGGATTTTATTTGCCAGATAGCCCATTTAAGGGGTATATTACTTAAAGAGTATAGGGGTTCCAAAAATGAAGAAGAAAAGAAAGAAACCATATCACAAGCCCGAAGTAAAGGTCGTTGATCTTACTTTCAATGTGGCCCAGATGGCTGACTGCCACTCCAGCCAGCCGCAGCCCCAGCAAACTTTCCCTTTCCCTGTTCCCTGTACTCTTACTCATTGTTTCAATACTTAAGGGGCTGGGATTGATGGAGACGACCCTCATCGGAATCGGCGGCATCAATCTCCGGATTAAACTTCCCGAACGATCTTTTCAACTGGATGAGAGCTACCTTCCTTTCCTCGTCCACTCAGTCTCAACGATAGGGGAATGGGATGTCCATCCTGAGCCGATTCCCCAATCCATCATGCTGCTTGATAATCGTTCAAGAACTTCCCGGATCCGGGATATCCGTCAATCAAACGGCAAATTATTATTTCGGCTCTGGTGGGAACCATATGCACCGGCGCCCTGGAAAGCGGCAATAATGGAACCTGCCGGCAATCAGGGGGAGATCTGGTTAAACCAAAGAGAAGAAGAATCCCTTTCATACCCCTTATTCGCCATCGATCTTCTCATCTTCCCATACCTCCTTATTTCCAATTCCGGGATCATTATCCATACCGCGGCTGTAAAAACAGAAGCTGGCGTCTACCTCTTCCCGGCACCATCCGGGGGGGGGAAAAGCACCTGGTCCGACCTGATGGCCGCTCATCCCGAATGGACAGTACTGGGAGAAGACAAAGTCATCGTACGGAAAGTAAATAATAGCTATCAGGTCTTTGGAACCCCCTGGAATCCCAGGCCGGAATACCGGGGAGACGACCACGCTCCACTGATAGGAATCTATTTTCTTCGCCATGGTCGGGAGAACCGGATCTCAAAAATCGGAAAAGCAGACATTGCTAAAAAACTTCTCCAGGCGGCAGCTCTACCCTTTCAAAAGAGGGATGAACTGGATAAGGTTCTAACCATCATAGATGAGATTGCCCAAACTGTCCCGGCTTATCAATTCGGATTTAGGCCCGATCAATCCGCGTTAGATTATTTTCAGTGCTTTATTTAGCGCCTTCGGCGCTAACGTTGAAAAATAAAAACGTTGAAAAGAAAAAACGTTAAAGATCGTTAAAGTCCGTTGGAGCACACCGCAAGATACGGGGTAGGTACTTTTTTTAACTACGTTTATTGTGCGCCAGAGGCGCATCAGCCTCCGGCTGAAAATTCCGAAACAAGGAACTTAGCGCCTTCGGCGCAAGCTCGTAGCGGCAGCCTTCAGGCTGCCACTAGTGGCGACCTGAAGGTCGCCGCTACGAGTGCTATTGAAATTCCGAAACAGAAACTTAGCTTCGCAAATAAATGAACCACGAATTCCTGCCCCGAAAAAAGCGGGGTCGCGAATCTTAGCTAATTCAAGAGAAATAGAACTACGAATTACACAAATTTTCTTTAAAATATACCTGTAATATCGGTCAAATGCTTGCCCATTCTTATTTTTTAGCAGAAAAAATAAGATTATTGTGCGCCAGAGGCGCATCTCCTCCAGAGGTGGACAAGAGTCTCTGGCTAAAAATTCAGAAGCAAATATTTAATGAAAGAGATTCTCTTTAATGAATTGCTGGATTGCATGGTCCCGATCCGGATCCAACCGAGTGGATTGAGCATGCACCCGTTTATCCGGAGGGGCGATTATATCACCATCACTCCAACCTCCTTTGATAATCGGGATGGAGTGGGCGATATGATCGCGCCGGGTGATTGCGTCATCTTCCAGGAAGATTCCGACCGCTGGTTGATTCACCGGGTTATCGGTAAAAATCGTAAAAATAGCAATATCATTACTAAAGGGGACGCTCTACTCCATCCCGATCTACCGGTGACACCAGGGATGCTGTGGGGAAAAGTAACCAGGATCCATCGAGTTAACTCCCAAAAAGAATACCAACTCGACAGACTGCTGGACCGGAGAATCTGCCGATGGATAGCCTTTCTCTCCCGGTGTGAGGCAGTAATCTCCTCAATATTCCGATTACGGCGCCAGAAGGTGGCATGCTCGCCGGGTTTCGAATTCATCACCCGGATTATAAAATTCCCGAAATGGATATTGACCAGAATATTTTTCCCGTGATTTGTCGTTGTGTGGTCGGGAAATATTGTGGTATATTAATCTATTATTCTTTGTGCAATCTTTTGGTAGCCGCACCTTTTAAGGTGCATAATAAGAAAATAAAATAATTAGATGTCAAACCTGTGGGGCTAAGCTGAATGATGTTATTACTGATCTTCCGTTTAAGTTAGGAGATCAGACCATTGTTATCTTGAAAGATTTACCGGTTAAACAGTGTACCGGGTGCTGTGAATACCTTCTGGATGATTTTGTAATGAAGCGGGTCGAAGCAATTCTTGAAAAAGTGGATATTGCGTCTGAACTTGAAGTCATTAAATATGCTGCCTGAGAAACCAGACCTAAATGATTATAACGACTAACATATTTATTTCGAAGTAAAACCAAAGGAATTAATAGATGCCGGAAATAAGTAGGTTCTTCGGAATTGTTGTTCGAATGTTCTATGATGAACACAATCCTCCGCATATTCATGCTGTCTACCAGGGGAATAAGGCTGTTCTCGATCTGAGCGGAAATATTACACATGGACAACTGAACTCACGCACCGCTACCAGACTCCTGCGGGAATGGATAGACCTACATGTAGTCGAACTTCGGGAGGATTGGGAACTGGCCCAGGCAGGGCAAGAAATCAAGAAGATTGATCCACTGGATTGAGGTGTATTATGTGGAATCTTAACTATATCAAGCAAATAAAGTACAAGTCGGACTACTCATTCCTGGTAGTTTTCGATGACAGCACCAGTGCTGTCATCGATTTCTCTGACTACCTCCAGCGTGGCCCCATCTTTGCGCCGCTGCGTGACCTTACTTTCTTCCGGCAGGCAAGTATCAATGGTGGCACTATTGCCTGGCCAAATGGTGCGGACATCGCCCCAGAAACTCTGTACGAGAAGTGCAAACAAGTAGCTGCACAGAAATCGGATAATTAATACAATGGTAGCCGCAGGCTTTAGCCTGCGTTTTATTGCGCACCTTAAAAGGTACGGCTACCAAAAAATAGCGCGAAGCGCTAAGTTCTGTCTAAATCGTTATGAAGAACTCGAACATAATACTATCGGCCACCCTAATTATTTTGATAATCGGAGGAGTTATTCTCCTTACCGGAACTGAGGATGATAATAGCAGCCCCCTGAAGCCCGATCCTGATCCAGCCGGAGCTATCGAAAATGAGATTACTTCCTCCACGATGGAATCTTCTCCGATCCGGGAGGAAGTGGCGCAACTGCAAGAAAAAGCATCCAGCCCGGCTCCGGTCTCGAATTATTCCCGGCGCCTTTCAGAGATTGAAGATAATAAGAAAGACGCCGGCTACCGGGTTGTCCGGGCGGATGAAGAGGTAATCACCATCGAAATTTCAATCCCGGATTATCGACTTGATACCATTACCGGAGACGACCGTTCCTACCAGGAGGCCGCTATCCCCGGCTACTTCTCCCTGGAAGAACCGGGGCGGCCGGTTCTCCCGGCTAAGATCATAACTCTTCCCCTTCCCGGCGTAGAAACGGTCAAGGTAACGGCAACCTCCACCGGTACCGTCGAATCGGAACCGGCCGATCTCCCAATATCATCTTCCGGAGACCGGATCCAGGAGGAGATCCAAAGAATCTGGGAGAAGAGGATCATCGAAGATGAAGAGCTCCTCTCTTCTCTCCCTCCCGACTGGAGGACCTTCGCGGAATTGCAGGATAAAATAAACTCGGCGGAACGGGAAGAAATCTTAAAATCGGACGGATCCGTCCTATCCGACGAATCAGCCAATTTGGCCGGTGATATCTATCCGGCCGAAATTGTCTCCGGCACGTCATACTGGTCGGGAGACGAACAGTCGCTCAATCTCCTGGTAACACCACTCCAGTATAACCCGTCAACCCGGAGACTCTCCTCCCACTCCCGGATCACGGTGGAGGTTAAGTTCGGAAAAGCAGTCGCTGCACTGCCGAAACAGATCCAGCCTGATTACGGGGAACAGTTCGCGCTAGCCGACTCCAACTCATTCAAAGCCCATGTTTATCAGGACGGCATCCACACCATCACCTATCAGAACCTGGACGATGCCGGTTTCAATATCGACCAGGACCCGCGCGCGCTCCGGATGTATTTTATGGGGCAGGAAATCCCGATCTATATCGAGGGAGAAGATGACGGTTTCTGGAACCCGGGGGACTTCATCGACTTTTACGGCCAGAAAAATACCGGCTTCTACAGCCAGACCAATGTTTACTGGCTCTATCAGACCAGCGGATCCGGCATCCGGATGGCGGAGGTAAATTCCCCCCGCTGTGGGCGCCCCTCACGGCAGGAGCATTTTTTAGATTCATTGCCACTGGAGGAAAGCGTTTATTACTTGCCCTACCTCCCTGTAAGCAACGATGAAGATTCTTGGTTCTGGGAAGTTGTTGCCTATGTCTACGGTCTCCAATATTCCCAGGAGATTATATTTCCACTCTCTGGCGTAAGCGATTGGGAGGGAACCGTCTCCTTCACCGCGCGTTATTTCGGATATACCTCGTATGATGCAATCACCCCCGATCACCATACCCGAGTCTACCTGAACGGACTACTCCTGGGAGACTTTACCTGGGATGGGCAAATCTCCTACACTCTCCAGACCGATATCCCACAGAGTACTTTTAACGAAGGCACCAACATTATAACTACTGAAGAAGTTGGTGATCTAGGGATTTCCCTCGATGTTATCTATGTTGATAATTTCAATCTCACTTATTATCATAACTACGAGAGTTCCGCCGACTGGCTCACCTTCACCGCTTCCAGAAAGGCCGACTACCGTATCAACGGGTTCAGTGGCGATAACCTTGCTCTCTATGACGTAACGGAGACCACGGCTCCCCGGAGAATAACCGATTTTACGGTTCAGACCGAAGGCGGCAATACCATCGTCTTCCGAAAATGGGACGCCGATGAGAAAAGATACTGCGCTTTCCGGCGCTTCTCTTTACTCACCCCGGCCCTGGTCCAGAACACTCCCTCCGATCTTCCTTCGCCCCGGATAGTGGAATATATAATCATCACCCACCCAAACTTCACCGCCGCCATCCAGCCCCTGGCATCTTTCCGGGAAGAGACCGCCCACGGAGGATTCCGGGTCGAGACATTCGAGGTACAAGACATTTACAATACTTTCAGCTTCGGGAATTTTAGTCCTTACGCCATCAAGCGGTTTCTGGAATATGCCTACTCCAACTGGGACTCGCATACTCATCCGCAATATGCTCTCCTGGTGGGCGACGGAAATTTTAACTATCAAAATTATGCCAATCCGCCGGTGGGATCCGCTCCCAGTTATGTCCCTCCTTACATGTTCCGCAGCCAGTACATGGAGACCGCCTCCGACAACTGGTATGCATGCTTCATCGGGGATGATAAGGTCCCCGATATTGATATCGGCCGGCTCTGTGTAACATCTTTTTCCGAAACATCCGATCAGGCGGCGAAGATCATCGATTATGAGAACGGGACCGACGGGCTTTCCTGGCAAAATGATATCCTGATGGTAGCGGACAATGCCGATCCGGATGCCGGCGACTTCCCGGCTGACAGCGATTGGCTGATCGCCAATTATATTCTCCCCTCGTTCAACGCCGATACCGCCTATGTCGATGACCTGGGCGCCGCCGCCACCACCGCCGCCATCATAAACGGTTTTAATACCGGGCGGGTACTGATCAACTATGTGGGCCACGGCTCGAATGAAACCTGGTCTTCCCCCACAATCTTCAGTTCCGCCACGCTGGCTTCACTTGCCAATCCCGACCGGCTCCCGATCATGATCACTCCCACCTGCCTGAACGGTTACTGGTGTGACGTATCCCAGGACTGCTTGGCGGAAGCCATGACCCTGGCGGTAGGTAAAGGAACCATCGCCAATATATCACCCTCCGGCCTCTCTCTGAATACTCCGGCCATACAAATGACCGGATTTGTCTTCACGGAACTGCTAAGTAACGACTATCCCTTCGGCACGGCATTAAGCAGGGCTAAAGCCCAGTTAGCGGGGGTAACCCCTTATCTCTACCTGCTCGATATCTATACGCTATTCGGGGATCCGGCCCAGCGGCGAAAGTGATGAGGGCGCAGAGCGCAAAGAGCATAGCGCAAAGCGTATTGCCTGAGACAAACCAGCAAAAGAACAAAGATTGGAATCAGAAGATTCGTGAATTAGTGGAAGGTTGTAGATGATGAACTGATTCACCCGTGACCAAGGTCACGGGTGTCTTTGTTGTGAGGTATAAGGCGTGGTTAGCTTTTGAACTGATTCACCTTCCACATAAAGTGCTTGTATCCCAATGCATATCGGGGTGACAGGGGTCTTAAACGTCTCCAGTATTTATCAAAGGTATACCAAATATGAAATCGCAAGAGACAGATATCGAAAACAGCATAAGTAGGGCTACAGAGCGAATTATCAAGGGGTATTCTCCTGAGAAAATTATTATGTTTGGATCATGCGCCAGGGGGGATTGCCATGAGGGAAGCGACCTTGATTTGATTATAATTAAGGATACCAAGGATGATTTCTTAAAGAGGTTGGATGATGTTCTGGACTGCTGTACAGGAGAGATCGGGGTTGAACCATTAGTCTATACGGAATCTGAGATAAACCGGATGAGGATACAGGGGAATGATTTTATCGAGACCGCGTTAGAAGAGGGAGAAGTAGTTTATGAAAAATAATAATCAGCATGAAGCGGATCGATTATTGAACGACATTGTGGGAGAGGTTTCCAACCTCGATCCAGGCAAGGCCTGGCAATCGGGCTTAAAAAGCCCTCCCACAAAGAGGCAACTTTTGCAAATTTTGTCGGAGATACTGAGTTTATCGAAGGGCGCTTTTTCGTAAAGAAAAGAGACCGAGGCAAAGGCCACCACTCCCCACTGCCTACTATCCACTGCCCACCTACCATGATCCCAGAAACACAACTCCTCCTTGAGTTACTCCACATTCTCTCCGGCCGAGCCTCACCCCGCTCTATCTCCCCGATCAGCCGGGTGGATTGGCCGCGTTTCCAGGAACTGGTCCGCCGCCATCGCCTGGCCGCTCTCTTCCACCGGGAACTGCCGTCGAATATTCCCCTCCTCTCTACGGTCCGGAAGGAATGGGAGGAGGAGTACCACCGGCAGCTGGCCCGGACCGTCCTGGAGCAGAACTGCCTGAACCGAATTCTTGAAGCTTTTGGCCGGTCGGGGATTAAGGTAATTGTCCTGAAGGGGCCTCATCTGGCCCAGGAATATTATTCCTACCCCGCGCTCCGCCCCTGTGATGACATCGATCTGCTGATCCACCCGAAGGACAAACCGGGCGCTTCCCAAATTGTTCGTACCATGGGATTCGCGGCGATAGAGGAGTCCGCTACCGCGGAGAAATTTTCTCAGGCGAATACCAAAATATTTCTGGAGGTTCACACCGGCCTCCAGACGCCGGACCGGAGAAACCCCTCCTTCGAAATAGTGATCGAAGATTTCTGGAAGAACTCCCTCAAGGCCCGGATTGCCGATCAACCGGCCCGGGTCCTCTCTCCTACCATTAACCTCCTCTATCTGGCCGCTCATCTCAGCCATCACGGATTTTCCCGGATTATCTGGTTCTACGACCTTTACCTGGTAATGGAGAAATCAGGAGATTCCCTCAACTGGGAGAGACTGATTGAGAAAGCCCGCGGATACCGATGTGTCGGACAGGTTTATTACTCGCTTCTCCATGCCGGATACTTCTTCGGGAAAACAGTGCCAGAGGAGGTTCTCAAAGAGCTTGCCCCGGCCGCCGCAAAACGACAGGCAGCACTTTTCTTCATCACGCCCGGCGCCATACTTAACCGTCAGATACCCTCCTCAGGTTGGAAAGCCATCCGCACCCGGTTTCTCCTTAATGACGATTGGTATCTGGCTTTAAAAAAAGTTCTTTAAGTTAGAGCCTTCGGCACTATCTTAGTTTTGAACAAAAACTGACATCATTCTATTGATGCAAGGACGAAAATATTTTAACTCAAACTTTATATCAAGATCTCAAGTTAATATGTTATATTGATTCAAAGTATATGGCAGACGTTCCGCATTTTGTGGGGCGGGTTATTACGCCCCTGAAGAGGACATCCGATAAATCCGATTTTGTAGCCGCAGACTTTAGTCTGCGTTTATTATAATATCTATTTTTTTGCCAAATAATTGCGCACCTTAAAAGGTGCGGCTACTAAAAATGAGCGCGCAGCACTGTGTTATCTTGTGGAGATATTAACCAACTCAGTATTTGAAGAAAAACAAAGTAGTTTAGCCGCACTGGTCGGGAAATGGGAAGATTTCGAGGAGATTGCTGACAAGATCGAGGAAGCAATCGAATCCCGACAGCTTGAAGGAGATGGGCGGGTAGTATCTCTTTGATATGGATATTTCCCTCGTTCCAATGCTCCCCATGGAAACGTAAGGCGTAAAGTTGCCAAGCGGAGTTGGTAACAAGGTGGTATTTTTTGGGAAATCCGCATAATCCGCGGTTAAATAAACTGCAAAGCGATATTCTATGACTATAGAATATTTTAAAAGGATATACAATAAAAACCCGGATGTGGTCTACCGGATCATCGCCGGGGAGGCGATCCTGGTCCCGATCAGTCAGGAGACCCAGATAGCCGGACGGCTCTTCTCTCTCAATGAAGTCGGTGCCTTTATCTGGGAGCGGATCGACGGGGAACGAAACCTGGCGGCAATTCTGGAGGAGATTATCCAGGAACACGAGGTGGAAGAAGAAACCGCCCGGAGCGACCTGCTGGAACTGATCGCGGCCCTGGAGAAGACCGGGGCTATTATTGTTAGAACATAGCGCCTTTGGCGCAATGTTCTAAAGTGTCTTAAGTGCCTAAAGTGCGCTTAAGTGCCTAAAGTTAAAAGATTCGCCTCGGCAACGGAGCTGAGCATTAAATTGTTTAATATTTATCGATGCCACGGCCTTATGCATAAAACTCCGAAGCACCCAGTAGCCGGGGAATCAGGCCAGGTTTTCATATAGTGATATCATCTCCCTGGCCTTCTCTTCCCATGTGCAGCCCAGGGAAGTCTCCCGGCCAATACTCCCCATCTCCGGGCCTATACCCTCGGCCGCGACGCGGTTGGCAAAAACCGCGATCTCGGATGGGTCGCGGGGGTCGTCCAGGAGAAACCCTTCCTTCCCGCTGGTGACCAGCTCGGCGGAACCGACAGTCCGGCTCATAATAACCGGCAGACCAGCCGCCATCGCCTCCAGGGCGGCCGTCCCGAACGGGTCGAAGAGGGTGGGAAAGATGAAGAGGTCGGCGGCGAAAAAGAAATCCCGGCTTTCCCGATAGACCGGACCGGCGAAGAAGACGCGGTTCTCCAGTTTTAAGTCGGAGACCAGCGTCTCGCATTCTTTCAAGCCACCGGTCCCCCCCACCGCCAGAAGTTTAATCCGATCGTTAATCTGCGGCATCGCCCTCAGGAGATGGGGCAATCCCTTCCGCTTAAAATCATAACCGACAAATAGGGCGATAAGGTCACGGTCGGAGAATCCGTATTTATCCCGGATTTTCTTTCTTCTCCTCTCCCGATCAGACGGGTTATAATGATTAAAGTCAACCCCGCCATGCACGGGGATAATATCATCGGGAGGGAGATCATAATATCGCAGGATCTGCTCTTTCTCAAATTTTGAGGCGGGGATCACTCTCCGGTAAAGACGACGGCTATAGACATGGCGCTCCAGCAGGCGAAGAAGAAGGTGCTTGGGAGTCTGCTGGGAGAGACGACTGGCCAGAGATTCATTCGCTCGCTCTTCCATCACCGCCTTCTGGCACATCAACTGGGTAATCAATAGGTTCCGATTAGCGGCCAGCCCGTTGTAGATATGGAGAATATCCGCCTCCCCTTCCAATCGTCGGCAGAGGCGCGTAGCGCTGAGATAATTGCAGAATATTCTGAGCGGAAAGAAAAAATCCAGTTTAGTATCGGGATAGTTCCTGATCGGCGGAAGGGGATGGATCGCGATCTTTCCCGGCAGTTCCGGTTCCCAGGTATTGGCATATACCTCTACCTGGTGGAGCGGGGCGATATGCTTTATCATCGACCAGAGCGTGATACCGGCACCGGAAGAAGTACCGAAATGCCCTGATGAGATGTAGATAATTTTCATGATAGAACTTATCCCCGCCGACAGCGGGGATAAGTTCTAAAGTGCCTTAAGTGCCTAAAGTGCGCTTAAGTGCCTAAAGTTAAAAGATTCGCCTCGCCAACGGAGCTGAGCATTAAATTAATACTTTGTACTAACTTACCATGTTATTATTTGTATGTTAATCTATTTCCATCGGTCAAATATTTCTTATACTAATTTTTTACGCAGTAAAAAATTATGAAGAAGATATTTATAATCTTTCTCTATATTCTCGGGTTTCTCCTGGTTCTTGAGGGTGGAGGGCAGTGGCTGCGGCATAAGGAATTGAAAAAATTCCAGGATCAAGCGCGGCGGTCCCTCTATCGCCCCGATCCACGCATCGGCTACTCCATGAAGCCGGATTTCAGCATCCAATACGGGGGGAAGACCCCGGTTAAAACTAACAGTATGGGGTGGAGAAGCCGAAAAATCTCGGAAGAAAAAGAAAATGGAACCCTCCGGGTAATCTGTATCGGCGACTCCCGTACCTTCGGCCTCGGACTGGATGAGAAAGATACCTTTCCCGAGCAGATGGAGGGAATGCTCCGGAAACGTTTTCCTGATCGATCGATCGAAGTAATTAACGCCGGCGTTCCCGGCTACACCTCCCGGGAGGGAGTTATTCTGCTCCGGGAGATACTTCCTCCGTTCAAGCCGGATATCGTCATCGCCGCTTTCGGCCATAATGACCGCTGGCGAAGCCCTCACCGGGAAGCGGAGATCGCCGTGATCCTCGGATCATCCCCGCCGGTCTACGACTGGGGTATATCCACCATACTGAAAAAAATAGACGACCTTCTGGACCGGATACCACTCTATTTCGAATTCAAAGTTAAACTCCGGAGACATTCACGGGAAACCGGTTTCACGACGAAGCATATCGAGGAGGAATTCAAGACAAACGTACCTCTCAATCAGTACCGGGAGAATTTAAGGACAATGGCCCGGGAAGCAAATAATAACGGGACCACTCTTATCCTCCTCCACTTAACCGAAAATCCGGCCATCTTCGATCGTACCGATAAAGCGGAAATACTCCTTGCCGAAGGGAAGACCGAAGAATCAGAACGGGAACTAAATAAAGCTAGGGGGATCCCGATTAACTTCTCCCCCGCCCCTTATTATTATCTTGGTCTTATCTATCGTCAAAGAGGAGAGGAAGAGCGGGCGGAAGAGGCTTTTCAGATAGCCGAGTTCGGAGCCCGAATCTATCCCCATCCGCTCCGGATTGTCCGTGATATCTTCAAGCGGCGCGGAATATCGGAAAGGGACTTGACGGCAGACGAGATAAAAGACCTCCTTCCGATCAGCGATCCGTATCATCTGATCCTAGAATACCTCAAGGCCACCAAAGAGGCCGCCGACCACGAGGACATACCATCGATCATACTGGGAAAAGAAACCATGACAGAGGAGATGTTCCTGGACGCCGATCACCCCAATCCGGAAGGCTGCCGATTCATCACCGAAGAGATCCTGAAACTGCCGCTCTGGAATATTAATTTGCGGACTACGCCCGCAAATTAATAGTTTGAACAATGACTGACATAATTATATTGGAGCAACACTAAAATAGGTTTTATAAATCCCAGCAACAGCCAGATTAACCAGCCAAAAGCGAAAAACTTTATGCACTTATTCATCCGCCATAGCTTTAGCGACGGAGGAAGCGCACTTTAAACTTTAGGCACTTCCGAATCCTCCTCCCAATCCACCCCCGGCTCCCGAAACATTTTGTTTCCGGTCCGGATCTTAATCCAGATTTCCTTCAGATATTCTTTATCCTCTTCAGTAAGAACTATAAACCACACTCCCCCAGTATATATAACGCCAAAGAAAAGAAGGCTCGCTAAGAAAGGCAGGATCGTTTTTGCCAGGCCGGTCAGTAGACCCGTCAGCAGCGTAAAGGCGAATAGCTTCAAGAGCGGCTTGAAAGGGATCTTCAAGCCTATGACTCTGGTCAGGATGAAGATCATGCCGGCGGTGGTGACCGCGTGAGTAAGCATCTTGGCCGCCGCCGCTCCCCGAATGCCCCATCTGGAAAAGACCAGAAGGGCGGGGATAAGCACAACAACCCCGATAATGTAATTGATGGTATTAAGTTTCGTATATCCACATCCTACCAGAAGTGACGAGCCTGGATTGGTGATTACGCTCAAAACAAATGATCCGCCCAGTATCAGGAGGATATCGGCGGCAGGGAGAAATTCATCAGTGTACATGATGGTAATCAGCTCTCTATGAAAAAGAATCAGCACGCCGGAGATAAAGAAAAAGATCAGGGCATAGAAGTAGATATTCTTGCCGTAGGCCCGGGAGAGGACCTCTTTGCCATGGAGGGATATCTTTGAATATGAAGGGACCAGAACCTCGGTCAGAGAGAGCGGGAGCCGTCGGGCGGCGACAAAAAGCGCCAGACCTGCGGAAAAGAGCCCTATCTCCGCCTGGCCGAAGTACATCCCCAGGGTAATACGATCGAACCATTCAACAAAAAAAGCAAGGTAAGCCATAAGCATAAGCGGAAGGGCGAACCGGACGGCTTTCTTAATCTCCCTACCGGAAAACTCAAAACCCAGCAATCCCTGACGGACTACCAGTGTCATCCCGACCACGGCGGAGACCAGGTAACCGGCGACGATCAGCAGGTAAACTGGGAAGGGCGCGGTCAGATAGGCGTAACCGGCCAGCCCGATCATTGCGAGCACGGATACGATCGAGACGGCGAAGGCCCGCAGGTTCTGCAGAAGCCCCAGGAATAGGGTAGAGGCAAGTACCGAGTAGGTGGCCAGTAGCAGGGTCAAGCCGAGCAGAAGAGTAAGTCCCGGAGTTACCTGGAGATGAATGATCCCGGCCAGATGTGGGGTGAAGATCAGGGCCAGAACCGCCACAATCAGACAGGAGCCGGTTAAGAGAAAGAAGACCGAAGAAAAGAGCTTTTTGACGTTGCCCGGCTGATTATTTTCTTCATACTCGGCGGAGAATTTAAGAACCGCCCGGGGGAGAGAAAAAGCGGCAATTACTCCAGAGAGGCTGAGGAACATCATAAATCCGGCATACTCCCCCATTCCTTCCGGGCCGTAGACGCGGGCGATTACCATCCGGACCCCCATGCTGAGGACGAGAGATATCCCGCTGCCGATCACGGTGATAGTTCCGGCCCGGATAATCCTATTTTTGATGGAGGACTTTTTTATCATTAATCCTTTTGGTTCTCAATTATATTGAGTGGGTTATATGGGTAATTACAACCACGAAGGTCACGAAGAACACGAAGAAGATATAAAAAAAGCTGGGCTATCACGTACACATCTAAAATCAACCAACAATTTAATGTGATGTTTTATGTTTGAATGGATTGTATTAACTTATACCCCGAAATATACCAAAAATATGCATCATTCGCGGTATCAGTTACAAACTATACAAGTATTTCCCTTCGTGTTCTTCGTGACCTTCGTGGTTATTAATAGATTTTGTTACCCACGCAAAATAACTATGCACAAACCTTTTCGGCAATAACGCATAGGTGACCCCCCCAGAGAATATTGAAAGGGTACGGCAGCTTCTGTAATCGGGATGAACCGCGGGAGACTTTAATCTTATGGATTTTAAAATTATTTTTAATTAAAGTCTCATGAAGATACGAGGCCGTCTTCACGTCCACATGCAGGTACTCATATTTTTCATCCAGAGTTACCTCTAATTCACTGGAGAGATATGATCGTCGCGAAAATGAATGTCTCTCCTCTCTCTTCAAATCGTCATTTTTAAAACAGGACAACAATCCCAGCAATCTCACGAACTTCTGAAAGAAGTTCGGTTTTACAGATCCATTGGGAGTATAAATCACCATTATGCTCCCGACTCTCATCAGATGCTTTACGCCGGATATAAAAATTTCAAAAAGTTCTCTGGAGATATGCTCAATAAAATCAGCCGTAACGACTTTATCGAACTTCCGGGATAGAGAGGAAATATCTTTAACATCCAGAGAACGGTATTCAATTCCATTTTCCCCTAAAACTTCTAATTCCAGTTCCCGGGCCATTCTGATGGCGATATCGGAATAATCTACCGCGGTCACCAGAGCGCCCCTCTTCCGGCATTCCAGGGAAATAGTGCCTACGCTGCATCCGACATCCAGAATCGTTTCTCCGGGAGAGGGATTTAAGGAAGAGATAACATCCATAATCCGTGTTTTCATCCAGGCATCCTGAAGAAGATAACGCTTCCTTATTATCTGAAAATATTCTTCCGAGTATTCCTCTGATGGTATATCCATAGTTTTTGAACTCAGCGCCTTCGGCGCAACGTTCTAAAGTGCCTTAAGTGCCTAAAGTGCGCTTCCTCCGTCGCTAAAGCTATGGCGGATGAATAAGTGCCTAAAGTAAAAAGATTCGCCGCGCCATCAGAGCTGAGCATTAAATTGTTTAATTTTTAAACATTTATTGTTCCGATACTTTTTATTTAAAAGTAAATGAAATCGGGATCCCGAAGCAGTAAATTAGCGAAGATTAGTGGTTAATAAGTTGCGAAACCAAGTCCTTGATACTTTTTCAAGAATGCTCTTTCGGGATAGAAGAAGCCAGAACCACCAGAATATCCCCGAATCTCCCGCCCAGGTCCAGTCGCTGAAATAATTCCGCTAACTGTTTGCCTCCATATCTCCCTATCCAGGGATAAGGATTACTCACATGGAGAGATTTCTCAATGGAAAAACTGCCGTCGCACAGTAACTTCCGAATCACACGGGCGGAGAAGGCATGTCGATGAGTCTCGTCCCAATCAATGACTTGAGTTAGTTTATCCGTTCCATACCGGAATCGATGATAACGTTTCAGCAAAGAATCGCAGACCGGAACAGTCAGAATCAACTTCCCTCCGGGATGGAGGAGTGAATGAATCTTCCGGATCGCCGCGGATGGTTCTTCCAGATGTTCCAGCACCTCTATCAGCAGAACCAGATCGAATTCCCCGGTGCCAGTCAGGTCTCCGATTGATTTTCGCTGAACGGAGAACCCTTTCTCCCGGCAGCGCTCGACCATGGGCCGACCGGGGTCGATCCCCTGAATACCCTCAAATCCCATCCCGGCCAATAGATTGAGAAAAAATCCGTCACCGCACCCGATATCTATAACCTTTACCGACCGATCAATGCCAGCCAGAAAGGAGATAATCTTTTTATGGGCCAGCGCGTGATGCAGATACCGTCCGCGCTGCTCCCATGAACTTCGGGAATTTCCGTAATGATCCCAGAGATTACTACCATTGGAGTTCAGTTTATCGGTCATGTCGGAACTTAGCGCCTTCGGCGCTAACGTTGAAAAATAAAGACTTTGAAAAGAAAACACGTTAAAGATCGTTAAAGTCCGTTGGAGCTTCCCGCAAGATGCGTGGGGACTACTTTTTTTTAACATTTATTTGAATTCCAAAACAGCTCCAATAGTTATCGGGATGCAAGCAGAACTTAGCCATCGCTGATCTCGAGCAACATATTTAACCGCGGATTATGCAGATTATACTGATTAAATAGAAAAGCAATCCGTTAAATCCGTTTAATCCGCGGTTTATTTAAATTCCGAAACAGGAACTTATCCCGGTTCAATCGTGATAAAATTCTAATAGATTCTGCATTGGACCGCGGCGGGAAAAATGCAGACTCTGGTTAAGACTGTTAAAGAGATAATAAAAGGGGGCCGTCATCCGGAAGCGAATTCTCCCGGTTCGCCGCCCCAGACTGTTCTCTGCCGGGATACTACAATAGACGGGGATAGAGTACCGGAGCCGCCAGCCGTTTTTCTTGAACCTGTCGGCAATATATTCTTCGGAACGGTATCGAACATGGGGAGGAGATTCCTCCGAACTGGGCTGGAATCCCTCCAGGACCAGGATCTGACCATCGGAGGCAGTTACCCGGCACATCTCGCCAATAGCCGCACTCAGGTTATCGGGGTCGATGATGTGGATCAGGACCGTCACAGAGAAGAGAATATTGAAGGAATCGGTATGATACGGAAGCCGGGACCCGTCAAACCGGCAGATATGAACATTTTTTGTTCCGGCAGCCCCCAGCTGCTCTTTCGCCTTCGACAACATCTCTGATGATATATCCACACCACAGATGGTTTTTACCCGTCCTGATAACGCCTCTTCCCAGCGGCCGACACCGCAGCCGAATTCCAAACAGGTCGCGGTCGGGGTTAGACGGGCAGCGCGAAAAAGTGCTTTCTTCTGCAGCCGATGGATCAGGCGATTATATATATCCGGCGCGCCCCGCAGGCAGACCGCTTTCCATCCGGAGCAACTCCCCGCGAATTGCCGTGCCCTTTCTTCCCAGTACGCGTGAGGATCAAAGTTTGAAGATGGCTTCTTCATAAATCGGTATCAACTTTTTAATATATCCTTTCCAGCTGTAAAGTTCCTCTACCCGTTGCCGCGCAGCGTCACCCATTTGTCGTCGGAGTAAAGGGTCGGATATAAACCGGAGAACCGCCTCGCTTAATCTTTGGAGATACTCTTCGCCCAATCCACTGTCATAATGGCTGGAACGGGAGCAGCCTGTATCAACCAGAAGTCCGGTCTCCCCGTCGGTTATCAGATCCGGCAGAGCGCCTACCCGGTTCGCCACCACCGCCTTAGCCATCGCCATCCCCTCCAGGCAGCTCAGTCCGCCTCCTTCTGCCAGAGACGGTACCACAAGGATATCGGTTGCCGCCAGGTAATCCGGTATATCAATGCGGTTCATATTCCCCGCGAAGACAACCGAATCCCGGCGCCCCAGGCTTTCCGCCTCGCTCTTGATCTCATCCGACTGCTCTCCGTCCCCCACCAGGAGAAATTTTATCCCGGGGGATTCGGCCAGAACGCGATCAGCCATCCGGAGAAAATACCGGGGGCCTTTCACCGAATGCAGGCGGCCAACGAAGGAGACAACCACATCCCCTACCTGCCATCCATATTTTTCACGGACCTTGCTCCCATTGATCCCGGGAGAGAACATCCCGGTATCCACGCAATTGGGCAGGATGGTAACGCGGGAGGGAGAGACCGAACGGGATATCAGACAGTCCTTCAGCTCCCCCCCCACCGTGATAAACTGGGATGTCCTATTCAGGACCCATTTCATCAGAGGACGGATCCATGGGACCGTCCAGTTGAGATAGAGCGCCGAACCATGGCAGGTTATAACCAGTGGCAACTTCCGAAACTGTTTTAATAACGCTCCGGATACTCCCGCTGGATAGATCTGATGGGAGTGGATCAGATCGTACGGAGATTCCCGATGGAGTCGGGCGCCCAGGCGAGCGGCTCGGAGACAGAGAAGCCGGTACCGAAAATAATATACCGGGAGAACCCGATCGGAGACGCGGTAGATCCTGACCCCATCACGCTCCTCAAAAGAAGGGAAGATGCTCCCCCGGTAGTTCCTGGCGCCGATCAAGGTGACCGTATGCCCCCCCTGAACCAATCTCCGGGCGAGTTCCCAGACATGGGTCTCCAACCCCCCGGTGACCGGGGGGAGTGTGGTTGTGATCATGCAGATATTCATATAATTTAGCGTCTTCGGCGCAACGTTGAAAAATAAAGACGTTAAAAAGAGAAACCGTTAAAGATCGTTTAAGGCCGGTGGAACACCGCACAAGATACCGGGATAGCTACTTAATGTCCTGTGTTCTGACCAATGACTATTATAATTTTATTGTAGCAATACGGGTAAAACTACTACTCGCCGCTTACTGTTTCCTCCTCCCCACTACTTGCTGGTTCCTGGTCTTCATCATACAGTCCGGCGAACTCCCTCGCTTTAATCATAATAGCCAGATGAAATCCTACCAGCCAGTTTGTCAGGGAGAAGAATAGGGAATTCTCCCCGATTCCTATCCCGAGGACCGCCCAAAATGAGGCCAGACTCCCCAGCATCGCCGCCCGGAGAAATCCCTCCGGGAGGACTCTAATTGTTTTCAAACCCATACGGGTAACGAAGATAATAAGACCTAAGAAAACACCTGCCTGCAGCAGACCTCCTTCCGCCAGCATCTGCAGATAAAGATTCTCAATGGAAGAATGGGCGTGAATCCCCCATTCCTCCATAGTCGGAGCGATAGCCTGAAACCCCCCCGGACCATATCCCAGGATTGGTTTTTCTTTAAACATATTGTAAGCAAGTTCTATCTTACTCTGGCGATAGACTATACCTGCATCCGCCTGATCTTCAAATATTCGATGCCGGACTGTAGATATCGAGGAGAGTATGGAGATCAGAATCACCAGGAAGAGAAAATACTTAATCCGTGGTTTAACGACGAATAAAACCAGTAGTCCCAGCAGGGTTCCCAGCCAGGAACTGCGGGAATAAGTAAGGATAATGGATAAAATGATCGCGGCAGCCCCCAGCACGAGCAAATTTTTCTTCCAGCCGGAAAAAGTACTAAAAAACCCGAGGGCGATCACCATGGGGAGTATCATGGAAAGATAGTTCCCCAGAGCGTTGGGATTTTTCAGAACCAGTGATCCAACCCGATTTCCCATGCCAGCCTGAGTATAGGAGATAAAACTGCTCGCCACTCCGCAGATAACCAGCCAGATTATCACCCTCTTCAGCTCTCTCTCATCGGAAATGCAGAGCCGAAATAGATAATAGGCGCCCAGAAAGATCAGAAAGTAGGTAATCCACTTAATGCCAAGAGCAAGATTGGGAGAGTTTGTCAGCGAAATCAGAAAGGTTGAAAAGAATCCTAGAAGCCAGAGATCCAGGTCGCGGAAGAAAAATCGTTGGCGCTTATGAAGATAGTGGATGATTAAAATTATCAGCCCGGCCATAATAATCCACTGGTGAAGCCAGAGACGGAGAAAGGGCATCCAGTACCGCGGATCGAAGAAGGAGACGCTGGCAATAATCAGATAGATGGGTAACTGCAGCCGGAGAAGCATAAAAAGGGTAGTGACAACTATAGCCAAAAAAGCCGTAGTCCGGGCGGGAGGGTGTATCTGGAGCCTGACCAGAGCCCCGGATACATAGACGGACATCCCGGAAAAGAAGATCAGGATCAGTATGGTCTTCATTATATATTATGGTTCTCAGTCATTCTGCATGAACGACGCTCGGTATACCCTACTAGAAAATTATACCATATTAAAACTAGATCAATTAAAACCACGAAGATTTCTAAAAATGAGAGATATCTAAATTAATGTCTCAACTATTCTTAGTGTACTTCGTGACCTTCGTGGTGGATCACTCCGCCGTTTCAGGAATAAATTCTAAATACCTTTTCGAGTACGGTCTAGTTGTGGATTTGCTTTTGAAGTTTGAGATAGACGCGATTATCCGGAGCCAGCTTCAACGCCTCTTCTATTTCATTTTTAGCTTGAGACAAATTACCCGATTCAAGGAAGAGGCGGGCACGGTGATAATGGGGGCGATGAAGAAGCTGGTTGTGATTTATCACTTCTTCCCAAAAATCAAGAACCGCCTCAACCCCCTGCAGCTTCAGGATCAAGGGGGCGGCACTTTCGGCATATAACCTTTTACCCGGCGCCAGACTGGATGCCCTCAGATAAAAATCAAGCGCTTTGTCAAGGTTCTCAAGATTCTGCCATACCCTCCCTGATTCAAACAGCCACTGAGCATTATCCGGGGAGAGCTCAAGTGCCCGCTGATAATATTTCTCCGATTGAGTATAATCACCGATCCTGAAATATAGAACCCCAGCTGCTCGGTAATTTTCCGGGTTATCGGGCCCGAGGGAGATGGCCTGGCTGAATTCAATCTCGGCCGAATCCCACTGCTCCGCCCCTAATAGGTGGTATCCGAGATTAAGATGATCGGAATCACGGGCAGAGGGGAGTTCTCTGACAATATCATACTCATCGGTATACGATAACAGTAGATCCCGGCAGGCGGGCCAGATGGACGGATAGATACCAGATGATTCCCGCAATCGGGTGGCTCCTTCCCGCAATTTGCCCGAGAGAAGTTCAAGCCGGGCCAGGTCATAGAGAAGAAATGGATTACTCGGATCCAGTTCCAGAACCTTCTCCAGCGCGGCGGAAGCATCCCGATAAGCGTGAAGCTTCCGATAAAAATTGCCCAGACTCCAGAGCGGATAAAGATCCCAGGGATTATTCCGGCGCGCCATCATCAGGTCATCTACGATCATCCGATAACTCCGGATCTTCTCCGGGGATTCTTCAAACTGTTCCATCCGGATCTCCGCACTCCGACAGAGCGGAAGGTTGAAACCGGGATCGAGTTCAGAAGCCAGATCAAAATGGTTGAGAGCACCGGAGGAGTCTCCGGCCTTAAATCGCTCTTCGCCGTTTTCCCACTGAAGATAGGCGCGGGCAAACCTAACTGCCGGATAAATAACAAATATAGCCAGGGAGAGAATCATCAAAATGCTGATCGCCGGTTTGACCGATCGATTTCCGGGGCAGGAAGAAGCCAACCCCAGACCGACAATAACAGTAAGCAAACATATATTGGCCGGCAGACGGAGGATAAAATCAAAGCCGCCATGAACCAGGGCGTAGATCATAGAACCGGAAGCACCCAGAGCAAATATACCGCCGATAGTTCGCGGGGAAAATAGTCCGGTCCTGATAAATCGAATAAATACTAGGACAAAACAGCAGAGAAGAGGAATGAATCCAATCAACCCTCCTTCCGCTAATATCTGCAACCATTCATTATGGGCGTGGGGAACGCTATACCACACCTGCTCACTTTTAAATTGAGGATAAACATAATTGAATGTCCCCCAGCCCCATCCCAGCCAGGGGCGTGCCAGGAACATCTTAACTCCGGTCTCCCAGATTGATAACCGGGTTTGAATCGAGAGACCATCAAGAGAAGTAGAATATACCGGTTGAGTCCGATAGTGTGGATAGATCGCTACCCCTATTAACAGGACCATAAGCACACAGGCAACAAGCAGGATCACATGGTTTTTCCTGCCCCTCGCCAGAATACAGATACATGATACCACCAGGGTTGAGATAAACGCGGCCAGCAATCCGCCCCGGGATCGAGTCAGGATTATACCAAAGAGTAGAATCAGAAATCCAAATCGGGAGATCCAGGTGACCGTCCGTTTCGGAGATCCGATACCGAAACTTACCGTCAGGGGCATGATCAGGCCGATAAACGCGACGAAGTGATTACGGTTAACGTATGTGGAGACCATCGGCCCGGTCCCCCGGATATTCCATCCCAGTTCACTGACTCCGTATATTATTAATACAATCCCCCATAAAAGAATGCCCCAGTAAAATATCATCAGTGTACCTTCCCGGGGTTGGGTGATAATAATTGCCGCCAGCAGTAAGGAGACGGATATTATCTCCCATAACTCAATCCTTCCCAGGGCCGGGGCGGGAGATGACAGGTAGACAAGACCACCAACCATGATTGCGATCAGGGGAATAAACAAAGAGGATGACCATAACAGGGGAGTTGATGAAGAAAAGACGCGAGGGAGCAATGCCAGAATAACGATCAGAACACAACCGGCGACAGAAATCAACCTTCCTTCCATTGTCGCCCCACCCCAGTACCAGGAAAGGAAACAGACCAATACGGCAGCGGAAATAGTGGATATGTGATCTTTCACATGCTAAATAGTGTCTGTCCGAAAACCCCGATTTTTTGTAGCCGCAGACTTCAGTCTGCGCAAGCAATAAAAAAACAACACTTCCTGTGACAACAAATTAACGCACCTTTAAAGGTGCGGCTACCACTTACGCCCCTCAAAATCGGTGTTTTCGGTCAGACACTAAATAATCATTTTTACAGAGTAATAATGATTAGTGGTAACCATACTTGTACACACTCTGGTAGTAGTGATAGTAACTCCGCAGCTTCAGCTCAATATAGTTCAGAACCGCGCCGTATATCTTAGCCCCCCCTTTCTCTAACTGCTGCTTGGTCCGGAGGACAAATTTCTTGTCGATATGTCCGGCAAAGCATACCAGAATAACCCCATCCACCGCATTGCCTATAATTGACGCATCGGCCAGGGCGCCGGCGGGAGGAGAATCAATAATGATCCGATCAAATTTTTCTTTCAGTTGCTTGATCAATTGAACAAACCGCGGTGATTCCAGCAGTTCGGAAGGATTGGGCGGTATAGATCCGGACGGGATAACCTGAAGCCCATCAATCCCGGTCGGGAAAACCACCTGATCACAATCGGCATCACCATTTAAAAATGATGACAGTCCACCCTCATTCGAAATTTGAAAAATCTGCCCGATTGCTGGGCGTCGCATATCCCCATCAACTATCACTGTCTTTAAGCCGGCCTGGGCCATCGCGGTGGCCAGATTGGCCGTAATAGTCGTCTTCCCTTCCCTGGCGCTACTGCTGGTAATCATTAACGCGAATCGCTCATCCCTGAAATCACCGGGATGGATGGAGGATCTCAGACGTTTGAACATCTCGGCCGAAACGCCCTTAGCCTGACTCTCCACAACCTGAAAGAGGAACTGGGCGGCCTCTTCCTTAGTCAATCCAACCGGCGCTGTCATCCGGGGGATGGAGGCCAGCACCGGGACGTCAAGACAGCTCTCCAGTTCTTCCGATGTCTGCAGGGTAGGATCGAAGTATTCCAGAATCAGAACCGCTCCCAGACCAAGCACCAGTCCGAGAATGGCACCCAGGGTAAGATTTTTCTTCTTTGTCGGCGCGATCGGTACGGTCGGGCGTTCCGCCCGTTCAATGATCTCAATTCCGCTTTCGATCCCGCTATCGGATAGATTCAAGTCTTTAAGCTTCTTAATCAGCACCTTATACTGATCCTGATTAGCCTGGGCTTCCTTCTCAAGGATCCCGTACTCGATAGCTTCTTTATGGGCTTGGATAATGCGTGAATTTTCAGCGGAAATTTTCTCTTTTAAAACCTCAATCTGCCGTTCAGATGCTTTTACCCGGGGATGATGCTCCAGGTACCTGTTCAACAGCTGTTCCCGTTCAATCTCAGCTCTGACCAGTAAAGAACGGAGGTCTTTTAAGAGCTGACCGTGCTGATACGCGCTCAGCTGCTGACCAGAAAACTCATTCTCTCCCAGAGGGACTTCTCCGGTCCTTTTTACATAATCGATCTTAGCCATCTCTGATCTCTGGATCTTATCCTTCAGATCATCTATCTGGCCGGTAAGAACCGTAAGCGTCTTCTCCGCGGATTCCTGTTTTTCCTTCAAGCTGAAGTCAATATAGACCGCGGCCGCAGTATTGGCCAGGGCCTGGGCCAAATCCGGATCGGGGGAATGGGACGTGATCATATAGATCCGGGTATCTTTAAGCTTGGAGACTTCGAGCGCCCCCTGAACCCGCTTAACCCAGTTCTTCCATCGAGAGTATTCTTCCGGAGATGCTAACCCGAGGGTCTTAACTACTCCACCCGCGATCAGCTTGCTCTTGATTACATGCTTCTCGGTCTCAAAACTGACCGTGTCATAATATGGACTGAGGAATTGGAAGGCGGAACCGGCGGCCAGATATGAGGCCGTGCTTCCCCTTTTATAGCGAATTTTGCAGATTGACTGATAGATCGGTGCCTGCCGGAAGGTGCTATACGCGGTTAATCCTTCCACCAGAAGAAAAATCACGATAACTATCCAGATCTTCTTTCGAAGAATCCGAAGATAATCAATTATCGGCAGACTGAAGTGGATTATGGACATGGCATCTGGGGAATGGGGAATGGGCAATAGGGATTAGCGTTTCTATTTTTGATCATTATGTCCCTTCCCAATATAAATTCATACGTTTTTCGGTAATAACTCCGTCTTCCTCCCCCCACCGCGGCCTCTGTTTTAACCATGAATCTCGCGAATCTACGCGAATTTGAAACTTTAAAATGCCGGGCGAAGGCAAACAACTTTTCTTATCCGCCATCCTGTACGCCATAGTCTTGACTAAGGCGGAAGCTTTAGCGACGGCGGAAGGCACTTTAGATCACTTTAGGCACTTCAAACTTCTTCTCCCCCATTCCCCAGTTTTTACAGCCACGATTCCGGCACTATAATCAGATCCCCCGGGATCAGAACAACGTTCTTATCCCTATCTCCATCAAGGATCTCTTCAAATTCGATCCGGTACTCTTTCTTCGTCTCGCCCTTCCCCCGGACCAACCGGGCACTATTGCCGGACGCGTACTCGGCTAAACCTCCGGCTTGCATCAGCGCGTCCAGAACGGTCATATTATCCTGCCAGATAAAGGAACCGGGGGCATTGACGGCTCCGACAATATAGACCCGATTCTCGCTGATAAACGTCTCTCCCGCCTCCGGGGCGGAGACGGTAATAATATCCTCATTCTCGAGCAGTATATCTTCTTCTCCCTTGAGGAGGGACTGAATTCTGACCACCAACTTCTTCTGCTCTCCGGTCCGGCTGTCCATCCTCAGGATAGTAATCAGTCCGTCGCCCCACACCTTGGGGCCTCCGGCATGGAGGAGGTTATTCAAGAGTGATCGCTTCTCCCCCAACCGGGTGATCCCCGGCGCCTTGATGTTTCCAAAGAAATACACCACCTGACTGTGATATTCGTATACCGAAACTTCTATCCGGGGCCTACGGATAAATTCTCCGGTCAAGATGCCTCTCAATTTCTCGGTAATCTCGGTTTCCGCTAAGCCGGAAACTTCCACATCGCCAACCCATGACCAGGAAATCATGCCATCCTGTGAAACCCTGAATAACCCCGAGATATCATCCTCGCCGTAGACAGTGATCTTGAGAACATCTCCTGGGCCGATATGGTAAATATTTTCTCCACCTTTCCAGAAGACCGCGGCGGGGGTCGGGGAAGTTACAATGCCGCTCTCCTCCAGATCGGTTTCTATGACATCAACCCGGCTGGCCACCGGGATAGAACTGGAACAACCCGCCATAAGCAGAGAGCAGATAGTGAAGCTATAAATTATACAAATCTTCATAGTGTAATATTTACACCTAAGTATACCCGGTTAGCTTTTGCGCTATCCTCGGGAGACATATCCACATTCTGGATGCGGATATACCCGGCATTGAGCGAACTCCACTTATTTAGCCGGTAGACCGCGCCCAGCTTGAAACTCATTCGTTTTGTACGGCTATTATCAAATGTATAGTCATAGTAACGTATGTAGCTGTCCAGAGCAAGCCGTTTCGACGCTTTATAAGGGAACGCACTGGTACATGGTTTACCCCCTGAGTTCCCCCCTGCCGCCCTGGAGGGAGGCCGTAGGCCGACCGGAAGGGCGGCAGGGGGGGGCATGGCGGTGCCCAG
>Ga0222695_1000046_pt1 | contig 79454 bp, 78 predicted proteins | sample AntAcemetage1398_FD_179834 | JGI IMG/M metagenome (GOLD analysis project Ga0222695, IMG submission 179834) | Saline water microbial communities from Ace Lake, Antarctica - #1398 | ecosystem: Environmental > Aquatic > Non-marine Saline and Alkaline > Saline | place: Antarctica: Ace Lake...
GAAATCTTCAAAAGATGGGAGATTTTCTGCAGAAGGTTCTAAGGAAAAGAAAAATTTTCCTTGAACTGATTGATCACAGCATTCTTGATGTCTGGAACATAGCGGTCGGACCACAGATTTCGGCTAATACCAATCCATTCAAATTCAAAAATGGCACATTGTTTGTACACGTTTCGGCACCGGCCTGGATGCAGCAGCTGCGGTTCATGAAGCAGGAGATCATGGACAAAGTCAATCTCGAATGGGAAAAGGAGGAAATAGAGAATATCTATTTCTCGATAGGCGACATACATCGCACACCCGAAAAGCAGGCAGATAACCCCATCGACTTCAGCCTGTATCCGTTAAAAGAAAGGGACAAAAGACTCATCAGGGAAAATCTCTCTCAGATAGATGATAAGGAATTGAAAGACACTCTCGAAAAGGTAATGACTAAAGAGATAATCAAACGCAGGCTGAACGAGTAAAAGTCATCCCGCCGAGCATTTCAACCATCTCATCAGAATATCTGCCGTCATTTCCATAGATAAAAAATGGGGGCATTATCTCCGCTTCTTCACCCGCGTTTTTGACTCCTTCGGCCAGAATAAACGCCGCCCCGGACGAAATATTCGAATACACAACACGAAACCTCTTCGGCTCGAGCCTGTTTTTACGCATCCGGGCAATCAGTTCAACACTCCGCGCCGCTGGATAGATGACATATACCCGTCCGAAATCTTTCAACAGATATCTTGCGGAAACAAGAAAATCATCTATCGTGCCGCTGATCTCATGTCTCGCCACAGCCCTTTCCGGATCAGGATTGATCTTTCCCGAATTCAACTTTCTATAAGGCGGATTAAATACCACCACATCGAAAGAGTGCGGATCAAAGAGCTGTTCAATCTTTTTCACATCGCCGGGATATACCTTGACCCGGTCTTCCAGGCCGTTTAATTCTATATTTCTCCGGGCCATATCAGCCAGTTCCCGCTGTATTTCTACTTCCACTATATGCGCCTTAGTAAACCTGAACGCCAGCGTCATGGCTATGACACCGCTCCCGGCTCCGAGTTCAACAACGCCGTCGCCTTTCTTCAGGGTAACGAAATGCGCCAGAAGAAGAGCATCCACAGAGAACCGGTATCCCTTCTCCTTCTGCAAAACCTTTAATAAACCATGAAAGAGGTAATCCATCGTCTCATCATCGCGCTTCAATACGGTTTTTTCATCGTTCATAAATGATTCCTCGAACAAACTTATAGAAATAATCGGCGGACTAAATCCGCCCCCCATCATCCGCCGCGAAAAACGGGACTGAATGGACAAAGGTATCAGAAACGCGCCGATTAATGCCAGACCGGAATGACTTGACAAATTCTCATCTTCTTCGGTAAGCTCACATGGAATCAACATAATCTTAACCTTCCTGGCCCATGGTTTTCGAATCTCGTATAACACATTTTCTGCCAGGCATTCACCGTTAATTCAGAGAGAACGTAGTGTGGGGCCTCTGTGCCCCACAAAGAGGGCTCGCTACACCTAACAAACTTATTTGCGAAATTAAGTTACTGGTAAGCAGCTGCTGCACAATAAATTGATAAAGGGGGAATTGATCATGTCAGATGCGTATTCAAGCAAGCCATGGCTAAAGTTTTACGATAAGCATGTGCCCGAGAATCTAGAGTATCCAGAGAAGGTCTATCCTGAAATCTTTCGAGAAGCCGTGGAAATGGTCCCAGAGAGAGTGGCTTTATATTATATGGGAAAAGGTATCACTTTTCGAGAGATTGACACCCTATCCAATAAATTCGCCCAATACATCAAGGCCAGGGGTGTAAAGCCCGGTGAAGTGGTGGGGGTTAATCTCCCGAATATTCCCGCCTATTATATATCAATCATAGGCATCCAGAAGGCGGGATGCGTGCTTACAGGAGTGAGTCCTCTTCTAAAACCCGAAGAGCTTGAGTTTCAACTCAATGATTCCTCCGCAAAAATCCTTGTAACGCTGGACCTCCTCTTCGGCAACGCGGAAAAAATTGCACAGAACACAGGGATCAGGGCGATTGCCGTGGCAGGAATAGCCGATTTTCTCCCCCCCGTAAAAAAATTTCTCGGCAAGATGCTGAAGAAAATTCCGTCCGGAACGGTGAACCCCATCCCGGGTATCGAGGTCAGAAAATATCTGGACATCCTTGAGGAGATGCCACAGGAGCGAGTCGAGGCGACAATAAAACCGGAGGCGCCTATGCTGATGCAGTATACCGGGGGAACTACCGGTCCTCCAAAAGGGGCCGTTTTGACGCACCGGAATATTGTATCTCATATTACCCAGATGAAGCTCTGGATGGACCTTCACGTTGCTGATGAGGGCAACGTGATGTCCGCGTTTCCCTTATTTCACCAGGCAGGTCTCTTTATGGGATTGATTACCATGTCTCTCGGGATGACTCAGGTTGCAATACCCAACCCGCGAGATCTAAAATTTATCATCTCGGCAATGAAAAAATACAAACCGGCCTCAATGATAAACGTTCCCACCGTCTTTCTGGAACTTCTTAAAAAACCTGAATTTCGTGCCATTGATTTTTCCGGGCTTGAGTGGTGTTTGAGTGGGGCTGCACCATTTCCGCCGGAATATATAAAAGAGTTTGAAGACGTGGTGGGCAAGGGAAAACTTGTGGAAGTTCTGGGCATGACGGAGACAAGTCCCGTTCTGGTAAGTCTTCCCCGTTACGGAAAGAAAAAACCGGGTTCGGTGGGGCTACCCCTTTCGGATACTGACATAAAACTGGTGGACCCGGAGACCGGAGAGCTGGCGCCCCAGGGACAACCGGGAGAGTTCGTGGCGAGAGGGCCTCAGGTCTTTACTGCGGGATACCACAACAGACCGGAAGAAAATGCCAACACGTTGAAAGATGGCTGGATCTACACGGGCGACATATGTGAGATGGATGAAGACGGTTATTTCTATATTGTTGACAGACTGAAAGATATGGTGAATGTGTCAGGATTTAAGGTATTCACCCGCCAACTGGATGATGAGTTAATGGAACATCCGGATATAGATGTGGCGGCTTCCGTAGGCCTTCCCAATCCCGAAAGGCCGGGCTCTGAAATAGTTGCCACGGCCATAGTGCTGAAACAGGGCATAGAAAAGGACGACGAGGCGAAGGAAAAGATATTACAATATCTGAAGGAAAAAGTGGCACCTTATAAAATCCCCAAAAGGATTGATTTTATGGATGAGCTTCCCACAAGCGCCGTGGGCAAGGTACTTAAGAGGGAATTGAGAAAAACGATGGCCGAAAACTGACAAGATAATGGGGAATAGCTTGTTTCAAGAAACGTAGTGTGGGGCCTCTGTGCCCCACAAAGAGGGCTCGCAACACATAAAAGGTAGCCGTATAGGGGTGGGATGGATAACGATCATTCCTTGAGGGAAGAGGCAATCGGATCCAATTAAGAGGTAGGCACATGCAGCTTGAAGAATGGATAGTACTCGTTTTAATTGTCGTCTGTATCGTACTTTTCATGCTCTTGCGTTACTCGAATCGAAAGCTCGCTGCTCAATCCGAGTCCATCGCGCAACTCGACAGGCAGAAACGTTCCCAGTCGGTCCGTTACGGCAAACTAACCGAGCAGTTTATGCCTTTTCTGGAATCGTACCCCTATGATCCACACGACTTCAGGTTTCTGGGTACCCCTATTGACGGGGTGCAGTTTACCGAGGACTCTATTGTCCTTATCGAGTTCAAGGCAGCGGGCTCCCAGCTTTCACACCGCCAGCGAGCCATAAAAAAGATAGTCGAAGAAGGGGCTGTACACTTCGAAATTCACAGGATATCCTGATCGTAAATACAGGAGAATTATCTATTTTACTTCATTTTCTTCTCCTGGCTGACTGTCAATATAAACAGGGAAAATATCCACTGTTTCGCGTCACCACTGAATTTATTTTTTTGGTCCATCGACTTGCAATCACGTTCCAGACCAGATCTTACTGCCGCAAAGTATTCATCTTTCTTTTGATTTTTAAGAGTGTGGAATTCCAAGAACATCCATGATTCTCTTTATTCCTTCAGTTTTTCGATAATCTCCTCATGTTCGGGAAATTGGCCCGTATTGAACTTGGAGTAGATCATGTTGCCATCGACTATCACGTCGAATATCCCGCCACCACCGGGGATCAGAGTTGCATCGACTCCAAAAATTCCATTGATTTCGTCCGCCAGACTGGCGGCCTTCGGTTTGTAGTTTCATTCTGCGCAGTAGTGAATTTCGATTTTCATTTTATTTCTCCCTTCTAAATAATTTACTCGTACAAAGGCACCATCTCTTGGCTTCAAGTTAATAATTCCAACCTGCATGGCTTATCGGTAAACGATTCAATTCGTCTTTATAATATCGCCACTTTGGTACAAATTCAGTCATTAACGCAATGAATCTGCCGTTGTGTTTTCTTTCCAACAGGTGAGCCATTTCATGAACAACGATATATTCCAGATGTTCCGGCGGTTTTTTGGCAAGTTCTAAATTCAACCAGATTCGTTTGGCCGTGCGATTGCAAGTTCCCCATCTCGTTCTCATTCTTTTAATCCCAAACTCATTGACCCGGACATTCATCTTCTTTTCCCACTTCTCTATCAGTGACGGCACAGTTTCTTTGAGCTTCCGTCTGTACCACTCATCAAGAATGGCTTTCTTTTTTACTGCGTCTGTTTCAGGCCTTACATAGAGTTCAATAGTGCTATGCTTTAAAATTACTTTGGGGGCAGCATTTAACTCAGTCACCTTCAACAAATAGCGTTTGCCTTTGAAATAATGACTTTCATTATTTATAAATTCCCTTTGTGCTTCCCTTTCCTGATCTCTCAGTCTGGTTTGTTGTTTTTTTATCCAGCTTAATTTTGAAATGGCAAAAACGCGAATAGTGGCCAAATCCATTCTATCGGGTGCTGAAATCCTGACTCTGCCCGCTGGGGGATAAACACTCAGGTGAATGTTCTTGATGTTTTTTTGCACTACATCAACGGTAATATCGCCTAATTTCAAATGCTTCAATCTATTCCTCGTCAATTTCAGCTTTCAGATTCATTGCCAGCCTGCTCCAGCCGTCTTTCGGCCCGGCCATTGGGAAGAATACCTGGGACGTAAAAAGGCTGCGGTCGTAATAGTTGGTGTCCGGAAGCCACATCGCGATGTTCCCATTGCCGCCGGAATCCACATTCCCGGTTTTGGGGTTGTAATAATCAAATCCAAGTACTTCCACCTGATACTTGCCCTTATCCTCTCCTTTGGCAATAACCTTGATGTCCATGGCAGGCAGGCCGGAGTAACGACTTCTTACGAAGCACCCTTGTTTTTCTTCTTAAGACTTTTGCATATTGAACAAAAGGCCCTGAAATGTCAAGGGAAACATGAAGCATTAGAGGTTTCAAAAGCTCTCCCATAGTGACACATAGGGGTGGCTCGCCGGGATTCAAGATGGAGCGGGGAATGAGCTCACTATTCAGTTCAAGGATAAAGGTTTGACCCTGTTTCCTCATTGAGATATAGGTACTGATTTCAGAATAAATCCATGAGAATACAATCGTAAATTATCGGATTGAGACGCATATTCTGGTTTGCCACCGTGTTGTGGAAGCCCCTGTGGAGATTTATTTTAACAAATGGAAACACGTACAAGAGAAGTGACTATCAGTGGTGTACTGCCGGGAAAGAGCATCGTTATATCCGTTATGATGACTTCTTTTTTTACGACGTTTATCGGCAGTTCAACGAATCTGGCACTACCGTTAATCGGTAAGGAATTCGCGGGGAGCGCTCTTGTTCTCAGCTGGATTGTAACCGGTTACATCCTGGCATCAGCCGCGTTTCTACTCCCTATGGGAAGAATTGCCGATATTGTGGGGAGAAAAAAGATCTTTCTTCTGGGAACGGCAGGTTTTACACTTTTCACCTTTCTATGCGCGGTTTCGTGGTCGAATGCTTCGCTCATCCTTTTCCGGGTACTGCAGGGAATAACGGCTTCAATGATATACGCGACGGGAATGGCAATAATCTCTTCCGTCTATCCGGCCGGGCAGAGGGGAAAGGCAATGGGGTTGGCCGTAACGGCCACGTATACCGGCCTTTCACTGGGGCCTGCTCTCGGAGGCTTCATATGCCAGCACCTGGGATGGAGAAGCATCTTTTACTTTACCGCTTTCGTTGGGTTGGCTTCTGTTGTGTTCATTATGACCCGTGTGCGGGATGAATGGATCAGCGCGGGGGGAGAAAGATTCGATCTCGCCGGCAGCATGCTCTATATGTTCGGGCTTACCGCGCTTTTGTACGGTATGTCATCTATGTACAGTACGCCACTGGCAAAGTACATTCTTATAGCCGGTGTGATTCTCATGACGGGTTTTATTATTCTCGAATCAAGAATCCCCTTCCCTCTCATAAACCTGCGACTGTTCTCTCATAACACCGTCTTCGCCTTTTCCAACCTCGCTGCCATGATCAATTACAGCGCGACGTTTGCTGTCGGGTTTCTCCTTTCTCTTTATCTTCAGGTAATCCGGGGATACAGTCCCCAGACAGCCGGTTTTGTCCTTCTCGCACAACCTGTCATCATGACCCTGTTTTCGTCATTCGCCGGTTCGCTTTCAGATAGAATCGAACCTCGTATTGTTGCTTCATGTGGAATGGGGCTTAACGCGCTGGGCCTTTTTCTTTTCACACTTCTTGGCACCGCTACTCCTGTCTGGATGGTAGCACTGAATCTGGCACTCATCGGTCTCGGTTTTGCCCTGTTTTCCTCACCCAATACCAACGCGATCATGGGGTCGGTAGGTAAACAATTCTATGGGGTTGCGGCATCAACGGTTTCAACCATGCGTATGATCGGAATGGCTGCGAGTATGACTGTTGTGACCCTGTTGATTGCGTTGTTTATCGGTGACGCGCAACTCAGTCAAACAGATCCTGCCCTTTTCATGACCAGCTTTAGAATCGCCTTCGCGGTATTCGGCATCCTCTGCGCCGGTGGCACCTTTGCCTCTCTCGCCAGGGGAAATGTACGATCTTCATAAAAACCGGCGGTTGCCGTGAAGGGAATGATATGCCCGCCGGGTAAACCAATCCCTCGATCTTGCTTGATTTTTAACATTATTTTAATTACATAGATGTCTCAGGGAAAAATTTCACATAGATACCGGTTGTGAGGTGTTAAAATGGACAATTCTCAAGCATTCATGAATGAAAACATCAATTTCACCCGTTACCGAAAGGGACAGAAAAAGGGCCACTACGAGAGTTTCTTCCTCCGCGCAAACCATCCGAAAAAGCCTCTCGCCTTCTGGATACGCTATACCATATTCAGTCCCGAGAATCGGCCGGATGATGCCATTGGCGAGATATGGGCATCATACTTTGATGGAAGCACAAGAAGGCATACGGCTGCAAAGGAAGAGTTTCCCCTTTCTGATTGTCTCTTCAAGGAAGACGATTTTGATATCCGGGTCGGAGAGGCGAGTCTCGATTCAAAAAATGTAAAAGGCATGTCATCTTCTGGTGAAAACAGGATTACATGGGATCTCAACTATTCGGGAAATGGGTCCCCTCTTCTCCTCCTTCCCCCAAAATTCTATAATAGATCTTTTCCCAAGGCAAAGAGCCTGGTGGGTCTCCCCATGGCGGTTTTTAACGGGCTGATAACTGTAAACGGAACGGAAATTCCGATTGAAAACTGGGTAGGGAGTCAGAACCACAACTGGGGGCAAAAACACACAGATCACTATGCGTGGGGACAGGTGGCCGGCTTTGATAACGACCCCGAGAGTTTTTTCGAGATAGGAACCGCGCGGCTGAAGATGGGCCCTCTCTGGACTCCCTTCATGACCGTTATGGTTCTAAGAAGGGGGGGTATGGAGTATCGACTCAACAACATGTTACAGAGTCTCAGGGCAAAAGGTTCTTTCGATTACTTTTCCTGGAGATTCATGTCGGAAGACGAGACGGTGCGTGTTGAGGGAGATATCTCCGCGTCACCACACGACTTTGTGGGATTCAATTACTACAACCCTCCCGGCGGCATAAAGCACTGTCTCAACACCAAGATCGCGTCTTGCAGGCTTTATATCACGAATAAGAAGGGTCCGGGTGGCAAGAAGACAGAGATTCTCGAAACCCGTTTCGGAGCGGCCTTTGAAATCCTGACGGATGACCGTGGACACGGAGTCCGGATACACGCATAAAAAATGCACCAATTATTGAGAAGGGGGTGACGAATGGCGTAACATCCGTCGTTTGCCCCGCTGATTGAATCGTTCCTGGAACCGGTCGAATTTCTGTCTCTGGTCATCGCTGAGGATTTCACGAATCATCTCAAAGCAGTGCTTCGTGATTCCCCGTATCTCAGGCCGACACCTCCGGCTGATCTGGGATAGTCTCTGGTGCGAGTCTCTGAGGATCTCTCCAATTTTAGTTTGTTGTGGCTCTGTCAGGTTGAGATCGCTCGTGAGTCTTCCGAGAAATAATTCCGCTTGTGCCTCCTGACCTCTCTCTACAAAGTGGGAAACGCGGTATTTCAGATAGGCCTTCGTTCCAAATGATCCCGCGAGGGTTCCGATTACAAACACAAGCAGTACCCCGACAAACACCTTTAGTTTATCGCCCATATCTCCTTCTCCTTATACTCCCCAGAATTGCTCCAAAGTGCCCTCAATCGGGTTGGCCATGAATGTCGCTGCTATCTCGTATTCCGGAGCGTAGTCAAGATTCACCAGTGCCACCCACAGGACGACTATCAAAAAACAGGCGATCGGTGCAAAATGCCACACAAACCTGCCGAATAGCGCCGGGAAACCAGGCTGGACGACGGGAACGCTGAGGGTTCTAATGTCTCCCATCACGCGCGTCTCCCAGAGATCACTCGCTGGAACTGCCTCCTTCGTCCGATAAGCATCTTTCAGCACATCCACGACTTTTGTTGCGTTGTTTTTCATTGCACCATCCCCTTTCCTATGAGTCCCGAAAGGAGCTTATGAAGTTTTTTCCGGGAGCGAAATGTGCGAACCTTTACGTTGGCCGCGGTCCAGCCAAGAGATTCGGCAGCCTCTTTTACCGTAAGGCCCTCAAGATATACCAGTTCCAGGACTATCCTGTCTTCGGCTGATAACTTCGCCAGCGCCCAGTCAAGCAATTCTCTCGCCTCTTCGCGTGATCCGTGCTGACTGAATGCCTGGTCCGATGTGTCCGATATGACGTTTTCCAGCCACTCCTGGTGTTGCTGTGTCAGGGTGCTCATGGGAACCTCTTTCGACCGGTAGCGCTCTCTCCAGAAGTCGTAACAGGTTCTTACCGCGATTGAACCGAGCCAGTTTCTGAATTTGTCATCTCCTCTGAAGATCTCGAGCGATTGATACGCCCGCACAAAAACATTGTGCGCGGTTTCCTCAACATGATCATAGGGCACATGCCTGCTCACAATTCCCATCACACAGGCCTTATATTTTTTCAGTATCTGTGCGAACGCATCCGCGTCTCCGTCAATAATCCGTTGAATGATCTCACGATCACTGGGCTTGCTGGATGTAGTATGCATCGATTCACACAATCTGATTTATTCAACCGGTTGTCATAGTAAACGAGAATGGATTCAATTTGCAATACATAATCACCGGTACTGACCAGCGATTGTCTGCATCTTCCAGCATGGCCTCGGAACGGGAACGGAGAGGTTTGAGGATTAGTAACCTGCACTCCTCCGTTCCCACTCTCATCAGGACAATCTTACCAACGGAGACAGTCAGCGGACTTTTTGCCGTATCCAGCCCTCCCGGAATCTCCCCTGCCTCTACAAATGCTTCTGTCGGATCTTTCAGCCTTTCGTTCATCCCACAATTTCAGCTGCTCAGGGGTGAGTATTGACTTCATTTCGGTCATCATTTTCGCCCGTGCGATCACCCTGTCCTCTCGTGTCGAAGACAACTTTTTGTAGGCTTTGCGAATGTCCTGTTCGTTGACATTATCGGCCTGGAGAGCCACCCTGAGGTTCTCACGATCTTTCATAAGCTCTCCTCCGGCTTTGATCCGGTTGATCTCGCACTCTTCCACGATCTTGACGGCTTTATCTTTCTGAGAGTCTGAAAGATTAAGGCCCATCATTGACCTCAATCCAACCGGGGCGGCACAGTTCCCTCCTGCCCCTCTCCAATGTCCCCTGGCCATTGCGATTGATGACACAACAAAAACAAATGCCAGTATAACTGACGCAATTACTATGGTTCTTGATCTCATTTCATGCCTCCATTTAGATTTGATAGAACTTGTTGAAAAGCTCTCTTTAAATTATTAATCGTAAAGTTTCGTAAAAAGGTTACAGAAAAATTCATTTGAGACAATTTTGTTGTTGGCATACCGGAACCTGGCATTCCTAACATAGTGTCCTGCATAAGGTTTCCGGGACTCTTTACTAATCCGTCAACTTTCATCATCTGATCGTTTGTTTTATTGATATTTCACAACAGTAATGGTATCGTGGGGGCGTTAAGGCATTGTTATGAGTGCATAAACCAATCTGAAAAGAGAGAGGAACATGATGAGAGCAAATACAAAATCAATTATTCCCGTTGTTGCGTTATTCTTTTGCCTCCTGTTTATTCCTTCTCAAACCGTGGACGCCAGAGACCCTTTAATTGTAAATATAAAAAACGGCGAGGCCATGGTTACTTATCTCGAGGGAAAGATTACAGTCTGGCCAACAAGTGAAACGGAACCCCGTTTACTACAGGTTAATGACTCCCTCAAAAAGGGCGATCTTGTCAATACCGGGGACCAGGGATTGCTGGAAATTGTTCTGCCCGACGGCTCGTTTCTTCGTTTTTCAAATAATGCCAGTTTCAAGATTAACGAGATTGACTGCAGCAAAGAGTCAGAAAAACGAATTGTTAATGTCAATGTTACTTTCGGGAAAGCCTGGGCAAACATACAGAAGCTCTTCGGTGGGGTTAAGCCTGAAATTGCATTGCACAGTACGAACGCGGTCTGCGGGATAAGAGGAACGATTTTCAGGATGAATGTAAATGATGATCAATCCGTTCTGGTCAGAACCTACGAGGGGGTAGTGAGCGTTGCAAAAGGAGCAGGATATATGCAAAAGCCACTTATAATACCAGACGGTCCCCCGAAAAAGATTGCCGGACCCACATCTGTTCAAGGCCCTGTAAAGGTTACAATGGAAGAGTGGACATACATTATCAAGTCAATGCAACAAATCCAGGTCAGCAGTAAAGGGGTGGCAGAAAAACCTAAGGCTTTTACGAAAGAAGAGGATAAGAGCGAATGGGTTGACTGGAACAGGCTAAGAGATGAATTCGTGAAAAGAATAAAGGTCTCTATTATTGAACAGGCAAAAGAGAAAGAAGAGAAGCAGTAACTCAACTTCTCTTTATAACTGAAGAAATATCTGGGGTGAGTGAGGGGACTTGAACCCCCGACCTCCTGGGCCACAACCAGGCACTCTAACCAACTGAGCTACACCCACCACATAATATTTATGGTACGCCAGCAGGGATTCGAACCCGGGACCTACGGATTAGAAGTCCGTTGCTCTATCCAGCTGAGCTACTGGCGCATTGTTCAAAAAAGAAAGGTTCTTTTAGTCACTTTGCTTATATTTGTCAAGACAAAACACCAACCATCCATTACCTGACATAGCCCGCAACACCATCGTACATATAGCCCATTTTCTTACGACCTTCGCCCTTCGTGTCAGTCGTGTAAAAGTATGCGCCTGTTTCAGGATTGAACCATCTGTACAGGTCTCTTGTATGGGGCAACATGATGGTTGCGATGTTTCCTATAGTTCCGTCAAAGACATATCCTTTGAAAGAACGCTTTCCACTCCCGACGAGTTGTGGATTATAAGAATAATAATGGGTTCCCTTTGACGGATTATGCCACTGGAAAAATTCCGTTGTTCCCGGCGTGTCTTTGCGATAGAGACTGAATGCCAGTTCACCTCGTTTGTATCTTTCGAGCGGAAAGTCTCCCCCTGCAACCCCGGAAGATAACAGTGAATCCGTTCCCTTTATATACCTGTAAATACTTATTAACTCAGACGGTTTATCACCTTTAACATCAAAAGAGACTTCAACTGTCTCAATCCCCTCCCCGGAATAAAAAAGTATGTTCTCGCTGTAAGATCCGGGAGACAGATTTTTGGAGTCGGCCATAACATTAATGTAGTCAACTTCATTCGTTGTGGTACCTCTCTCCGGCGATATCCTGATCCATCCCTTCCCGCCCTCCATGAGACTCGCGGTATTAATTCTCACGCCTTCTACTTCCACTGTCCCTTTTCGTACCACAAGAACAAGCAAATGAGACCTTCCATCCACAAGGTCTTTCACCACTGGGAACTCGGCCCTTTTTCTCTTCACAGACGCGCAATTAATTTCTCCTACTATCCGGTTATCGATAAAAACATCGAGGGTCCCCCCAGATTTATCTTTCCACAGGAACAGTGATATGCCGGAACCTGTGAAGGAGTATCTTAAAATGTCATTGCCTTCCGTACTATAGGGATAACCTCTCGCTTCAGACCATTCACCAGAGGTTTCGAGCGTATTTATCAGAGATCCGGGAACAGTGTAGCTGCCCTTTCCCGAAACAGCCCCATTGGCGAATGACACGTATCTACCTTTTTCAAGAACCACCCCCCGGAAGTCTTTTCTCTTTCCCTGCAACATCGCTTCCCATTTCAAGACACCTTTTCCTGAATTTCTCAATTCAATTCTTTTCATCAATTTTCTGCCGGTCTCAATGTTGCCAAAATATATCCCGAGTGGTACTACATCCATAGATGGGCGGGATCCTTTCTCCGTCACCTCAAATTTCAGGAATACCGTTCTTTCCCCACCATTAAAGAATAGATTTAGTTCCTCCCTGTAACTTCCCGGAGACAATGACTTTTCATAAGACACTGAATTGTTACCGGCTTCTAACAATATCCGAACAGGAAAGAGTCCATCGGTGGAGGCATTAACCTTCGATATGGAATCAATGGTGACATGAAGGGAACGGGCTGATATCCCGGCCATCCCTGAAAGCATATCGTCATATCGGGATATCCAATCCCCAATCCTGTGCACCTTCCATGTCAGGCCCCCTCCTCCGACATTTTTCAAGGAAATCAATCCCTTTGAACTCTCGCCGGGACCGATTGGGCCAAAATCCACTTCGCGGGGAGACACCATCAGAACAGGCTCAGCAAGACCCTCTTCAACATCGATAACTGCGACATTGCTGATCACGCCACTCCTCATCTTCCTGACATCTGTTCTGCCAGCTTTTTTAGCCATAAACACAGGCCTCTTGCGCAGAAAGAATCCAATAGATGGATCAGAAACCATCCACCTGCCATCCGAACCGCCTGAAAGATCGGTCCTACTTCCGTCAGACCATATGCCTGTAGCCCGGAACATCATTTTATTGTTAACCGTAATTTTTGCAGAAACAGGGATAATGGAAATGGATTTGAGGGCGAGAACATTTACTTGAAAATTTATTTTTTCATCACCACCGTTCGATCTTACGAGTAGAGTCCCTTCATACCTTCCTTCAGGGAGACCTGTTGCATCCACTGCCACATGTATCTTCTTCCTGCCAATACCTAACAGACTGCTGCTGAGTCCTGATTTCCGTTTTTCAGGCATACTTTCTTTCACATCAGTATTTTCGAGACCCTTTTCATCTGCCTTTAGCGCATCAACGTCACTTGAAAAGATGTTTTCTTTCAATACCAGCCAGGGTGCCCGGCTTGTGACTTCCCATTTCAATTCGCCCTTTCCGGCATTTCGCAGTGTCATGATAATATCTTCAATCGAGTCTCTTTCCATGTGATCAAATTTGATCTTAGGCAGAGACACCTTCAAGAGTGGACCGTCAAGCGGATCTACATGAATTGTCTTTACTGGACTTTTAACTCTGCCCTTCTCCGCGAGGATTTTGACAATACCATTATGTTTTGCGATGAATAATCCCTTGGCTGTAAAAGCTCCTATCGTTTTGTCCCTGGATTTCCATTTTATATCATTTGTAACATCTCTTTTGGAACCATTCGAATATATACCGACAGCACTCATGCAAATCTTTCTACCAACCTGAGTGCCGGCACTCGTCACGATCCTGATTTTCACCAATCTCGGTCTGTGAACCGTATTGCTACCCCTGAGAATGGTAACGAAGACCGGAACGATTCTGGTCCCGGATGATGATGTTATAACAATTTCGGCCTTATGACGTCCCAGGGATAGATCACGCGGATTCGCTGTGACCTTCACTACCTGACTGCTATTTTGGTCCACAACTCCGTAATATTTATTAAGTGCCATCCAGGGATCAATACACTTAACCATCCATTGCATCTTTCCAGTCCCATTGTTGCTTATCCTGATCGACGCAACAGCTGTCTTGGTATCTCTCAAAATACCAAAATTTATCCCGCCAGGCCTTAAAGAAATAATCGGTTTATCATCAACAGGCTGGCTGGACTGCGCGAACAGGCTGGTCAGACCTCCAAACATCAGAGCCGCGGCAATTGTTAAAACAATTATAATTTTTGATTTAAGCACAATCGTATCTCTTTTCATGTTCATGATTGACAGCCTTATAAAAGGCCCTTTTCCCGTCATGAAATTATTATAACTGGAGTGCGATGTCAAGTGAATGACAAACCCCCAATCCACAATCTGATTTTACTAATACCATTAGTACAAAGGTTTTACCGCAATTTTGCCTGCATCTGAGTGCCGCAGGTAAAACATTATAAACCCGTTTTTCTCAAGTGTTCACCGATTTTGATCGGTAAATCAGGGAAACCAAAAAGGAAACCAAAAAAGCTTGACACATCTCAAAGATACAATATATAGTCCCGGCCTTGGCAATTATCTATAACCATTGCATTTTATCTTTTACCGACAAGACAATGACTCAAAACGATATAAAATACTGGCTTGCCCTGAAGCGCATTGAAAAAGTAGGGAATGTCGGTTTCAACAATCTTGTAGGGACATTTGGCTCTCCCCGGGCGGTCTTTGACGCCTCGATATCCTCTTTGAAAACAATACCCCGGATTACTCAAAAAACAGCGAGTGACATAAAGTCATTTGACAAATGGGTAACCATCGAAAAGGAAATAGAGCTGGCTCACAAGTTGAATGTCTCAATAATCACCTCCGATTCAACGTTTTACCCGCAGATGCTTTTGAATATCTATGATTTTCCACCCATTCTGTACGTCAGGGGAACACTGACCGACAAGGATATCAATATCGCCGTTGTTGGTTCCAGGAGGGCAAGTACGTATGGACGATTTACAACGGAAAGGTTGTGCCGCGAACTCGCCATGAATGGAGTAACCGTCGTAAGCGGTATGGCAAGGGGAATTGATTCTGCCGCTCATACCGGAGCACTCGCTGGAAAAGGGAGGACAATAGCAGTACTTGGATCCGGTATGGATGTAATTTATCCCCCTGAAAACAGGAAACTTTTTGAAAAAATCGCGGAGAATGGGGCGGTAATTACTGAATTTCCATTTTCAACCCAGCCGCTGGCTCCCAACTTTCCTGTCAGAAACAGGATAATAAGCGGAATTTCACTCGGAGTCGTCGTGGTTGAGGCCAGTGAGAAGAGTGGTTCCCTGATAACCGCGCGAGTCGCCCTGGAACAAGGGAGAGATGTCTTCGCCGTACCGGGGAGTATCGATTCACCCGGCACAAAAGGAACCCACAGACTAATACGAGAAGGCGCTAAACTTGTTGAAAATACAGATGACATATTAGAGGAAATCCTGCCACAGGTGAACTACAAAAGTACAGTTGCCAAACCATCAGACGAAAAACCTCCGACGGATCATTCGATCAAATCCGAAGATTTGAATACTGATGAAGAAGCCATCCTGAAGCTTATAGACAAGAAACCCGTTCACATTGACAGTCTGGCCGCTGATTCCGGCTATCTGATACATGACATTCTGAGCATTCTAATGTCACTTGAACTTGGAGGATATATTGTGCAGCTTCCAGGGAAAAAATTTATTATTAAGGAGGAGTGATGCCCCGTTCACTTATTATTGTGGAATCTCCGGCAAAGGTAAGGACTATAAAAAAATATCTCGGTCCGGAATTTGAGGTGAAGGCCTCAGTAGGACATGTAAAAGACCTTCCCAAAAGCAAACTGGGGATTGATCTTGAAAATAATTTTGAACCAACCTATGAAGTTATCGCTGACAAGAAAAAGGTTATTTCTGAGCTTAAGAAATCGGCAAAAAACGTGGATAACATCTTTCTGGCCTCCGACCCTGACAGGGAGGGTGAGGCCATCGCGTGGCACGTGGCGAGCGAAATAGGCGGTAACAAAAATATATACAGAGTACTCTTCAACGATCTCACAAAAAAAACCGTCACCGCAGCCATCCGGAACCCCCTGGAACTTAACTTCAATAAATATGAGTCCCAGCAGACCAGGCGGATTCTTGACAGGCTCGTTGGATATCAGATCAGCCCGATACTCTGGAAGAAGGTGCAACGTGGGTTGAGTGCGGGCCGTGTCCAGTCAGTCGCGGTAAGAATAATATGCGAAAGAGAAGCTGAGGTTCAGGCGTTTGTATCTGAGGAATACTGGAATATTACCGCCCTGCTTGATGGAAAACTTCCACCCTCCTTTGAAGCCAGACTGACCAGAATTGACTCCAAAAAACTGAAGCTTACAAATGAGACTCAGACAAAAGAAGTCCTCGAAATACTGAAAGGTGCTTCCTTTATTGTAACAAAGGTGGAAAAAAAGGAGGCGAAACGTTCTCCTGCCCCTCCATTCACCACAAGCAAGATTCAGCAGGAGGCATCAAGAAGGCTTCGTTTCACAGCCAAGAAAACGATGAGTGTGGCCCAGAGACTCTATGAAGGAATAGCGCTCGGAGAAGAAGGTTCCGTTGGCCTTATCACATATATGAGAACCGACTCGGTCCGTATAGCATCGGAAGCCCTGGAAAACGCGAGGGAATACATAGAAAAGAATTATGGAAAGGAATTCCTTCCTGCAAAGGCCAGGCTCTTCAAATCCCCAAAGTCTTCCCAGGACGGACATGAGGCGATTAGGCCTACATCCACAGCGTACGCGCCACAAAACATCAAACAGTATCTCAAGAATGACGAATTTCGTCTGTATCAACTGATATGGAACCGCTTTATAGCAAGTCAGATGAATCCGGCTGTATTTGACCAGACAGCTGTTGATATACAGGCAGGCCGCTGTCTTTTTCACGCGCAAGGCTCCGTAATAAAATTCCCCGGGTTCAGCATTGTTTATTCTGAAAACAGAGAGAAGGAAGACAAAGGTAATGATACCGAGTCGGTTAGTCCCGATTTGTCCGCACTTCCGGAGGTTTCCGAGGGTGAAGAGCTGACACTAATTTCCCTCGAACCAAAGCAGCACTTCACGCAGCCGCCGGCACGGTTTTCCGAAGCGACTCTTGTGAAAGAGCTGGAGGAAAAAGGGATCGGCAGACCCAGCACATACGCCGCCATTATAAGCACTATTCAAAATCGAAAATATACAAAACTTGAAAAAGGCAGATTTCACCCCACGGAACTTGGCACACTTGTCAACGGACTTCTCGTGGATAACTTTCCAAACATCATGGATGTCCAGTTCACCGCTTCCATGGAAAACAACCTGGACATGATTGAGGACGGGAAGATCACACGATATAAAACACTCGAAGACTTCTATACGTCTTTTAAATCAGAGCTGGAAAAGGCCGGTGATGAAATGAAAAGTGTCAAGGGAGAAATGATCCCCACCGATCTTACATGTGATAAGTGCGGGGGGCCAATGGTCATAAAATGGGGGAGAAACGGAAAGTTCCTGGCCTGCTCCAACTATCCCGAATGCAAGAATACAGGCAATATCGCGCAGGATGAAAATGGTGCAATCAGCAAAATGGAGGCAGAGACAACGGACATTGTCTGCGACAAGTGCGGCAAGAACATGATTATAAAGGAAGGTAAATTCGGACGATTTCTGGGGTGTTCGGGATATCCCGAATGCAAGAATACAAAGCCAATAGATACAGGGGTAAAGTGCCCCAAGGAGGGATGTGGCGGGAGTCTCTGTGAACGACGTTCAAAAAAAGGCAGGACATTCTTCGGATGTTCAAACTATCCTGACTGTACCTACGCCCAGTGGGACAGGCCGATACCGGAAATATGTCCGCAGTGCGGGCATCCATTCCTGGTCGAGAAATATTTGCGTAATATGGGTATGACACTTACGTGTCCCAATAAAGAGTGCGGATACAAGAAAAAGGATGAAGACTGAAGGCAATAAGGCAAATTTGAAAACAGATATTCGAAACTCAAGACTCAAAACTCAAAACTCCCCAATGGGGGCACCCTCTAAACCTGTCATAATCATCGGCGGCGGTCTGGCGGGATGTGAAGCCGCGTGGCAGATTTCAAAAAGGGGAATTGACGTCCTCCTTTACGAGATGAAACCTTCTGTGTTTTCTGCGGCCCATAATTCCCCTCTGCTTGCGGAACTCGTATGCAGTAATTCTCTTCGTTCCAACGCTATAGAAAACGCTGTCGGCCTTCTCAAGGAAGAAATGCGCTTAGTTGGATCATTGATAATGGAGGCAGCCGACGCGACGTCGGTCCCGGCGGGGAAGGCCCTGGCCGTGGACAGAACCCTTTTTTCAAACTATATTGAAAACAAACTCGCATCCACTGGAACCAGGGTAATCCGGGAAGAGGTCGCCTCGATTCCCGAAAACTCAATTGTCATCATAGCCACCGGTCCTCTCACATCCGAATCTCTGGCAAAAAGCATTTCTTACATTACAGGAGATGAATATCTCTATTTCTATGACGCCATTTCACCCATCGTAGAAGCCCAGTCCTTAGATTACGACAGGGTCTTCAAGGCATCAAGATACGACACCGACGGTGAGGGAGATTATCTGAACTGTCCAATGACAATGAATGAATACGAAAGGTTCTGGACGGAATTGTCAGGCGGTGATGAGATGCCTCTCAGAGATTTTGAAGACAGACGCTGCTTTGAAGGATGCCTTCCCATCGAAGTCCTCGCGAGAAGAGGGATAAAGACATTGCTCTTCGGTCCTATGAAACCGGTGGGTCTTACAGATCCGAAAACAGGGAGGCGACCATATGCCGTAGTCCAACTCAGACAGGAAAACAGCGGAGGGACTCTCTACAACCTCGTTGGATTCCAGACAAAACTGACATGGCCTGAGCAGAAACGCATCCTAAGAATGATACCGGGGCTGGAAAAGGCAGATTTCGCGAGATATGGCAGTATGCACCGCAATACTTTTATAAATTCTCCTGCCCTGCTTAATAAATCATTGCAGCTTTGTTCTGATGACAACATCTTCATTGCAGGACAGATTACCGGCGTTGAGGGATATATGGAGTCGGCAGCCATGGGGCTTGTAGCGGGCATAAATGCCTGTTGTTACCTTAAAGGTAACAGAATTGTACATCCGCCGGAGACAACGGCCCTGGGGGCACTTCTGAGCCATATCACAAATGCCGATTACAAAACCTTTCAGCCAATGAATGTTAACGTTGGCCTCTTTCCATCTCTTGAAAAAAGAGCTCCGAAAAAAATAAGGGGGCAATACTACGCTGAAAGATCACTAACTGATCTGAAGCGATGGAAGGATGAGATTATTGTCTCCTGATTATTGCCATAAGCACGTGCACAAATAAGCTGTGCATCTTTGTCTTTATGCTACTTTTTCCTTCATCGCCCTGACATCCGCCGATTTTTTATGATCTTTCTGATCCTCTTTTTCAGTAATATTCTTGCTGTCATAAACGGGATAGGACATGGGGTCACCCCAAAAGTCCTCTTCCTTTGCGGATAAGATATCGATTATCTTATCATCTCTCCATCTTATAATATCCTGAAAGGATTTCCCCTTCATTTCCTTTTCAACACCACGGGTTAGTTTTTCTTTTACAGGTTTGGTTATGTAAGCCTTTGTTTCAAGTTCCTCCCAGATTGCCTTGAAAGTCGTATTACCGATACCGTCGATAAAATGATCATACCCCCCATGCTCACCTCCACCGAGATGAAAGCTCATATGTGTTCCCATTAACGCCCATCTGATTCCAGGGCCTGCACAAAGCGCCTTATCGACATCCTCCACGGTCGCGACACCACTGTCTACAAGATCAATGGCTTCTCGCCACAGGGCAGCTGCCAACCTGTTACCAATAAAACCTGCAACCTCCTTTTTGACTATTACGGGAACCTTTCCAAGCTTTTCCATTAACCTGAATGTTGTATCAGTGGTCTTTTTAGATGTCTCTTTTCCGGGAACTATCTCAATCAGGGGAATTAAATGCGGTGGATTCCATGGATGTGTGGTAATGCATTTATCTTTTTGTACTACAACCTGTTGTATCTCTGTCATGCTCAGACCCGAGGTACTGCTTGCAAGAATGGCATGGGCGGGAACATGCTTCCCTATCTCCCTGAAAATATTTTTCTTGATATCATAATCTTCACCGGTACATTCCTCTACAAAATCAGCATCGCTTACCGCTTCAGCTATGTCTTTTACCATGGTTATTCTTGCAAGTGCCGTTTGCTTATCACTCTCCGAAATAATCTTCTTCTCTACAAAGAAGTCAAGGTTTGACTGAACACATTTCAAGCCTCTCTCTCGCGTTTCCGCCTTTCTTGAATATGCCTTAACATCGTACCCTTTTGCTGCAAACAATGTCACCCAGGCAGCACCTATGACCCCCGTTCCAATAACCGCAACTCTTTGTATATCATCCATTGATTTTATTACCCCTCTTTGAGCTAATCCCATAGATATCCACTACTTTACCTATTATAATTATCACGCTGACAATATCTTCCTGAACTGAACCGTGCCATGCAACCTCGCTGCTTACGGCGGGGTTAGCGAGCGAACACAAAAAATATTTTCCTTAATCCCGCTTATACACGATTGCGTTATCTTGAAATCAGGCTGCAACCCTGTGGGCGATGATTTCTGACGTACCTGTATTGCGCTCTTTACATACCGTACCATGTCTTTCAATCAGATTTGTTGTGTCGTATGCAGGATAACACATGGGATCTTCCCACAATTCATCTTCCTTCCACATATCTTTAGCATTTGCCTTCTTGTTTATATTACTATTCATGATTCAATCTCCTTTCTACCACTTTAGATTTATCCTTCCAGCCTGCTTAATCTAATGCATAGCGATAGAACAGGCAATCGGTGAGTGTCTGATTATTTTGTAAGATAAGTAGTAATATGTGGCAGGATAAAGATGCGTTACAATATAAGACGCAATGTCTCTTTTGTGTCAGGGTATGTCCTAATCTATAAGTTGGTTCTTTACTACGTAAAGGGTAACCTCGGCATTGTTTTTCATTTTCATTTTGTCGAGAATGTGAGTCCTGTATGTACTGATTGTCTTTACGCTGAGAAAAAGTTCTTCCGCGACTTCTTTAACCGTTTTTCCTGAACCCAGCATTAACATGACCTGATACTCACGATCTGTGAGCAAATCATGAAGTGGCTTTGAGATATCTTCATCGAGATAATAGGTCAGTTTTTCAGCAAGAGATTCACTTACGTACCTGCCGCCCTTGACAATTTTGTTAATGGCGGAAATCAGCTCATTGGGTGCGCTTGCCTTCGTTAAATATCCCGACGCTCCTGCTCTGAAGGCCCTCACTGCATACTGCTCCTCCGGATAGATACTCAGGATGAGAACCGGAAACTTCGGATATTCACTTTTCAATTCTTTCAATATCTCCAGGCCATTTCTTCCGGGCATCGATATGTCGAGCAACAAAAGATCGTATTCCTTTTTTCTCACGAGATTCAGGACTTCCTGACCATTACCTGCCTCGTCCGCTACCGTCATGTCATTCGTTTCCGAAATTATCTGTTTGAGACCCGCACGAACGATTGGGTGATCATCGGCAATCAGTATCTGTATCTTTTTCATCTCATGTCTCCGTTTTTCTCGTATGGAATATGAACCTTTACGGTGGTGCCCTTGCCTGTTTGTCCTGATATCATAACGGTTCCTCCCCAGGAATAGGCACGTTCCCGAATTCCTATTAAACCGAATGAATTCATTTTACTAAGCTCTTCCTCACTTATTCCTTTTCCGTTGTCACGGACAACCAGATCAATGTTCTTTTTCGTTTTCTTCAGACTTACACGTACTGTTGTCGCTTCAGCATGCCGCATTATATTGGTCAGAGTTTCCTGTAAGATACGAAAGATAGACGTGGAGAGATCCCCATCGATAGAAATCTCTTCCGGTTCGATGGTCAATCTGCATTGTATCCCCGATCGTTTTTGAAACTCTCCGACCTGCCACCGTATAGCGGCGGCAAGACCAAGGTGATCGAGCATTCCCGGCCTGAGATCCATATATATGCGCTTCAGCGTATTCATCGTCATATCAACCAGTTTTATTGATGAATCCGCTCTTTCAATAAGGGCAACCTGATCCCGTGGTATCTTCTTCCCAAGCATAACAAGATCCATATTCAGTGCTGTGAGGAGTTGTCCCAGTTCGTCATGCAGTTCTCTCGCTATCCGGGCACTCTCTTTCTCACGGATCGATTGAAGATGAATGGAAAGATTTCGCAGTTGCTCCCGGGAATGTTCCAATTCGTTTTTAGCTTTTTCCCGTTCCGTAATATCTTCATACGTAATTACAATGTTTTTTTCCTTAAGGCTCTCTCCTGTTCTCGATGCGCTCACCATACATTCAATGTCGGTGCCATCTTTTCGTCTGCAGGGGAATTCAGTCCCTACCGTCTTTTGCCGTTGTAATCTTGAATAGAGGCCGGCCATCTTTTCGTAATCTTCTTCCGTTCGGTAGAGAATTCGTGTACTTTTACCGATCAACTCCGCCTCTTTCCACCCAAAGACGGTCTGGACACCATGATTTACAAATATGATGCGCCTGTCTTTCAGACCAATTACCGCATGCGGAATTGCTGCAAGGATAGATGCTTCGAGGGTTTCAAGTTCTCTTTGCTTTTCCCGTGACTTTACCCTTTCGGTCACCTCTATCACATTGCCGAGGGCTGCCGCCCTGCCCTCGTATTCGGTGGGCCTTACAAATTCCTCTATCCAGTGAATGCTGCCATCTTTTGCCATGGATCGAAACTCATAGGACGACATGCGTTCTCCCCTCAGCATTTTCTTTGCGTTCTCTACAACCATCTTGCGGTCATCTGGGTGCACAAAGCTTATTGGATCTTTACCGATTATATCCTCTCTTGAATAGCCTAAAAAACTCGAGACATAGTGATTGACAAAACGAATTTTTCCATCCTGAAAAATGTAGATGCCCGCACGCATGTTGCTTTCCAGAGTTCCATAGATATTCTCCTCTATATGCCGATTCCGTTCCGCCTCCTCAAATTCGCTTATTCTTCGGCGGACTTCGTTAAGCTCTCTGATTAACTGTTCTTTTGTTTTGTCTTTGTCTTTCATGACCACTGATTAACTATTCTGTTTTGCGTCTCTTTTATGAACATAACTCTTATTATTTCGAATAGAAAGTTATGATTGTGCAATATTATGCGAAGAATAACCTGACACGGCAGAGGGCATTAACATTTGTAAATCACATTAACAATTGTCGATTTACCTGTTCCGCAAATAGATGATTCGAAGTCCTTCCAGTGTAAGCATCTCATCGACAATACCAATGGTTCTGGTTTCCGCAGCGATGATATCCGCCAGTCCACCGGTTGCAACTACGGTGGGCTCTGTCTTTGTTTCCTTCTTTATACGATCCACAATTCCGTCCACAAGGCCGGCGTAACCGAACATGATACCCGCTTGCATGCTGCTCACAGTATCCCTGGCAACTACAGATTTAGGTCTGCTTAATTCAACTCGAGGCAGCTTGGAGGCCTTCTCAAAGAGCGCATCACTTGATATAATGACACCCGGAGCTATACACCCGCCCATATATTCTCCCTTTTCTGTAATATAATCAAAGGTAGTAGCCGTGCCGAAATCCACGATGATGAGATCTCCCTCGTATTTTTCATGAGCGGCAACCGCGTTTACAATCCTGTCAGCTCCTACTTCTTTCGGATTGTCATAATATATCGGCATGCCCGTCTTTACGCCCGGACCCACGATAAGCGGAGTAACATGAAAATACTTCTTACAGAGGGGTTCCAGTATATTCAGCATGGATGGAACCACACATGAAATAATAATGCTGCTTACAGATCTCGATCCGACTTTGCCCGTCCTGTAGAGATTCAGTATCAGCATTCCATATTCGTCAATTGTGTGATCAACAACGGTACGGACCCTCCAATGGTCTAACAGTTCATCGCCTTCATAGAGACCGACAACTGTATTTGAGTTTCCCACATCGATAACGAGAAGCATAATAGATCACCTGTTTGTCATTATATTTACATCTCCGGACAGTATACGTCTTGTCCTGTTTTTCTCATCAATAAGCAGAAGCACACCTTCGCTGTCTATCCCCCGGCATGTACCCCTCTGCACATTACCCCGGTCCGTCACTTCAATAGTTTTTCCGATTATATCTGAATATTCAACCCACCGGTCTCTTACTCGGAGAAAACCCTCATTAATAAATATCCTGTACCATTTCTCGAACAATCTGTACAAGTTGGCAGCAAGCTCAAGGCGTGAGACGCGTTCCGATGTCTGCTCTTTCAACGATGTGGATATATGGCAAAGTCCCTCCTGAAAGTCGGCTGGTTCCATATTTACATTTATACCGATACCCACAATAACAGAATCAAGATCCTGGCCCTTGACACTCATTTCCGTCAAGATACCTGAGATTTTTCTACCTCCCGCAAGTACGTCGTTGGGCCACTTGAGCGTAACATGACAATAACACGAAAGCAATTCTGCCGTAGCAACTCCAGCGAGAAGGGTCAGCACCTGAGCAAAAGCTGGTCGTATGTCGGGCCTTAATATGATGGATGTGTACAGGTTTCTGCCGGGGGGTGAATGCCAGATCCTGTCTTTCAATCTCCCCTTCCCCGCTGTCTGGCAGTCGGCTATTACAACTTCACCTTCGCCAGCCCCATTAGCGGCAAGCGAAACAGCGCGGTTATTCGTCGAATCAATCTCATCAAAAAAGTGAATCCTGTTTCCTATAAGACCGCCTGAAACAAGCTTTTTCAATCTGGTTTTATTAAAACTCTGTTCCATAATTCTGAGGGTTTTGTCGGGTTTCGTACCTCAACCCAACCTACAACTTTGATCCTTGATCCATAAACACAAGTGATATATCGGCGGCGGGAGCGGAATGGGTGAGAGCTCCGACGGATATAAAATCCACCCCGGTTTCCGCGATCTCCTTCACATTCAACAGGGTGACATTTCCTGATGCCTCGACCAGCGCCCTTCGATTAATGAGAGAAACAGCCTTTTTCATCTCTCCTGTCCCCATATTGTCAAGCATGATTATATCAGACCCCGAGGCAAGGGCCTCTTCAACTTCGTGAAGATTCCTGGTCTCAACTTCAATCTTTACCGTGGGTGGGACATTTCCAACCACTTTAGCTATCGCGTTTGAAATACCCCCTGCGGCGGTTATGTGATTATCCTTAATCATCACCCCGTCATACAAGCCGAATCTGTGATTACGCCCTCCCCCGGTTTTTACCGCGTATTTTTCAAGGGTTCTAAGGTTTGGCGTCGTCTTTCTCGTATCAAGTATCCTGACCCCGGTACTTCTTACTTCTTCAACATACCTGTGCGTCATCGTGGCAATTCCGCACATCCTCTGAAAAAGATTCAGCGCCACTCTTTCCGCGAGAAGAATGTCCTTCAGGCTTCCCGACACACAGGCAAGAATATCGCCCTTCCCAGCCGATTGGCCATCGCAGAAATACGCTTCGAACCCCAGAGACGAATCCATGACATGAAACACATCTTTAAAAACATCAAGCCCAGCAACAATGATCTCCTCCTTCGAAATCGCCTGAGCAATACAGGTTTCATCACCTGTAAAAATGGATGAAGTGGTAATATCACCTGACCCAATGTCTTCATCAAGCGCTGCCCGGATAAGTTCCTTCAATCTGAAATCTGAAATCATGTTAATCCTCACGCTATACTGCGAAGCCTGTCCAGGGCATCTTCCAGCACCCCGCTTTTTTCCTTCAGGTTCCTGAATTTGTTTTCTTCTTTTTCAACTATATCCTTAGACGCCTTTTCCAGAAAATCCTGATTTCCCAGTTTTTTGGAAATGAAACCGAGGTCTTTATCGAGCTTTTTCATTTCCTTTTTAAGTCTTGCCTTCTCGGCCGCGACGTCCACTACACCTTCGAGAAACACATATACCTTGACAGAACCTACTATCCCTGTCGCACACCCCTTTGGTTCTACGGCATTTTCATTTATCTCAAGATCTTCCAGCTTTGCGATATCCTTTATATAATTTCTGCCATTTTCGATAATGGATAACATATTACCATCAGGAACAGAAACGAGCACTTTCAGTTTCTTTGAAGGGCTGACATTCATCACACCTCTTATATTCCTGATACTGTTAATAATGTTTTTGACAATCTCCATACGATCGCGGGCATCTTCATCTCTGAGAAAATCATCCTGTTCAGGAAATTTACTCACAATAATGTATCCTTCATCCGTTGTTAATTTATGCCATATCTCTTCCGTGACAAAAGGCATGAAAGGATGAAGGAGCTGGATGGCTGTCTTCAAAACCATGAGCAATGTCTTCTGCGCCGCAAGTCTTGCCTGCGGCGATTGTTTTTCATACAATGCCGGCTTTATCAGCTCAAGGTACCAGTCACAGAACTCATGCCAGATAAACTGATATATTCTTCCCGCGGCGTCGTTAAACCGATATTCGTCAAGGGCTTTTCTGACATCCCCCACGGTGGTGTTAAGGCTGTCCATGATCCATCTGTCACAAAGCGAATACTCCTCACTTTCCAATATAGTTTCTGCAGGGTAATCCTCAAGATTCATCAGAGAAAATCTGGCCGCGTTCCATATCTTGTTTACAAAATGCCTGTAACCCTTAATGCGTTCCTCAGACATCTTCACATCCCTCCCCTGCGCGGTAAAGGCGGCGAGAGTAAACCGAAGGGCGTCTGAGCCGTACTGGTCAATCATTTCCAGCGGGTCTATGCTGTTTCCCTTCGATTTGCTCATCTTATCGCCCTTTTCGTCGCGAACGAGTGCATGCAGATAGACATCTGCAAAGGGGACCTCTCCCATAACATAAAGCCCCATCATCATCATCCTGGCCACCCAGAAAAATATGATGTCAAAACCGGTAACAAGGAGCGACGTAGGATAAAAAGTCTTAAGGGCCTCTGTCTTGTCGGGCCATCCCATAGTCGAAAAGGGCCAGAGAGCTGAGCTGAACCATGTATCCAGGACATCCTCGTCCTGCCTGAGAGAAGTTCCTTCACATTTGGAACAACTATCAGGGTCCTCGACTGCTACCATAACATTGCCGCAATCATCACAATACCATACCGGTATCCTGTGCCCCCACCATATCTGCCTGGAAATGCACCAATCTCTAATGTTATCCATCCAGTCGAAATATGTGGCCTCCCACGTGGAAGGAACAATCTTGGTCTCGCCCTTCACAACCGCAGCTATGGCAGTCCTTGCGAGAGGTTTCACCTTGACAAACCACTGCTTGGACACCGATGGCTCCACAATGGTCTTGCATCTGTAACAGCGACCAATGTTGTGTAAATAGGGCTCTGTTTTCACAAGATATCCGCCCTTCTTAAGATCCTTCACAATATTATTCCTGCATGTGTAACAGTCCTGTCCCTGATATACACCGCCATTTTCATTGATAATGGCATCGCCATCCATAATGACAACCAAATCAAGATCGTGTCTCTGGGCTATGGCAAAATCGTTGGGATCAGCCGAAGGCGTTATCTTCACCGCACCGGTGCCGAATTCTCTGGAGACATAATCATCTGCGACAACTGGTATCCTTTTATTCACAAGGGGAAGGATTACTTCCTTTCCAGTAATACCGGCATACCTTTCGTCATCGGGATTGACTGCAACGGCAGTATCTCCCAGCATGGTCTCCGGGCGTGTTGTGGCTACAATTATCTCGCCCTCTCCATCGGCGTATGGATATCGTATATGCCAGAGACTGGTCGCCTCTTCCTCATATTCAACCTCAAGGTCGGATATGGCCGTATGACACCTTGGACACCAGTTGACAATATAATCATCCTGATATATCAGGCCATCTTTATAGAGCCGTACAAAGACCTCCCTGACAGCCCTGGAAAGGCCCTCATCCATGGTAAACCGCTCCCGGGACCAGTCGCAGGAACATCCCAGTTTATGCAGCTGATTTATGATAACACCGCCGTATTTTTCTCTCCATTCCCATACCTTCTCTATAAATTTTTCTCTTCCTATATCGTGCCGCGTCGTTCCCTCTCTCGCGAGCGCCTGCTCCACCACGTTCTGTGTGGCTATCCCCGCGTGATCAGTGCCCGGCATCCAGAGCGCGTTGTAACCCTGCATTCTTTTGTACCTTACGATAATGTCCTGGAGGACATTATTCAGCGCGTGTCCCATATGGAGTATCCCGGTAACATTCGGCGGAGGGATAACAATTGAGAATGGTTTCTTGTCACTTTTATCCTCCGCCCGGAACAGACCTTCATCAAGCCAGCGCCGGTACCATCTCTCCTCAACATCACAAGACTCGTAAGATTTGTTCAACTCTTCTTTTTTCATAACGCGTCCTTATTCATTTATTATATTCTTCGGCATAAACTGATTTTTCAATCGCGCCACATATCATATTTTCATCCTGAGGGGCAAACCATTTGATGTCCGGGTCTCTCTTGAACCACGTCAGTTGTCTCCGAGCATAGTGCCTCGTATCACGTTTGATCAATCTTATCATATCCTGCTCACTCTGTTTCCCCCGGATGCAGGAAATAACGTTGCTGTAGGTCATGGATTGCATCGGCCTGACTGATTCGTCATAACCCATGTTCATAAGCTTTTCCACCTCATCCACAAGTCCGGCCTCCATCATATTTTCAACCCTGTCATTAATCCTGTCATATAAAATACTCCTGTCAACATTAAGGCCTATCTTTACACAATCATACGCATTATTGCCGAATCCATGGTCACCCTGTATTTGGGTGATGGATTGCCCGGTATGTTCCACTACCTCAAGGGCCCTGATTGTCCTGACAAGATCATTCGGATGTATCCTTTCGGCGGCAGTCGGGTCCATGACTTTTAACCGGTTGTAAAGATGTGCTTTCCCGTACTGCGCGGCATCTCTTCTATAGAAATCACGTAGCCCGCTGTCGGCCCCGGGTGCATTCAACAGCCCGCCAAGCAGGGCATCGAGATACAATCCCGTGCCACCAACCACAAACGCCCTTTTGTGACTATTGTGAAGAAGCGAAATCGCCTCATCGGCCCTTTCCACAAACATTGAGACATTGAATTCTTCATCAGGATTCACGATATCAATCAGATGATGGGGTACACGAAGTCTCTCTTCAGGGGAGGGTTTTGCGGTGCCTATATCCATGTGCCGATATACCTGCATCGAGTCGGCGCTGATAATCTCTCCACCGTACCTCCCGGCAAGCCTGATCGCCAGATCGGTCTTGCCGACTCCGGTGGGACCCGTGATAACAATAAGTGGGGGTTTGGAGTTTCGAGGGTCGGGTTGCGCGTTGCGCGTTGCGCGTTGCGAGTTCTGCATTCCGGTCAATCCTTACTCACTTCTTACTTCTTACTTCTTGCTTCTGACCCCTGATCCCTGATCCCCGATCCCTGATCCCTGATCCCTGATCCCTGATCCCTGATCCCTGATCCCTGATCCCTGATCCCTGATTATCCGTCATCTTCGCTTGAACATCTTCTCCAGATCCCTTGTGTTAAGCACAGCGTAGAGTGGTCTTCCATGCGGGCAGGTTGAAGTGAAGGGCATCGAATCAAGATCTTCACACAGAGCCACGACCTCTGCGTCGGTCAATTTATGATTGGCCTTGACTGCACCCTTGCACGCCATGACCGTAAGGATTTTATCTTTCACTTCATTAATATTTTCCGTCTTCCCTGTATCCCCGACCTCTTCTATTACGTCGGAAATAAGTTCGTCAAGATTGCACCCGGTCAGGAACGCGGGGATCTGCTTTATCAATATCGTATTCTCGCCATAACCTTCCACTCCGAGTCCAGCATCTTTGAGCAAGTCAATATTATTCATCAATAAGTCAAAACGACCGGGACGAAGGTTCACAATCTCTGGAAACAGTAAACCCTGAACATGTGTTTCCCCTCCCACGGACATTTTAAGCTTTTCAAAAAGAGTCCTCTCGTGGGCGGCATGCTGATCCATGAGAATAACCGCATCGTCCGAAGAAAACACGAGGTATGTGCCTGCAATCTGTCCGAGGTATTTGAGAGTTGAAAAGCTTACCGCTTCCTGTGTCACATCCCGATCTCTGAAAAAGTCCGGCTGTTCCTTCACGGCCTCACTCAGGCCGAAAGAGTCCGTCGTTCCATTTATAATCCCCTTTGAGGAATTCATATTAAAAGTTTTCTTTTCCGCGCCCGTCAGGACGGTGTAACTTTTAAGAACTTCTCCAACCCTCTCTCTGTACACGTCCGCGTTCACTCCGAAAGTGGGTTTGGAAAGGTCCGTCCCGACAGGGGACATACGGGACAACGCACTGGAAATGGTGTCTGTAACGAGACTGTACACATCACCCGGACTTCTGAAGCGCACCTCCATCTTTGCCGGATGGACATTAATATCGACATCGTATGAAGGCATATCAATAAACAGGATGACGTAAGGAAACCTTCTCGGTTCGATCAATCTCCTGTAAGAACTTATGACCGAATGATTCAGGAGTCTGTCCCTTATGAATCGATTGTTGACAAAATAGAACTGCCCCTTCGCGTTTGCCCTTGTGCGATCGGGCATGGAAATGACTCCCCGAAGGGTCGCGTCTCCCCTCTGTCCTTCTATTTCAATAGTGTGTCGCCCGAAGTCTTCACCAAATACAAGCGCAACCCTGTCTGAGAGATTTTTCGTTCTGGGTACATTAAGGATGGTTTTACCCTTTGCGACGGCCCTCATCCTCACTTCCGGGTTGGAGAGCGCAAGTCTTACTATGGCATCAATGCAGTGGGTTTGTTCAGTGGAATCGCCCTTCATAAATTTCATCCGGGCCGGTGTGGAATAAAAGATATCGCTGACTGTCATCGATGTGCCTGCGGGGCAACCAACATCAATAATCTCCTCAATTCGGCCACCCCTTATAACCACTTTGGTGCCTGACAGGGCGTCTTTCTTTCTTGTAAGCATCTCAATCCTGGATATGGAAGTTATGCTCGCTATGGCCTCGCCTCGAAACCCAAAGGATTCTATCTCATTGATGTCTTCAAATGTGTATATCTTGCTTGTGGCGTGTCTTTCAAACGCGACCCTTGCGTCATCCCTGTCGATCCCCCTGCCGTTATCTACAATCTTTACAGAATGTTTTCCTCCACCTTCAAGTTCAATAAGAATGTCCGTCGCCCCGGCATCAATGGAATTCTCGACAAGTTCCTTGACTATCGAGGCGGGCCGTTCAATTACCTCACCGGCGGCTATCCTGTTGGACAGCTCCTCAGGCATAACGACAATTTTTTCCTGCAAAACAAAATCCTCTCCCAGTAAAAGATCGCTTATAGGAAATTAATAAGAGCCTGGTTTATTGCGACATACTGGACATATAGTCCTTCAGCGCAATCTGCCAGAACCTCATCGTCCTGGTTGTGGTGTCGGCAAATTTCTTGCAACTAAGAACCGAATACACCGGACGGGGAGCACCTCGGGGAAGTTTTGCCGATTTAATCGGAACGATTCTGACATCCCCCATACCCTTGTACTCCAGTATTTTCAGGGCAAATTGATACCAGTTGCATGTTCCACGATTCGTTAAGTGGAAAACACCCCTGTAATCGCCCTCAACAAACACACGTACCGCCGACGCCAGGTCCACTGTACAGGTTGGAGATCCCGTCTGGTCGTCGACCACCCTCAGTTCCCCTGTTTCTTCCGCTTTTTCCAGTATCGCGCTGACAAAGTTTCTTCCATTATTTCCATAAAGCCAGGACGTTCTCAGGAGTATGTAATTATCGGAAAATTCCCTGAGATACTCTTCCCCCTTCAGCTTGGATCTCCCATAGGTGTTGATGGGATTGCATGCATCATCCTCTGTATAGGGCGTACCCTTCGTGCCATCGAATACATAATCTGTACTGAAGTGGATCAGCCTGATGCCGGGCTTGCCGCAGGCCAGGGCCAGGTTTTTGACTCCATCGGCATTCACAGAAAAACATCCGGCCTCATCCGTCTCACAGCCGTCCACATTGGTATAGGCGGCCGCGTTTATAACTATGTCCGGGTCTGACTCATTAATAACATGCCTGCAATCGGAGGCGGATGATATATCAAAATCTTCGACATCTTTTCCGATCACATCATGAGCTCCGCCGAGGGTTACCATAAGATCGGTCCCGAGCATACCCTTATATCCCAATAGCAGTATCTTCATCAGTATCTGACTTCCTGGAGAAAAAGCCCCTGCGGAGGGGCCGTAATGCCGGCCCTGGTCCTGTCCATTGCACCCATTATCTCTTCAAAGCCGGCGGGTGTAATGATTCGCTTCCCGACATCGACAAGGAGACCGACGATATTTCGCACCATATAACGCAGAAAACCGTTTGCCTCAACGGTAAAAGAGATCATATCGCGCTTTACATCAATAGAAGTATCAATAACCGTTCGTATATGGTCTTTAGAATCGCTCCCGGCAGCGCAGAAAGATGAGAAATCGTGCCTCCCCTTAAGCAATATCGCCGCTTCGCCCATCACGCCTGAATCAAGGGGTAAGCGCACATGCCAGGAAGAGTTTCTGTGGAGAGCCGTTCTCACCGGATTATTGAATATCCTGTAGGTGTATATCTTACTTTTCGCGCTGTAGCGTGCGTGAAAATCCTCACTCATATCTTTCAGGTCTTTTACAACAATGTCACCTGGAAGAAGACTGTTGATTCCCTTCAAGAGATGGTTACACTCTATGGACGACTTCGTCCTGAAGTTTGCCACCTGATTAATGGCATGAACACCGGCATCAGTTCTACCTGAGGCCGTCAACTTTATTTTTTCCTGTGTGATTATCCCTGTCTTTTCTTCAAGTACCTCCTGAATACTGATACCATTGGGCTGTAGCTGCCACCCATGATAGGCTGTGCCGTCATATTCACAGATGATCATGACGTTTCTCATAGATTTGATCCTGCGGTTATTTTTTTTTAGCACATGCATTAAGAGCTTTTACCGCTGGCAATGTTTTACCTTCGAGAAGTTCAAGGGAAGCGCCACCCCCGGTGGATATATAAGTAATATAATCGCTTTGACCCGCTCTGTGGACCGCGACATCCGTGTCTCCTCCCCCGACAATGGTGAGGGCATGGGACTGCGCTACGGCGTGCACGAGGGAAAAGGTGCCCATGCTGAATGCGTCGATCTCAAATACACCCATTGGACCGTTCCACATAATTGTCTTAGCGTCGCTGAGCACCTCGCGAAATAGTGCAATTGAGGCAGGGCCGATGTCCAGTCCCATCCAGTTTGGGTCTATTTCCTGAATTGGTACGATCTTTGTGACCGCCATCGGATTGACCTCTTCGGCAATAACACAATCAACGGGAAGGTATAATTTGACGCCTCTTTCCTTTGCTATCTTGATACCCCGCCGCGCCGTATTGAGAAGGTCATCCTCTACAATGGAGGTGCCAACCTCGAGCCCCATCGCCTTGAGAAAGGTAAAGGCCATCCCCCCGCCTATTATCATCTTGTCAACTCTTCTGATAAGGTTCGCAAGGGCCTCCAATTTACCTGACACCTTTGACCCACCGACGATTGCAACAAAAGGACGGAATGGGTCTTCGAGTGTGGAGCTGAAATAGTTCAGCTCTCTTTTCATCAAAAGACCGGCGCAACATTTCTTTGCAAATTTTGTTATTCCCACATTGGATGCATGTACCCTGTGTGCATTTCCAAAGGCATCATCCACGTACACATCGGCATATCCGGCCAGTTCCCGCGCAAAGTCATCATTATTCTCTGATTCTTCTATATGGAACCGCAGGTTTTCGAGCAACAAAACGGAATCGGGATTCATATCCTGAATCAGCTTTTTTACATCATCACCGATACAGTTCTTCGCCAGCACAACGTCTTTGCCAAGAAGGCGTGACAACCTCCTGGCAACGGGCCTGAGGCTGAGGGTGTCAACCACCTTCCCTCCCGGCCTGCCAAGATGGGCTATCACTACTACCCGGGCGTCTTCATCCAACGCATAATTGATTGTCGGAAGAGCGGCTTTGATTCTCCTGTCGTCGGTAATGTGCAGTTCATCATCCAGCGGAACGTTAAAATCAAACCGGCATAATACCGTTTTCCCCTTGATATCGATCTCATTTATGTATTCCACTAATTCATCTCCTGTTCAGTTATCAGTTATCAGTTATCAGTTATCGGTTATCGGTTGCTCCCTGCTCCCTGCTCCCTGCTCCCTGCTCCCTGCTCCCTGCTCCTCATCGTAACCACCGCAAAGGCTGCTATGCCTTCACTTCGACCGGTAAATCCCATGCCTTCATTGGTTGAAGCTTTGACATTTACCCGGCCGGGCTCCACATTGAGGAAATCGGCTATATTCACAACCATTTCATTTATATATTCTCTTAATTTCGGCTTCTCCAGGACAAGAGTCGAATCAACATTATTCACCCGGCAACCCGTCCGGGCCGCCAGCTCATTAACCCGGATCAGCAGTTCTCTGCTGGGGATATCCTTGTAGGCGGGATCGCTGTCGGGAAAGTGCCTTCCAAGATCACCTTCTCCAATAGCGCCAAGAATGGCGTCACAAATGGCATGAAGCAGAACATCCGCATCGGAATGACCAAGAAGCCCTTTTTCACTCGAGATTTCCACTCCCCCGAGGATCAATTTTCTCCCGGTCACCAGCTTGTGGCTGTCGTATCCGAAGCCTACTCTCATATACCTGATCCAATCTTTTTCAGCAGCAACTCACCAAGAGCAAGGTCATCCGGCGTGGTAATCTTGATATTGTCGTAAAAACCCGGGACTGTCTTCACAGGTACACCGAGGCGTTCAACAAGGGAAGCATCATCGGTGCCGTAGAATCTTTCTCTGTATGCGTTCCTGTATGCTTCCAGGATAATTTCCCTTCTGAATGCCTGAGGCGTCTGGACAAGTCGCAGAGTTCCCCTGTCGAGGGTATCTCGTATAAATCCATCTTTATCAATTACTTTCACTGTATCCGTGGAAGGAACAACCGGGATGGCGGCCCCGTGTCGTGCAGCCTCCATGATGGTAAAGTCTATTAATTTTTTCGAGGGGAATGGCCTGACACCATCATGAACAACAATGACATCGTCAGTAACGTCAACCATCTCCAGACCATTTCTGACGGAGTCCTGTCTTGTCTCTCCACCGGCCCGGATATGCTTCACCTTATGAACGTTGTATCTATCAGTGATCTCGTCTCTGACGTAATCCATATCTTCTTCAGGAACTACAAGCACTATGCGGTCAACAGACGAAGTCATTTCAAACTGGATAAGTGTACGACCTAATATGGGAATGCCATCAAGCAATAAATACTGCTTTGGAACATCATACGACATTCGCTTTCCGGAGCCACCTGCAACTATGATCGCAACTGATTGCACCATCTTTATAGATTTTCTATTGGTTATTTAGAATCGATTGTTATGCCAACCGGGTCCTGCCATTTCGAGGGTAGTTGAACTAACCATCATTCACATTGGCAAAGATCATCCTCCCGGCCGCTGTCTGAAGGACGCTGGTTACGACTACATCTACATTCTTTCCCATATAATTTAATCCATTATCTACAACAACCATTGTGCCATCATTAAGATAGGCCACTCCCTGTCCATGCTCTTTCCCCTCTTTTAAAATCTTGGCAACCATTGTTTCACCAGGCAGAACCGGGGGTTTCAGGGTATTTGCGAGTTCATTCACGTTCAAGATTTTTATGCCCTGAAGCTCAGCGACCTTGTTCAAATTAAAGTCATTGGTCACAATCTTGCCCCCCCTTTCTTTAGCAAGGGCGACAAGCTTCGCGTCAACCCCCCTTATCTTCGGAAAATCGACATCAACAATATCAATCTCTATATCGTCGCTTTTCTGCATCCGGTTAAGTATATCCAGCCCCCTCCTGCCTCTTGAGCGTTTTACGTGGTCAGATGAATCAGCGATCAACTGCAATTCATCCAGCACAAAGCGCGGAACTATCAGGCTGCCGACAACGAATCCCGTATCACATATATCGGCCAATCTACCATCAATAATTACACTGGTATCAAGTATCCTGTAATCCGAATGTTTTTCATCTTTTTCTTTTGATGAGTGGAGTCGGGGAAAGCGAAACTCCTCACTCTTCTTTGAGCCAAGGACCAGACCAAGATATCCCAGGATAAAGGTAACTGTTACATAGATATATGCCCACGGCAATATCTCCTGCTTCTCCAGACCAGGCATAAACTTCAAACCATATGTAAAGAGAAGGGCGATCGAAAGCCCGAGGACAGTTCCGACGACTCCGCCGATTATAACTCGCAATGAAAGTTTTCTTATGACCTGCTCAATCTGTATTACAACGATTGAAAGAAAAAGCCCTGCTACCAAACCTAATAATGAAATCGGAAATTTATGATATTGTGAAGCAATAAAATAACCACTAAGAGAACAGACCACCATAAGTAAGAGCCTTATAATCAAGTTTCACCTCCTGACATTAAGAAACTAATTATTATTTCAAGGAACAGGCTGTATAATTATGCTGTAAATATAGCGTTTAGATTTTTTTCGACTGCTGCTTCCTCACAGTCACCGGCTATCGATATCTCTCTTATCAAAAGACTCTTCGCAGTATCCATCATCTTCCTCTCACCAAATGACAGATCTTTGTCAATTTTCAACGTAAAAAGGTCGCGCAATACCCCCGCTATTTCATAAACTGATCCGGTTTTTATCTTCTCCCAGTATTCCTTGTATCTCTTGTTCCAGGTTTGCTTGTCAACCGGCACGTTTTTCTCTTCTAATATCTTATAGACGAGAGGTATCTCATTTTGTGAAATCACTTCCCTGAGACCAACAAATTCAGCCCCATCCCTGGGTATCATGATAGTCGCGTTATTACCCAATATCTTCATTACGTAGAAAGACTGCTCACTTCCCATAACACTTTTGGTTTCGATAGACTCAATAACCCCTACACCATGTGCTGGATAAACAGCCATATCCCCTATATTAAACATTTCAATCCTCATACCCTTCTTGAATCTGAATCAATCTATAATCACAACATTAGGACGTATATCACAACCCTGTATTCCGGTCAATCAAATCATGCGAATACACCGCGCAATGCGGAAATTTGTCTTGACATTGCAAGATGGAATGGGCTAAGCAAATTCGGTTATAATCCAATTCAACAATCACAGGAAGGGAGCATCATGGCAAAATACGATTCAATTTCACTCAGGAATATTGCAGTTGCTGGACATGGAGGAACAGGGAAGACGACTCTCTGCGAGTCTTTTCTCTTTATAAGCGGAAAGTCCGACAAGCATGGGCGAGTCGATGATGGAAGTTCTTCCCTGGATTTTGAACCGGAGGAGCAGAAGAGACATATATCCATTAGCTCGGCAATAAACTTTTTTGAGTGGAAAAAATACAAGGTAAACATAATTGATACTCCCGGCGATTCCAATTTCCTCATGGACACCAAATGCAGCCTGCGCATTGCCGATAGCGTTATAATTGTTGTGGATGCCGTGGGCGGGGTTGAATTCCAGACAGAAAGGGTCTGGAATTACGCTGATGAATTGTCGCTCCCCAAAATGGTATATATCAGCAGGATGAACAGAGAGCGTGCCGATTTTTTCAAGACAGTGGAAGACATAAATAACAGGCTCGGCAAGAAGGTAACTGTCTGCTATCTTCCTATAGGTTCCGAAGAATCGTTTAAAGGCCTCGTTGATCTTGCGAATATGAAAGCCCTGTTCTTCGACGACCCCAAAGGAAAACCCGGGAATGTAGATATCCCTGATGACCTCCTGGAAGATGCAAAGGCATATCGTGAGACTATGGTGGAGGATATCGCCGAATGTGACGAGACATTAATGGACAAATATCTCGAGGATGGGGACCTGTCCATCGACGATATTCAAGATGGATTAAAAAAGGGAGTAATTGCGGGAGGTTTGATCCCTGTTATATGTGGATCGGCCATTAATAACACAGGGATTACCCCCCTTATGGACTTTATTGTAACCTCACTCCCCTCCCCCATGGATCGAGGTGCCGTCACGGGCAAAAAACCGGGTACAGAGGAAGATGACGAAAGAACACCGGATGAAAATGCACCCTTTTCGGCAATGGTGTTCAAAACCATCGCCGACCCATACGCGGGAAAGCTTACACTGTTCAGGGTCTTTTCAGGAACCCTGAAGTCAGATGTTGTATTTTATAATTCGGCAAAGGACTTGAGTGAAAAATGCGGAAACATATTCTTTCTCGAGGGAAAAACCCAGGTTCCGGTAGACTCACTCATTCCAGGAGACATTGCCGCCCTTGCCAAGCTGAAAGAAACATCTACCGGAGATACCATGTGTGACGCAAAATCACCCATTATCTACGATAAGGTTCCATTGATTAATCCAGTCGTTCGCTACGCGGTGGAACCCAAGTCCAAAGGAGATGAGGAGAAGATACATTCGTCTCTCAACAGGCTGATCGATGAAGATCAGACTCTCACGATCCACAGAGATCCCCAGACAGGAGAGACTATTCTTGCCGGTGTCGGTCAGGTACATATAGATATAACCCTTGAAAAGCTCAAAAGAAAGTTCGGGGTCGATGTAAACCTGAAACAACCGAAAGTCCCCTACAAGGAAACCATCAAGGGGAAAACAAGAATCCAGGGCAAATACAAAAAGCAATCGGGTGGCAAGGGGCAATACGGTGATACCTGGCTCGAGATAGACCCTCTTCCGAGCGGAGGAGGATTCGAGTTTGTCGATAAGATCGTAGGCGGAGTCATACCGAAAACATATATACCGGCAGTTGAAAAAGGCATCGTGGAAGCAATGGCCGAAGGTATCCTGGCCGGTTATCCTATTGTAGATGTAAAGGTCGCCCTTGTCGACGGCACATACCATACCGTGGATTCATCTGAGATGGCATTTAAGATAGCGGGATCGATGGGCTTTAAAAAGGGATTTCAGGAGTGCCAGCCAACACTCCTTGAGCCGATAGTAAACATCAGCATTGAAATACCCGATGAATATATGGGAGATGTAATCGGCGACCTCAACAGCAGGCGCGGGCGTGTCCTGGGAATGGATAAGGCTGGATCGAACCAGGTCATCAAGGGACAGGTTGCACTGGCTGAAATTCTTTCATACGCACCTGATCTTACGTCGATTACCAGTGGCCGGGGCACCTTTTCTTTTGAGATCTCTCACTATGAGGAACTCCCGGCACACCTGCAGGAAAAGGTCATAGCTGAATCGAAAAAGGAAGATGCTTAGTCGTAAGCTCATAGCAAAAACAAGTATTTTCAGTTGTGAATTTTCAATGGGGAATGGATATTTTGATTACCGGTGGAGTCATAACAGTAAGCGACAAAGGTTCCCGGGGTGAGAGGGAGGATATAAGCGGCGGAGAGGTTATTCGCATGCTGAAAGATATCGATATCCGGATTGCCGATTATGAAATAATCCCCGATGAAAAAGATGTCATAAGAGATAAGATAAAAGAGTACACCGACAATAAAAATCTTGATCTAATTGTGACAACCGGCGGAACCGGTGTAAGCCCACGGGATGTTACACCGGATGCGACCCTGTCGGTAATAGAAAAAGAACTGCCCGGCATGGCGGAAGCCATGCGCAGGGAAAGTATGAACAAAACGCCTCACGCGATGATATCAAGGGCCGTGGCAGGGATACGGGGACAATCTCTCATTATTAATCTACCCGGAAGCCCGAACGGGGCCAGAGAAAACCTGGCGGTACTCCTTCCCGCCCTTAAACACACAATAGAGAAGCTGAAAGGCGATATCTCGGACTGTGCCGGATAATTCACCCTCTTTTATGAATTTCACATACCTGTCATCTCTCCGGATTCGGCCCCCTGGATGGCGGGCAGATTCTCGGTCGGTATCTTTTTTTCCAGCTTCTTAATATTCTTTGTCAACTTATTAACTTCTCTGGAAAGTCTGAACCTCTCGACTATTCCCACTAAACCGGCAAATATTACTCCCACACCAAAAGACACGAATATCAGCATATATGTGGCCATGCTGACGTCTAAAAAACCATAATATTTTAGCTGAACGGGGGTGGTGTTGACCAGCGCAAAGGTAATGATAAACAGCATAACCAACGTTATAATGATCGTATAAAGAAGCTTCATTTTACATCTCCTCTCATCCTTGAGAAATAAGGTAATAAAGTGTTCCGGGTCTCCGCAATATCCTCCGGGATGACCCTGACCTCTCCGAGTACTGTAGCAAAATTGGTGTCACCATTCCACCTGGGAACAATATGTATGTGAAGATGATCATCGACACCGGCGCCTGCCGCCTTCCCGAGATTCATCCCCATATTGAAGCCTTCGGGCGTAAGGGCTTCCTTCAGGATTCTCACACACATGGCGATAAGTTCCATCACCTCCATCTTCTCTTCAGCATTCGTTTCTTCAATATCACATATATGTCTGAATGGAACCACTAAAAGATGACCGGTGGTATATGGATACTTGTTCATCACGATATAGCAGGACTTACCCTCGTACAGAACAAGGTCTTCATCCCTCGTGGATCCATTACAAAAAATGCACCCATCCGGTTTTTGTCCCTTGATATATTTCATCCTTCCGGGAGCCATTATGCTGTCCATAGATGATATCCTGTTTCAATCAAATTCAATAATACTTCCCGATATCTCTGCTCCGATATCAAGGATCCCAACGGAATTATGTTCCGCAAACCTCTGATCTGTAGGCGAACCGGGATTGAACAGCAATATTCCATCCCTCACCTCATTCATGGCCCGGTGCGTATGACCATACACAATGCAATCAACCTCATCAAATTCCAGCATAATCTTTTCTTCCAGACCAAACGGAGATCCCCAACCGTGTATCAGGCCTATCCTTCGCCCCTCAAACTCCAGTATGCGCTTCACAGGAAACTTCTCTCTTACAGAATCACGATCCATATTCCCGACGACGGCATACACCTCTTTGCCCTTGAAGACATCGAGGACATTAAGCTCAACCATATCCCCTGCATGCAGAACCAGGTCAACATCATGAAAATAATCCTCCACGATCTTCTCAAGACTGCTATCGGGAACATCAAGATGTGTATCTGAAATAACGCCAATCTTCATAATCATCAATGAAAAATTCTCTATTATACCCGGGTCAAAAAGACAAGTAATATTTTACAGAGCTTTTGGTTTGACATTTTATCGGTGTGTGATTAGAATCGCCCCGAAACCTGTTGTTAAGGATATGGCAATGATTGAAAAGACATTGGGAACTATAGCTGAAAAGATACTTGCCCTCGATGAAGCATCGCTCAGCAGTCTATGGGAAAAATACAAGACCAGACTTGAACAATTTGACACCACAAAAGAGTGGGAAAAGGCGGCGATTATCTTTTTCATTATAAACTCGGTGAAGGTGAAAAACAAAATCTTCAACGAACAGATCATCAACCGTCAGAAACTGTCCTCTATGGAGGACAAGATGTCCCGTGACATACCATCATACCTCAAACGAATAAAATAATGGAAAAAGAGACAGCCATCAAGAAGATTGAAGAACTCCGGGATCTGATCGATTATCATAACAGACGTTATTATCAGTTGGATGATCCGGAAATATCCGATCCTGAATACGACCAGCTGATGCGCAAATTGATCTACCTCGAAGAGCAATTCGCAAACCATATCGATATGACCGCGTCGCCTACTCAGCGCGTGGGAGCCACCCCTCTTGAAAAGTTCGACAGCATTCCCCATCTGTCTCCAATGTTGAGCCTTGCCAATGCCTTCTACGAAGAAGAAATCGTTTCATTCGACGAACGTGTCAAACGCCTGCTTGATACACAGGAAAATATGTCTTTTGTGCTTGAGCCAAAGCTCGACGGCATAGGGGTTAACCTGAGATATGAGAAGGGGGTCTTTATATCGGGAGCGACAAGGGGAGACGGAACAGTGGGGGAAGATATCACTCAGAATCTCAGGACGATACATTCAATTCCCCTGAAGATGAAATCCACCGCCGCCTCGCCAATTCCCGATTTGATCGAGATACGCGGAGAAGTCTACATAAGAACAGACGCCTTCGAAGAACTCAACAGGCAGCGGATGGCAGACGGCGACAATCCCTTTGCAAACCCGAGGAATGCCGCGGCAGGTTCGCTCCGCCAGCTCGATTCAGTAATTACCGCAAAGAGACCCCTCGCAATATTCTGCTATGCCATGGGATTCGCCGATCCCGATATGCCGGGATTCCCGACACATTGGGATTTTCTGCAAGGCCTCGCAAACTGGGGATTTCCGGTAAATCATCACATTCAAAGAGCAGAAAGCATAGAAGGGTGTATCGAGTATTACCGCGAGATGACCGCCCGCCGGGAGAAACTCCCATACGAAATAGACGGCACGGTTATCAAAGTCGATTCGATAGACGCACAGAAACGTCTCGGCGCAGTTTCGAGAAGTCCGCGCTGGGCCATTGCCTGCAAATTCGCGGCGACACAGGCTACAACTATTATTGAGGACATTGTTGTTCAGGTCGGCAGGACAGGCGTCCTGACACCGGTAGCAGAGATGAAACCGGTTCGTGTAGCCGGTGTGATGGTCAGTCGCGCGACCCTGCATAACCAGGATGAAATAAATAAGAAAAAGATCCACATCGGAGATACTGTAATCGTACAGAGGGCCGGCGACGTCATACCAGAGATAGTAAAAACAGTCGGACCTTCCGAAAGAGATAATGAAAGCCCTTACAGAATTCCCGACACCTGCCCGGAATGCGGATCAGAGACAATGCGTCTCGAAGGCGAGGCAGCTCACAGATGCATCAACCTTGATTGCCCGGCACAGATCAGAGAAAATATCAGACACTTTGTCTCAAGAGGCGGCATGGACATAGACGGTCTCGGAGAAAAACTGATAGCACAAATGTCTGAACGTGGAATCATAAGTAATCCCGCCGACCTCTACTATCTTACCGAAGAAAATCTGACCGTCCTTGAGAGGATGGGCGATGTATCTGTCCGCAATTTACTGTTGTCATTAGAAAAATCCAAGACCCCTCCACTGGAGAAATTTATATTCGCTCTGGGCATCAGGCATACAGGCGAGCATATCTCGAAGGTGCTGGCAGGGAGATTTGGGACACTGAATGACATAATGAGCGCAAGCGAGGAGACCCTTCTATCTATAAATGAGATCGGGCCTGAGATTGCCGGCAGTATCACAACATTCTTCAGGGAACCATCAAATCTTCAGATTATGGAAAGGCTCAATAAAGCCGGGGTCAAACCGATAGAAGGCCATGTGGCGTCCGGGGGGCTTTCGGGAAAGACCTTTGTACTTACAGGAACACTTAAAACATTTTCGAGACACAGGGCAAAGGAACTTATCGAATCCCATGGAGGAAAAGTCTCATCATCAGTAACAAAAACCACTGATTATGTGGTCGGCGGCGAATCCCCCGGTTCCAAGTTGGATAAGGCCAGAAACATGGAGATACCCATCCTTGATGAAAAACAGTTTCTGACAATTACAGGGCAAGGAAGTAAGGCGTGATGGAAAGCTACCGAAATTCGAATCCCGACCAGCCGAGGCAGACTCCCTGCAAATCAGCCATACGAAGGGTCCACGTCTTCATTACAGGAAAAGTTCAGGGGGTGTTTTTCAGGGCGGAAACGGAAAAGCAGGCATCCGGATTAGGCCTCACCGGCTGGGTGAAAAATTTACGAGACAAAAGGGTTGAAGCCGTATTCGAAGGCCCGGAAAGTGACATCGGGAAAATGCTTGACTGGTGCAGAAAAGGGCCGGCTCTCGCTCGTGTCAGTGGCGTGGAAATCACGGATGAAACCCTGCCGGTCGGGATCAGGGATGAGAATTTCAAGATCGTGTATTAAATCAGAAGCACTGATGGGGACATAGTCATATTGCAGTAACATCGGAGTAAAACTTATTGACACGCGGCACCCATTCCCCTATAGTCCCAATAATAGTATTATATCATCAACCGAAAGGGAGGGTCTAAAATGAAGAAGGTATTTTTTGTAGTTTTACTGGTATTGTTATGGTCAGTTTCGGGCGCAATCGCTGGCGAATTGAAGGTTGGGGACAAGGCTTCGGACTGGTCATTCGTGGATGGGGACGGCAAGGCCTTCACAATGCAAAACTGGGCAGGCAAGGTGCTTCTGGTCAATTATGTTGATCCGGACGAAAGTGACCTTAATGAGCATTTCACCGATGCAATGAAAAAAGCAAAAGATGACGGACTCCTTACTGATACAGACTATGCCGGAATGGGAATTGCCGACTGCGATGCATCATGGAAACCGGATGGGCTTATCAAGTCCTTTGGCGCCGCAAAGGCAAAAAAATATAAGGCCATCATCCTTTTTGATTACGATGCATCGTTACGAAATGCCTGGGGGCTCCAGAAGGACAGCGCAAACGCGATACTCCTCGACAAAAATGGTATATGTCGTGCGATAGTCCGTGGCCGTGTGCCGGACGATCAGGTCGCGGCTATCGTACAGCTGGCCATTGACCTCCAGAACGAATAGATATTCCCATATTATTGCGAGTACAAAAAGGCGTCTCGTGCCTCATGAGACGCCTTTTCTGCATTATCTGCAGCACAGGGCTTTCATCTTGACAAACAGGGTTACTTGTTATTATGTCTCTTAGTCAGCAAGAAGAAATAACTCATACACCTTGTTTGTCCTTTTGCTTGTTTCCTGTGTTGTGTCAAAGCTTACATAACTCGTTATGCGTGCCTCAACACGTCTTGAAAACAAACAAAATTACGGCGCAATCTGTACAACTTATTTATTCTTGATTCCTTAGAAAAAAGATCCGGGTGCAATTCATGAAGATAAAATTTTTCACAGTCGGAGGTACAATTGACAAAGTCTATTTCGATCGGAAAAACGACTATCAGGTAGGAGATTCCAGCCTGCACGATATATTGAAGGGTGTAAATGTCGGTTTTGAATATGAATGCGAGTCCATCCTCAGGAAAGACAGCCTGGACATAACAGATGAGGAACGTCAGATAATCCTTGGGAGGGTGGCGGAAGACAAACACAGGCACATTGTGATAACGCACGGAACCGATACCATGGTGCAAACCGCGAAAACACTGCAATCTGTGCCGGACAAAGTTATAGTCCTTACCGGCTCGATGGAACCGGCAAGATTCAAATCGAGTGACGCGGAATTCAATATCGGATGCGCGATAACCGCGGTCCAATTACTGCCGCCGGGTGTATACATCGTAATCAACGGGCGGATTTTTGATTCCGACAGGGTCAGGAAAAACGTCGAACTCGGCCGGTTTGAGGACATCTGATCTATATCCGGCCCATTATCTCAAAAACTTGAGATGTCCCTCCGCGATCTCAATTTGCATTAGATCTTCGGCACACACGAGCCTGCCGCCGTATGTCTTTCGACATTGCGCCTCGATATCAAATCCTTCACAGTCGGGATAAAAGTGCGTGAGAACAAGGTTATTCACGCGAGACTCAGAGGCAATCCTGCCAGCGAGCGAAGGCGTCAGATGACCGTCAACCTTCAGCTCATCAGGAAACGCCGACTCACTTATAAGCAAATCCGCATCCATGGCGAGGCTTACCACGTTTTCACAATAATCTGTATCTCCCGTATAGACGATCGATATACCGTCAGCTGTCGTCACGCGGTAGCCGATGCTGCTTTCTGAATGTGCCATGGGAAGTGTATTTATAGCCGCAGAATCGAGTTGAATGAAATCCGGCCCTGCATTGCTCATCTCAACAATATCCACAAGCCCATCTTCCAACTCCACCCATTGTCCATACACGCCCCGCAGACCTTCATAAAAATCCATAAATCCCGTGGCGGCTGTAATCCTGAGCCTGTCGCGCCTCCGGCGCCCTTCCGGATATTTGCTTGCGAAGATAAAATTTACCAGATCGCCGGTATGGTCAGGATGAAGGTGACTGAAAAAGATATGGGATATCTCACCTATTGTGACACCCGACTCAAGGAGACGCTTCATCGTGCCGGGCCCCATATCAAAAACGAGTTTCGCGCCACCCGTCTCAACAAGCACAGAACAGGAACTGCGCCTGAGAGAGGGAACACATGTCCCCGACCCAAGTATGGTAATCTTCACAGCTTCCATATCAGACATCCTATCTATAACTTTGTTGATTTATGAAGATTTTCGTTCAAGTTCAAGGCATGCGAAAAAAGTAATCACGGGCAAACAGATGATATTCCGAGGATTACTTTTTGAGTATAACGCAGAGATCAGACGAAAAGACCATTAATAACAGTATCATTTACACCCGTCCGTAATCATCCTCAACCCGCTCGATATCGTCCTCACCAAAGGACTCGCCAGTCTGGACCTCTATAAACATTACAGGCTCCGTCCCTGAATTCGTTATACGATGCAGAGTCTCTCTGGGAATATCCACCGATTGTCCGCTTTTTACATGCAAATCGTCGCTTCCGATGGTGACAATAGCCTCTCCACCCAGCATATACCAGTGTTCATCACGATGGCGATGCCTCTGGAGGCTCAAACGCTTACCGGGATAGACAACTATTCTTTTTACCTTGTGATCCGCTTCATCAGAGAGTACCTGATAATATCCCCATGGCCGGTTTTCTTCCATTGAAATGCTCCTAATCATTACGGTACTTTTTCATAACCGCCTCAAAGCCATCCATCGAGTTTATAATTGTAGAATCGTCAACGCAGTATGAGATGCGGATATGGCCGGGACCTCCGAATCCACTCCCAGGAACAACAAGGATGTTTTTCTCCTGCAACGCGCGGACAAATTCCACATCATCTTCTATCGGCGTTCTTGGAAAAAGATAGAAAGCGCCATCAGGCTTTTCAAACTCGAAGCCCGCTTTCCACAAACCGTCACACAGCAGGTCTCGTTTTCTTCTGTAATGCTCGACATCAACATATATACCCTGCATCCGCTCCACAACCCTCTGCATAAAAGCAGGGGCGTTTACAAAACCGAGAATCCTGTTACATAGGCTAATCGCCTCGATAAGCTTATCAATATCCGATATTTCCGGGCCAAGGGCTATATAGCCGATCCTTTCACCTGGAACAGACAGACTTTTTGAATATGACGTGACCATCAGGCTGTTTTTACAGGCATTAAGAATGCCGGGGACCTTTATTCCATCATAGGCTATCGTACTGTAAGGCTCATCGGAAACGAGATATATCTCTTTGCCAAGCTCTCTTTCCTTCCTCTCGATAAGCAGCGAAAGCCCTTCTATAGACTCCTCATCGTAAATCCTTCCGGTTGGATTGTTCGGAGAATTGATCAGAATCAACTTAGTTTTTTCCGTCACGGCCGCCTCAATGGCTTCCAGATTCAGGGAAAAGTCCTTATTTGTCGTCACTAATACGGGAACGCCGCCATGATTATCAATATAAAAGGTGTACTCAACAAAAAACGGCTTTGATATGATGACTTCATCCCCAGGATCAAGAAGCGCTTTAAACACAACATTAAGCGCCCCTCCAGCGCCGCATGTCATAATAACATGGTCCGAAGACAGGGCCACCGAATGCACACCGGTAAGATACGAGGCGATTTCAGCCCTCGTCCGTTCGTAACCGACATTCGGCATGTACATATGTGCGCCGGGCGTGCATCCGCACTCCCCAGCAACCTCCACCAGCAGTTCCTTGAACCTGTCAGGGGGTGAAACATTCGGATTTCCGAGACTGAAGTCGAACACATTTTCCGCGCCATGTTTTTCCTTCAGCTTCATTCCATCCTCAAACATCCTCCTTATCCAGGAAGACTTCGACATAAACCCTTCGATTTTCCGCGATATTGCCATGAATATTAAACTCCCGTGATGTTGATTTGTAAAACCTGCCTACATGCTGTTCCTGTAATACATTTTCCCCAAAACCGCAAGGCGAGACCCTCGTATCGGAAACCCCAAACCTCTTTCCCATTCACCTGCCTCTACAAAATCGTTTCAGGAAAGAATCGATTGTTACCGCTTGAAAGTCTCGCTGTAATAATCCTTGGCAAGATATCATCATGGGGTTAGTGCTTTAGCGGATTCTCTTGATCCTGAACGCATTTTGGGGAAATTCCAGGGACGCAATACTAAATTCTATAAAGAGAAATAGGGGCTCTGTCCCTGATTATCTGTACTGACCTACCCACTTCTCCCAGCCGGGCGGAATTTTCTGAAAATGCATGTAATCCACGCATCTCCCTGTCCAGTCACCGCCCCATTCCCATCCCAATTGTTTAAAAGCCTGCACCACTGGTGAATCCGTGGTCAGGGTTCCCGGGACGGATGGCTCGTAAATCGCTTTGGGAGGAAGAATCAAATCACCACGAATGTAAGGATTCTGCCGGGGGTTTATGTCCACTGCCAGCCCCAGGGCGTGCATGGACAATTTCTGAGCGCCGACGACAGGACGCCAGACATATCCGGAGGTATTATTCGTATCCGGGGAAAGACCATAGGGGCCTTTGAGTTGAATCAGGGAATGGGCAATGGGCAAAACTGATTCCACCGGGAATCGGGTCTTCAGGATCACGTCGAAGCCCTGACGGATGTCCGCCGCCAGGGCTTCATGGACCACGACCTGCCCCTGATGAACCTGTCCGTCAAAGCCATAATAACGTACGTCCAGCACGGCGAGATTTTCCTGCACGCATGACATTACATCCGGCGGCTGGTTCGAGTAAATGGCCCCATCCCTTGTAAGATGGCTGTCCACTACGACTCCCCCCTTACAGGCATACCCGACCTGCAAGGCGAAGACCGCCAATACCGCATACAATACAATCTTCCGTCTAAACTTCACAATACATGTTCTCCAGACTTTCCCGGAATCTGTTTTCTGGCTCGGTGATACCGGGAACAAGGCCCGGCCTTTTCCTCAATCAAATTTCCCCGTATCTCGTTTGTTTCTGTTCACAAGCGGATATAAGGCCTCAACATCAAAACACGTTAACACACTAACTCCATTATAGTATCCTGTCAAGAATTATTACCGGGGGTGAGAAGTTTAACTTGACAATTATCTGCCATCTGTCTACTATTTTCTAATTCCAGGGACGCAATACTAAATTATTGATAATATACTAACAGGCAGACCATCTGGCGGTAATTTGCCTGTTGATAAGCTTGAAGCACTGTTTGGGAAACAACCTCGTAAGAAAATGACCGGGTCATCTGGCGGGCGTTATATTCACAACCATACAGAAAAACTAAACAATGAAGAAAAAGATTTATAAATTCAAAAAAATTGATGCATTTGCAACAGCAACATCAGATGGAAATCCCGCAGGGCTGATATGCACCTCCACTCTCCCGCAGGCTACCGGGAATTCCTGACGGCAGCAGGCTATGAAGCCATCGAAGTTCATGAAGTCGCTGAAAAGAATTGGATTGCGGCTGTTGGCAGTAAGACCGAAATGCCGTCAGGAGGAAAGCGAAACGACCACTGAAAGACAAGAGCAGGTCATAACAATTCACCAGTACGGACGCGAAAAAACCGCGTCGCACAGTTCGACCGTTGGGCGAGACGCAGACATGATTAGATGCCAATGGTGTGGGAGTGATCCCCTATATATCGCTTATCACGATGAAGAATGGGGCATTCCCGTTCATGATGACAGGAGCTTGTTTGAATTCCTGATTCTGGAGGGTGCACAAGCTGGTCTGAGTTGGCTGACAATCCTTAAGAAACGAGACAACTACAGGAGAGCATTTCATAACTTCGATTGTGATCGCATCGGCAACTATACAGAAACAGATGTGAGACTCCTGCTTGCTGATTCCGGCATCGTGCGTAATCGCCTTAAGATCGGATCGGCCATCAAGAACGCACGAGGCGTTCTTGACATCCGGGAGGAGTATGGATCGCTGGACTCGTATCTCTGGCGTTATGTTGATGGAATTCCCAAGCAGAATGCTTGGAAATCCATTGCAGAGCTTCCGACCAAAACGGAACTTTCGGACGCGATGAGCAGAGATCTGAAGAAACGAGGATTCAACTTCGTCGGGCCAACGATCTGCTATGCATTCATGCAAGCAGTCGGCATGGTAAATGACCATACAACTGACTGCTTTCGACACAAAGAAATAAAGGAACTTGCCCGGAATTCCAAGAATTCCAGGGACGTAAAACTAAATAATTGACAATACAAAAATTTAAGCTAAAAGTATCCTGTAACATCAACTTCGAGAGGGTCGTGAGTTATGCTGCCGCTCCACACGCGTCCCTCAAGTAGCCCGTTAGCTTTCAGGCGTTAAGTTAGCACAATCAATTAAAGATTAAATGATATTTGAAGTCAAAAAGGTGAAAATCTAACCAACAAATCATTTAAGGCAGACTCGCTGAGGGTCGCCGGATAATTCCATGTTCGACCAGCAAATATGAAAGTGAAGGAAAAGAAACAGCAACGCTTTTTCGCTATGCCTTGACTCTTACAAAAGAGAGCGACCAATGGAAAATCTGTTCCGGTATAGCGAGTGTACCGTTTGTTGCTGGGACATACTCATTTCCCGAATAAAAGGACTTTTCATAACCAAAGTCAAACCCGGCGTTCCACCGGTTCGCTTACGCTTCCGGTGAACTCGCCGTAATGTGCTCAAGGTGGCTAAAATTATGAAATCAAAGCATAAAACACTTTTAGTAATCGACGGTATAATTAATCTTGTATTGGGAGTCCTTCTTCTCCTCTTTCCGGCGGGTATTGTTGAATTATTAGGGCTCCCATATACAAATACAAATTTTTATCCATCCATCCTTGGTGCAGTTCTTTTCGGCATCGGCATTGCCCTGCTGGTTGAACGATACGGCGCACCAAAAAATATTAGAGGACTGGGGCTTGGAGGTGCCATAGCAATTAATCTGTGCGGTTCGTAACTGAACGATGTGTCTTCGCCTTGACAAAAGAAGGATTGGAGCTTATCGAGATCGCCCCCGGCATTGATCTCGAAAAAGACATTCTTGCCCTGATGGATTTTAAACCGATCATAAAGGAACCCCGTTTGATGGATGAACGGATATTTGATCCAGAGCCGATGGGCCTGGAAGGTAACTTTAACAGTATGACATCGGAAGAACACGCTTCGTAGATTAATACATGAGAGCCTCAATTGAGCCTCAATTCAGGTCACATCTTAAATATTAAGTGTTCGATCTAAGATACGATGTGGCCCCCTAAATTTCGGATTTCTTCAGCATCACTCCGAACACTCCTTCAAAACCGACCGACAACAGGCACATGACGAAAATAATCACCAGGCTTCTCGGCGACGCTTCATAAGAATATATCATGAGTGCCAGGAAGGCAAGAATGGACGTTACAAGCGCGATGACTATCATACCGCGATTGGCGCCTGTTTCGCCTATCAGTTTCAAGTGACTTATATTTACCACGACATACACGATCATAAAAGTTGCCGCACCTAATACCGCAATTTCACTGAGATTTGCAAAGTTGATGAAGAAGATTGCCAGAAGTCCTGTAAAGAGGAGGCCGTATGAGCCTTCAGATGTGAGTGTTTTTGCCATGAAGCGCGGCAGCTGCTTTTTCTCGGCCATTACCACGCAGACGTGTCCTCCCCCATACAGATAGGCATTGATGGCGGAAGCCGTGGAAATCATGGCTGTGATTACAATTGCAACGAATCCCACGTGGCCGAGAATCGGCCGGCACGCTTCGGCAAGTGCGTAATCTTTAGCCTTAACAATCTCCGGAACGGAAAGGTTTCCCAAGACGGCAACCGATACCAGTATGTAGATGACTAGTACTATTATCACGCTCAGGTAAAGGGCCCTCGGAAGATTAACCCTGGGATCTTTGATGTCTTCCGCCGACGTTGTGATGACTCCGAAACCCATGTAGGCAAGGTACACAATTGAAATACAGTAGATGACGGCGTTGATTTCCGGAAATTTTTCCGGTGAGAGCATCTTGAAATCTGCCACAATGGCCCCGCTGATGGCAAATAAGAAAAGAACTGCTACCTTGAAAACCACTATGTACAATTCAGTCCGCCCCAGTATTTTGCTGCCAAGAAAATTCAGGAAAAGGAAAAATACGATAACCGCGTGTTCCAGCACGAGCTTCCAGAAGGAAAGGTCACTTTGAAATATCGGAAAGGTCGAGGCGTAATTACTGAAACCCTTGGCGAAGAGTGCTATGCCGATAATGTAGCCGAACCATAGTATGATGTGCACTGCCCCAGTAACTACGTTTTCACCAAGACCCACGGCTATGTATTCCACCGGTCCGCCTGCCGAAGGAAACCGCGTGCTTAATTTGGCGTATGAGTAAACTGTAAACAATATGATAAACCCCGCGAGGCCAAAGGAAACATATACGGCGTTTCCCGCGATATGACTGGCCGTACCGAAGATAGAAAAAATGCCGGCACCTACCATGGACCCGACACCAAGCGCCGCCGCCGCCCATACTCCAAGAGATCTCTGTTTTTCCATAATCTGACTCCGAAACACCATAAGAAAAGCTTATCCGGTGCCCGCGTGTTAAGAATCTGCGTGGCACCGGATGCTTCATGTTTTGTAACAGCTTGTTTGACGTGGCACTCGGGGCTCACTGCCGGATTTTCTGGGAACGGTGTTCCCAGATCCCTGGTTTATGTCCTCTGTCCCCTAATGCTTATAACCTCCGGCTTCTTTTTCGGTTAGTGGATGGGATACAGGATTTTTCTTGAAATAATCCATGCAACGCTGGATATCACTAATCAACAGGTCGCCCAGGTCACGACTGACGCCATGACGCACTAAAATCCGCTGAATTACAAGATCTTCCCTGTTCGCTGGCATCGAGTAAGCGGGCACCTGCCAACCGCGGCTGCGCAGTCTATCGGCAAGATCGAACAGGGTGAATCCGGGATTCACACCCTCCTTCAATGTCCAGCACAGGGCCGGGATTCCGCCACGGCCGTCATAGATGATCTTGAATGGTCCTATCTTGCCGATCTCATCGGCCAGGTAAGCGGCCGTGTCGTAGCATGCCTGTTGGATCTTTCGATAACCCTCCCTCCCTAATCTCAGAAAATTATAGTACTGGGCGATGATCTGCCCGCCGGGACGCGAGAAGTTCAGCGCGAAGGTAGCCATATTGCCACCAAGATAATTGACCCAGAAAATCAGATCGTCGGGCAAATCATCTTTGTCACTCCAGACAATCCACCCAACGCCCAGGGGAGAAAGTCCGAATTTGTGACCGGACGAATTGATAGATTTTACCCGGGGCAGACGAAAATCCCACTCCAGGTCTGGATCTACAAAGGGCGCCAGAAACCCGCCGCTGGCACCATCCACATGGATGGGGATATCCAGACCGGTATCTTTTTGAAGCTTGTCAAGGGCGTCGGCAACCGCCTTGACCGGTTCATACTGACAGGTAAAAGTAACCCCCAGGGTGGGAACGACACCGATGGTGTTTTCATCACAGCGCTTGATTACCTCTTCCGGCGTCATGATCAGACGGTCTCCTTCCATCGGAATCTCTCGCAGTTCTACATCCCAGTAGCGGGCAAACTTATGCCAGCATATCTGCACCGGACCGCATATCATGTTGGGTTTGTCCGTGGTCTTGCCCAGTGCACGCATCTTCTCCCGCCAGCGCCATTTCATGGCCATTCCCCCAAGCATGGCGGCTTCGCTCGAGCCGGTTGTGGAGCAGCCCATGGTGTTGGCGGCATCCGGCGAGTTCCACAAATCCGCTAACATATGCACACAGCGGCCCTCGATCTCGGCCGACTGCGGATACTCATCTTTGTCGATCATGTTCTTGTCGATACATTCGTCCATGAGCCGGTGCACTTCGGGCTCCGCCCAAGTGGTGCAGAATGTGGCCAGGTTCTGGCGCGAGTTGCCATCCATCATCAGTTCGTCATGCACTACCTGGTAGACATGGCGCGGGTTTTGTTCGTCTTTGGGAAATTTGTATTTGGGCATCCTGACCGACAGGTCTGTGGATGCGTATATATCGTCTAAAAGATTCGCTCTTACTTTGTCTTTTTCATGTAAAGCCATAACTCATTCTCCTTTCCTTTTTTGACTCGAACCTCTAAACCTGAGACTGTTTCTTCCTATTTCTTCCACTCCGGTTTTTTCATTTTATTGATCAAAAGCGGCAGACCTACAAATATAATCATACCCGCTGAAACCAGACCGACGTAAACTGTTGGGTTTCCCACAGTCAAATTTGTCGGCGGGAAAAAGCCGACAACCAGAGCGAAACAAACCCCAAGCAGGCCTATTCCAGCAACAAACCACATGCCGAACATGCCGCCCGGCACCTTGTAGGAGCGGGGCAGGTCCGGCCGGCTGTAACGCAGCTTGATGGCCGCAGCGTACATCAGGATGTACATGGTTAAATAAAGGGTGACGGTCATGGCCGAAAGAACAAAAAACGCGACACTCACGTTGTCCATGATGAAATACAACATGGCCAATAAACTAACAATAATGGCCTGAATTATCAGGATGTTAACCTGTATGCCGTTTTTATTGGTCTTAGCCATAAAAGGCGGAATTTCGCCATCCTTGGCCGTTTCCAGCAAGCCACGACTGGGACCGCCGACCCAGGACATTACACCACCAATGGCCCCGAATGCTGCCAGCAATCCCATGACAGGGGTCAAAAAACCAAGATGAAACTTATCCAGCAACTGTTTAAACGCCTGCATCAGACCGGCGGTAAGACTGATCTCGCCTTTGGGTATTACCGCCGCCACAGCCAGCGATCCCAGGGTAAAGAGCAGAAAGATAATAATCATGGCCAGGAACATGCTCGCAGGAAATTGTTTGGCCGGGTTTTCCAGTTCGTTCGCGTGAACGGCATGCACCTCGACTCCGGCAAAGAGCAGGATGATTCCAGCGAGAAAAGCTATGCTGCCCAGGCCGGTAATATGTGGGAATAAACGCGCGTGGGGCGCCTGTCCGGCCACATTTTCAGCGGCGGCAACAACGGCGGAAGGTTCCATGAATTGCAGTGGATTCCCCTGGTTGAGCCACAGAAGACCAAGAACGATAATCATGATTCCTGGCAGCACCGTTCCAAGCAAAACTCCATATTTGGTTACGGAGCTGGCCACATCCGATCCGGCCAGGGTCAGAAACGTCGCTGCCCAGTAACATACAAGGATAACGATTCCGGTATAGGCGCCTTTATCCGCCAGAGCCGGGTCCATGAAAAGATACGCCAGGGCTCCGGCCGCGAATGCCAGAACGGTAGGATACCAGACCACGTTCTGAATCCACTGTAGCCAGATGGCTGTAAAACCCCATCGTGAGCCGAAGGCCTCCTTCACCCAGGTATAGATACCACCCCCCTGTTTGCTGAACGCTCCACCCAATTCGGCCGCAACCAGAGATGCCGGCAGCAGGAACATTATGGCGGCAAAGAGGATATAAAAGATCATGGAAAGCCCCTCCTTAGCCATCATGGGCAGTCCTCGCAAGCTGCACACTGCTGCCACTGTCATCATGCTAAGCGTAAACGCTGTCATCTTTTTCTTGCTCGATTTTTGCATCATCTTGTTCCTCCTGTTCATAATGAATTAAAAGAATGGTTCAGTTTACCACGGTAATTACCTTATTAACTCCATCGCTTTTCCTAAATGATCCCGGGCTTTGGCGAAATGCTTATGGGCCCTGTCCAAATATTTTTGAGCTTAGGTTAAGCACTCTGAGATAAGAACCTCCGTTTTCCTAACGGGACTATAATAGAGACGGCATCGTGAGTCAATGGGATAATGACCAAAACATACGAATTTTTCTATTGTTTCTCAATTTTCGAATAGACCGATTGGGTGACAGGCGTCGGTATCCCATACTGCCTTCCCATCGTGATAATTGTTTTCCCGAACAGATCCCCTTCGTTCCTCTCACGCTTTGCCTCCACATCCCTTTGATAGGATGTCTTCGTTTCGTATGGGAAGTTGTTTGCCTTTTCCAGAGACTCGGTGGCGATGTTTTCGGGCAGTGTGATTCCACGTTTTCTGGCAATTAACACTATCTCATCCATAATCTGATGGGCCATATTCTTTAATTCGCTGTCGGCGAAGACCCCTCCTATGGTTCCCCCCGAATAGGCAGTGACCAGTCCGAATGCCGCTATGAATATATATTTCTCCCATATATCGGGGAAGGAATCGGCGTCCCACTTGAAGTTGAGACCCATACTGTCGAAGAAAGATTGCAGTACTTCCGGGTTAAAATCCTTTACATCCGGGTCATTGCCGCACAGGGGAAAACTAGAAAACTAGAGAAAACTAGGAGGCTGTCCGAGAATAGGTCTTTATGTCATTTCGACCAAAGGGAGAAATCCAAAACCAGAGTATTATCAATGCAATAAGATTTCTCGCTCCGCTCGAAATGACACCTCCTGTGCGTTCTCGGACAGCCTCCTAGGGACACTTCCCGTATTAATACTTCCCGTATTAATACTTGACGATTGGAGGTTTTAGGGACATAACACGTAACCCCTTTGACCGCGATACAGAAATAAGTGTTATGTTCCTATAACCTGAACTGGAGTAGAATCATGTCCCTGAAAACCAAATGGATTGAAATTTTGTATACCGTTGCGACTGGCAGTAGAAGAATCCGAAACTTTTTTACACCTGTCGGGGCGTTATTCTTCGCTCTATTGATATTTTCTTTGGTGGTTATAGCCTTGCAAGTGGACAGGTTATTAGGCCTTACCGCTATATTCCCCCGTCCTTTTAATATCATTTTATCTTTGCCTGTTTTTTCGCTTGGTTTGTTTTTAATGGGATGGTCGGTCTTAAACTTTATTAGAGCAAAGGGTACTCCTGTTCCTTTCAATCCTCCACCAAAATTAGTCACGACCGGGCCATACGCCTATGTACGAAATCCAATGCTTACTGGCATATTTGCCATGCTCTTTGGCTTTGGTTTATTACTTGGATCTGCTTCTCTTATTGTTGTATTCACACCACTTTTCATTTTTATTAATGTTTGGGAACTAAAAACAATTGAGGAACCGGAACTCCTGAAACGGCTTGGTAAAGATTATATTGAATATCGAAAAAGAACACCCATGTTTTTTCCAGGCTTTGGGATATTATTCAAGAAGCGAAAATAGTAATTCGTATAATAAACGCATTGATACTGATGGCTTACGCTGCGCGCCGCACAGTTCAATCGTTGGGTGGCTTTTGGAGTGAAAAGGGGAGTTCCGCCAGGTCATGACGCGCTCCGTTTCAAAGCAGGCAAATTATCGGCCCTTGGTGGAAGTGGCCAAAGAGCAACCGGAATTTCATTTTCGGGATGTGGCGGGGACTTTGGTGGGCTTTTTCCATTTGTCATAGAGGAAGAATTGTAATGCCTAATGGTGAATCGAAAAACTGGAAACGTTTTCTGATGACACTTGAAAGATTTTATATTTTGTATGACAAGTGGCCTACAGTGATTCATCTATCCCCCCTTTTCATAGACGAGCTTCAAAACAAATTATCGATAGAAGATTTTCAAACATTGCAATCTAAAATCAGGCTTGACGCAGATGAAAAGACCCCTTTCCTTTGTTTCGATGAGAAGGGCAATAAATACGATTACGCAAGAGGAGATATCTGTCCAAATAAACATGTTGCAGTAAGAGCCATCGACTGGCTTCAAATTAGTGAGCCGGATTATTATAACTAAGCATTACGAGATCATTGTGCTGTATCGCAAGACATTATCTTGCATATGGTTTTTAATTCTAACATTACGGACTGGCAATTCCGCTGCGCCCTTTTACCATCTGGTTATGCCAGTCGATCGGAGTTGTAGAAAATGAACGGATACGAGTACATCTTGTCAAAGCAAATAGCATGGGCAACCAATTATGGTATTACCCTTGTCGGAAGTAGGGGCGATCCTGGACATAGTTCCAGGTTATCGGCAGGGAGTAGGCATAGAGTTGGTAGGCCTGACTATAATGGGTCCAACTGCGCATCTTGTCCCGAACGGTGTCCAAATGTGTCCTCACGAGATTCAGGGACAGCTTGGCGGCAATCAGAAACTTCATATGATGCCTGTACATGTCGTTAATGTTGGCCGCACTGAAGAAGCCCCGGTCCAGAACTACCTTGATCTTCTCATAGCCCAGAGTGTTCATGTCAGACAGCAGTTTTCTCAGTGTTTTCACGTCGGGAATGTTTCCTGCCAGCTTCCGGTAATAAAATGGCAAGTGGGATTGTTGCCCGAAGAGCAGGGTTAAATTGATCTGTGCCAGATGCTCATGATCTTTGTTTCTGCCATAGCGGACCTGCCTGAGGCACTTTGAATAACTGGAGATGGAGGTACTGTCATAGGCCAGGTACTCCCTGTCCACTCGGCGTTTCCCCTGAAGACGGATGAATCGCTGTCTGGCTTCTTCGGTGATGGATGCGAAGAGTTCACTGCTTCTCTGGGAGGAGATGCTCTCGCCGTGGGGATGCCGATGAATTGCGACCCAGCGGGGGAAACGGCTCAGGGGATTAGCTAAGATTTAATTCATAGAAAACGCCCCTGTTCCAAAAGAATACTTGTCGAATGATGACAAAAAGACAGAGAAGGATAGATAAAGAATTCAACAAAAGAAATGGTTTTATGCCTTACAATCTAATTTAAAGATGAAATAAAATGAAGAACTGATTATTAACATGAATAAAATGAAGAAAATCGAAAACCCAAAGTGATTTATAACCCAACTGCTGATAAGTGGAAAAACAACCGGAAGAACGCTCCCCGCTCCGACTATTCCTGTGTATAATGCCCTGTTTTCATTAGTTGATACTTCAAGCAGGACTCCGCTCACCGCTATAGTATGAAGTGTAAAAACAATGCCACCAACTAAGAATGAAAGGCTAAGAAAAAAATGTCCCGGCAATATCAACACAAACAGGGGGATAATGAAGGCTAATATTGAAGTAAAATACAATAAGTGCTGGTATTTGACTTTCTTAGAATGATAAAAAAGCAGCGCGCTAACAATAACTCCTCCAATTACCTTAAAAATCAGATAATTACCAACATCACTGCCGGTGGCATTTAAGACATCTTTTGCATAAAGTATTAAAAATGGCATCAGAGCCAAAGAGACCCCCTGGGTGTTACTAACTAAAAGATAATACGCCAGTTTTTTATTCGCCCGGATTTCGCGCAAAATAATGTGACTGAAATTCTTATATTTATATATCTCTTGTTTTGATATTCTGGTTTCTTTCAGTCGCCAGAAACCTGCAGATGCAATTGTGAGCATCATGGTTGCAATAACAAATAGAAACGCGTAATTGTCCGGATAGGGTTTTAGCGTCAGAACTCTACTCGCGAGATAAGCTGAGGCAAAGAAACCCGCGCTTACTATTGCCTGCTTGACTGAGAAGAAAGATTTTCTACTCTCAGGCAAAACTGATTTTCCGAGTATATCTGTATAGCCAATGTTAGCAAATCCACCGCTTATCGAAAACACGGAGATGAGTAAAAGAATCGTTACAATTAAAAAACTGCCCGTTATCCATGAAGATAAAAAGAAAAGCAACGCCAGGCATGCCAAAGCGAATATTCTCGCGTTTATTCCCAATAAAAGGCAACCTTTTTTCATCGGTTGATTATTAATGAATGGGGCAAAAAACAACTGGCTGAGATGTGAACCTCCAAGCATTATAGCCGTTAACAAGCCGATATGCACAGAAGTGCCCCCGGCATCAATCACCATCGCAGGGATAATCGTATCAACATCCATAAAGTTTTTAGCCAATGAGAGGAACAGAGCATGCCACAAAAGCGCATAGTAATTGTGCTTGGATGTTTTCTTTGTTAGAGGCATTTCACCAGATTGAGAAATTAAGTACTGACCCCACTTCACTAATGGGTCAAAAAAGCAAGAGACTCAAGGCCATTACAATTATACCTAAAATCATACCTATAATAACTGTATGCACATAGCCGTAACGATACGCTGTCGGGAAGAGTTTGTCTAAAGATATATAGCTCATAATACTTGCCGAAAGAAGGAGAAGTAGATCATTTTCGGTTTTCTGATAAAACAAGCTATGGAACTTCCGATTTCTGTAGACAAGCCCGTTAGTGTTGCAAGTAGAAAAGCTATGCCAATGTTGCCCGTCACGTTCATTTCTGACCTCAGTAAATAGTAATTGAGCGGAAAGCACTAACAAGGTCGTACTCTAATATTAAATTCTTCCGTAGATGAATCTTGTTTGCAGATACGATCACACCCTATTATAGCCCCAGGACCAAGAGAATGGCGCCCGTTGCAATTCCAAACGTAAGATTGAACCCTTTAATAAGGATTGAATCTTTAATGCTATAGGAAAGCATCGGGAGCATTCCGTGTCCGTCTTGGACAAACGATATCGTGAACAGTACGGAAAAGGGAATAAGCCCCTGAGCATACATCATCACGAATATCAGATGGGGACCAGACTCAGGAATCATCCCGATCAAGGCACCAATCAGGAGCACCCCCATCATATGCTCACGCACAAAAACTTCCAAATTCCAAAAACCCATGCCCCAGTGAACAAAAAGGAGAGCACCGAAAGTCCACAGAAAAACACGAAACATGTGCTTTTTGATAATATGATCCCAGATATGAAAATGCAGATAGTGTTCGGACGCAACTCCTGAAATGTATAAAGAAGTCAAGGATAAACATACAAACGTGATACGTTTCCAGTTCCACTCGGCTGGGCCCAATATTCCAGATACAAGCAGTGCCAGATAGGATCCTATAAGCGCTATGAGCAGGAAGCGTGTAAAGGAAAGTTGCTGAAAGTTTTTCAACAGGTTCTCGGGATGAAAAATCCGTATACCTTCCCCCGTGCTATCCGCGGCGGCCATACATTCTTCGCAATCAGCCTCGGCACATGATTCACAGGGGACAACGCCCGTTATTTCAATTATCTTATCACTTATCCACGCGAAGACAATCCCGCACACAAAGAGCGACCCGAAAAGCAAAAGAGCGATGCCGGGAAACTGGGCGAGCATCACAAAGGCCTCATCGCCCGACGTGGCAATCATCCCCCCCACGATTGCACCAAAAGATATCATGCCGCGTACATAAAGCGTAACGTTCATAAAGGCGCCCAAGCACCCCGGCGTAGAACCAAGAAAAGAGGCCAATGCATACTGTCGCCACCGACCTTTCTGAATGATATTAGATATCTGCCCGCTGGTAACAATGTTTATAAAATCTACCAGAAGCATCATCACGAGGACGAAGAAGCTGATCATTAAGGCATGCTTAAAAACAGACAGTATTTCCATCTCTTAACCTTACATATATAAGAATTGAACCATGTTTATGATAATATGATAAGAAGTTTTCAAATTACGATAAGAATACGCACTATTAATTAACCACCAAGCATCTTTTGAAACCTCGCAACGGCTGATGGAAGCATCAGGCGTATCTAAACAGGAATGATGAATTTATTGTTTTTAGTTCTACACCTTTCAAGTGCCGGATAATTATTGTTTTATAATTATGTGTTTCCTCTCCTCGCCTTTATTTTTTTCTTCTACTATTCTCTCCTTATTTTTTCGTATTAACTCTACGGCATCAGCTATTTTTTCTGTTTTTACCACAACACATACGAATCTATTCAACAATCTTACTATATTGGGTCCAAATTTTCTGCCGGCTATCACATCAATACCATCAAGTGCGGACGCCGTGGCCCTGGCCTTACCCGGATCTCCATGTTTTAAGGATTCATCTTCCTCATATTTTACATTTTTACGTGTCTCGATAAATTCTTCACCCCCGTCGGAAAATTTGTACACGTGAAAATGATCTGCCATTCCAAAATGACTGTTATTAAATATCTCCCCATCATCAGTTGAAAAAGCAATTACTAATTCCATATAATTTCTCCCTGTTTTTGTGCATTAGTGGAAAGGTCATGAATCAACATCATAAACCTTCTTATTTTAACGTTTTTTCCCACGTACCCGATTGTACCATATACTATGTCTTCTCCGTGCGTATTCCAGGTCGACCTTACCTGTAAAGATCCCCGGAAGAAGAGGCCAGTTTTCCTTGATTATGAAGGCTCCAAGGTGAACCACTATTCCGATTATAATCAGAATAGTTCCTGCGTTATGCAACTGTGTTATCCAGAACATAAAACCCTCGGAAAAGTTGACATGCGAAAGGTTTTTAACCACCTTTATACTGCCGGTAAGGACCAGAAGCAGTAGTGAAAATCCTATGAACGCATAGGCAAGACGCTGTTCTGCCAGATACTTGTCATTCTCAGGTTCTTTACCGTAACCGAAAACTGCCATAATAATCTGCGCCGATTCCTTCATATCACCACTGCGGGGCACCATGTCAAAGTCCCTGCGTATACCATGGAAAACGACGTGATACAGAATGGCAGATATAAGCACAGCCGCCGCCCAGTAATGGATGGACAGCGTCACTGAATAATTGGTAACCCAGGACAGCAAGGGGAGGTGGTCAACCATGTACCGCTTATATAATGGCATCTGCCCAAATCCGCTGAAAATCAGTACAAACGTTGAAATAGCTACTGCCCAGTGTACGAAAATGACTGAAAGGCCATGACGTTTAATCTTTTTCTTAACAGCCACCTTAGTCATCCTTTTCACCGCCCTTCATAGTCTTATAAGCCGCCCCTGCTGCTGCAGCAATGCCCGCAACAGGGGCTACGATCATGCTCCAGGCTATACCATTTGCCGTTTCCGTGAAATTTTCCACATCAACAGGCATTCCCGGGAAACCGGGGACATTTGGATTAGGTTGAACCGTTTTCTGCTTCATCAGTTCAGCATGGATCTTTTCAAAAGGTGCCGGTGAAACATAAAAAGTGGATGTGCCGCCATTTTCCCTCTCGCCGTAAATATAACCGTTGATTTCAGAGGCACGTTTGTGTGCCAGTGCCCGCATCTTCTCTTTCTCTCCAAAAATGATAGCATTGCGTGGGCACGCTTCCACACAGGCCGGTTCACGTCCAGCTTTAACCCTGCTGTAACAAAGGTCACATTTATACATTACGCCGCCTCCGGCAAGCTGCGGCGCTATCTTCAGATATATTCCGACCCCGGCCTGACGTGCCGGTATCCCCCAGGGACATACGTCACGACACTTTGCCCCGCCGAAGCATAGATCGCGGTCTATGACAACAGGCCCTTCGGGCGTCTTGTACTGCACGCTGAAAGGACAGACGTTTGCGCATGGCGGATTATCGCAATGCATACAACGGCGCGGAATATTAAGAGCATACCGCTTTCCATTATGCTCTACATCCGCTTTCTGGACAAAAGTCCAGTTATACGGTGTCAAACGACTTGTCAGTCCCTTTTTTTTAGACCAATCCTCTTTTTTCTTATGTGGCCAGTAATTGGGTATATCTTTTATAGGCTCGGGGAACCTTTCCCTGTTTTCCTCCCGACACGCGCTCACACAGGCGGGAACATCCAATGTTTTGCATCCGTCACAACGCGTTAAATCAATCATGGTTCCCACCTGAGGGATATCGGAGGCACCGGCACTTTTGCCAAAGCCCGTTAAGGCGACTCCACCCGCCACCCCGGCCGCGGCAGAGCGCTTCATGAATTCCCTTCTTGAGAAATCAGACATCTACTATCTCCTTACTTGACATCAAAAAAGATATCGAGTGATTGTTGATTATGAATATTAAGGCATCCATCATTAAAGTGCCTCCATTATTTGTTCTGAAGGCACGGTTGTTTATTCACTTCGGCACGTTAACTCTTCTTGAATTCCGAGACAATTGTCTCAACACTCGACTTTGCGTCACCAAAAAGCATACGTGTATTTTCCTTATAAAACAAATTATTGTCAATACCCGCAAAGCCGGGCGCCATGGAGCGTTTCAAAACTATGACTGTCATTGCCTGGTCAACGTTTATAATTGGCATACCATAGATCGGGCTGACTTTGCTTTCCCTTGCTGCCGGATTGACAACATCATTAGCACCGATTACAACACAAACATCAACACTCGCAATCGTTCTGTTAATATCATCCATCTCAATAAGTTTGTCATAAGAAACATTGGCTTCAGCGAGGAGCACATTCATATGGCCAGGCATCCGCCCCGCAACGGGATGAATGGCATAACGGACGTCACTTCCATTTTCCTCCAATATGTCTCCCAATTCACGAAGGGCATGCTGCGCCTGCGCAACAGCCATTCCGTATCCGGGGACAAAAACTACCGAACCTGCGGCTTCAAGTATAAAATAGGTGTCTTCCGCTGAAATAGGCTTCACCTCACCTTCAACTTCCATATCCCCCACTGTTACGGCAGCACCAAATCCTCCGAAAAGTACATTTGTAATCGAACGATTCATTGCTTTACACATAACATTGGTCAATATAATCCCGCTTGCTCCCACAAGTGCACCGGCAACTATCAGGATGTTATTTTGAATCGCCAAACCTGCCGCGCACCCCGCAATACCTGAATAACTGTTTAATAGTGAAATCACGACTGGCATATCGGCACCGCCTATGGGTATGACCACCAGGATACCCAGGAGCAACGACATAATGATAATTCCAATAAATAACGGATAACCGCCTGACGGGCTCATTAATAAAAGTGCTCCCGCCAAAAGCATACCTACGAAAAGTGCCCCATTTAAAAACGTCTGGCCGGAAAAGAGGATTGGCCTCCCACTTATGTATGTTGCCAGCTTGCCCCAGGCAACCAGACTTCCTGAAAAGGTGATGCCCCCAATAAATACAGCGAGAAAAATTGTGGTGGTTGTAAATAAATCGAAAGTGGCCATTGCATGATAGGTTGCCCACCCGACAAGAAGACTCGTAATACCGCCGAAACCGTTGAAGAGAGCCACCATCTGGGGCATTTGAGTCATGGCAACAAGCCGGGCGGAGAAGGCACCAATGATACTCCCCACAACAATGCCTGCCGCTATCCATCTATAATCAATAACTTCCTCACTCAGAAGAGTCATCACCACGGCGAGAAACATGCCGATTGCCGAGATCAGATTCCCCTTTCTCGCTGTACGCGGCGAGGTAAGCATCTTTAAACCCAAAATAAATAAAACCGCTGCAACAATGTAAACTAAATTGACAAGAACATATATGCTCATTCTCTTTCACCATCCGGTTTCTTCTTGAACATCTCCAGCATCCTGTCGGTAACCATATATCCACCGACCACGTTGATTGTTGCGAAGATTACGGCTAAGGTACCTAATATTAAAGTTAAGCTGCTTTCCACAGAGCCTGCCGCTATGATTGCACCCACAAGGGTAATACCCGAAATGGCGTTGGAGCCGGACATCAAAGGAGTGTGCAGTTTTGCAGGCACCTTTGATATAACCTCAAATCCAACAAATATGGCAAGTATAAGCACCATGCTCATACAGATCAGACAGGAGCTTCGACAGACGATCAGATCCATTTTTTTCTCCTTTAAATAAGTTTTTTCAGGGCCTCACTAAAGATCTCATTTTCGTGAGTAACCAGACACCCCTTAATAATTTCGTCATCCAGACGCAGCTTGAGCCCTTTTGTTTCTTCATCCCAAAATTCGGTGATGAAACTAAGGATATTGCTAGAGTACATTTGGCTTGCATGCTCAGCTACATGATTTGCGCCATTTTTGAGCCCTATAATTTTTACACCCTCTACGACGGCTTCCTCGCCGGGTATCGTTCCCTCAACATTTCCTCCGCTTTCCGCGGCAAGATCCACGATTATACTTCCCTCTTTCATCCCTGTAATCATTTCTCCTGTCACTATAAGCGGCGCCTTTTTACCGAATACCTGCGCAGTCGTTATCACCACATCAGCCAGGGTGCAGTGTTTCGCCATTTCCTGACGCTGCTTCTCAATCTGCTCTTCCGTTAGGACTTTGGCATACCCGTCTTTTGTCTGCCCGGTTTCCCCAAGGTCTATCTTGACAAATTTGGCTCCAAGAGATTGAACCTGTTCTTCCACAACGGGTCTTGTATCAAAGGCCTCCACCCTCGCCCCCAGGCGCTTTGCTGTTGCGATTGCCTGGAGGCCAGCAACACCAACACCGATGACGAAGACACGAGCAGGTGCAATAGTTCCTGCTGGCGTCATCATCATTGGAAATATTTTTCTGAATCTGTCTGCGGCAATAATGACCGCCACATATCCGGCCAGGCTTGCCTGGGAACTCAGTGCATCCATCTTCTGTGCCCTTGTGACTCTCGGAATCATCTCCATACTTATTGCACTGATTCCGTGCGAGACAAGTTTGTTGAGAATCTCCCGTTCATTAAACGGATCAAGATAACTGATGTGGATGCTCCCTTTTTTTAACAAGGTAATATCTTCAATGGGTGGCTTATGTAACCGCAAAACTACATCTGCAGATGATAGAAGTTCTTTTCGATCCGGGCTTATCGTTGCCCCGGCTGATATATATTCATCATCAGTATAGCCGGAGGGGTTTCCCATGCCCTTTTCAATTTCGACCCGTGCACCCAGTTTCACAAGTTGTTTCACATTTGACGGGATCATGGGAACACGCCTCTCACCAGGTGAACGTTCTTTCGGAATAACAATCCTCATTTTCAGCTCCCGACTAATCTAATGTTTTTTATCTATACGAGTTGATCTTTTCCAATAGTATCTCCTCCGGCATAGCACCGATAACATCTCCCACTTTATTACCCTCTTTAAAGACGAGAAGATTTGGTATGGATCGGATATTGAACCTGGCCGACGAATTGGGATTGCTATCAACATCAAGTTTGCCGAAGACGATATCACCCTTCTGACTCGATGCCAGCTTTTCAATAACAGGGCCTATCATCTTGCAGGGCGCGCACCATTCAGCCCAACAATCAACAACCAAAAAGGGATATTTGGCAATCGCCTCATCCATATTTCCATCAGTAATAACAACCGGATAATCAGGATTATCCTGCAGGATTTCTTTTCTTTTTTTCTCCTCTTCCTCTTTCCCCAATAGCTCTTTTGCGCGGGCCGATCCATACTCGAGCACCTGATTGACAAAGGTCCTCTCCTGCTGCACGCCAATAGTGATAGAGCCTCTTTCCTCATTGATTACCTGCTGGGGAACGGACGAAACATTGAACATTCGTGCTCTATCCATCATCTCCTGGGCTTCTATGCATCGTGAAACTATCTTCCCGCCCGACTCGATGGCAATCTGATTGGACAGGACAACGGCTCTTGGGCAGTGCGGGCAATTGGGAGTGACATATGTCTCTATGAGCAGGTCTCTGTCAATATTTTCCAGCTTCTCTCTGGACGAGGCATCGAGAGCGCTATCTCTGTTTGAAATCATTGAGATGGCTTCGATGAAAGAACCTGTCTCATAACCTGCGGGTGCCCCGAAGTACTGAACCGGATACCACCCGTTGCCGTTACCAATAATGACTGATGGTGAAACGGTGATGCCTCTTTTCTTCGCCTCTTCTCCATACATATCTTCAAGATCGATATGGATTTTATCATTTATCTCTGACAACTCTTTCAAAAATCCTTTTGTAAAATCCACATACTCTTTGTTGCCGTCTCCCGTAATAACGCTACTTGAAAACAGCCTGATGTAGACATCCTCTTTGAGTTCTGTCTCGAATTTTTCACTGATTTGCTGGCGTGTCTTATCATCAAATATCATTTTCTTTTTCTCCTTCTTCTTTTGCCTCTCCGGCCGGTTTATTATCGTATGATACTCCCTTCAGATTTTCCACATAGAGCTGTGTTGAATACGCTGCTCTGGCACCATCGCCACATGCCGTTACCACCTGTTTGAATGAGGTATTAGTACAGTCCCCGCAGGCGAAAATGCCGTCTACAGAGGCCTTCATCTCTTTATCCACCATGATAGAACCATTCTGGTCCATATCAACGATACCCTTGACGAGCCTTGAATTAGGCACGCTTCCTGTAAAAATGAATACGCCATCGGCTGTCACATCTCGGGTCTGTTGTGTCTGAACATTTTTCAGTCTAACACCGGTCACAGCGTTGATCCCCAGAATTTCTTCAACTTCCGAATCCCATATAAAGGATATTTTCCCATTAGAAAATGCCTTCTCCTGAAGGACGCCCACAGCACGGAGCCGATCCCTTCGATGGACAATAATGACTTCTTTTGCAAACTTCGTTAAGTAGATAGCCTCTTGGACTGCCGTATCACCGCCACCGACAACGATCACCGTACTATCCTTATAAAATGGAGCGTCACAGGTTGCGCAATAGGAAACCCCTCTTCCTGTAAGTTCGGATTCTCCAGGTACTCCAAGTTCCACCCAAGTTGCCCCGGTGGCCATGACAACGGATAACGCCGCGTATGTTCCGGAATCTGTTTCTATTTTCCATCCTTTATGATTGTTTATGAAAGTCTCTGCTATCGTATATATATTTTTCTTGATGATATCCAGTCCGAATTTCAAGGCCTGTTCCTCGAATTTGCTGACCAGTTCAGAACCCGTAATACCTTCGGGAAATGCGGGATAATTCTCAACTAAATCCGTTACGCTGATCTGGCTCGGGTTCACCGGGCTTTCTATAAGAAGGGCGTCGAGGTTGGCCCGGGACATGTAAATGCCTGCCGTAAGTCCGGCAGGCCCTCCACCGATAGCAATGACATCATAAATCTTACCGTTTCCATTCATGTGCTAATCATTCTCCTCCGTCTAATAAATTCAGAATATTTTTTACCAAAACAGGCTGCCTAAGGGAGTAACATCGCATGTTTCCATCTTTGCGACATTCAACAATGCCGCATTCCTTCAGTACCGCCAGGTGCTGAGAAATAGTTGCCTGGCTTATACGCACGATGTTTTCCACATCACCTACACACTTCTCACTTTTCATAATTTCGATTAATATTTTAAGTCGTGTAGGATTGCCCAGGGCCTTAAAAAAGACCGACATCTTTTTATAATCAATAGTATCCATTAACTATCACTATATTAGGATTTTCATATATTCGGTTTTCCTAATATGCTTTCGATTCCCTTTTTGTCAAGCACATTTTTGCCTGCATGCTGAGAATATTGGAGACACTATTTCCTCTTCTCCACATACGTCGTAACTATCAAGTGTCTTGTCATTTCGGATAAGCCAAATTTCAGTCCGTTAAGAATGCATATATGCAACGCATATCCATTATGATAGAAGCATATATGCGACCCATATACTATACATGAACGGTACATCATGACATCTTGTTTTCTCTTTCTTGGCTCGTTTTTTAAATAATTCAAGTAACATGCGGTTGTTTTGCAATATTTCAATAATTTGTTGGCACGCATCTTGATGTGACGTCAATAGTAATTTGACCGGGAGCGCACCCGCAAGCCCCGCGCTGTGGGGAGCTTCACATCGGCATGGTGAAGAAATTAGGTCTTTCAATCAATAAGGAGGAAAAACATGTTGAACCTTAAAAATGAATTTCTATTTGCTCCGATAAAAACAGGATATGGCGATGGAAGTGGTATGGTAAACAGCAGGCATATCGCCTTTTATACCGCGAGGAGCCAATATTTGGGTGCGGTTACTGTTGAGCCATTTTATCTGGATAAAGGATTGCGCGAGATCCCCATGCAGCTGGGAATAGATAGCGACGACAAAATTGAAGGATTGCAGAAGCTGGTCGATTTCATCCATGAATCAGGCACAAAAGTCATTGCACATCTGAACCATCCCGGAAGGATGGCAAATCCCAATATTCCCGGCAATTATTTCATCTCTTCCACTGATAAAGCATGCGAAAACGGCGGTGCACTACCAAAAAGAATGGATAGAAATGACATGGAGCAAACTGCTAAATTGTTTGCAGATGCTGCCCTGCGGGCGAAGAAGGCAAATTTTGATATAATAGAATTACAGTTCGGCCATGGTTATCTGTTGGCACAATTTCTTTCACCTTTTGTTAATGACAGGACCGACGAATACGGGGGAACTTTTGAGAACAGGATAAGATTTCCTTTAGAAATTTTGAAGGAAGTTAGAAAAGCCGTGGATTTGCCCATCATCGCCCGGATAAGCGGCGAAGAAATGATACCTGAGGGAATTAAGCTGCCAGAGATGATCACCTTTTCAAAGATGCTTGAAAAAAATGGCGTCAATGCCATACACGTGTCAGCCGGCTCGGTGTGCTCTACCCCTCCCTGGTATTTCCAGCATATGTTTGTCCCTAAGGGGAAAACATGGGAAATTGCAGGTAAAATTAAACAGGAGATGGCTATTCCCGTCATATTCGTCGGGCAGATCAATACGGTTGAAGATATCGAAAAGATACGCGTTGGGTTTCCGGATGACTACATTGCCATAGGCCGGGCCTTAATAGCAGACCCCGACTTTATCGGTAAATATCAAGGTGAGGTAAAAGGGGTTATCATGCCCTGTCTCGCCTGTGCCGAGGGCTGCCTTGGAGGGGTAAAATCAGGACAGGGGCTTGCCTGTCTTGTGAACCCTCAGGTGGGTAAAGAAACACAACCCCTTGAAAAAGCAAAAGAACCCCGTAAATATGCCATCGCAGGTGGTGGTTTAGCCGGGATGGAAGCTGCAATAATTTTAAAGGAGAGAGGACACGATGTTGACCTTTATGAAAAGGATGAACTGGGCGGCCAATTCAACCTGGCTCCATTGACTCCTAACAAAAAATCGATGGGGAAATTAGTCCCTTACTTCATAGAGAAACTAAAAGAAAAAAATGTCAACCTGATCTTCGAAGAAGCAAAAATCTCAGATCTGACAAAAAAATATGACGGCGTTATACTGGCAACAGGTTCTAAGCCCGCCGAATTAGATATTCCAGGATTGGATAAATTTTACTGGGCCGACATACTATTGGAGGAAAATCTACCGGAAAATAAGAACATTCTGATTATCGGTGGTGGTCTTATCGGCGTGGACATCGCTACAGGATTGATACCCCGAAACAATAATATTACCATTGTAAAAAGGACAACCGATTTCGGTGAAGATATGGAAATGATTGCCAAAAAGCTTTCGCTTAAAATGATGAAGGAAAAAGGGACTCTCTTCAGCGATCACACATATATTAAAAAGATAGATGGAAAAACTGTTTACGCTGAGAGAAATGGTGAAGATATACAGTTTAATGACATCGATATCATAGTTGTTTCAACCGGAATGAAAAGTTTCAATCCCCTTGAAGAAGAATTAAAAGGGGGAATGCCGGTCTATGTTATTGGTGATGCTCAACGGGTAGGGAATGCCCAGGACGCTATCAGAGACGGCTATGAAGTTGCGAGGAAATTGTAGGAAATACAAAACATCACCGTACCGTCATATATCTCACCCGGAAAGGGGCCTTTATGGGTAAATTATATAAAGATTCAAGAGTTGAATTAACGGGGTTCGCCGCGGCACACTATGATTCTATAATGAATTTGGCGAGCCTTGGTTACTATGCTAATTTTATAAAAAAAGCGGTTTCCCTGATGCACATACAGCCGGAAGATAAGATTATTGACCTGGGATGTGGCACAGGAAGGAATGCTTACCTGATGACATCATACCTTTCTGAAAAAGGCGGGCTATTGGGAATGGATATCTCTGAAGAGATGGAAAAACAATTTTGTTCCCGCTTTAAAGAGTTCACAAATGTTTCTTTTCTTAAACAGCGGATTGACCAGTCGTTTGAATTTACAGGAACTTTTGATAAGGCATTCATCTCATTTGTTATACATGGATTCCCTCACGAGGTAAGAGAAAAAACCATTCAAAATGTTGCTGGTCATCTCAGGCCGGGGGGCAAGTTTTTTATTTTGGATTATAATGAATTCGTACTGCAGGATATGCCAATGTATATGCGTGTTCCTTTCAAGACCATCGAATGCCCCCATGCCTTTGATTTCATAAAGAGGGACTGGAAGGAGATTCTTAGAGATTTCGGGTTCCAGACGTTTCAGGAACATCTGTTCTTCTGGAATTACGTAAGACTCCTCGAAGCAACTTTATAAAGCTTGTCCTTTTATTATGCCAAAAGACTATTCGTATCCCTCGTAAACATGCTGGAGAAAAGGTGGAAGGGAAAACTGTATATGCCGAGACAAAGGGGGAAGATATACAATTTAATGATATCGATATTATCGTCGTATCCACCGGGATGAAAAATTATAACCCGCTCGAAGATGAATTGAAAAGGGAACTGCCCGTCTATGTTATTGGTGATGCACGGCGCGTAGGAAATGCCCAGGACACGATCAGAGATGGTTATGATATTGGAAATACATTATAAATAGCATAGAGGTTGATTGAATATGGCAACAAGCACAACCCATACGAAAAATCATCGCGGCAAAGAAGTTCAGTTACAAGGGGTACCCATATGCCCCGGAATTGGAATTAGTTACGCCCATGCTGTTGATTCTGTTATTCACGTACCCAAAAATAAGATTGAATTGAGTCAGGTTTCAAGCGAACAGGGACGTTACACCCGTGCTGTCGAAGTAACGCAAGACCAATTGCATAATCACGTTGTATCTTCGCATGAGGGTTCAACTCTGTCAAACAAGGCTATTCTCGATGTTCACCAAGCAATCCTTGCCGACAAATCTTTTCACAACAGGGTTCGGAAGCGAATTGCTGCCGAGTGCAAAAACGCGGAATGGTGTCTTAAGGAAGAAGGGCATGGATTAATAACAGAATTCGATAAAATGAGAAACCCGTATTTCCAGGCACGGGGGGAAGATATACGGGACATGGTAGGTAATATTCTCGCGGTTTTGACATCAGCAAACGGGCCTGAGTCTTTTTCTGAACCAGCAATCGGAAATGCACAAGTACTGGTTTCTCGACATTTTTATCCTTCATCCGTGATGCTGGCCTATCGAAAGCATGCAGCCGGATTTGCGAGTGAGAGTAATGCCCTGTCTTCACACGCGGCCATTCTTTTGAAAGGATTTGGTATCCCTTCAGTAGGGGGTGTTCAGAATCTGATAGTGACAGTACGTGACGGTGACCAAATTATTGTCGATGGAATAAACGGCCTTGTTATTGTTCGCCCGAGCCCCAGCACTCTTGATAAATACCTATCACTGAAAAAGGAGGCGGAAGCGCCTGAGACAATTACAGTTCCGGAACAGTGTTTTACAAGGGATGGCACCAGAATTTCCTTGAATGCCAATATTGAAAATCCTGATCAAATATCATTGATGCTTAGTCACGGACTTGAAGGTATAGGTCTTTTTCGCACGGAGTTTTTTATTTTGGTGGGTGGGCGTATACCGGACGAAGAAGCTCAATATAAGACTTACCGTTACCTCATTAATAAAGCTGCCGGCAGGTCTGTCGTAATCCGAACATTTGATATTGGTACCGATAAACAGATAAGTTTTTCTCAAGAATGCACAGGGAATAATCCATCCTTAGGTGTTCGCGGCATTCGACGTCATTTACTGGGCAAAGCAGAAGAGCTCCGCACTCAGCTGAGGGCCATAATCCGTGCCAGCGTTGGCGGAAACGTCGGAATATTAATTCCAATGATCACCACAATGGATGACGTGATAGAAGCAAAAAGGCATTTCATGTCCATCAAAGAAGAACTACTTGAGAATGCTATGGAATTCTCTGAAAATGTTGCACTTGGAGCCATGATTGAAACACCGGCAGCAGCTATTGCTGTGGCTGACATACTATCAGAAGTTGATTTTATCAGTATAGGTACCAATGATCTGCTTCAATATTTTATGGCTGCAGATCGCGATAATGAACAGGTCCTCCATTACAATGATACAGAAAATTCGGCATTTTTATGGTTGATGAAATTTATTATTCACCAAGCCAAAGATTTAGGTCGGGAATATGATGTAACCATATGCGGAGAAATTGCTTCGCAACCTCATATCATTCCGCTTCTCCTACGTCTTGGATACAGATCTTTCAGTATTTCACCTGTTGCCGCAACAAATATCCGAAATGTGTGTGTTAATACAGATTTAACTCTCAGAAAATGATTCTATAACAGAAGCAAAAAAACATATAGATAGCACTATACTTTTTTTGCCTGAATGAAAAGTTATCGTCCTCTCGACAACGAATTATTACAATAAGTAATCTTTGGCCATTCTTTTGATTCAACTTTATTAGCCAGTATCAAAAGGTACAAAGAGATTATTACAAAGCCATGGAGGTGATCATGCAACGAACAACGGTCAATCCAGATAATCCTTGACGAGGAATAAAAACTATGAACCAATAAACACAACATAACATCCTAATATCAATAGGTAATACAGAATATGTTACGTATAGGCAGGCGAAGTTGATAAATCTTTAATTGAATAAATGATAGAACATTACAAATGGAAATCCCAGTTAGTACAGATGAACAGACTAAAACTGTCAAATAATGAACTCTGAAAAAGGGTTACAATAACGCTTCGTTCACAATCTCAGAGATATCCTTAATGGCCAACTCGTTTTCCAGCCCCTCTGCCTTGAGGGCATCCTCTAACATCATCAAACAGACAGGACATGACACAGCCAGGATACTTGCGCCGGTATCGTGCGCTTCCCTGACCCTGACTCTACTCGGGCTATTCTGTCCACTGCCCAGGATATCAGTGTAAAAGTTACCGCATCCACCACCGCAGCAAAAAGAGTTTTCCTTAGTCCTTTCCATTTCTATCAGCTCAATCCCGGGAATGGCAGTCAGAATTTCCCTCGGCGCATCATATTCATTATTATACCTGCCTAAAAAACAAGGGTCATGATAAGTGACTTTTGCCTTGAATCCTCCGGAGACATCCAATTTGTTGCTTTTGATTAAATCTCGAAGGAGTTGCGTGTAATGGAATACCTCAAATTCATTTGAATAGTTATTTTTCAACGCATTATACGAATGAGGTGAAAGAGTGACAATCTTTTTTACTCCAAGCTCCTTGAATGTCTGAGTATTTTCCTCCTTTAGGAATTCGAACAAACCCTTTTCACCAAGCATATCTACTTCATTTCCATCGCAAATCTCTCTGTTCCCTAAAATGCCAAAGGAAAGATCGGATTTCAATAATACACTTCCCAATGCCCTCGCGGCTTTCTGACTGACGGTATCATATGATCCTACGCACCCGACATAATATAGAAATTCATCGCCTTTCTCATATTGCTTTATTTCTGTATTTTCAGCCCAGTTATCTCTGTTCTGCTTCTGCTCCCGATAAGGATTGCCGTAGTCGTAAACATTTGTTAGGAACTGACCAACCATCGGGGGCGTAAGTTGTTTTTCTACCATCTCCTCCCTTGCTGCTTTCAAAATATTTACGATATCTTCATTAAATTGAAATTTGCATTGCTGGCTGCAATTCCGGCACATAGTACAGGAATAGAGAATCTCGGACAGGTGTTTGCTGGGTTTAAGCTCTTCCTTTATCAGAGCGGCATATATCAGCCACATCATTCCGCCGGGGGAATAACTTTCTAAACGGACCTTGTTATATACAGGACAGTTAAAACCCAAATAAGAATAATCACTGGTGAATTTGCAATAGCCGCATCTGAAACATCGATGTATTATATCTTTATAATCTTTAAGTGCCATTTAATCACTCCAATTTCCCGGGTTCATAATAGCGTTTGGATCTAATGCTTTCATCACCCTTTTCATTAGTTTTACTGTGTTGGGATCCATCCTCTGCATCATTAAACTTTGTGCCGGCGCTTCAGCTTTCCATAAAACACCCCCTACGTCTAAGATCATTTTGCTTGTCTCGTCTAATGCCTTCCTTACTTTCTCGACATCCTCTCCATCGGCACGGTTCAAACAATATGCGAGACCACACATCATGCTGTGCCCACCGGTAAGGAGTTGATACCCAAGCAGGTAAGGCTGTCCATATTTGTGGGCGATCTCCACCGACCTGGAAGATACTTCGGGAACCTTCTCTATCGGCACGATTCCTCCCGTATATTCGAAGCCACCCCCCTGTTTTGCATCTGCCGCCATTACGCCCAGGGTAACGGGGGGTACCGGTAATCGGGCTGCTCTCATTTTTTCGGCATGTTTTCCTTCCACAAGGGTGATCTTCCCTTCATATTTCCGCAAAAGCTTTTTGTGAAGTTTTATCTTCAGTTCAAATTCCTCTTCATCCTGGGCGGAAATAATGGGGACGTAAAGGATACCCTGTGCCCATGGAGGCCATTCCTGCGAGATGATAAACAGATTGTCCATGAGGTTAAGTTGCGTGATGTCAAATATAAAATCCGGCAGCAAATCAAGGTCATCAGAGGCGAATGTCAATAAATCTCTAAACTTCGGTTTTGGAAAAAGCTGGAGTGAGACCTTGGTAATAATACCGGTTGTCCCAAACCAGCCAATGAATAACCCCATAATATCCGGAAGGGGGTCTCTGGAGAACCAGTATGGAGAAACAGCACAAGAACCGAGCTTACACACTTCGCCGGTAGGTAACACTACTTCCATCCCATTGACCATTTGCGAATTAATCCCGCATGACACGCTAAGGTGACCATGCCCTTGAATGACCACATTTCCGACAATAGTAGCCATGGGAGGAGCGTCAGGCATTGAATGTTCAAGATGGGAATAATTCTTTTCAAGATGAGAGTGGAGTGCACCTTGAGTAACGCCTGCTTCCAGTACGGCATATCGACTCTTCTCATTTACCTCGATAATCCTGTCCATTCTTTTCATATCCAGGACAATCCCACCATTAATAGGGACCGCTAAACCGCTTAATGTGAGACCGCCGCCCATCGGGGTGATCGGAACTTTTTCCTTGTTCGCCAGTTTGACTATCTGTTGCACGTCTTCCACTGTCTTTGGCACTACAACATAATCTGCTTTGCGAGGTTGCTGTGCCCCGGAATCTCGAGAATAAATATATAATTCCTCCTCCTGATTGGAGACAAAATCCTCTCCAACAATATCAACTAAAGAACTATATATATCCATATTTCCTCCTCACGATGTAAGTTTACACGAAGCATGGGGTTACTTGAGAAGACATCGGAAAATGCAAATCTATCTAATCCCCCCAGTTCCCGGGATTCATAATACCGTTAGGGTCCAAAAGTTTCTTAACCTTCTTCATCAACTCCAATGTGTTGGGATCCATCTTCTCAATAATTTGTTTTTGTGCCTGAAGGTCTGCTTTCCACGGTATGCCTCCTAACTCCAACCCTAGTTTATTTGTGTCCTCCATTGCCTTTCTTGCTCTTTCAGCATCCTTTTCATCGGCGCGGTTGAAGGAATAATTAAAACCAAACATGACTTCATGACCGGCACTCATAACTTGATTTGCACATTGAAACAGCATTCCATTATTATGAGCGATTTCTATGCCCCTTCTCCAAGCCTCAGGAACTTTTTCAATAGGCATCATGATTCCACAGTATTGAAACCCGCCACCCTTTCTGAAATCTGCTGCCACCGCAGCGAAAGGAGGCTCCTCAAGGAATCTTTCCTTTGATGATGGTGGAATCTCCGCTAAGAGTGTGACTTTATTTTCGCTGTCCCCGCACATCTGGGGGACCTTGCCAAGCACTTTCCTCTTATAGTCCATCTCTTCCTCAGAATCGCCGGATATGATCACCCCCGTGAATTGATACCCTTTCATGTATTCCGGCTTTTCCTGTTCCATCATACCAATATTGTCTGCCATTCTGGTCTGTACGATTTTGTATACCAGATCAGGAATCAGGTCCGGGTTCTGCGTGACAAATAATTCCATATCCCGTTTTTCCGGTCTGGGGTACAGCCTGAGCGAGGCTTTCGTAACAATGCCCGTCGTGCCGAACCAGCCAATGAATAGTCCGGTTAAATCAGGAAGCGGCCCCTTACTAAACCAGTGCGGGGAGGCGGAGCAGGAACCTACCGGGCATATTTCGCCCGTGGGCAATACTACTTCTATACTATTGAGCATATTAGAATGATCTCCGCATTCGGACAAAGAACCGTGTCCGCGGATCAGAATATTTCCCACCACGGTCGCTATACTGGGAGCTTCAGGCAATGAATGCTGTAGATCGGGATAATTTTTCTTTAAATATGACAATAGGGCGCCCTGAGAAACACCTGCCTCAATTACGACATATCTACTCGATTCATTTACTTCGATTATTCGGTCCATCCTCTTCATGTCTATCACAATGCCACCATGAACAGGTATGACCAAACCATTTAGCGTGAGCCCCCCTCCCATCGGAGTAATGGGAACCTTTTCCTTGTTTGCCAGGATAACAATTTTCTGAACTTCCTCCACTGTCTTGGGCAATACTACATAATCTACCCCGCGAGGTTTTGTAGTCCCTCCATCACAGGAATAAATATAAAGGTCTTCTGGCTCATTTGAGACGAAATCATCACCAATTATATCAACCAAGGAGTTGTATATTAATTTCTCTCTACCCATTTCTTAAGCTCCGCACCTATTATTTTGCATTTCAACGCTATTGTTACAATTCCACTACAGCCAAAGTCAAGTAAAACTCACCACTCAGCAGAACACACCACCATTAGTGGCGGTGTGTTCTGCGGGAGTTTCATAAAACCGCAAGAAAGAATACTCCTCGTGAAGATGTTAGTTAAGTGCTTTTTTTATTGCGATAATATCGCTACTGAGCACTGGTTTTTTCATTGATCGTTGTTGAAGATTTGTAGTTGGTAATGATTGATCTTGTCATTGAACTAATACTGAAGATTTGCAGGCGTATTTATTATCGTCTCCTTCCTGAAACAAAGAAAACTCGAATTGGCTTGTTCGCTGTAGATTACAATTGGCAATAAGCTACAAGAGTCAAACGTAGACTTGATAACCATATCAAGGTGAAGCGTTTTATAAAATTTGACACCTCCCCAACCATAGCAGGAGATGCTATGGTCCAGTGTAAAATACACTATAAGGATCTAGGAGGTGTCAAAT
>Ga0222695_1000047_pt1:0-22500 | contig 79006 bp, 65 predicted proteins | sample AntAcemetage1398_FD_179834 | JGI IMG/M metagenome (GOLD analysis project Ga0222695, IMG submission 179834) | Saline water microbial communities from Ace Lake, Antarctica - #1398 | ecosystem: Environmental > Aquatic > Non-marine Saline and Alkaline > Saline | place: Antarctica: Ace Lake...
GTTAATGCCCGTTTTCCCGCACTCATCAACTTGCCAAAAACTCCTTCATCCGCCTTCGAGCCGTCTCCCATTCTGGATTCAAAGGTAATGCCGTCTTCCATGTAATTCATGGCTCCCGCCTCGGCGACAACCGTTTCACCAGGGTCGAGCTCCACCTCCACAATTTGCATGTCATGCCCCAGTATTTCATAATCCACTTCGTGACACTTCATAATTACAACCTCCTTTATTTATACAAAGCTGAAGATCTGTTCCAAAAATTCAAATCTGTTTAACTGTATTGTAACACAACGGCAGCTGGTGGTCGAATTTGTTTCCTGCACCCTATCTGACAAAAAGATTGAAGTGGCTCGACAAGGCATTAATCCTCATGTTCAACCACATGACAGGATTTTCGAGTGGATTGCCGTCTTCGATAGGAGATCAGGACGCCATTACATTTGAGGTGATGCTCGGAGACGAATTTTACGAGGTTGCAACGCCCGGATCGGTGTATATACCGAGGGATCTGCCCCATGCCATCCGACCGGTGAAGGCGACGGTGGGCCTTTCAGGGGGCCTTATTCCTGTGTATCTGAACGGAGAATACGTCACATTGCCGGCATAATAAAACCTTATGCAGGGGCTACTGCTCCCACACACCCGCGATTGGTTGCCGGCAAAATGAGCATTTGCCGTCCTTGATTTTGTTCTCCGTGATTATATATCCAAGACGTTCTATGATCTTTTTTTTACAGGATGGGCAGTACGTGTGATTCGAGTCCGCCTGCGGAATATTGCCTGCATAGGCATAATGAATCCCCATCTCCATCGCGGCCTTTCTTGCTTTTTCCAGAAACGATACCGGGGTCGGGGGGAGATGTGTCAGCTTGTACCGGGGATAAAAACGTGAAAAATGAAGGGGATAGTCGGGCCCGAGATTTTCCAGTATCCACCCGCACATCCGTTTTATCATCTCCATATTATCACTATAGGTCGGAACTACCAATGAGGTAATCTCAAACCAGACACCCTTCTCCTTCAGGAGCATAAGGGTTCTCAATACCGGTTTCAATCTGCCCCCATTCAGCCGTGAATAGATATCCTCTGAAAAACTCTTGATATCAATGTTCGCGCCATCCAGCGTCTTGCAAAGCTCAAGAAGGGGAGGTTCGTTGATATAACCATTGGAAACCCAGATGTTTTTGATGTTCGCTTTGCGTGCCAGCCGGGATGTGTCCAGCATGTATTCATAAAAGGTCGTCGGTTCGGAATAGGTATAGGCGATGCCACTGCAACCATTCTCCCGGGCGGTTTTCACGACGGCATCGGGGAACATATCCATAAAACTGACATCTTCGGGTCTCACCTGCGATATCTCCCAGTTCTGGCAGTTCAAACAATTAAAACTGCACCCGGTTGTTGCTATGGAGAGCACACCGGATGAAGGTAGAAAATGATACAGAGGCTTCTTTTCTATAGGATCAACATGTGTCGAACAGGGATTGCCATAAACCAGCGTGTAGAGTTTTCCATCCTTATTGACGTGGGACTGGCATCTGCTCCGGGCATCAGGTTCCAGGATACACTGATTCGGACAGGTCAGGCACTGGACATTCCTGCCCAGATTCACTTTATAATAGACTTCCTTCGACCACTTCCAGAGTTTCTCAGGGGCATCGTTTTGAGTGATCTCTTTTTCATTCTTTCCGGGGGACGAAAACCACCGCGCGAAGGCATCCGAAGGAGAGGCGGCGAGTGAGCAGGCAATGCCCGCTTTAATCAAATCCCTTCGCGTCAGGTCCATCACTTCTTTCTCCACCTCCGGATCGCGAAATATATATTGATCGCCGCATGAATCGCAAAAAACACAATCAGGACATATATGAACAGGTTGTGTATATAAAGATAATCTTCGGCAGTCACCATTCGCGAGATAAATTCATACCTTCCGGTTATACCGTATCCGGTAAACAGCAAAGCAGGTATGACCAAAAGAAGCAGCCAGCCTGTCAGGCGATTTGCTCTGATGAGATATTTTTTCATGTTGCGATCCTGTTCCGAAACAGCAACCCCAGGATAACGAATACCTTAAATAATATCAGAAGTGAACAGGTATAATAAATCCCGAAAACGGGGACAACAAAGAGGCTTGCAACAAGCGCCCCGAGGCTTGCCCCGAGAAGATCTGCAGCATATAGAGAACCGGCCGTTTCCCATGGAGAGGAAAAGAGAATCTTTCCGGCAAGGGGAAATTCATACCCCGTCAATGCGCCGATAAGAACAGTCAGAACAGCAAAGGCAAAGTTTCCAAGTACAGCCTGCCCCCAAAAGAGCATCATCATAAATAGTACAAGGTAGGCTATAATCGCCATTTCAATTTCTAAAATCGATTTGATGTTTATTGCACGTTTTTTTGAAATTCCCCTGTTTGCCATGAAACTCCCCGCGGCAAGTCCAAACATGAATGACGCAATGATAAAGCCTATTCCGGTATAGACACTGCCGTGCAAAATCTGGTAACAAAGGAGAATAATAACCTCCATGGAAGAAGCTGTAAAACCAGTTGAAAATATGGCCTTTCTGATCATCCCGATACGTAAGAAATATAGAACGAAGAATAGGGAAACCGCAATCAGAATTATTCTGTAGTTTGCCTGAAACATGCCAAGCCAGACGCGCATCCGGTAGAAATACGCCGTGGGACGAAAATCGTGGTTTGTTGGAACACTGTCAATAATAGAGCCTTCTATATAGGAAAGTCTCTCTGGAGTGACTCTCCCCGCAAGGTAATTCCTGTTTACATAAACGGTTTCAATCTTCCGGGAGGAAATAAGTGAAGCTATATCAGAAGACAGCGGCGAGTCGGATGCGATGAATATATTCCTCTCACCCGGAATAATCAGGACATTTTTAAAGACCTGCCTTAATGTGTTTTTGAGGGTTGAGAGGAAGCGTGCCTGGTCCCCGCTGATATAATTCTCCGCCCCGGGAACACCGAAGCATATAACGCCTCCCGGCAGAAGTGCCGACCGGGCCTCCTTGAAGAATTCAAGGGTATAAAATCGGTTGAGCTGGAGAGACCCCGGAGCGGGAAGATCAAGGATAATACCTTCATATTTTTTATCCGTCCTTTGAATAAACTTCCTGCCGTCACCCCGATGCAGGTGTACCTCCGGCGAAAATCGGATATCGAGATGCTGCATTCCGGCGGAAATTATCGCGGGATCAAGTTCAACGTAATCAAGACGACTGACATCATACTTCAGAATTTCGTCAATAACACCGGCCATGCCGCCCGAAACCAGAAGGACCGAATCAACCTTCGGTAGTTGAGAAAGCGCGTAATGCACGATCTCCTCACTGGCAAAAGTATTGGGTGTTGAGAAGAGGTGCCCTCCGCTCTCGAAAAATGATGTCTGATCATGACTCCGCGTGACAACCAGTCTTCCGTAAGGAGATTCCCGGTGATCTGCTATCTTCTGGTGCGGGTAGAGCCATCGCAGGGAGATGCTGTCCAGGTTTACAAACCAGCCAATACAAAAAAGGGATATCAATCCGATGAATCCCAGAGAGCTGTAAAATAATCTCCCACCGGAACCTGCAGGGGTTAGCGATAAAAAACCCAAAAGGCAGAGAAAGGCGGGAACATACAGGGCAGTCAGATTGTTGCAAAAGTGGACAAGGACGAAGGTGAAAATAACCCCTCCTAGGATATCACCGATATTGTCAAAAAAGTAAATTTTGCCGATGCTGCGATCATCAGAACCGCTGAAGGCAAGAAGGCTGCAGGCAAGAGTGAGCAGTCCTCCGGAAAGAATACAATATGGAAGCAGAAGTACCAATGCCCAGATAATAAGAGGCCCAATGCCGGGAAGCTCCCCCCTGATGAACAGTTCATTTCTGAGAAAGCGAATGAGCACAATATGAAAAACAGGCAGAAAGGCAACAAGATAAAGGGATACGCGCAGCAGGGTCATCTGCACTCGTTCGGAGATTATGAATTTTCCAAGCCATGCACCGAGTCCCGTAAGCAGAAGCCAGAGCGAGAATAGAACTCCAAGAACTATCTCATTCCCTTCAAAGATATTTATGAATTCACGGATAACGGTAATCTGGGTGATTACCGAAGATATGCCGAGTGCGGTAATCGCGAAGGGAATAGAAAATGTTCTGAAATTTCGTGTCATTATTCACCTTTGATATCCTGGAATTAATGCGCTACATGATTTACTTACATTCCTGACTGCGTTCACTCCTTCACTTTTCCCTCTTCAACTTAACCGGCCTGAACCAGAAGGACAACAAAACGATTATGAAAAAAATTGTTGTCAGCCAGGTGATTCTTTCAAGAGTTATAAGGTCATCAACATAGATCATACTCTCCACTTTTTCGATGATAAATGCACCCGGATATACGGCATCTGATATATTTTTCGATTTCAGATATGCTTCAAGGTAGGTCAAAGGACAGATGGTCCGTGTAATCTGCATGATGATAGTTGCGATAAGGGCAGCGAGGTGAAGTAATCTCCATCCGGGCAGGTTTAAGTAAAGAAACACCGGAAACCCCAGTACGACAAACAGAATCCACATAAAGTGAGTAACAATGACTAAATCGGCAGTAACTTGGTAAAACATTCTTCACCGCCAGATGGCTTTTGCAGCAGTCAGCCAGGAATTAATTCCTGGCATAATACCACAAGAATGATTCAACTCTGGAGAATAATATCAATATCATCGCCGATTTTCCTTATTCAAGCCATCTCACCGGCAAGATGGAATACCTCGCTGCGAATTCGATGAGACGGGCTTTGCTTCCATGAGAAATGGACTGGCAATCGTTTTTCACAGTAATCCAAAACAATTATAAATGATTTTAATCCTTGACATTTGGCAGCTGCGGCTATATATTCGCCTCGCAAGTTGGATGTTGACATTTTTGTAGTGCGAAGACTGGCTGCCTGATCCCTGAGGATGCTGGTGGCCCTGGTGTTTTTGTCATAATGGTAATCCGACTTTGAAAAATCTATGGAAGGAGGAAGCAAATTATGGCAGAAGGTACCGTGAAATGGTTTAACGATGGAAAAGGCTTTGGGTTCATCGAAATGGATGGCGGCAGTGACGTTTTCGTTCATCACAGCGCGATTCAGGCTGAAGGCTTTAAGTCTCTGCAAGAAGGTCAGCGCGTAACGTTCGATGTTGAGCAGGGTCAAAAAGGCCCGGCCGCGGCTAATGTAAAGGCGCTGTAGGTCTGTAACTATTGATACAAAAAAATGGCATCCTGCGGTTTTCTAAACTGCAGGATGCCTTTTTTGTTCCGCAACGAATTAGCATGGCACAACCCCGGCCCGCCAAAGGCGCTCCGAACTGAGCCGGTGGTTATATATCTTATTGCACTTCATGTACCTGCAATCCGAGATACCACTAAAAACAAAATCATAAACGCCCCACGGATCAGATCGTCTTTATAATGCTTTTTGTCGATTGTTTGGCCCCCCCATCCGGAAATCTCTTTTCATGATTTTGAATGAGAATGAGACAGGACGTATTTTTGCCAGATTTTCGTGGCTGCTGCTGTCCCGAAATTTACACCTTGACACGACGGGGCGACTTTTTTATACTCGCGACACTTTTGAGATTTTTTATCCTCACATATTTTCAGTTGAAAGGACGGTAGTGTATGCCGGCGCGGCGCGACATAAAAAAAGTGATGATTATAGGCTCCGGGCCCATTGTCATAGGACAGGCCTGTGAGTTTGATTATTCGGGAACCCAGGCATGCAAGGCCCTCAAACAACTGGGCTATGAGATTGTCCTTGTCAATTCCAACCCGGCCACGATAATGACCGATCCTGGAACGGCCGATGTAACCTATATCGAACCTTTAAACTTCCGATATCTTGAGGAAATCATAGAGAAGGAACGTCCGGACGCCATTCTTCCCAACCTCGGCGGTCAGACAGGTCTTAATCTGACACTGGAGTTGTCGCGGGGAGGTGTTCTCGACAAATACAACGTAAAGGTTATCGGCGTAAATATTGACGCCATTGAACGTGGCGAAGACCGCATTGCGTTCAAGGAAACTATGGGCCGTCTCGGTATAGACATTCCGGAAAGCGAACCCGCCTACAGCATTGCCGAGGCTGAAAGGATCGCTGAAGATCTCGGATATCCAGTGGTTATAAGACCGGCCTACACCATGGGTGGAACGGGAGGCGGCCTGGTGTACAACAAGGAGGAACTCCAGACCGTCGCCGGCAGAGGGATCGCGGCAAGTCTTATCGGCCAGATACTCGTTGAGGAATCCGTCCTGGGGTGGGAAGAACTGGAACTGGAAGTTGTCCGGGATGCAAAAAATCAGATGGTCACTGTCTGCTTCATAGAAAATGTCGACACCATGGGTGTGCATACCGGGGATTCATTCTGCACGGCCCCCATGATGACGATAACTCCGGAACTGCAGGCACGCCTCCAGAAATATTCCTACAGCATCGTGGAGGCAATCCAGGTAATCGGCGGCACAAATGTTCAATTCGCCCACAATCCCGAAACCGGACGTGTGGTGGTAATAGAAATCAATCCAAGAACGTCACGCTCTTCCGCCCTGGCATCCAAGGCTACCGGATTCCCCATTGCCCTGATATCATCTATGCTGGCTGCCGGGCTTACGCTGGACGAGATACCCTACTGGAAAAACGGCACTCTGGATCAATATGCCCCCTCAGGCGATTACGTCGTTATCAAGTTCGCCAGGTGGGCATTTGAAAAATTCGAGGGAGCAGTGGACGAACTCGGAACGCAGATGCGCGCGGTCGGGGAAGTGATGAGCATCGGCAGAAACTACAAGGAGGCCTTACAGAAGGCAATCAGGTCCCTCGAAATAAATCGCTATGGTCTCGGATTTGCCAGGGATTTTCATGAAAGATCCCTTGATGATCTGATGGGGCTCCTGGCCAAGCCGACAAGCGAGCGACAGTTCATCATGTACGAGGCCCTGCGCAAGGGCGCACGCGTGGAAGATCTGCACAGGAAAACTCACATCAAGGCATGGTTCATCGAACAAATGAAGGAACTTGTCGAGATGGAGGAGGATATCCTCGGCTACAGGGGCAGCAAATTGCCGGATGACCTGCTTGCCCGGGCGAAGAAAAACGGGTTCGCCGACCGCTATCTGTCGCAGCTGCTCACAATCCCCGAAAAGAAAATGAGAGAGCGACGCATATCGCTCGGTGTTGTGCAGGGGTGGGATCCGGTCCCCGTCAGCGGGGTGGATGACGCGGCATACTACTTCTCGACATACAACTCTCCGGGCAGGATTGAAACGACGAACCGGCGGAAAATTATCGTCCTCGGTGGAGGGCCGAACCGCATCGGACAGGGGATAGAATTCGATTACTGCTGCGTGCACGCGGCCTTTGCCCTGAAGGATGAAGGGGTTGAGGCCATCATGATAAACTGCAACCCGGAGACGGTATCCACGGACTACGACACATCGGACAAGCTCTACTTCGAGCCCCTTACAGTGGAAGATGTCCTGAGTATTTATGCAAATGAAAAGCCGGAAGGGGTCATCGTTCAATTCGGTGGGCAGACTCCCCTTAACCTCGCGAACGAACTGTCCGAAGCGGGAGTGAAGATTATCGGCACTTCCCCGGGGATGATAGATCTGGCGGAAGACAGGGATCGCTTCCGGAAGATGATGGAAAAACTGGAGATACCTGAGCCGGAATCGGGGATGGCGAGCACCATACAGGAAGCCCTCGTTATAGCAAGAAGAATAGATTATCCGCTGATGGTCAGACCATCGTACGTCTTGGGTGGACGCGGGATGGAGGTGGTCCATGACGAGGAGATGCTGAGACGCTACCTCGCGGCCGCCGTTGATGTCACCCCTGAGAGACCCGTTCTGATCGACAGGTTTCTGGAAAATGCCATTGAGGTGGAAGCTGACGCCATATCCGACGGAACTGATGTATTCATCCCGTCGGTCATGGAGCACATCGAGCTTGCCGGTGTTCATTCGGGTGATTCCGCGTGCGCCATTCCCCCTATCAGCCTGTCGGCCGGCAATATAGCCACCATCCACGAATACACAAGAAAGATCGCAAAAGAACTCAACGTTGTGGGATTGATGAACATCCAGTATGCCATAATGGATGATGTCGTTTATATACTTGAGGCAAATCCTCGCGCGTCCCGAACGGTTCCACTGGTTTCAAAGATCTGTAATGTGTCCATGGCTCGCATCGCCACACAACTGATGCTGGGGAAAAGACTGGCCGATCTCCATGTTGAAACCGTGGAGGTACAACACTTCGGTGTAAAGGAAGCGGTCTTTCCATTCAACATGTTTCAGGAGGTGGACCCGCTCCTCGGTCCGGAGATGCGCTCAACGGGAGAAGTCCTGGGCCTGGCTGATTCCTTCGGCACAGCATTCTTCAAGGCACAGGAAGCCGCGGGCCAGGCACTTCCCGAAGAGGGAACCGTGTTGATCACCGCGTATGACAATGATAAAGGTGCCATACTTGAGGTGGCAAGGGAATTTGAAAGGCTTGGTTTTAAATTGAAGGCCACTAAGGGGAACCATCACTTCCTGGCAGGGCATGGTATCAGCTCGGAACTTATACTCAAGATGCACGAGGGTCGTCCGAATATTACCGATGGGATAAAAAATCAAGAGATTCAGCTAGTAATCAATACACCGAGTGGCAGAATGAGCAAGCATGACGATTCATATATCAGAAAAACCGCCATTAAATACAAGGTTCCCTATATTACCACGGCAGCCGCGGCCCTCGCCGCTGTCAGAGGGATTTCCGCCATTCGGGAAGACCATGGTCGCGTTAAATCTCTACAGAGTTACCACGCGGATATAGGTTCATCGGAACAGCAATAATGTTGTTAATTGACGTGCGGATTTGTGGCTTTTTCAACTAAAAAGTTGTCATACAAAAGTCAGTATTAAGGAAAAAGGGCCGGGCAATGAAATTCATAGAGGAAAATTGCGGTGTCTTCGGCATATATTCAAAAACAGAATGCGCGAATGACATTTACCAGGGATTGGATTTTCTGCAGCACAGGGGACAGGAATACTGCGGCATTTCCACCTTTGATGATGGAGTCAACCACATAACTCATCATGGCAGGGTCACCAACAGATTCACGGCTGAAGAACTGTCGAATCTACATGGCTCCTGGGGCATTGGTCATGTAAGCCTGCGGGATCGCCAGCCAATGAAGTGGCAGACCAGGTTTGGTGAAATCTCAATAGCCTTCAGCGGTAACGTGATCAATTCCGACGAACTCATGAAGGATATGTTGAACAGGGGCAAGTCCTTCTACAAGGGCTACGACATTGAGATAATCTCGAAGATCATAATAGAGCAAGACGATATAGTGAGCGGCATATCCGCGCTTTCAAAGAAAATCGATGGATCCTACTCTCTGGTGGTACTTACCAGGGATGGTGTTTATGCCTCCAGAGACATCTTCGGATTCCGCCCGCTTATACTCGGAGAAGATTCCGAACGTTACTCCGTAAGCTCGGAATCGAGGGCCATTCAAAATATGGATATGGAAATCTACCGGGATGTAGCCCCTGGAGAGATCGTCCTCATCAGTGACAACGGGATCCAAACCATTGAACAACTTGATTCCCCGCGCAGCGCGCACTGCGCCTTTGAATGGGCATATACCGCAAGTATCGATTCCATAATAGACGGAGTTTATGTGCAGGAAGCCCGCAACAACCTCGGTCAAAGCCTGGCGCAAAGAGACATCGATGAGGGGGGTATGGTTGCAGATATTGTCGCGCCAGTCCCCATGTCGGGTGTCGGTCACGCTCTCGGATACCACAAACACTCTGGAATTAACTATCAGGATGTGTTTCTCTATAACCGGTATGCCGATCGCAGTTACACCCAGATTTCCCAGGTTGCCCGCGAAAAGATGGCCAAGCGCAAACTGTCGGTTCTTCCTTACGTTATGGGTAAAACGGTTGTCCTCTGCGACGACTCCATAGTGCGGGGGACTCAGATCCTCAATAAGGTGATGGATCTCAAAAAGGCGGGGGCGAAGGCGATCCATGTGCGTATTGCCTGTCCACCACTCATGCATCCCTGTGCATTCGGAATCTCTACCCGTTCTGAAGGGGAATTGCTGGCGCGAAAATACTTCGAGACAGGAAACATCACATCCATGAAACAACTTGTGGATCTGGAAAAATGGGTTGCCGAGGTGATAGGCGCCGACTCCGTCTCGTTCAATACAATGGATGCCTTTGTTAAGTCACTGTTACTTCCCAGAGAAAACTTGTGTCTGCAATGCTTCGACGGGATTTCGCCCCGCAGGGCCATAGGTCCACTATTTAATCAAACTGAGCAATCATCCCTGCTTTGAGCATTTCCGGTTTAATGTTGGGTAAGGATGTGATACAAGTGCGCAGGCGTAGTAGATTCACATATCTCCAGTCAGCACCCTTTATGAATGCATGTCTGCATTGTCAGGCCTGTATGCGGGATAACATGATAGTGAATGGCAGCATTGCCCGGACGGCGTACTCACTTGAGTAAGGTGCCCGTGGGTATCGCCGAGTGGTTGCAGGTTTCTGTTTAAAGAACGGTCTCGTCTCAGCAACCACCTGAAAATATTATAAAGGATTGAAAGGATTTCATCATGAAAATCGTTGTTAATGGAGTTAAATTGATTGTGATTCTGATGGTTGGAACCTTCATAATCTCGGGTTGTGCCGTTCCTTTTCTTGTAGGCGGCGCTGCTGTTAGCGGAGGATCCGGTGCATATTTCTACATAAATGGCGAATTGAAAACTGATTACCAGCATCCATTTGACGACACATGGAGCGCCTGTGAAAAGACCGTGGCCTACATGAATGCAACTGATGTGATCCCTGTAAAAGAGATAAGCAAAGGAACTATAAAAGCCGTTATAGATGGCGAGGATGTCCGTTTTGTTGTTGAATATAAGTCAAAGGATCTGACCTCTGTGGGGGTAAGGGTCGGGATCATTGGTAACAGAAAGGCATCGCAACGTCTGCATGACAAGGTAGCCGATTACCTGCTTGAAGGAAATAGCCAGAGTCAGGAAGACACGGATAACCAGGCGTTGTCCACACCTTCCGAATCAGATCTCTGATTTTTATTTAGGCTCCCCGCAATACCGTATAGACGGCTCTCGTCTTTTGCTCCAGGAAATCGCGGGAAATGTGCCGGCTGTTCAGTTCATGGATTTGAGTTCATACTCATGTTAAAGAATTTGTTTCTCGGAATTATCATAAGCGCTTTCTTTGTATATCTGTCTTTCAGAGGTATCGACCTGGGAGATATCGGCGCAGGGCTGAAAAACGCAAACCTTTTCTTTGTTTTTCCCGTTCTGTGCCTTTTGATACTTATACAAGTGCTCAGGTCATACAGGTGGGGGATCATCTTGCAACCCCTCAAGAAGATCGACCAGTTTTCACTCTTTTCTGTAACCAGTGTAGGATTTCTCGCTGTGGTTGCTATTCCCGCAAGGATCGGCGAATTCGCACGGCCCTATCTCATCAGCACAAAGACCGGAATCAGTATGTCTTCAGCGGTGGGAACCATCCTGGTGGAGCGCGTCTTTGACGGTCTGAGTGTCCTTGCGATGTTCTTCGTCGTTGTTCTGTTCACACCGCTCCCGCCCTGGCTGATAAGGGGCAGTCTTATCTTTCTCTTCTTTGTCCTCGCCTTTCTCGGACTGATGGCTTTTCTCATTTTCAATAAAGAGACTGCCCTCAAATTCTTTTCCCATGTGCTGAAAATATTCCCTGCCAAATGGCACTCCAAATTGACGGGGCTTGTAGACAGTTTTGTGGACGGCTTCAAAATCATTCCCCATCGTCGATCTATGTGCTACCTGGTGTTGTTGTCAATATTGATATGGGTAATTGACGCAGTGGCCTTGTACATTCTCTTTTTCGCATTTGATATTGAACTTCCTCTGTCGGCCGCCTTCGTCATTATGGTTATCATCATCATGGGCATCGCCATCCCGACCGCTCCCGGCTTCGTAGGAAACTGGCATTTTTTCTGCGTGCTTGGACTTGGATTGTTTGGTATTGATAAAAATGAGGCGCTTGTCTATGCCATAGTTCTTCATTTCCTGTGCATCGGAATCATTGTCATTCTGGGGCTCGCCTTTCTGCCTTTCAATAAGTTTTCACTCTCCGATATAAAAAGCAGGTTTTCCATGAACAGGCAGGCCTGACCACGGTCGGGTACAATCTTCCTGGAAAACAACCGTTTAAGTATACTGCTTTTCTTTCATTTCTTCGAGTCCATAGATCTTGATCTTCTTATGCAGATTGCTTCTTTCCAGGCCTATGGATTTCGCCGTCTTTTTCACGTTCCAGTCGTTTTCCTTGAGCTTCTGTGCAATATAACCCCTTTCAAACACCTCTTTCGCTTCCTTGAAAGAATGTATATCTTCAGAGAAGCCTGATGAATCCCGGGATTTGTGATTCCCTTTTGACAGTGGAGGGATATCATCAGCGGTGATGATATCCAATGGTGATGTGATTACAAGTCTCTCTATGATATTTTTTAATTCTCTTACATTGCCGGGCCAGGTATGTTCCATAAGCGTGTTGAGCGCGTCATCGGCAATATCCTTCTCGGTCCTTGACTCCTTCTGCGAAAATTCCCTGATGAACTGACTTGCCAGGAGGGGAACATCTTCTATCCTGTCCCTGAGAGGGGGGATTTCAAGTGGTATTACATTCAATCTGTAATACAGATCCTGTCTGAATTTTCCCTTCTCCATTTCATATTCGAGGGTCTTATTTGTTGCAGCCAGCACACGTACATCGGTATCAATAATCTTTGTTCCGCCCACTCTTTCAAATTTTTTTTCCTGCAGGATTCTGAGGATCTTTGCCTGAGCTTTCAGGCTCATATCCGCTACTTCGTCGAGAAAAATGGTTCCCCTGTTCGCGAGGTCGAATTTCCCTCTTTTCTTTTCTGTTGCCCCGGTAAACGCTCCCTTCTCATGGCCAAACAATTCACTCTCTATCAGTTCCTCAGGTATGGCCGCGCAGTTCACCTCTATAAAGGGTTTCCTGGAGCGATTGCTCAGCCTGTGTATCGACCTGGCAACAAGTTCCTTTCCTGTTCCGTTCTCGCCCATAATCAGGATCCATGCATTGGTCGGAGAAACAATCTGTATCATCTCTTTTAATTCAATGATTTCTTTGCTGTTTCCATCAATTTCATAGCTGTATCCGTTTTTCAACAGCCTGTTTTCCTCTTCCAGACGTACAATGTCCAGCGCGTGATCTACGACAAGGATAATCTTGTCAAGAGACAGGGGTTTCTCTATAAAATCAAAGGCCCCGAGTTTCGTCGTCGCTACCGCAGACTCAACTGTACCGTGTCCGGATATCATTATAATCTGCATATGAGGATATTTTGATTTTATATGTTTCAGGGTCTCAATACCATCCATTCCAGGAAGCCATATATCCAGAAGGACAAGGCTGGGGAGTTCTTCTTCTATTATATCAAGGCACTCTTCGCCGCTATTAGCGGTCAGCACCTCGTACCCTTCGTCCGAAAGTATACCCTTTAACGACTGGCAGATACTCTCTTCATCATCTACTATCATTATCGTCTCATTCACAATCAAAATCCTATGTTACCGGTAATTCGATGGACACAATTGTCCCCCCCTGTACGTTGTCAGCTACGTTCACGGAACCATTATGGTCAGATATTATCGAACTCACTATTACAAGACCAAGGCCTGTGCCAGTCTTTTTGGTGGAAAAGTAGGGCTCAAACAGTTTCATCTTGTCCTCAGGCGTGATGCCGGGACCGTTATCTCCGACATTCAACCTGATCGTTTTATTCTTTTTATCATAATCTGTGCTGATTTCAATCTTTCCGTTATAATCCACCGCTGAGACTGCCGCTACCGCGTTATCCAGAAGGTTGACCATCACCCTTTTTATCTGTTCCGCATCAATATTCAACACAGGCATGTCGGCATCTTTCCGGAACTCAAAGTCTATATCCTTGTGGGCATCCTGGAAAAGAATTACTGACTCCTCGACAACCATATTGAGATTATTCGGGGAGGGGTTTGTCACCGGCAATCTTGCGAAACGTGAGAATTCATTGACCAGATTTTTCAAGACATCCACCTGACTTATTATGGTCCGTGTACATTCGTGAAACACAGAATCTGATCCTTCTTCGATCTTATCTCCATATTTCCGTTGTAACCTCTCTGCGCTCAGTCTGACGGGCGTCAGGGGATTTTTTATCTCATGTGCTATCCTCTTAGCAGCTTCCCTCCACGCAGCGATACGTTCAGTCTTCTGAAGCTGGGTAAGATCTTCAAATACGGCCACGATGCCCATATAATTTTTATCATCATCTCGGAGAATGGTTACAGATACCAGTATTGCAATTGCCTTGTCCCTGACTGTCAATTGAATTTGTCTCTCCACAAAACCACCATCGCTCGCGCTCAACTCCTCACGAATACCTCTTACCATCTCCTCTTGTTCCGGCTTCAGGACATCTTCATACTTCCTGCCTGAGATCGCCTTCCCTCCTATATTCAGCATCTCTTCCGCGGCTCTGTTTATTGTGCTGATTACATCATCACTATCTATGGAAATAACGCCGGCCGAAACATTGCGCAGTACAGTCTCCATGTATTTCCTGCGTTGTTCGAGGTCCAGGTTTGCCTGCTCCAGCTCCAGACTGTTTACCTTGAGGTCCCTGGTCATCTGATTAAAGGAATCCGCCAGCACCCCTATCTCATCTTCGGCCAGAACATCTATGTGATAATCGAGGTTGCCGTGAGCTACCTCATCAGTTGCTTCCGCAAGATTCTGAATGGGGACCGTTATACCCTTTGCCAGAAAAAGACCAACCCACATTGAGGAAAAGACGATCAGGAGGGTTACGATGAAGAGTGTGATAATATAACTGATCTTTATCGGATTCTTTAAGAGTCGGAGCTGCGCGTACTTTTCAGAAGTGCTTGAGATGATGGTCATCTTTTCACTCATGCTCCTGTCTATATAATAACTGACTGCTATGACCCCCAGCACTTCTTTAGGACTGAAATTGGAATAGAGAGGCGCTATCCCGCTTACCATGTCTCCCCCACCAACAGATCGCACTATTGAAAGGTCCTTCCCCATAAAGGCATCTTCCAGAACCCTGGGGGAAAGTTCCGGTGGAAGAATATCAGGATTACCGGGGTCCTTGATATACAGTTCAACATCCCTGTTTTCAAATCGCACTATTATGGAATCAAGATTAAAATTCTTCTGTCTTTGCGTTAAAAGCCCCTTAAGATAATCTGCCTGCTCTTTTTCATACAGTTTACTGTCGGTTATTTCAGACCCAATCTGTTGAGCATAGTACTTCGCGTTGTCGGAAAACTGCTTGTAATAATCCTGGGCGACCTCGAGGGACAGATTGAGTGCACCGCCCATCCTTGTGTCAAACCAGCTATCTACGCTGTATGAGAGAAATTGAATGGAAACCAGAAAAAGTGTGACGGTGGGTATAAGTGAAAGGATCATAAAGGCTACAACAAGCTTTGTCCTGAGCTTCGACCCCAGCACCCCTTTTCTCCGTTCAAATATGAGTTTTGTCAGGTTTCTTGCGATAAGGAAAATAAGGAAGATAATCAGAATAAGGTTGATATTAATCAGGCCAAAGATCAGCACCTCATTGGATATCGGAAGAAGTACCTCTATAGTGGAGATGTGGCTTTCTAAAAAGGTGAGAACAACAATTATGGCTATGACAGCTATAATTGCAATACGTTCCCTGCGGCGTTTTTTAGATTCATCAGCACTCATTTATTTACCACTGTGTCCGATGGCATCTCGATACTCCCCCCCCCTTGTCCCGGTGAGTGAGTCGGAATTTACAGCTTTTATTGCGTCATGGGACTTATGAAAACTGAGTCATGCACTACGTATACCGATTCGCTTCGCTCACGGGATTAATTCGACTAACAGTTTTCATTGCGTCATGGGACTTATGAAAACTGAGTCATGCACCACGTATACCGATTCGCTTCGCTCACGGGATTAATTCGACTAACAGTTTTCATTGCGTCATGGGACTTATGAAAACTGAGTCATGCACCACGTATACCGATTCGCTTCGCTCACGGGATTAATTCGACTAACAGTTTTCATTGCGTCATGGGACTTATGAAAACTGAGTCTCATTAATAAACAAAGTCCTGCCTTAACCAGTCCGTTTCAAAATCCCACAGAGAAACAAAGAATAAGACATATTCCAGATTCAGAGGCAGGTGAACCTCTTCAAGCTTTGCCTTCACCCTCAGATAGTATCTGTCACCCTTCGTCATTCGCTTCAAAGGTGTAAAAACCGCTCCGTTCAGCTCCGACATTGCGGCCTTGGCCCTTGAAAAATCTTTAAATTGTTCTGGTTTATTTCCATCTCCGGCAGATACAACATACAGAATCTTCTTTACATTGTCGTATTTGATTGTGTGCTTTACTTCAAGAATGGATTCTTTTTTATCAAACCAGTGACTACGCTCACGATATAATTCAAGGACAAAGGTAAAGGTGGTTGGAATCCCGGTGAGTATCGCTTTTTCTATTTTTTTCGTAAAGCAATTTTCCAACTTGAGATAAACGACCAGATTCTCAGACGTGTTTGTTATAAGCAGATCCGTCACCCTTGCCTCTGCAGCCAGTGAATCTGCAGGCAAAAGGGAAAAACATAATGACAACATTAAAAACTTGACGCTACGCATATAAATTGATCTCCGGAAGGTTAAGCTTGATTTTTTGAGATTGGCGCGTATTACGCTATAACCTCAACACCCATCACTAACGGACTTTACAAGGATTCGATTATTAAAAACTTTCGAAGGGGAACCTGAGGGACACAGCCTCAGAACGTGACCTGATCGAACGATCTCGTCTTGCAACAAGTCAGACTTTAGCAATGGGGCATTCTAAGAAGAAGTGGCCTTAAAAGCAAGGCTTATTTGGATGGTCTCCGGCTAATTTCCGACAGGAACTCCAATTCCATCAGGCAAATCATAGGGGCGGGCATCGATTACCTTGTCGAACACTTCCATTTTGCCGTTAAAATAATGGGTCATCTCCCAGCATTTCCTGTTATCAAGAAGCTTTCGAAGGAGGAGATTGTTTAACCGGTGACCGGATTTGTACGCCACGAAGTGACCGATAATGGGCATCCCGATAAGGGACAAGTCTCCAATAGCATCCAGTATCTTGTGTTTCACAAATTCATCTGGAAACCTGAGGCCTTCTTTATTGATAACCTTATTATCATCAAGGACTATTGCGTTATTCAACGAACCACCGAGGGCAAGACCTCTCGCCTGCAGATATTCGACATCCTGGAGAAATCCGAATGTCCGGGCCGCACAGATATTCCTTTCATATGTATCATGAGAGAAAATCATGTCATACGATTGTTTCCCTATCAAAGGGTGACTGAAATCTATTTCGTAGGTAATCCTGAATTCAGAAGATGGGAGAATTGCAGCCCTGCCTTCACCGTCAGAAACAGACACCGGTTCCTTTATCACCACAAATCTTTTCGACTTGCCTTGAGATTTAATACCGGCGTCCTTCAGGAAATCGACAAACGGCAGAGAACTTCCATCCATGATTGGAATTTCAAATGAATCCGTTTCTATTATCGCGTTGTCTATCCCCGTTCCGAAAAGAGCGGACAGGAGATGCTCAACCGTTGAAACCCTGGTTCCATTCATTCCGAGAGTCGTCGCCAGCGTAGTATCAGATACATTTGTGGGTACGGCTCGAATCCCGTCACTCCCCGGCACATCACTCCTGTAAAACACAATGCCTTCATCGGCCGGCGCCGGTTTAATGGTCATGTTGACCTTCCTGCCCGAGTGCAAGCCAACACTCTTGCAGCTTATTTCATTTTCGACGGTCTTTTGTATATACATCCATCCTCCATTTTATTTACAATTCACAGATTTGAGTCGGGAAACATGCAGCAATAACCATACCAGGCCGTACACAGGTAACCCTGACATACGCCTCGGTCGCAACCAACCGGAATCCCAGGGGTTATTGCTTTGATGTTTTCATTGCCGAAAATGGCAGCTCGGGCAGTTCATCAATAAGTGTGTCATAAAAGCCACAATTATGCTTTATCATCTGATCTTTTTTTATAGAATCTTTCCTTCTCGCTGTAGATACATCCGCAGTATTGCTGCCTGTACATATTCAGGTCTCTGGAGGCCTTGATCCCTTCCTCCCAGCCCTCCCTGAAATCGTGGTAATAAAAATTTATATCATACTTCTTTTCAAGCCCTTTCCCCAATTCTTTCATGAGATTGTGATTCTGAAATTTGCTGTAAAGAAGTGTTGTGGTGAAACCTTCAAATTTGCCTTTCTTTGCAATGCGAGCGGAATAGCTCATCCGCATATGATAACAATATTCGCATCTCATCTCTTCCCTGAAGGCCACGCCTCTGAGAAACTCCTCCATGGGATAATCATCAAATCTGATAAGCCTCATGCCGATATTCTCAGAATATTTTATTACAGCATCAAGTCTCTTTTTGTATTCCGTATAGGGATGAATATTCGGGTTATAGAAGATTCCTGTAACCTCATGGCCATCTTTTCTTAATATATCAAGCGGATAAATGGCACACGGCGCACAGCAGATATGAAGAAGTATTTTCATAAGATGTAATCACTCAGGGTTACCGGGGACATAGACACTGACTCCTGTCCCCTGACTTCTATATTCTTAACATACTTATAACGGGAGACTTAAAATAATTCTTTCTGGTTTTTGTCGGTCCATGGTCTCCCGAAATGTTCATACGCAAGCCTTGTCGCTACCCTCCCCCTTGTCGTGCGGTGTAGAAACCCTTTCTGTATAAGGAAAGGCTCATAGACATCTTCAATGGTATTTTTTTCTTCGCCTATCGCCGATGACAGACTGTCAATGCCGACAGGCCCACCATCAAATTTGTCAATCAGGGTGAGCAGAATACTTCTATCCATGAAGTCAAACCCCATGAAATCAACCTCCAGCATCTCCAGGGCATCCACGGCAACTTTACCTGTAATCACTCCCTCAGCTCTCACCTGAGCAAAGTCACGAACTCTCTTGAGGAGCCTGTTTGCTATGCGCGGTGTTCCTCTGGAACGGCAGGCTATCTCCGGCGCGCCAGCCTCATCAATCGAGATCGACAGGATACCCGCCGATCTCTTGATAATTATCGAAAGCTCTTCCGGTGTGTAGAATTCGAGACGGAAGCTCATACCGAACCGGTCTCTAAGAGGAGAGGTAAGGAGTCCTGCCCTCGTGGTGGCCCCCATCAGAGTAAAACGAGGAACATCCAGTTTCATCGAACGTGCTGATGGCCCCTGTCCTATAAGGATGTCAATATAATAGTCCTCCATTGCCGGATAGAGGATTTCCTCTACTACATGGGGAAGCCGGTGGATTTCATCTATGAAGAGTATATCATGTTCTTTCAGATTCGTAAGGATGGCTGCCAGGTCTCCGGGACGGTCTATGACCGGACCGGAGGTCACCTTTATGTCAACCCCCATTTCCCTTGCCATGATATAGGCCAGCGTTGTCTTTCCAAGACCGGGAGGACCACACAACAGGACATGATCAAGCGCTTCTCTTCTACCCCTCGCCGCTTCCATAAAGATGGAGAGGTTTTCCTTTATTTTTTCCTGCCCTACATACTCGGCAAGCGTTTTTGGACGCAGTGAGTATTCAAACCCTTCTTCGCCACCCAATTGTTCGGGATCTATTATGGATGCCTTCATAACGCCAACCACCCGGGTTCAATGTTCGTTCAGATTAGAAGGATACTACTTATTTCCCTGACAATAATTTCAACGATTCCGTCAATAGAATCTCCAGAGTCAGCCCTTCCCCTGCCTCTGCAGATATATTGTCAACAGCATCTTTAGCAATATTGCCTTTGTAACCAAGGTTAACCAATGCGGACAAGGCCTCTTCGCGTGCCAGCCTGTCAGGCGTTACTGCGGATGTTTCACTCGAAACCAATTTTGAGATCTTGTCTTTCAGTTCAAAGACCATCCTCTCGGCCGTTTTTCTGCCCACCCCGGGTATCCCCACAAGCTTGCCAAGGTCTCCACCGATAATGGCACCGGACAGGTCTTCCGGTGAGATGCCGGACAATATATTTATCGCCAGTCTAGGACCAATTCCAGAAACCGATATCAGCAGCTGGAATATATCCTTTTCCATGTGATCCTGAAAACCGAAAAGCCTGACTGCATCCTGTGTTATATGAGTATGTATGACAAGGTGTACCTGACTGCCTGTTTCCGGAAGATTGTAAAAGGTGCTCAACGGCACGGCAACACTACAGCCGATACCGTGGATTTCAACTACGATATTATCAATAGATTTATGGGTCAATACGCCCTTCAAACTGGCAATCATTCAGACGGATACCTCTTTTAAGAAATTTGAATGACAAATTGCTATCGCGAGGGCATCAGACGCATCCAGCGGAGGTGCTTCCGGAAGAGAAAGTATGACTCTTACCATATGCTGAACCTGTGTCTTTTCTGCTCTTCCATAACCCACTATCGCCTTCTTTACTTCAAGAGGCGTGTATTCGTAAAGGGGGGTGTTGCTGTGAGATGCCGCCAGTATTATCACGCCCCTGGCCTGTCCGAGTTTTATAAGACTCTTGACATTTTTTCCGTAGAATATATCCTCAAGCGCCATGACATCTGGTGCATATTCTGTAATTATTTCTATCAGTTGGTCATATATCTTTTTCAGGACGACTGACAGGATATCGCCTCTCCTCATCTTGATTTCACCATATGCTATACTACGGGTACCTCTCGGGCCTTTTTCTACAACACCATAACCCGTCGTTCTGGTACCAGGATCTATTCCCAGAATTTTCAATTGCTCAGCTCGCTTCGCTAAATGAACAGGATTCTAAGGATCCAGTGGTCGAGTGAAAAAAGACCTTATTCTTTCCCATTATTAGCCTATTTGTTGATTCCGTTCATTCGGAATATGGATCCTCGGCCCCTGCTCCTTTTCAGCTCAATCTCTCCATCACGTCATCCGGTATATCAAAATTAGCATATACATTCTGAACATCATCATTGTCTTCCATCTTTTCCATCAGCTTAAGCATCTGTGTTGCCTTTTCTTCATTAAGCTTAACAGTATTTTGAGGAATCATGCCTATCTCAGCCAGAAGGTATTTGATCTCCGCCGCATCCATAGCGGAGCGGACACCTTCAAAGGCACCCGGTTCGGTAATCACCTCGTATTCGCTTTCCTGCTCCTCCACGTCTTCGGCTCCCGCTTCCAGCGCCAGCTCCATCAGGCTGTCTTCGTCAACGTCGTCTTTGCTGAAAATAAGATTCCCTTTCTTTTCAAACATCCAGGCTACACATCCGTTTTCCCCAAGGTTCCCCCCGTGTTTTGAAAACATGTGCCTGATTTCGGCAACAGTCCTGTTTTTATTATCCGTCATCACTTCAACCAGGACTGCCACACCTCCGGGGCCGTAACCTTCATAGACAATCTCTTCATATGCTGCGGCACCTTCCTGATCCCCACTACCTTTCTTTATTGCCTTCTCGATATTGTCTTTCGGCATATTTTCAGCCTTGGCTGCGGCAATAGCCTGTCTAAGCCTGGAATTCCCTTCCACATCACCACCACCAAGACGAGCTGCAAGGGTTATCTCCTTTATAATCTTGGTAAATATCTTCCCTCTTTTTGCGTCGGCAGCGCCCTTTTTATGCTTGATCGTGCTCCACTTCGAATGACCTGACATAATAATCTGACTCCCAATTCATATCAAATGTCAAAATGCAAAATTTAAAAGTAAAATGGTTTTTAATTTTTCTTTCTTTGTGCCTATGTGCCTCTGTCACTTTCTACTTAATGGCTATAACACAGCAAAATACTCCCTGTAAAACAAAAAAGCCCCTCCAATATCATTGGAGGGGCTTTAATTTAATTTCGGCAACGTCCTACTCTCCCACACGCAATTATGCAGTACCATCGGCGCTAAAGAGCTTAACTTCCGTGTTCGGGATGGGAACGGGTGTACCCTCTTTGCTATTGCCACCGAAAATCGTAATAAATCGTAACAACCACATACATCCAATGTTGAAGCTGAATGTTATAAACAATAATATGATTAAGCCTCACGACCGATTAGTATCAGTAAGCTGAATGTGTTACCACACTTACACCTCTGACCTATCAACCTCATAGTCTATAAGGGGTCTTCAGTTTCGATGTCTCCATCGAAAGGGATATCTTATCTTGAGGTGGGCTTCCCACTTAGATGCTTTCAGCGGTTATCCCTTCCGAACTTAGCTACCCAGCGATGCCACTGGCGTGACAACTGGAACACCAGAGGTTCGTCCATCCCGGTCCTCTCGTACTAGGGACAGCTCCTCTCAAATATCCTACGCCCACA
>Ga0222695_1000047_pt1:27500-79006 | contig 79006 bp, 65 predicted proteins | sample AntAcemetage1398_FD_179834 | JGI IMG/M metagenome (GOLD analysis project Ga0222695, IMG submission 179834) | Saline water microbial communities from Ace Lake, Antarctica - #1398 | ecosystem: Environmental > Aquatic > Non-marine Saline and Alkaline > Saline | place: Antarctica: Ace...
CCCCGAACGACTAGGTTCATCAGGACTTTACTCTATGAGCCACGAAGTCTTCACCCTATGTGAAACTTGAGCCTTGAAAAATGCCGATACTTGGAGTAGTCTTCACCTTGCCGGGAGATGCTGTAAGCAATCAGCAGTGGAAGTCATATGCTGCCTGAAATAATATCTTTTTGCGTCGATGGCCGGTATTACCCATGTGATACTCCATCAAGAGCTAATTCCGTCAATCGAGAGTTTCGACAGTCTTTTGCGTTTTGAATAAAGGGAGGGTTTTGTGGAGATCAGCTCAAGCTTTGTGGGTTCCAGATTAAAAGATTATGCCGCAGAGGTAACCTGGCGCAATACAATGAACTATGCGGCGTCAATCGGGGATAACAACCCCTGTTATTTCGATGATGAGCGCGAGCGCGGGGTCATCGCGCCCCCGGCGTTCAGTGTTGCCCTCACATGGCCGATATCTGAGAGAATCTGGGATTATATTGAAGCCCCGGATTTCCCAAAAGAGATCATTGCTACTCAGGTACACTACACTGAGCACCTGATGTTCCACCGGCCTGTAAGGCCAGGCGACAGACTAAGGATCACAGGCAGGATTGCAGCCATTCTGCCTCATAAGGCAGGGACACACGTCGTTATACGCTTTGACGCTATTGCCTTGAACGACGCTCCTGTCTTTACAGAGCATATCGGTGCCATAATGCGGGGAGTCAAGTGCACGGATGAAGGAAGAGGGGGAGATGATCTTCCTAAAATCCCCCGGACTTCAGGAGACAGTCCTCCCCTCTGGGAGTCGGTTATACCCATTGATGCTTTAGAACCATTTATATATGATGGTTGTACCAATATCTTTTTTCCTATCCATACCTCCGTCAAATTTGCCCATGAAGTAGGACTCCCCGGTATTATCCTGCAAGGCACGGCCACGTTGGCATACGCCTTGCGCGAGATTATAAATAAAGAAGCGGGCGGAGATCCTTTCGAATTGAAGTCCGCATATTGTCGGTTTACGGGCATGGTGCTTCCTGGTACAATTATCAGGGTCCGGCTTATCCGAAATGACAGCAACAATGGGGGTTCTGATCTCTTTTTTACTGTTATGAACGCTGAGAAGAAAAAGGCCATCAGTGGTGGCTATGTACGGTTGGAAAAATGATAAAAAAGGAGGAGGAAGACATGGAATGGAAGACCTTGAATCTGATGTGGCATTATGTGGAAAAATGGGCAGATAAAAAACCGGATGCCGACGCCATGGTTTTTGAGGATGAGCGGCTCACCTGGGGGGATTTCAAGAAAGAGGTGGACTCCATAGCCAAGGCATATCTTGAAGCAGGGGTTAAAAAGGGAGACCGGGTTGCCCTGCTTTCCATGGCTCGCAATGAATTTCTGACAACTTATATGGCGGCCGGTAAGGTTGGAGCAATATGGCTGGGTCTTTCCCCAAAATTTACACTGGAGGAACTTCGGTATCAGGTAGGTGACAGCCAACCTACTGTCCTTATTTCACTGCGAGAGTATCTCGACGTTGATCTGGCTGAGAATATAACAACCATAATAAGTGAATTCCCCTCGATAAAGAAGGCCCTCGTGATCGGAAAGGCCGTTGAAGGAACAGAAAACTTCATGGAATTTGTTCAAAGACCAAGGCCGGAACTGGATAAAGTTCTCGAAAAGCGGTCAGCTGAAGTCATGGAAGATGATGATGTCCTGTTGCTGTATACCTCCGGTTCAACCGGCAAACCTAAAGGGGTGGTTCATACCCACAGGAGCATTATACGGAATATAGAGATTGAGATAGAAAAGTTTTCATTTAAAGAAACAACCAGAGGCCTGCTGCATTTCCCGATCAATCATGTAGCTGCCGATACTGAGATAGGCTTTGCTGCAATAATGGGCGGGGGTTATCTTGTTTTTATGGACAAATTTGATCCGGCCGGGGTTTTAAAGGTCATTGAAAAGGAACGTATAACAGTTATAGGGCAGGTACCTGTGATGTATCTTCTGGAATTCAAGCAACCTGATTTCTTTAGTACTGATTTGAGCAGCATTGAGGGGTTTATGTGGGCTGGGGCCTCCGCGCCAAAGATTATGATCGATGTGCTTTCCTCTATCTGCGAGAAGACGGGAGCGGAATTGATTACTGGATATGGCAGCACCGAAGTGGCGGGATTTGTCACCTACACTGAAAAGGGGGACGATCTGGAGACTGTTATGAAAAGTGCAGGCAAGATAGCCCCGCCCTTTGAGCTGAAGATTGTGGATGAGGGTCACGTGGAACTTCCAGACGGTGAGATAGGTGAGATAGCAGTCAGGGGACCATTCCTCATGAAGGGTTATTTCAACAACCCGGAGGCCACAGCCGAGGTGATTGATGAAGAGGGCTGGTATTATACATCAGACCTGGCGTACAGGGATGAAAGAGGGTACATATATATCACCGGAAGAAAATCCGAGATGTTCAAAACCGGAGGAGAAAATGTTTATCCCCGTGAAATTGAGGAAGCACTAGAATTACATGACAGCGTGCTCTTTGCTGCCGTAATGGGAGTGAACGATGAAATCTACCAGGAAGTGGGATGGGCATTTGTTATGCTTATGCCTGGCAAAACCGCATCCGAGGAGGAACTGCTGACCCTTTGCAAATCCAGATTGGCCAACTTTAAGATCCCCAAAAAATTCTTCATCCGGGATCTGCTCCCTCTTCTGGCAAACGGAAAGGTAGATAAACTTGCCCTGAAAGAAGAGATCTCGGGGATGTCGAAAGGTTGACAGTTCCGTTGTTGAAGAATCATAATCATGGCCTGAACAGGCAGAATGGGTGAGTTGGTATTTGCGAGTGGTCAGCCAAGTCCCCGACAGGCGGCACTGGAAAATGCCCCCCTTAGGAAACCCGATGCAATCAGAAATAACCATTGGAGATCTGCATCTAAGGAACAACGTCTTTCTGGCACCAATGGCCGGGATTACCGACCCGGCATTTCGCGTACTGGCAAGAGATTTTGGCAGTTCTCTCTGCTTTACTGAGATGATCAGCGCCAACGGCCTTACCCGAAAGACTCCGAGGAGTTATGAATATCTCAAATCGCCGCCTGACGACAGACCCCTTGGCGTGCAGATATTCGGGTCTGACCCGGACATACTCGCCGAGGCGGCAGTTATTGTAACAGAAATGGGTGCAGATCTGGTGGATATTAACGCCGGATGTCCCGTAAAAAAGGTGCTTAAGACTGGGGCTGGCGCTGCCTTGATGCGCGATCCGGCAAAATTCGCGGCTATTGTAAGGGGAGTCAGGAAAGCCACCCACCTGCCGCTTACAGTTAAAATTCGTTCCGGATGGGGACATGACGAACTAAACGCGATCGCGATTGCCGGGATCGCTGAGGATTGCGGCGCGAATGCCCTGTCACTGCACCCTCGAACGGTTAAGCAGGGCTTTAGTGGAACGGCCGACTGGGACCTGATTCACCAGGCGAAGAAGGCAATCAATATTCCCGTTATTGGAAGTGGCGACATCAGAAAACCGCAAGACGCAATTGCCATGATGAAAGAAACCGGCTGTGACGGGGTGATGGTGGCAAGAGGAGCTCTTGGGAACCCCTGGATATTCAAGGGAATAACAGATCTTCTGTCAGAAAAACCCCTCCCCTCTACGTCTTCTCCGATGAAAAGGGAGGATGTAATACACCGGCATCTTACGGCAAATATAAACCTCTATGGCGATAAGGAGGGTGTAAAGAACTTCCGCAAGCACCTGCTGTGGTACACGAAGGGATTAAAAGGGGGAAACAAATTCAGAAAAGCCGCCGTCTCGGTGGTCGAAATGAACGACCTGCTTGAGATGGTCCACGAATACCTGCAGACCCTGTCAAACGAGGACAGCCAGGAATCAAGTCTTCCGCTCAGGAACTAATTACATCTTGACAAATACTTTAAATTGTGGTGAAAGGGGCAGCTTACACATATTGAGAGAGGCATTTACCAATGAAAAAGAATTTGACCAAGTTAAGTAACATCAAAAGGAAGAGAACTCACGGCTTCCGGGCCAGAATGGCCACGCGGTGGGGCAGGCAGATACTGAACAGAAGAAGGGCAAAAGGAAGAAGTCGGCTTGCCGTTTAACCTCAAGGCATTAATGAAGTCGACCCGTACAACGCCCCGCAGTGCTCAGGGTATGTCCAGAATCAAATGGAAAATCAATCCTTCGGAAAAAAGGACCGGGTACGTAAGAGGAAAAGTTACTTAACTGTATATCAAAGGGGGGTCCGGGTTCACTCAGAGAATTTCACTGTTATTTTGACCGTCAATCCATCAGGAGATAAGAGGATTGGAGTTACGGTCAGCAAAAAAGTGGGGAACGCGGTAAAAAGGAACAGGATAAAACGCCTTTTAAGAGAATTCTTCAGATTAAATAAGGACAAGCTGCCTGATTCAAAAGACATCGTAATTATAGCAAAAAGGGATGTGTCTCCGCTTAAATACCGGGATGTATGTCTAGAATTGACCAATCTCTTGAAAATAAGGTAGCGTACATGCGGATTCTAAATGAAATTTTGGTGTTCTTCATAAGGGTTTACCAGGTAGTGGTATCTCCCTGCTTTCCTCAGAGTTGCCGTTTCCACCCTACATGCTCTGAATATGCCATAACAGCCATCAAACGCTATGGTCCCTTCAGGGGAACCCGTCTCGGGTTACTACGCATTCTCAGGTGCAATCCCTTCAATCCCGGTGGGTATGATCCAGTAAAATAGTTACGGAGGTTATTATATGGACAAGAGGACACTCCTCGCCGTTGTGTTGTCGTTAGCGGTTTTAATGGGATACCAGTTTTTTTTTCAAAAGCCCCTTCCCCCTGCACCTCGTGAACCTGCTCAGAATGCCGGAGAGACAGCCGGCAAAACGGAGGGTCTCCCTCAGGAGATAGACGGCAATCAGAACACATATGCAACACCTGTCATTACCCGTCAAAAATCACTAATTAAAAAAGATGAAGACAAGCGCAACGCAAGGGATATCGTTGTTGAGGGCCCTATGTATACCGCCATCTTCAACTCCAGAGGCGCGAACCTGAAATCCTTCAAACTTAAAAATTACCGTAAGGATTTAGGCAAGGATTCTCCACTGGTAGAACTGGTTCAAGTTGGAGGGAGCACGGACTACCCTCTTACCATGACCTTTCCTGAATCCAATATAAATATCCCGCCTGATGCAATATATGAATCGGATACAACTTCACTCGATTTTATTGACACTATGGGTGCAAAAGACCTGGTTTTTTCCTGGTCATATCCTGGCGAGGTCAGAGTGGACAAGATCTACACTTTCTACCCCGACAAATACTCTTTCGATCTTGAAACCAGGGTTACCAATCTGTCGGATGATACCATACATGAAAAAGCGCTTCTTGACTGGACCCGGCATGTTGACCCCGAGATAAAAACGGGCAGATACAGCCACGAGGGGCCTATCTCCTATATAAAAGATGAAGTCGTTACTGAAAAAGTTAAGAAACTGGGGGCAGAGAAGTTTAGCGGTCCGGATGTGTCATGGGGGGGATTCGAGTCAAAATATTTTATAGCGGCCATGATACCGGAACAGCCATCCCTCACCAATTTCCTTGTCTCCAAGGATTCGAGCGACATGGTTGTCTCTGCTCTCCAGGGACCAAAAAACATTATCCCTCCCGGTCAATCTGGATCATACAGATATATGCTGTATACCGGCCCGAAGGAGTACAGCAGACTTAAGGCACAGGATGTCGGCCTTGAGAACTCTATCGACTTCGGCTCGTGGGTAAAGTGGCTTGCCATACCACTGCTTGAGGCGCTCAAATGGATTGATAAATACGTGCATAATTATGGCGTTGCGATCATTATCCTTACCATACTGGTAAAGGCTATCTTCTGGCCACTCGGAAATATCAGCTACAAATCCATGAGGGGAATGCAGAAGCTCCAGCCTCAGATGAAAATACTCCAAGAGAAATTCAAAGGCGACAAGGCCAAACTACAGCAGGAAACAATGGCTCTCTATAAAGCGAATAAAGTAAATCCGATGAGTGGGTGCTTACCCATGTTCATCCAGCTCCCCGTCTTTTTCGGACTTTACAGGGCATTGCTCTACTCTATAGAGCTGCGGCACGCCCCATTCGTTTTCTGGATTCAGGATCTTTCAGACAAGGATCCGTATTACATAACACCGATTATTATGGGTGCGACCATGTTTCTGCAGCAGAGAATGAGTCCCCAGCCGGGAGGAAACGAAATGCAGGCGAAGATGATGATGTGGATGCCTGTCGTATTTACATTTCTCTTCCTCAATTTCCCGTCGGGACTGGTAATTTACTGGCTATTCAACAACGTGCTTAGTATCGGACAGCAGTATTATATAAATATGAAAAATCCTTGATATATGAGGTGCCCGAAAACATGAAAGATGTGTTAGAGATTGGCGGAAAAACAATAGATGAAGCCATAGAGAATGCTTGCAGTGAATTTAACCTGCCGAGGGAAAAACTGAATATCGAGATACTTTCCGAAGGATCATCAGGACTTCTGGGGTTTCTGGGAGCAAAAAAGGCCCTTATCAAGGCCCGCCTACTGTCAATTGATATTGGTATGGATAATTCACCCACAGAAGAGCCGACGACAAACATGGGTGCATTCGGAGATACCGCTCTTGAGGCGAAGGCATTCATCGAGGGTTTGCTCTCCCGCATAGGGCTCGACTTTCCCGTGGAAGCGGAAGAGGAAGACCGGGACTATATTGTCCTTACTATTGTGGGAGACGGGGGCGGGCTTCTGATCGGAAGGGGCGGTCAAACTCTTGACGCCATGCAGTACCTTGCGAGCAAGGTGATGAACAAGAATGGGAATAGCGGAAAAAGGATTATTTTAGATACTGAAAATTACAGAAAGAAAAGAGAGGGTAATCTTACAGCCCTTGCTGAGAAACTTGGAGAAAAGGCCAAGAGAATAAGAAGGTCTGTCACCGTAAACCCAATGAACGCGCATGACCGGAGGATAATACACATGGCATTGCAAAATGACAGCGATTTGACCACAAGGAGTCGAGGAGAAGGTGCTTTCAGAAAAATTGTCATTGTGCCGAACAAAGCCGGTAAAACTGCAAATAGGGATCAGGGATCAGGGATCAGGGATCAGGATTAAAAAAATTTCCGCTCATATCGCTCATATTCTGACTTCGCATTTGCTTAAGCTGATACTAACGCCTGCGCAAAAGCTCATTTGTTGTAGATAAAGACCATAAAGCAGGGCGCCGGAAGTTACACAATGCTGGTAAGAGAAGACACAATAGCGGCCATAGCCACGCCACCAGGTGTGGGAGGGATCGGAATTGTGAGGGTAAGTGGACCAGATGCAGAAGAGATCTGTCGGATACTGTTCAGACCGGCAATCGGCACGGATTCCCTGAAAACCCACCACCTGTACCATGGCGACATTATATCACCTGAAACTGGCAGCATCATTGACGAGGTACTGCTTGCCCTGATGAGGAAGCCCCACTCCTACACGGGTGAGGATACACTGGAGATAAACTGCCACGGAGGACCTGTTATCCTCCAGACAGTCCTCGGTGAGATAATAAAGGCTGGTGCCCGCCCAGCGGAACCGGGTGAATTTACCAGAAGGGCCTACCTCAACGGCCGCCTGGACCTGTCACAGGCAGAAGCGGTTATGGACCTGATCACCGCGAGATCGGACAGGGGCCGTGCCCTTGCCCTCTCCAGTCTCAAGGGTAACCTGTCAAAAAAACTGCAATCCATACGTTCCAGTATGATTGAAATACTCACCTCCCTTGAAGCTTCGATAGATTTCACTGATGAAGATATGTCTTCCAAGGCCAGTCCCAACTTATCCCAGGATGTGGAAGATGTGCTCGTCCTCATAACCGACATCCTTTCAACCTATAAAGAGGGAAAGCTTTTCAGGGACGGCCTAAATGTCGTAATCACAGGAAAATCCAATGTAGGTAAATCAAGCCTCTTGAACAGACTTCTCGGCGAAAGACGCGCCATAGTTACCTCCATCCCGGGAACCACAAGGGACTTTATTGAAGAGACAATCAGTATAGGGGGAATTCCCGTAAAGCTGACCGATACGGCAGGGGTTAGAAAATCTCCAGAGACCATAGAAAAAGAGGGGATAAAATTTGTGTGGGAAAAGGCCCTCGCGGCGGACATGGTTATTATTCTCATCGACGGCAATACCCGCCTCACCGATGAGGATTTCGAAGTCATAAATAGAAACAGGAATAAAAAAATAGTCCTGGCCATCAACAAGTCAGATCTTCCACACAGGATAACAGGCGATGAAATAAATGATATAATGCCCGATGTGGAGCCGCTGTGGATATCCGCAAAATATGGAAATGGCATCTCTGAACTGAAGGAACAAATTTACTCGATGGCATCAAACAATCTGCACCATATGGAATCGGATGTGATCCTGACCAACCTTCGCCACAGGGACGCCCTTGAAAAGACTGCTGAATCTCTTGCGGCGGCAAAAAGCAATCTCTCCTGCGAAAGCTCCCAGGAACTGGCCGCCTTTGATATCAGAAATGCACTCGATCACCTGGGTGATATTGCCGGAGAGACAACAAACGAAGAGGTCCTGGACAAGATTTTCTCAAATTTCTGTATCGGAAAATAGCCGGGGCACCGAGCGCCATGCCCCTCCAATGGGTGCAAAAACATGGAAGAATACGTACACGAAGAGTTGAACAGGAAGGTATATTCTATCTCCGGATATTATCTATACTCGGAGGAAGGCCTGCTCCCCTTCAAAGAAGGAGAAGTTCTGTATCTCGCAGGTATAGGTGTTGTGGACAATTCCTGCTGCGGTGTGGGCGGCTGCTGTTTCGTCAGAATTCCAGGCTATATTGTTTCCTGGAAAGACAGGAAGGATGGTTCGGGTCGCGTAATAAGCACGGTTGAACCAATAACTGAGGAAGCGGAGAAGCAAGAGATAACCAAGTTGATTAACACCAGATATCCTCATCCTCAGATCAGTTTTTAGACACGGGTAAGGATTATCTTTTCGTTTGGTTTCCTCTCGTTGTTCATTTGCCCTGCCAGGAGTCCCTCAGCTCCATCTCTCTGTCGATTGAGTTGAGAACCGACATCTTATTTTCCCCCCAGTCAGGAGCCAGATAAATATCGCTGTATCCGTCAGCGGTCAGCCTTTGTATCACCATTTCCGGGGGCAGTATCTCGAGGATATCGCAGACAGTCGAGACGTATTCATCTTTTGTTATCATACTGATCGCGCCCTTTTTGTAGAGAATGCCGAGGGGAGTTCCGGAAAGTGCCAGCAGCAGGTGTATCTTTATACCCTGAACCGGCATGGATGCCACTGCCCTTGCCGTTTGAATAATATCCTCTCTTGTTTCTCCCGGTAGTCCGACAATGATGTGAACGCAGATGTTGATATTTCTGTTCACGGTTCGTCCCACAGCATCCAGAAAGGTCTTTGAGTCATGTCCCCTGTTGATAAATTTCAGAGTCCTGTCATGGATGGACTGAAGTCCGTATTCCAGCCATACATGGTGATCCTTCGCGTATTCTTCAAACAGATGGAGTGTCTCATCCGGCACGCAGTCCGGCCTCGTGCCGACAGATATGCCCACTATATCATCCTGCGACAGGGCTTCCTCATAGAGAACCTTAAGCCTGTCGCGGGGAGCATATGTGTTTGTGGCAGTCTGAAAATAGGCTATGAACTTTTGCGCTCCCCTCTTCTCCCTGTAGAATTCCCTGCCCATTTCTATTTGTTCAGTCACGGATGGCAGTGGGCCCATTTGCCGGAGTTTTGAAAAACGGCCGTCGCAGTAAATGCACCCACCTCTTGCCACCTTCCCGTCGCGGTTGGGGCAGGTGAATCCGGCATCTATCTGCAGCTTGTAGACCTTGCAGCCGAACGTGTTGATAAAAAAGCTTTTCAGGTCATAATATCTCTTTGAATTGTTCCAGAATTCCGGTTTCGGCATGTTTGTCTCTACGGAACGAGGATTGCACTCCTCATTTTTTTATTGTCTTTTCCGGGCTAATGCTATTAGAGTACCTTCGTTAATTCAAGCTATTATATCAAGGTGCACACATGAGTTTTCCGGAAAAATTTGATGTTATAGTTGTCGGCGCAGGGCATGCCGGCTGTGAAGCAGCGCTTGCAGCTGCGAGAATGGGGTGCCGAACGCTTCTCTTTAACATCAACCTTGATTCAATCGCCCTGATGCCTTGCAATCCCGCCATAGGAGGACTCGCCAAGGGACAGCTCGTAAAGGAGATTGACGCCCTTGGGGGCGAAATGGGAAGGATAGCCGACAGGACGGCCTGCCATTTCAGACTCCTGAACAGATCCAAAGGACCCGCCGTCCAGTCTTCTCGCGTGCAGTGCGACAAGCAGCTCTACCGGCTTGCCATGAAGGAGGTCGTGGAAAGTCAGAAGAATCTCTATGTCAGGCAGGCTCTTGTGGATGGAATCATTGCCAAAGGGGGAAAAATTACGGGGGTCTTTGACAATACAGGCTTTTTCTACGGCGGTGAAACAGTGGTGATAACCACGGGGACATTTCTCAATGGCCTTGTCCATATAGGCACGTCCCGACAATCCGCGGGAAGGGCGGGAGAAATTGCCTCCATAGGACTGGCCGATTCCCTCAAACAACTGGGTTTTGATATGGGGCGCATGAAGACCGGCACACCGCCAAGGTTACGAGCCTCTTCCATTGACTTCTCTATCCTTGAAAGACAGGACAGCGATCCCGACCCGCAGCCCTTTTCGTTCACAACAAACAAACTGCGGGAGGAACGACTCCCCTCATATTTCTCCAGCACCACCGCTGAGACACACAGGATCATACGGGATAATATTAACAAATCATCCCTTTATTCCGGCGCCATAAAAGGAATCAGCGCGCGTTACTGTCCCTCACTCGAGGACAAGGTAATGCGATTTACCGATAAGGAGAGTCATCCCGTCGTGCTGGAATTTGAGGGCCTTAAAACGGAAGAGATCTACTCCAAGGGCCTGGGCAACAGCCTTCCCCTTGAACTTCAGGAAAAGGTGGTCCACTCCGTTCCGGGGCTTGAAAACGCGGAGATAATGCGCAGCGCCTATGCCATAGAATATGATTTCGTACAGCCTGCTCAGCTCGCACAGACCCTTGAGACAAAGCTTGTTAAAGGCTTATATCTGGCCGGACAGATAAACGGAACATCCGGTTATGAAGAGGCCGCCGCTCAGGGGATGTGGGCCGGCATCAACGCTGCTCTCGCGGTGCAGAAGAAGCCTCCATTCATACTTGACAGATGTGACGCCTACATGGGGGTGCTTGTTGATGACCTGATCACACTCGGCGTTGATGAGCCCTATCGGATGTTCACATCAAGGGCGGAATACCGGCTGATCCTGAGGGAAGACAACGCGACCATCCGGCTTATGGGAAAGGGCTGCGACCTGGGCCTGATCTCCCGTGACCACTATAATAACCTGAAGGAAAAAATTCGCGAGATCGACCTGCGCCTAAAGGATCTTTCGGGCAGGAAGATCTATCCCTCCCCCCTGATAAATCAGACACTGAGTGAATTAAATACCGCTCCCATCAGAAATCCCGTCACGTTATATCATTTGTTGAAGAGACCTGAACTTGAGTACGATGATCTGAAAGTCCTGGACGGATGGGAAGAGATCCCCGACAGGGAAGTAAAAAAACAGGTGGAAATAGAGATCAAATATGAGGGATATATAAAGCGGCAGCTTGAGTCGGTTGAAAGATTCAAAGGAATGGAGAATAAAAAGATACCTCCCGAATTCGACTATTCGACTGTTCCGGGTCTTTCAAATGAACTCAGAAAGAAGATGCTGTCCGTAAGACCGGTTTCAATAGGCCAGGCCCAGAGAATATCTGGAATGACGCAGGCGGCGCTTACAGCTGTGCTTGTCTACCTGAAAAAGTTTGAAAAAAGCGATGGCAAAAAGGCGCAGGACAAACAATGAAAGGATGTACCATGAGCAAGGAATACATATTGCCGGACAAGGTCATAAAACTGATGGAAAACGGGGTCAGAATACCCAACCCATGTTCCGTTGAGATCGGTGAAGACGTCGAGATAGAGAGGATATCCGGCAAGGGGGTGGTTCTGTACAGCGGGACAAAGGTGTATGGAGGCAAGACGCTTATCTGTGCCGATACGAAGCTCGGTTATGAGTCGCCGGTCACCGTGACTGACTGCCAGATCGGCCGCGGGGTAAAACTGGGCGGAGGATTTTTCAAGGGGTCGGTCTTTCTTGATGGAGTGGAGATGGCGTACGGTGCGCATGTGCGGGACGGGTGCATTCTTGAAGAGGAGGCCCGGGCGGGGCATACAGTTGGCCTGAAGCAGAGCATCCTTTTCCCTTTTGTGACCTTGGGTAGCCTTATAAATTTCTGCGATTGTCTTATGTCCGGTGGCACGGATGGTAAAAACCACAGCGAGGTGGGAAGCTCATACATCCATTTCAATTATACACCCAATCAGGACAAGGCAACCGCGTCACTGATAGGGAATGTCCCGACTGGCGTGATGCTGAATCAGGAGCCCATCTTTCTGGGTGGACAGGGAGGCCTGGTCGGACCTGTAAGAATCGGTCACGGCACCGTTATAGCTGCGGGAACTGTCTGCAGGAAAGATTATCCCGAGGGGGGGAAACTTCTCGCTGGGAGAAGTGACTCCGCCATTGAAAAAGGTTTTTATCGGGGGCTTTACCGAGATGTGGGCAGAAAAGTCCGCAACAATATCTGTTATATTGCAAACCTGCACGCCCTGAAACAGTGGTATCTGCACGCCCGCCACGCCTTTTTTCACACCCATGAGTTCGGTCCCGAATTGTGCGAAGGCGCGGTTGAAAAACTGGATATGGCCCTCGAAGAAAGATTGAAACATTTTAAGGCATTTTCCGGGAATATGGCAAAATCTGCACAAATCGGCAGGAACATTCCGGACATGGGAAAAACAGAACAGGACTTTCGGCTGGAAGAGGAAGTATCGCGTAACTGGCCGCTGCTTGAAGAATGCCTGGCAAGGGGACTGGAAGAAAACACCGCCCTGGAGAAACGGGACCTGTTTCTCTCCGCCCTTCAGAATGAGCGGGGCGTAAACGCAGGATACGTGGAAACCATCCGGTCACTGAATGAAAAAAATCTGTCTTCCGGCACGGCATGGCTTCAGACCGTGGTTGACAGGATCACGCGGGAGGCCCTTGATGTTGTGCCTTTATGTAAGCGGGCCTTAGGAATCAAGAATAAATAAGTTATACAGATTGCGCCGTAATTTTGTTTGTTTTCAAGGTGTGTTGAAGCACGCATAACGGGTTATGTGAGCTTTGACACAACACAGAAAACAATCAAAAGGACAAGCAAGGTGTATGAGTTATTTCTTCTTGCTGACTTGGCCTGAAGTGGGTGATTACTCATACGCCGCCCGCCTGTCTCTCTGAATGATTATGGATTGCTGCTTACTCCTCACCCTTCACCATGAAAAGGCCACACTAAAACAGTCCCGGCTTCATTCGGAAACCAAACTCAGCGGTCCTGTATTCGCCGGACCCCGGAATAAATGATCTATCAATGAACGTGACGTTGTTCTCCCGGTCGACAAAGATTATAGTGGAAGAGCGCGTGCCATATATCTCACTTTGTATGAAGATTGAAGAGAGAAGCCTCTCCCATTCGAGTCCTATCCCGGTATTCGGAAGGTGCCTGTCAGCCGGTCTGGAAGTGTCTGCGAGCATACTGAATATCTCATCGGGTGGAGGATTCTGATGTTTTGACGTCAGGCTACCCAGCAGTCCCCTTCCCTGTTTCACCTTCGGCCAGGGAGTGTCCAGCAGGTGATTGCTGAGCCCGTGCACTCCCGGGGATATCTCGTGGAGAACATCACCCGCGTTTGAAAAGCAGAAGAAACCGCTCCTGTCACCAAGGATCAGGCTGAATCCATTGTACCTGTCGGACAGTAGCCTTATGTTCTGAATGTATTCTTCCGGGTCTTCATTACCGCGGAGAAACCTGCTGACCAGGTTTCCTCTTGACGGTGCGTCACTCTTAAGGTTGCGGATATCCCGGAAGTTTGTGATGGCAGCCATACGCCCGGTCCTTGTTATGCCGAGCCATGTTCCCCCATCCTTCAAATCCCTGCCCGCCAGCATATCGGGAGTTTCTTCCCAGAAAGAGGCCTGTGCCGTTGGTCTTTCGTAAAATTCGTCCCGGTTTGCCGCAAGGATAAGCGGATATTCCGGATGAGACAGGTATGAAAAAAGTATCAGGCACATTCGTTTTTCCGCCTACGGTTGATACACTCGTAAAAAATCGATTCTATATGGCAAAGTAAAAAGCTCCAAATGGAGGCGCACTCCCTACAGGGCGGTGCACCTCCCGGTAAGGAATATTACATTTATCTTGCATCCCTTCGGGCTGCCCCCGGTCAAGGCGCGCAAATCATGAGGAATGAGGAGTACTTTCCCGGTACGCCCCAGTGACAAGAGGTGCAGCAGAACGTAGAAGTTGAACTTTTCACAAAGACATCACGTCTTTTCTCTGACCCTTTCCACCATCTTAGACATCACATCACCGGCCTTTCCCTCGATGAGTAGGTCCGCGCGGGAATCAAATGGAGTTTCGCCGATATTGACTATAATAAGTTTTGCGCCCGCATCCTTGGCGTATGCCGGCATGAGGGCCGCCGGTTGAACGACAAGGGAAGACCCCACAACAAGAAATAGATCGCAATGCATGGAATACGCTGTAGCGGCATCGAGGACTTCAGGTGGAAGCATCTCTCCGAAAAACACGACATCTGGTTTGAGAATACCGTGACACATTTCACATTCCGGCACCTCTACCCCACTCTTCAACTTTTCCCTGATATGTTCCACAGTGTACCGCTCATCGCAGTCCAGACATTTGACCCACTGCATATTACCATGCAACTCGAAAATCCTGTCCGGGGAATTTCCGGCCTTCTGGTGGAGATTGTCGATATTTTGTGTGATGATACAATTAAGCCTGTCCATCTCTTCCAGTTCGGCTATTGCGAGGTGTGCCCTGTTTGGTCTGAAATTTGAGAACAGACCTCCTTCAATCAGTATTTTCCATTGTTTTCTTCGAGTTTCTTCGCTCCTGAGGAATTTTTGTATGGTGAAGTCCTCGGGATCAAATTTTGTCCAGATTCCCCCCGGTCCCCGAAAATCGGGGATTCCTGATTCGGTACTGATGCCAGCACCGGTAAATACCACCAGTCTTCTCGAGGCCAGAATCATCTCAGTCGCCATCGCGATTTTTGCGTCCAGATCACCCACAACCATCGATTCTCTCCCTTTTATTTTTTCAAAGTGCTGCTTTTGCACCAAGGTGCGTGATCAGTGTTTGAAGCCGTGCTTCTTCAGTTTGTATCTGAGCGTTCGCTCAGTGATTCCAAGAAGTTCCGCTGCCTTTGTCTGGTTGTTCCCGGCCTCATTCAGGGCACGTTCTATCATCTCGCGTTCCAGGGATTCCACCTCGTTCTTGAGAGTTCCTCCCTCTTTTTGATCGGTAAAATGATGAGATGAAACCGTGTCGAATGGTAGGTCCCTTATGGATATAACATGGTCTCTTGTTATGACCACAGCCCTCTCAATAATATTCTCCAGCTCCCTCACGTTTCCTGGATAATCGTACTTCATAAGAGTATCCATGGCCTCGCTGCTCACGCCCTCTATATTTTTATCATTTTCTGAAGAAAACCGCTTTATGAAGTGTTCTGTTAATATAGATATATCACCTCTTCTGTCCCTGAGAGGAGGAATGGTCATAGAAACCACATTCAGCCGGTAATAGAGATCTTCTCTGAATGTCTCTTTTTTTACTTTTTCTTCGAGGTTCTGGTTTGTCGCACTGATAACCCTGACATCCGCCTTCATGGTTTGATTTCCACCCAGCCTTTGGAATTCGCGTTCCTGTAAAAACCTCAAAAGTTTCACCTGGACGGGCGGGGAAAGCTCTCCTATCTCATCGAGGAAAAGCGTACCTCCATCAGCCTCTTCAAATCGTCCAATTCTTCGCGATATTGCGCCGGTAAATGCCCCCTTTTCGTGGCCGAAGAGTTCGCTTTCCAGCAGGGTCTCCGGAATGGCCCCGCAATTGACCACGATCATGGGTTCTTCTGAACGGGGACTTGTCGCGTGGACCAGCTTCGCGAAGAGTTCTTTGCCTGTTCCACTTTCCCCCATGATAAGCACCGTAGCCCGGCTTGACGCGACCCTTCCCACCATGTTTATTATGGCTTCCATGCCCGAATCTTTATAGATAATCTGTCCCGACTCCGTTTCTTTCTTCCACAGTTTTTTGTGGAGTATCTCGTTTTCTCTTATAAGGGTTTGCCGCTCCGCGATTCTGCCAACAAGAAGGCTCAAATCGTCCAGGTCGATAGGCTTGGAGATATAGTCCACAGCGCCAAGCTTCATGGCATCAACCGCCGTTTCTATAGTGCCGTACGCCGTCATCATCACGACACTTATCTCCGGATTGATATCCTTTATCTTCTTCAGAACCTCTATCCCGTTCATTCCCGGCATCTTGAAGTCGAGGAGCAGCAGGTCGAAATGGCCGCCTTGCACCTGCTCTATCGCAGTATTCCCATCCTCGGCTCCCGCAACCATGTGTCCTTCTTTGGAAAAAAAATCCTTAAGCATTTCCCTCTGCGACTGCCCGTCTTCAACGACCAGTATATTCAACTTGTCCATCAATTCTTACCCTTTTCTCTGTTTTCCACGGGGAGCCGAATAACAAAGGTTGTCCCCGAATCAACCTCGCTTTCGACGAGAATCTCTCCGTTATGACTTCGTATTATCTCATGTACAAGTGAAAGCCCAAGCCCAAGGCCTTTTTCCTTCGTCGTATATTCAGGATCGAAAACATGATCTATCTCGTCAGACGTCAATCCGCAACCGGTATCCGATATCCTTATGCCTATCATCTCTCTACCTTCCGCTTCGGCAGAGACGGTGATGCTGCCCCTTCCGGGGATAGCCTCCATTGCATTCTTCAAAATGTTGTAGAGGGCCTGCCTCAACTTGTCCACATCTACAGACGCCGTCAGAGGATCATCATCTTTCCAGACGGTTTTAATCGCAATGCCCTTGAGATCGGCTTCTTCCCTTATGAGGCTAACGATCCTCTCCAATACATAAGTGATGGACTGATCATTTAATTCCAGCCGGCGGTTTCGAGAGAAGATAACAAATTCTTCCACAATTCTGTTCAGACGCTTTATCTCGTCGCTGATAATGCCTGTTATGCGATTAAATCCTTTTTTCTCTTCTTTTCCTTCAGGAGGATATTCGCGCCTGATTCTCTGGCTAGCCATACTGATCGCATTGAGAGGGTTGCGGATCTCATGTGCCACACCGGCGGCTAGCTGACCAAGGGCAGACAGCTTTTCAGCCTGCTGAAGACGTTTCCCCATCTCTTCCATTCTCAGCGAATCTCTTTTCTGGTTGAGGTAGAGGGCAAACATTGACAGGATGCCTATTGCCATGATGAAAATCATGAAGATTATCATCCTGTTTCTGTTTTCCCTTAATATCCTTTCGCTGCTCTCGCGGTCAAGGCCAAGGCGGGCAAATCCCACAACCCTTTTGTCGAGACGCACCGGAACCGTAATCTCGAGAATCTCGGATCCGCCGGAAGTTACTTTTAGGCTTGATTTTTTAATTTTTTCGTTCATCACATTGAGGGCGATATCATCGATCATGTCGGACCCTTCCCGGATATCACCGGCCCGGCATAGCACCCTTCCATCTAGATTGATTACCGCGAGATAGGTTAGTCCCTGACCAAGTCCAACTTCTTCAATAGCCCTTTTTATGGCAACCTTGGTACTCCAGTATCTCAACCCCGCGCTGTCAAGGGCTATCAGTATGGTGCCACTTTCGTCCTTACGGCGAAGCGCGATATATCCTATTTCGTTGAGTTTTCCAAACCTGTTAAAGAGGTCTATAATCAGGCTTTCGTCTCCTGCCATATTCTGGTTCGTTCCGGTCAGGAGTTCTGCGAGAAACTCCCTGCTTTTGAAAACAATTCTGCCGCGCTTATCGAGAACCGCGATAAGCCACAGGTCCTCACGATCGGCTATCTTTCTCAGGTCTTCCTCGTTCAGGTGTTCAGCCTTCCATCGGATGTCAATTTCGCGCGCCAGAGCAACAAGACCTTTGGTGAGGGCCTTTTGAGGAGCTGACTCCTCCTCATCGTCGATGGGAACAAATGCGTTTTCTCTTTCATCTTTATCGTCTTTGAGTGTCTGGTATAGGTAAGCGAGGTTTTCCTGGGCCACGTTTTCTACGGCCGTTATGATGTCAAGGCCTCTGTTTTCCATAAAACCTACCAGTGTTTTGTCGAGACGTCCCATATCCATAATTCCCATAACAAGTATGAGTGAGGAAAAAAGCAACATAACGAGGGCCACCACCAGTGGGCGCAGGAAATTTCCCTTAGGCCTCGGAGATGAACTATTCCAGATTGTGTCTTTCAGTAATTTCATTTCTTTTTTTCCCGCCTCGGCACCCCTTAGGTTATGCGTTACAATCCAGGACACTTACGTGTCTAATACTTAACATTTCCGGTCAATACCTTACCACAACTGATGTCGTTAGAATAGCCCGAAAAATAGAGCCATACCCTGTTCCCGAAATCGACAGAGCCCGACAATTTTGTCGAATTCTCTTTATCGACATGTCGGTAACCAACTTATATTCAAGGGGTTTCATCGTAGCCGCCATTTACCGTTTCGACATTTTTCGCGTCGAAGATATTCTTATTCGTGGACGGGATTCTGTGTATATCTTTCAATATCAAACGTTTAGCAGAAGTGGCATGAAGATTGCTAATACATATAATCACTACTCCGGAAACTCCCTCCTGTTTTTCCGGCTTAGGCCCTGAAATATGATAGATTGAGCTTGCGGTCTTCACCTCTTGAAGGCCGCAAGCTCATTGCGTTAAACGGTTCACAAGATACCCAGCCAGAATCACCCTTCTTATCAACACATAATGTCTTGACTCGGTTGTAGCGATGTAGCGTTGCGATGGTTTGCTGTTCCGGCAAAGTACCGCAATCAGCCATGAGATATTGTTGCGCCGTCATATTTCGGTTGACAGAAATTTTCTGAACGTATAGTAGTGCTTGAAGTTAAATAGCAAAAAAATTAGGGAGGAGAAATTTATGAAGACACGGATGACTGAACTTTTTCGAATCAAGTATCCTATAATGCTTTCCGGTATGAGCTGGGTCAGTACTCCTGAAATGGCCGCTGCCGTTTCCAATGCGGGGGGATTGGGAGTTCTGGCCACGGGAGTATTAAGACCCGATGAAACCCGTGCAGCCGTCAAAAAGATTCGCACCCTGACCGACAAACCCTTCGGCGGAAACGCAACGCTTCTCTTCCCCGGTGCGAAAGAAAACGCGAAGGTGCTCCTTGAAGAAGAAGTCCCCGTCATTAACTTTTCCCTCGGCAAGGGAGATTGGATTGTGAATGCGGCCCACAAATACGGGGGAAAGGTTATCGCTACCGTTGTTAATGAACAGCATGGACTCGCGGCGGAGAGACAGGGAGCTGACGGTCTCGTTGTCACGGGGTATGAGGCGGCCGCGCATGGAGGTGACGCGACCTCCCTGGTATTGATCCCCAGCGTGGTGGACGCGGTCAATATCCCCGTCATAGCAGCGGGTGGTTTCGCGGACGGCAGGGGGCTGGCAGCCGCGCTGGCGCTCGGGGCCGAGGGCATCTCTATGGGAACGCGCCTGATGTCCACACAGGAAAGCGGCCTTCACGACAACTACAAGCAGCTCGCCCTTGAAAAGGGGATAAACGACACCATCTATGGAGAGTATTTTGACGGTCTAGGGTGCCGCTCGCTGAAAACCCCCGCGGCTATGAAGGCATACCGGCGAGGGTTTCTGGGAATGCCAGACTTTCTCGCCGCGCTCGGCAATTCCCGTGACATTGCAAAGATGCTGAATCTTCCGTACTTCAAGCTGTTCTTTGGTGTCCTTGCCTCCGGAGTAAAAAATTCAGTAATGATGGCCTACCTCGCCAATGCCTTCAAGGCGTTGAGCTCGGCAACGGAAGAAGGGGACATGAAAAAGGGCGTCCTTACCGTCGGGCAGGCCACCGGCCTTCTCCACGATATACCTGCGGTGTCTGAGCTGTTTGAGCGGATGGCACAGGAGGCAGGAGAGGTTGAGAAAAGACTCTCCACTATCCTTGAATAAAGGGGTATACCCAGAAAAAAAGGGGTTGCAGGCCTCTCGCCTGTAACCCCTTTACCTTATTATATGGTGGAGCTGGACGGTCTCGAACCGTCGACCTCTTGAATGCCATTCAAGCGCTCTCCCAACTGAGCTACAGCCCCGTGAACAGGGGAGAGACCTAACATACGCCCCGGAGAAATGTCAATACAATTTTCTTGACAATTCGAGGCACGACTATATAATCAGCCGCCAAGCCGGAGTGGTGAAACTGGTAGACGCAGGGGACTCAAAATCCCCCGGACGCAAGTCCATCTCGGTTCGATTCCGAGCTCCGGCACCATAGGAAGATTAAGGGCTTATGGATTATCAAACAATCCGAAAGCCCTTTTCTTTTTCGGCCTATGGTCATTTTATCCCGCTATAGTCCCGCTTTCTTATTTTTTATGCCGCTTTCCAGCCATTCGAGTTATAGTTTCGCAGCACGGTAATGAAAGTGTTGTACCACCATGCTGTTGTTTTAAAAAAGGCATGGGGGACGGGGGGAGGGAGCAGATACACTATTGCCGATGGGACCCCTATAGAGGTCCCAACACGCAACACACAAAGGTGGTAAAAGGTTGTAAATAGTTGTACTAGTATTTGAAGCAGACTGAACGGGATGTTACTATAGGGATCTTGACCACACACACCTCTTTACACGAATATTTTGGAATACTAAGTTATAAAATCTTATCTATAGGGATTCTCCGAAGTCTGAATTGATGATCTTGAACAGGCCTAAACAAACAGAAGCCCCAGAATAAAAGTATCCAGGGCTCCTGCAAAGGAATCGGGCCGAAGACGTACGAGGCGAACGACCCAATAGAAGTGTACTCCTCTCATCTACAAAATCAAGGATTTTTTATGTCCAATAATGGGTTATTCCAGTTATCTCTTGCACCCACTAACAAATGATTTCGAGCAAAAAGGAATACTGAGGAGTACCATTGGAAGTGTAGTGGAACGCTTGAGTTCAGCGGCGGGCGGCTTTTTACCCGCCCACTGGAACGATTCGTTAGGCGTACTAATCAGGGCCAAAGATTGATACGTGGTAGGAATTAATGTTGTAAGGTCAAATTTTTACGTCTATGATTTTACTCGTATCAATGCCCATGATGTCCACCACTTTTACCATGACTTTGTATTGGCCTGTCTGTCTGTATTCATGGGGAACAGAGGTAAATTCCAAAGTCGGGTTTTTCTTTGTGCGAAAACTTTGCCATTCATTTTCAAACAAATAATTGCCTGTCCATTGTTCTTCTGTTTCGCCTTTGTCATTTTTGATTTTGATGATTTCTTTCTTGTTTTCATAATTAAAATCTATTGCCCAATAGTCAATCCAGTCGTGCCAGTTTTCGGTTAATAATGTGCGGTTGATGACACCGTTTTTATCTTTTTCGAGCTTAAAAATTTGCCCGTCTTCAATGACAACTTTGCTGCCTGCTCTCATGGATTGTTGCAGTTCTTCAATGTCATCCTGAGTGTAATGCGTTACAAAGTCAGTCAGTTCTACTGTGATTGTTTTGCCCTTTTTCTCGATGTTTGCGTTCAGATAGGCGACATCATAAAAACGAGCCTGTCCTTTTTCAACGGCTCGTTTGTCAAAGACTTCTTTGGGAATGTATTTCAGCGTCACCGATACGCCTTTTTCTCTGAGTTCCTGAATGAATTGCGGCGTTAATCCCATTTCAAATTCAAAGCCTAAAACGTCCACCTGGGTATAAAGTTTTTGCCTGCATTCTTCAAAGATATCTTGCAAACGGCTTTGCGTAACCGGAACGTCAAGGGGTCCTACATGAACAAATCTGCCTGCTTTACTGCCGTGCAAATTGAAATGACCTTCAATGCGCTTTGCCTTGTATGCCTCGAGAATGAGATTGACATAGATTTCTTCTTTGCTTTTTCTTGCGCCGTTGCTGAGGTCATCCATAAAAAACTGACGCTCATATTTGCCCAGATTCAGAATTTCAAAGGCTCTGAAATCTTTGCCGTTTTTTTGCAGTTCACGTTGAACGCCGATCAATCGCTTTCTTGTGGTGTGAATGGCAAAACGCCCTAAATCGCAGGTAATCCATTTTCTGCCGAGTTTTTCAGCTACGGCGGCTGTTGTGCCGCTGCCGCAGAAAAAATCGGCGATTAAATCGCCTTCGTTGCTGCTCGCTTTCATGATGCGCTCTAAGAGGGCTTCGGGTTTTTGGGTGGGGTACTTTCCTGCGATTACTTCATCTGTATTGCCTTTAGATACATTAGCCGAAATCTCCCACCAGTCTCTAGGTATACCATGATTTATATTGAACCCTTTAGTCTCATCTGTGGTGTTTATTATCGTGCTTCCACTACCAGCAAAATACTTGTTACTTACAAATCCATTTCCGTCTGCATAGCTTCCCCATCTTTTGATTGTACTGTCGCTAGATGGGAAATCTAACTTATCTGGATGGATTTGATGCGTAGCACTTTTCGCAAAAAAATAGATTGAATCATGGTCTCGTCCAAAGGAATTGGGCGATGCACGAAGCGATGTTTTATAGCACCAAACAATTTCGTTACGAAGATTATTTACACCAAAAACCTCATCCATCACCAAACGGATTAAAGCATTCACCCTCCAATCACAATGCACATAAATACTCCCATCATCCACTAACAAGTTGTACATGAGTTTCAGGCGTTCATACATCATCGTTAAATACGACGAAATTCCTTTACCCCATGTATCGCGGTAAGCAATTTCTTCAATAACGCTCTGCTTTTTTTCGGCAGTTTCACCGCCTATTTGTATGTCAAAGCCAAAGTCAGCGCCAACAGCAAAAGGCGGGTCAATGTAAATGAGTTTGAGTCCGCCTTGTTTTTCAATCTCTTCACGCACGGGGCCGTTTGCCAAAGAGGAAAGGATGAGCTTGTTATCGCCCCAAATCAGTTTGTTTGACCAACCTTTGAGCTGTCTGCCGCGCATATCGAACATATCTAATGTTTCACCGGGTTTAAGGTCTCCTTTGCGCGGCTCGTCAATATGCTCAATGCTGTGAAAAGGCAGGGCAATATTGGCGACGTCTTCTTTGCGCCCGTTCCAGAACAAGAACACATCTTCTTCATCTGCAAACAGTTTATAGATATATTCTTTAGGCAGATTCTCGCCTGACTTGATGAGTTCGATGATTCGGTTTTTGTCGTTTTCGGCTAAAATCATTATGCTTTCCTTTTTCCAGTTACTTTAAAAATTTCAATGATATCCGAAAAAGACTTGAGGTCTTTTTCTTTCTTTTCCCAGTCTTCCTGCTTTACATATACAGGCGTGTAAGTGTATTCGCTTGATGCAGTGTTAATGTCTTTGCACCAAGCAGCCAGCCGCTTGATTTTGCGGATGTCGTCCAGATCTTCACGTCCTTTTGTTTCCAGAATGAAAAAGGTATTGGCATTGGTTTTTACAAAAAAATCAGGATAATATTCTCGTATATTTCCATCTTCGGCCTGATATTCCATTTTAAAATTGACACCGCCTTCGCCCATTGTGTTTTTTGCATACGAAACCACATCGGCAAAACGGTTTTCCAAAGCTGCCGCCACTTCCAGTTCAAAAGAATTGTCGCCGATAATTTTGTTGAAAACTGATTTTTTAGGAATAAGGAAAGGCTGATTTTCGGTAATTTTGGGTTTTGCCGACTTCAATGAAATATAATTTTTGACTTCTGCTGTGCCTTTATCGGTAACGGTTAATTCGTTAATGGCTTTTTTGAACGTGGTGTATAAAATATGTTTGGGCTGTGCTTCGGACAGATTGCGCAATGTTTGGGGGTCGCTCAATTCCACTTCTTTTGTAAAAAGTTGATACTTCACAAAACTTTCAACTTTTGGGTACAGGATATTAAAACCGCTTACCAGACGACTATCTTTAAGAATGCTTGAAGTAAAAAATCCGATGACGTTTCGGTAATCGGGAACAGTATCTTTAAAAACGGTCTTGTGAGAAAAATCGCCGTCAATATCATTGAAAACGATCTCTTTCAATTCATCACTGTTAAACCTTTTGAGAGCCACTTTTCCATTTTTGAATTTGCCCACATCAATCATTTCCAAATTTTTGTATTCTCTGTAAATACGCGGGCTCATTTGCGGAATCGGAATATCCAGCGCATCCAAATCTTTATTCGGATTCTCTTTATCCACTTCCACAATGATCGGCGATTTGCCTTTTGAACCTTTTCCCATGGGGCTGTATTGAAATTCAACGCCTTCTGTCTTCAGGCTTTCCACAAATTCCAAAAACGCGGATGTACCGACCACAACCAATTTTTCAGGCATATCAAAAGGAAACATTTTTCGCAGACCTCGCCCGATAGTCTGTTCCGGTAAAATTTTGGAATCCGCCCCGAAAGGTCTTAATCCCACAACAGTTGTTACATTTTTAACGTCCCAACCCTCCCGCAACATCAGAACAGAAACTACGGCTTTGTATGGCGAAATGTCTTTGTCAATATCATCAGCGTCTTTACGTAGTTTTTCCAATTCCTTTTTATCCCTTTTACTGGCGGCAGATTCTTTAATTTCACCGGAATTATTGGTATGAATGGTCAAAACCGCATTTTTCATTAAAGGATATTCTTTTTCCAAAAACGCAGCCGCCTGATCCGCTTCTTTGGTGCTCATCGTCATAATGAAAAGAATAGGCGTTTTGTAATTTTTCAATTCTTCATATTGCTGTTCCCATTCCAAATATCCCAAATGAATAAAATCTCTATATCGTTCGATAAAATCCCTGGAATCTTTTTCCTGAATTTTTTGGCGTGATGCTTCATCCGGCAGCACTGGTGACTTGACAACATTTTGTTTGATCGCTTCCACCAAAGGATAATCGCAAATGGTTTGAACGAAAATCGCACCCTTGTTGTGTTTCGGTGTTGCCGAGAAATCGGCTTGCAGGCTGATGTCGCTGCCGGATTTTAATTTGAGTTTGTTGCTGATATCTTCAATGCTTTTAAACCAGGCCAAATCTTTATCGTGTATGTGATGCGCCTCATCATTGAGTACAAGCAACTCTTTTATCTTTTCGCTTCGCAAAATTTTACCCAAATCCAAACCTTTTGAAGTGTCGGCATCCGGTTTGGGCTTTACGCCTAAAAATGTGGTCTCAAAAGATTGTTCCGGTTCCTCATTAAAGAATACCCGGTGAATATTGGTTAGGAAAATATTGCCTGATTCTGTAATCGGTTTTAAATAATCCTGAATATGCAACGTCAATTGGAAATCGTTTTTCCAGTCTTTATCATCAAACCCATTTTCAGGAATAAACGGTTCTTCAAAAAACATTTTCAGTCCGTAAAAGTCCTTGAGTAGGCGATTCAACACGATGATATTCGGGGCAATCACTAAAAAGTTTTTTGATAATTTACTGTCAACTTCGTATAATTTATGGAAATAAGACCACACTAAAGTCAGACCCATTACTTTTGTTTTACCTGTGCCGGTTGCCATTTTCACTACATATCTTGTCCAAGTTTCATCAAACATCCCCGTGCTGACACGCTCGGAAGAATCAAAACGCATCAATTCGTATTTGTCTCTGGCTTTTGCCACTTCATACAAATAAATGATTGATTCAATGGCTTCACGCTGTGAAAAGAAAAAACCGAATGGGGTTTGTCCGATAAGATGTTCATGGTTAAACCAAAAATCCATTAAAGATTTTGAAGTATCAGAAGCACCCTGATAGCCGTCATCCCGCCACTTGGTAACTGCTAAACGAATTTTGTAAACCAGTGGCGGCAATAGCTTTTCGTAATCGTTTTGAAAAGCGTCCATTTGGCTTTGTGTCGGAGCCCATCGTTCATTGGGTGTAAGTATTTTAAAAGGGTCTGATATTTTCATTTGTCCTTTTTCCTCTGTCAAAGGTAATATTTCTCTCAGCCGCATTGGCTGTCTTTCAGTATTGGCTATCCCTGTCGAATATACACAAATAATGTGTGTTACTACAGATTATTCTCCATTTTTTGCCGTTTGCATATCTGTCCGCATAACGATGAGCTAAGCCGGAGCAGTCCCTGTGGCTGCGATCGGATTTAGCGCCTTGTTCGCCGTTCTATTTGACAAACACGATATAGACATGTTGGTTGTCAAGAGCCTTACCCTGTTCCGGATCAATAATCAGTTTTTGTTTTAGACTTGCGGGCAGATTTCTAACAAAATGTTTTGTTGCTGCCCTAACTTCCGATGTGTCGTATAAGCCCAAGAGTTTGATCGATTTGTCAGCATTCTTGGAGGATTTACTCTTACCCACAATGAGTCCTTCAATGTCCTTTCGTAATCCATTGCGCTGTGCTGACCCGAACACCCGACCGGCATTTATAGGAATGTTACATTTGATTTCGGCAACTGTATCAGGGGATGAGAGCTCAATGTCATAGCCATTTGCATTAGGTTTGGATGACCGGATGGTGTCGAGTATCGTCTTTCTCGCGCCTTCCGAGATATTGAATGTATCACAGATCCAGCCTCCAAGAGAAAACGCCAAGCGGAGGGTGATGAGGTTGTTGATGTCCGAAAGCGCGGTTTTAAGGCTAAGCATCTGATCTGTGGTCAGCCCGGAGTAGTAGTCCTTCTCTTCGATCCCCAGTAACCCGACAACTGAGCGATTGAATGCGGTCTTTAGAGCAACTTCACGATCGTACATTCTTCCCTATCCTTATAGCGAACGCTCCACTCAACTTCGACTGCCAGCGTGACACCTGTCCCGCAAGCGACATACTGGGTTCATCGTAAGCAGTGAGGCGATTGTTCCTCTTTCTATTTCGTCAGGTACCTGACCGGCGCACTGCCTGTTGAGGCAAATTCACTCCAATTCATATTTGTAGTTCCGTGACTTTTAAGATCAATGAACGCCACAATATATCGACGATTATCATCGGGTGTGGGACCGCTGACGCCGTTGTGCTGCCCGATGAGAATCTCGTTTATGATCCGTGTATCTTTGGTGTCGCGACGATAAATGATGATTTTATCGGCCTGTCTACGAGGATTGATAATCCAGTTACCCGAGGCACCTGTCCCGTTGGGTCGTATTGTGAGGTTGAGTCCATCGGTAAAAACGACAATCGCTGTTTCACCAGGTATCAAAAAGTCAATGGCTTTCATGTTTTTCCTTTTGGCGGACAATTAATATACTTACTTGGTATTTTCCGAACTTTCGTGTAACCCTACTTTATTTTACGAAGAATGAAAACAGAAAACTCCATTATAAAATCAATATCAAGGGACTCTATCCATTGGGTATTCGGCGGGAATAAAGACTAAAAACCAAGTTGGTAAAATATAGGAAAAATGGCAACGGCTAACAATAAATATCATTTGAAATGATGTATTGACGGATCGAATCAGATAAACAACAGTACAGGAAAAAGTCTAACCATCCCCCCGATTCAAATCTCCGGCTATAAATCCTTTGTTTGCTTTTGGGGTGGTGGTTTTTTGGGGAGCCCCGGGGGGCGGAAGGGCGTGTGGTTTATTGCCTGCCGCCCTTTGGCTGGCAATGAACTATACGATGGGTGGCGGGGGAATAATATGTAAAGCGGCGGCATATAATCACAGAAGCACCGCAGTGGCACAGGGCAAAGGGTAACATAAAGCACTTTTTATGTTTAGCGGAGTCCGGGAATCTGGCTGGCGGGGAGCCTGCTGTATTTTTTTGCAGGCTGCATGACCGCCAGACAAAGAACGATAAAGGCCTTTATCGGCTTTGCCGGACGGAGCGACCTTTGCCCCAAAGTCAAACGCAAGCAGTAACGCAAGAGATGGAACCCGCCGCCTCCGCAAGGGTACTTAATATAGCACCGAGGGCAGGAGTCTCTGCATGCCGTGTGACGGGGCGTTTTCCGGCACGCGAGATGCATTCCATGCACGCCCTGGGTGCGGACTACCCATGCAAGGCGCGTGACAGAGTCTTTATTTCTGGCGGCGGGCCTTGCTACTAATGCATACTCGTGTGACAGAGCATTACCCTGGCGCACGATATGCTTCCTTACAGTGAGTTCACCTACAACTGTTCAGTGGTGACAGTTACCAGGATTGAGGATTACGGATAGAAAGAGAGTTACCCGGCAATGGAAGCTGGGATTTCGGATCATGTGTGGACGTTAGAAGATATTATTAGGTTATTGGGGTAGTGAATATATTTTCAGAAACGAGACATTTACCTCATCTTCGTTATATGTATAAACTGCCACTATTCCTGGCAATTCCGGTGGTCGAATATCTGGATCAACCTTCATTGCATATTCGGTACGCCCCATATGAGAAATTGCCGTTCCGTCCTCTGGACCCCTTGCAAGTCTGAACACCAACCCATCCCATAGCTTCTCAATTCTTTTACTGTTATTCCTAGCACTATCTATTTCTTTTCTAACGCATTCTTCTTCAATGATCGTTCTTGCTTTGATATTCATTGAGAGTATTTTTCTTCCATTATATTTTTAACCCACTGAACGTCATCTTTATTTATCTTGCCCAAAGTAGCAACAAGGGTTGCCTCGTATGGAATTTCTTCTCTCTGATTAGCAAGCTCATAGATTCGATCATGACTTTTGTTGCTTATAGACTTGGCGGTATGGTTGATACAGATATCGCTAATATTTCTGTCAATTATATCAAGTTCCTGTTGGCTAAAACTCGAAGTATCTGGATTTTCCAATGATATAAATTCCTTCTTATCATATTTGTGAAAGTTTACATCATTAACAACCATTTTCCCTTCGTCCTGTAATTCTTCCAATACGCCCAGAATATGATGGGGAACGGGACCGAAACCCTGCTTTTTGTACGTTTCGCCCGTTATAGGCTTTTCCAATAAGCGGTAGGCTTCAGTGTCGGAATACCAAAGTATTTTATTTAGCTTTGTAGATCCAAGGTAATCGGGGTTTTTACACTTATGGCTAATATAATGGACGAAATTTTTGAACTTTTTTCTGTCAAACTCCATGACATCACCCTCCCGTCTATTGATTTTGGTAAAGCTAACATACTGAATAATCTTTATCAATATTTTTATCATACCATTTTTCTCCTTTCAAACTGAGACACTACCCTTTCGATAAAGATACAAAGCCCTGCATTTACTCCCGCATGTCCCCCCGACCCCTTTGCTATTCTTCGTATATCCGTCAAGTGAATCTTTTTCACAAAAGGGGGTTGACGAAATTGACAGATAGGTTGACACAACGACAGCATTGCAAGGTTGTTAGGTTGTGGCCAGCCGGGGTTTTCATGATAAATAAATCGAGCATTTGCCGGCTTACAGCTTGACAATGAAACCCTAAAAAAGAGACATAGCCAAAATAGACAGCACCATAGGCAAAACCTTCTATTATTTAATATTCTTAGACAGCTTGAAATAGACGCGCACTACTACAAAAAAGAGGAATCACCGTACACCATAAGTAAGAATATTACCCCCCGATAAAAAAGGAGTTTTCTTACACTATAAAAAGAATACTTTCACTCGATAGAAAAAGAGTTTGTGGGAACGATACCCGCGCACGACAGAGTCTTTTTCTGGCGCATGAGATGGGTCCCTTTTTTGATCATAGCCAATCATAACCAAACTGTTGCGCCGCTAATACCAAGGAGGAATGATTTGCTTGTCCGGCTTTTTGTCGTAATTGATAATATGTTTTCCGGTGCATGCCCTTCGGCTTTTCGGGAAATGGCTCTGACAAATTAGCGCTGCCGCCAAGACGCTGCCTAATCCCCCTTGCTTTCTCCATGAGCCGTTCGTAACGCTGTATCTGCTGGCTGGCATATGTAAGATTGTAACAGTGACGGCATAAGAAATATTTGCCAGCTCCGTATAAAAGAGCCACGCGCCTGTTGCAGTGTGGACATAAAAACCATGTTCTTTTGCCGCCTATCGACCATATGGGTTGAAAAAACAAAAAGCGATTACCAACATTGTCAACGACAAAAAGAAATGCTCCATTATTTTGAATCCTTAGACAGTGTGACATTGCTGCATCCCAATACAAAAAAGAGAGATAACCAAAGTAACCAGCAACGAAGAAGAAAACTCTCATTATTTCTATTTATTAGACAGTTTCGAGTCACCACACACCACCATAAAAAAGATCTTCCCGACACGACACGCGCGCGCAAGGTACAAGATAATAGTTTCTCGATACGATAAAAAGAACCTTTTGAAACATACTATGTATGGTAATACTATAAAGACTACGGAAAACCGGAAGGACAAGAAAAATCAAGCTAAACCCAACTGAACTTTTGTCATTACCTTTACCGTCAATGATTTCCTCGCTATTTCTCTATTTTCCAATAACTACGGTTTTCCGGTACCCCTAATTCACCAAGAGTTACTGATAACTACGATTTTCCGTAGTCACATAACTACGCTTTTCCGTAGCATTTTTTGTTTTTTTATTTTGCCAACTTCTGACATCAAGACCCGCCTGCAATACTCTTTTCTTTTCCACTTTTTTAAAACCTGGCGTTCCATAGTCACGCCATCTTTCGGATAAACTATAACGCGAGAAATCACGACCAAAGAATCCGCCCTGATGTTCAATATCAATGAATCCAACTGCCACGAGTTTTTTGATAATATCGTTAAAATAACTTGTGCTTATTCCAAAATAATTAGCTTCGTCATAGGTAAAGACAAGCCCTTTATTGTTGTAAATAGGGTTGCTTTTTTTCTTCCCTGGGTATGACCATTCGCGCTTTTGAAGAAATCTTAACAATACCCATGCAGCCTTGGCGCTGAGAGCCTTGTATGCTTCTGATTCAAACAAATCTCCCTCTATATAGACTTTTCTTTTTTTGAGATTGTACCTTTTCTTTTGGGAAGTTTGTTTGTCCATAGATATATACCTTTAAAAATATCTCTGTGCTTAACCCTTACCCTTACCTTCGGTTCCTTGTTTATGTCCGTAAAACCTCTTTTTTGGGGGTCTACAGAGCAAAGAAGGGGTATTCCTGATTGACAGCATGACCTATTTTTTGTATGGCCTGAACTGATACAGGGGACAATCGGGAATCTCGCAATCTAACAATCCATCAATGCAGTATCCCATGCACTCGTAACACTTTGCTTGAGTTGCCTGCTTATAGGTGAGTTTCCCGCCTTCAAGGTATTTGATGAGATCCTTTTTCCCCTTCGACCGCTTCCCGTTTTTCTTTATCCATTCTATGCCCTCGCTATTCATCATTGACCACCTTCACCGAACGAGATTCGAGCCATTGGATGAACTCGCTCACGGGATACGCAATTTTACGCCCTACGCGGATGCGGCCTTCAGGTCCCAAGCCTTGTGAATCAAGATTTGCGATGTATTTTGGGTTAACGATCCCGCCGGTGAATCTTTCGACCTCCTGGCGGGCTACGAACGGTGATGGCCACTTGTCGGCCATGAGTTGAAAGGATGGTGCGTGTAGCTTTGTCATAAGATAGCCTCCTATAAGAAAAATTTGTTTTCCTTTGGAGGCTTAACTTTATCATTATGCACTAAAATGTCAATAAAAGATTAGTCTTTACAATATGTTACGTCTCTTGAAATTCAGGGGACAGCAAAAATTCAGGGGACATTTAAACGTATTTCAATGGGTCGTTTTCCCGCTGTTTCCGTTTTTTGTCTCGCTGGTATGCTCTCTCGCATTCAGGGGCATAACACCTTGCTCTATTCTTGCTGGTTGCAAGAAAAAAATATTCACAGTACGGGCATTGTTTTATATATTCAGCGTTCTTTGATGTTTTAAAATATGAAACAACGTAGTGTACAATAGGAAATTCATAACGTCTTCTTGGTCTGGCATTTATCCCGCTTTCGATGAAATATTCTGGCATAAACAACGCTTTTTCTTCGATTTCTCCGTCTGTTGAAAGTTCCAAGTAAGTAATGTGAGAACGAAATACGTTATAGCGCTCAATATAATTTGTTAAAATCTCATTACCAACGATAGTCCCATTTTCAATGATTTGTCGAAGCATATTTTTTAACTGGGATTGAATCATTTTGATAAAGTCATGCTCTTTCAACATTACATAATAATCGTCTTTTAATTTAACGAGTTCTTTGTATTTACCCACTGATATGAATTTTTTGAGTGCTTGCAATCTCCTAGTTGCTTTAATCTCACCCTCTATATTTTCGCATATATCACTAATTTTTCCAATGCCATCTGGAGAAACAGAGTAGTTGGTCAGTAAATGCGTTACCTCCACAACATAGTCCTTACTCGATTCCGATATGTCAAATTCAAACCACAGTTCATCTTCATCTTTTAACTCCTCAATTGGTATAGTGGAATTTTCGTGAAAGGCAATTGAATTTTCTTCTATATCGAAACCCTCATAAGATAACAGGTTATTATTGTTAGCTTGGTTGACGTATACACCTTCGTCAATTAACTCACAAACTTTTCCAAAATATTCATTTTCTGACAATATTGCATCAAATACTTTCTTCTCATGCACATTCAAAGATTTTATGCTGTCCTTTGTTTTTGTAAACTGCTCTTTTGCTTTCCTTAAACCATTCGAAGGAACATTAAATGTCTTAGCCACATTGTCAAGATAGGCAAGTCCCGCCTCATCGGTTGTCTTAGCATTTACAAAGTCAACAATAAGATCGCCGTACAGTTTGTCTTGCTCTGAAATTGCCATTGCCCGCCCCCTATGCGGCCCCTGTGGTTAGAAGGGGAAGGCGGCCAGGGTTCGCCGCCGTTCGGCCCGTCGGTCTATCCCCTATTGCTTAAAGTTCACAACCTGCCCGGCATCGGTCTTTTTCTGTCCGGCGTTGTCAATAGCCCTTTCAAGGGTCCGTGTAGCGTTCTGCAATGTTCCCGGTGCAAGGTGACTATACCGCTCCGTCATGGCAATAACCGAATGACCCAAAAGTTCTTTGACCGTGTAAAGGTCGGTCCCTGCGGTAACGTGCCAGCTCGCAAAACTGTGTCGACAAGTGTGAAAGCAAACTTTTTGCCGCCGGTCTGTAATGCCGTTGTTAAGACCCAAGCCCGCCACAACCTCGGAAAATTCCCTGGGGGTGTCTTTCAATGGTTCGTCGCCGCCTCTGGTAAAAACGTAATCGCCCGGCTCCCGGCGCTTCATGACCTCAAACATAGTCTTTACTTTTTCGGTCATGAAAGCGGCTCTGCCTTCCGCGCTTTTTGGGTCCATGACTCTGATGATTCCCCTGTCAAGGTCAATATGGCTCCATTTCAGACTTGCCATTTCCCCCATGCGCAACCCGGTATGAAGGCTTAGCAAGGCCAGGTCATGCGTCAAGTGGTCTTTGGTCTGCAATGCTTTCAAGAGGGTTTCGGCTTCATCGTGACTTAAAAAGCGGACTCTCCGATTGTCCACTTTTGGGATCTTGACGCTTTTGGTAGGTGAATCGCCCAAAACAAGCCCGTCACGCCTCGCCATGTTCCAGGCTTGCCGGATAGTGGCAAAAACATATTGAAGGCTCCGGGGGGTCTTTCCCGCTGCCAGGACATTCTTTTTGATCTTCTCAATGGCGAAGGGCTTAACGTCTTTCAGGGGAATGTTCCCAATAACAGGGGAAATCCAGTTTTTGAAATGCTCTTTTCCCTTCCGGGTCGTGTCTTTTTTCCTTCCGATTTCAAAAGTGGGGAAATAGACCTTTTCAAAATACTGACCGAAGGTGACGCTTTCCTTGTCGGCCAGATCTTGCGCTTCCTTGTCGGCCTCTTTCCGCTTGTCCTCAACTTCCCGCTTTTCGGCCAGGGTTTGCGGACCTTTCCCGGCCTTCCGGTTTTCCTTCAATTCCTTCAAGCGGTCATATGCCTTCGCCGCTGTCCAGTTCTCTGACGCCCATCCAAGGCCCTCTTCGCGGTCTTTCCCGACCAACTTATAACGGATGGTGAAATATTGATCGCGCTTGACTCCGTTCTTTCGGGTTTCATGTTCTCGATAACGGACCCCTGGAAAGTTCGTTTTGATCCACTTCGCCATTGTCAATGCCTCCCTTCTGTGATAGTCCCCGATGAAAGCACGGGACTGTCCCGCTTTTTTTACATGATTTTTTAAGAATCCCCCGCGTTCCAGTCCCGCTCCTGTCCCGCTTTCATTGCTGAAACGGTGTGTTTTTAAGTGACGCCTTATGAAAGAAGATAAAAGAAATCCCTTTGAATGTCAAGGGTTTTTTGTGGTAAAAGGAAATTATGGGAAATGCCAAAAAGGGGACTCAAAATCCCCCGGACACAAGTCCATCTCGGTTCGATTCCGAGCTCCGGCACCATAGAAAAACCAGGGGGTTGGGGCTGATCAGGTCGCAACCCCCTGGTTTTTGTTTAAACGATGGGGTAGCCTCTAATCGGGAAGTTGATTATGAGTAAAAGAACGGAAATTGATGAATTTTATGACCTTGCTGATCAGCGCATGCGGGAGGAACGTTATGATGAGGCAATCTCGCTTTACCGTAAACTGGCTGAGATGAACCCTGAAGACGATTCGATAGCCATGTCCCTGGCCTGCGCCTACCGCGACAGCGGGGGGATATCCGATGCCGTGCTCTGCCTCGAGAGGCTACTGGAAAAAGAGCTGCAAAGAAAAACCTTCACAGGCTTTGCCTTTGATGAGCTGGTAAAGATATACAGAGATGAAGGCAACTATGAGAGTCTCGTTGCCATCTGCGAATCTGCGGTTGCCGTCCAGCCCGACGATCTTTCCCTCCTGTTCACCCTTGGAAGTTCGTATCTCAAGGCGAGAAGGGCAGATAAGGCGGTTGATATCTTTATGATGCTTACAGAGAGGGAACCGGATGCCCCGTCTTTTTTCTGTAATCTCGGCAATGCGCATCTGGCCGCCGGAGATTTTGACAAAGCTGAAGATGCCTATAGCAATGCTGCTTCGATAGAACCATTAGATGCACCCAAATTTCACGGTGAATTGGGCGTTGCCTTTTTCCAGGCAGAACAATATGAACGAGCAGAAATATACCTGAAAAGGTCCCTGGAATGCCTTTCGGATCAACCACTTATCCACTGCGCACTCGGCGATGTTTTTATCAAACAGGAAAAGCTGGATGATGCCAACTTGTCGTATGAAACCGCGACAGACCTCGATCCCACTTCGAGGGGGGCGTATTATAACCGTCTGGGGAATATGCTTGCCAATGAGCGTAACCATATGATGGCCATAAATGCCTTCGAGAAAGCTGTTTCAGCCGACCCTCAGAATCCCTTCTACTATATAGGTCTTGTTAAATCATGTGAGGTTGAGGGGTTCCATGATAAGGCCCGGGAAACATACAATAACGCAAAGTCTAAGGGTGTCTTTTCCTGAAATCATCAGGATGTATACCAACAAACTCTTGACATATCCTCGTAATATGGGATAGGGAACGGTGTTCGGCGCTTAGCAGTGCTTCAACGGGGATGTAGCTCAGATGGGAGAGCGCGGCGTTCGCAATGCCGAGGTCAGGGGTTCGATCCCCCTCATCTCCACCATATCTTTTGCCGGAGAGAAGTTTACTGCTCACCTGTCCGGCACAGAGTTAAAAAGCTATTACATTCAAAAAGGAGGATTGTTCTATGGGCAAGAAATTTCTTTGGGCTCTGATTTTGTTGGTGGTCATCGTCATTGCAGGCGGTATTTATTATTTTAAGCAGGAACCGGCATCTGAAAAGGTATATATCAATGGTATTGATGCCAACTTTCCCCCCTTTGCATTTGTTGACAAAAACGGCGCTCCGGACGGGTTTGATGTGAAGTCTGTCGATTGGATCGCAAAGGGAATGGGCTTCAAAGTAAAACACCAGCCTATGGACTGGGACGGTATTATTCCGAGCCTGCGCGCGAAGAAGATCGATATGGTGGCCTCCGGAATGAGTATAACCGACAAGAGAAAAGAACAGGTCAACTTTACCATTCCCTATTGGAAGATTGCTCAGGTGATCGTAGCTCCAAAGAGCTGCACCCGGTCGGTGGATGAGTTGCTGTCCAGTGGAAACAAGGTTGGGGTTCAGAGGGGCACCACCGAAGCAAAATGGATCAAAGAAAACCTGATCAAGAAGGGGAAGGATTTTACGCTCGTGGAATATGACTCGGCGCCCCTCGCGATAGAAGATATCCTGAACGGCCGCATCGTAGGGGCCGCCATGGATGATGCCCCGGCTCAAGACGCCATGAGAAAGAAACCTGTCAAGATTATCGGGACTTTCGGCATGGCGAGAGAGGATTTCGGATATGCCGTCCGCAAGGAAGACACCAAACTTCTCAATACGATGAATGAAGGACTGAAGAAGCTGATGGCTTCTCCATACTGGGAAGAATTGAAAAAGAAATACGAGCTGAAATAACAGGTAGTGCCCATCCATTATTGCAGGGCACTGACCAATCAAGGATCTTGTTTGGAAGGCATCAGGGGGCACCCTGATGCCTTCCATGTTTTATAAGTTGGTAGGTTTGAATGATGGAAAGCCTGAGCATACTATACGGAGCTTTGCCTTACCTCCTGAAGGGATCGCTGGTTACCATAGCGGTGGTTATCGGAGCGATGCTGTTGGGCCTTGTGGTGGGCATCAGCATCGCCGTTGGACAGGTCTATGGCGGCAAGTGGCTGCATCGCCTGGCAAGCGTGTATATATGGTTTTTCCGCGGGGTACCCCTTCTCGTACTGCTGTTTCTTTTCTATTTTGGATTGTGTTCCTTCTTAAACATCAATCTTTCCGCATTTACGGTGTCTATCATTGTTCTCGGACTCATTACCTCCGCCTACCAGTCCCAAATCTTCAGGGGTGCTATAATGTCTCTGCCCGAAGGACAAATGAAGGCCGCACGCGCCCTTGGTATGAGTGACAGAAAAGCGGTCATGCTGATTATCCTTCCGCAGGCGCTGCGTTTGTCCATCCCCGGCTGGTCAAATGAATACTCCATCGTTCTGAAAGATTCAGCGGTCACCTACGCCCTCGGTGTCGCGGAAATAATGGCCCGCGCGCATTTCGTGGCTTCAAGAACCTATGAACAGCTTCCTCTGTATTTCGCGGCGGGCGTTATGTTCCTGATACTGACATATCTCGGGACAAAGGGTCTCCGAATATTGGAAAATAAAGTAAGAATCTCAGGTTATTCCTCTTAAGGACATTTTATATGGCAGACAATACCCCTACTCTCAGAATTGAAAATATGACGAAGTGGTATGGTGATAATGAAGTGCTGAAGGATGCCTCCCTGTCGATAAACAAGGGGGAGCTCAAAGTCCTCATGGGACCATCCGGTGGAGGGAAGAGCACTTTCCTCCAATGCATAAATTTTCTGGTCAAGCCAGACAGAGGGCGAATATGGCTTGACGGGACGGAGATCGTCCGCGCCAGAAAGAAGGAAATCTACAACTACCGCCAGAAGGTGGGGATGATATTCCAGGATTTTAATCTGTTTGACCACCTTTCAGCCCTTCACAACGTTCGGATAGCCCTGGTAAGGGTAAAGGGGATGAGCAAGGGCGAGGCGCAGGACAGGGCCATCCTTGAATTGGACAGGGTCGGGCTCAAGAGCTATATGCATCAGTATCCTGCCGAGCTTTCCGGCGGGCAGAAACAGCGTGTTTCAATCGCGCGCGCCCTCGCTATGGACCCGGAGATCATGCTGCTTGATGAGCCGACTTCAGCTCTTGATCCTGAACTTATATCAGAGGTTCTGGATGTCATAAGGGATGTCAGATCAGGTGGCATGACGATGATTATGTCCACACACCAGATAGGATTCGCGAGTGAAATGGCGGATGAGTTTGTTTTCCTGGAGGATGGCTCCATCGTGGAGACCGGCCCTCCTGAAAAAATACTGTATAAAGCGCAGTACGCCAGGACCAGAGAATTCTGCTCCAAGATAACCGAGCTGTACGGAAACTCTTTTTCTTAATTATGGAAGAACTCTTTTTTCTTCAACCGGAAGTGGTGTCCGCCCTTGTGAAGGGTTTTGTTGTCAGCGTCAAGTTGATTGTTCCCTCTGCCATCTTTGGTTTTATAATAGGGATCGTTGTCGGGGCGCTGACGGTATACGGAAATGCCTTCACTGTGGCGATTGCTAATGGCTATGTCCTTATTTTTCGGGGATTTCCGCTTGTTGTCCAGCTTTTCATATGGTATTTCGGCCTTCCCTATATCGGGATCTACCTGTCTCCTTTTGTGGCAGCGGTGCTGGGTTTTTCCCTGTGCAGCGGGGCCTACCAGTCGGAGTATGTGCGCGGCGCCTTCCTGTCCGTCAAGACAGGCCAAACTATGGCTGCACAGGCGCTCGGCTTTTCAAGTCTCAAGATGGTTCTCTTCGTTACCCTTCCCCAGGCATTTCGCCGGGCGCTTCCGGGTTGCGGCAATGAGATAATCTATCTTATAAAATATTCATCTCTGGCCTACATGATAACCTGCATCGAGCTTACCGGCGAGGGAAAAATAATAGCCTCAGACAGCTTCAGATACACCGAGACCTTCCTGGTGATCGGGGCAATCTATCTTCTTCTGACATCAGTTGCCGCCTGGTTGCTCCATCGTCTGGAATGCCGGCTCCAACTGCCAGGTTTTGAACAATACAGTTAAATCTCCCTGAGATTATGCCTTCATATTCACCCATTACACCGGAAATTCTAAGCGAAATCAAAAAGGCCGCGGGCCTCGATGCCATTGTCCGGGATCCTGAAAAGCTTTGCGAATTCGGAAAGGACGCCGGAGAAGACACATACCTTCCCGAACTTGTTGTTGAAGCAACATCGTCGCGGCAGGTCAGCGCGTTGCTGCGCCTGGCAAACAGATATTCCTTCCCCGTCACACCGCGGGGACTGGGCACGGGCCTGGCGGGGGGGGCGGTTCCGCTGTTCGGAGGCGTGGTGCTGACTCTCGCGAAAATGAATCGCATTCTCTCCATCGAAAAGGACAATCTGATAGCCGTGGTTGAACCGGGCGTTATAACGCTTGACCTTCAGAATGCAGTGAAGAAAGAAGGACTCTTCTACCCACCCGATCCCGCGAGCCTGGACACCTGTTCCATCGGCGGCAATGCCGCCACTAATGCCGGAGGCCCCTCCTGCGTTAAATATGGCACAACCAGAGATTACGTCCTCGGACTTGAGGCGGTACTTCCATCAGGAGAAATAATCGAAGCCGGAGTACGGACAAGGAAAGGCGTGGTAGGCTACGACTTACGCCATCTGTTGCTCGGGTCAGAGGGAACGCTTGGTGTAATTACAAAACTTATCCTTAAATTGATACCACAGCCCAGGGCTTTAACAACGCTGGTCGCATTTTTTCCGCTGCTTCCCTCCGCCATGGACGCGGTTATCGCCATGCTGACTCGGGGGCATGTCCCCTGTGCCGTGGAGTTTCTTGATGACAGATGTCTGGAGATAACGGGAGATCTTCTTCCTTTCGAAGAGGCAAGGTCGGCAAAGGCCATGCTCATCATTGAAACAGACGGCGCCCAGGATGTGATAGAAAAGGAGATGGAGGCTATCGGCGGGATTTGCATAGAGCAGGGCGCGAACAGTGTCGTCATGGCCCCCGATTCTCTCAAAAGGGCCAGGATATGGGAGATTCGCAGGGAGGTCTCTCTGCGGATTGAAGACAGATATCCTCTCTATCTGCACGAGGATGTCGTCGTCCCAATAGGCAAGATTGCGGAGCTCGTCGACTGTCTGCGCGGATTTGAAGAAGAGTACGGGATGAGAATCTTCTCTTTCGGCCATGCCGGAGATGGCAATATTCATATAAATATCACTGCGGAGGACAGGGAATGCAGGGACAGGATAGATGAAGGAATCGCAAATCTGTTGAAAAAAGTGCTGTCAATGGGCGGGACCATCTCCGGTGAACATGGTATAGGGATTACCAAAAAACGGTTCCTTCCGATGGAACTTTCTACGGAAAGCATCCGCATTCAAAAGAAAATCAAGCACATCTTCGATCCTCGTGAGATACTCAACCCCGGAAAGATATTTCAGACCGATTTACAGAAGGATTGACTCGCATTTCAAATTCTGGTAGTTTCCCTCCTTTTCGCCCCGCCAATCACCTTTATCAAAATGGCGTTATTATATAAATTACACGAGGGTTTATGAATACACTCCTGACAGAAAAAAATCGCGCCGTGCGGCGTTCCGTCCGCGCATTTTGCGACCGTGAGATCATGCCCATCGCCGGCGAGATTGACAGGGAAGCCCGTTTCCCCTGGGAGATTGTCGAGATGATGGGGAAACTCGGTTACTTCGGGATTCAGGCTCCGAAGAAACTCGGTGGCGCGGAGATGGACGCCATGAGTTACGTAATTACCATCGAGGAAATCTCCCGGACGTGCGGGAGCCTCGGGCTTTGCGTAACAGTCCATAACAGCGTTGCCGTTTATCCCATCCTGGCCTTCGGAACAGAAGAACAAAAAGAGCGATGGATACCTCAACTGGCACGCGGAGAGAAGATAGGCGCCTTCGGCCTCACCGAACCAAACGCGGGTTCCGACGCTGCAGGAATCGAGGCCACTGCAATCCGCAACGATGATCATTTCGTAGTAAACGCGAACAAGGCCTTTGTGACCAACGGGGGTGTCGCGGACATCTGCCTCATCTTCGCAAGGACAGACCCGAATGCCGGACGCAGGGGAATCAGTGTTGTTGTGGCCGAGCGGGGAACACCGGGATTCGTTGTTGGCGATGTTGAAGACCTCTGCGGTATGAGGGCAAATCCGGTAAGTTCCATCCGCCTCCATGATTGTAAGATCCCCGCGGAAAACCTGATCGGAAAAGAGGGGATGGGGCTTCAGATTGGACTTATGGCGCTTGATACTGGAAGAGTCGGAATAGCCGCCCAGGCGGTGGGTATCGCACAGGCCGCGCTTGAGGAAGCGGCACGATACGCGAACCAGAGGCAACAGTTCGGTGTTTCTATCGGACATCACCAGTCCATCCAGGCGATGCTTGCCGACATGGCGACACAAGTGGAGGCGGCACGGCTCATGGTTTACCGGGCGGCCATTCTGCGCGATCAGGGCAAGCCCTTTTCTCAGGCATCGGCGATGGCAAAATTATATGCTTCGGAGATGTCGAGCACGGTTACGGACATGGCGGTCCAGATACACGGAGGATACGGATACTCCAAAGCTTACGCGGTTGAACGTTATTACCGTGACGCGAGGGTAACGAGAATCTACGAGGGGACATCAGAGATTCACAGGATGGTTATCGCGAAAGGTGTGCTCGACGAATATAAATGAGTTCAATTTAGTGGACAGGACCCGACAGGGAATCGCGCGGGACATGACGGGATCGGGATGTCCCCAGACAGGGAATTTTGCATGGGACTTCATATAATTGTCTGCATCAAGTCGGTTATTACCACGGCGCCGGAGAACGGAATTGTCCGTTCCGCTGATACGGCGGAATTGAATCCATTCGACCGCCCTGCCCTTGAGGTGGCTATATCAATGGTAGAGGAACAGGGCGGCATGGTTACCGTTTTATCGATGGGGCCACCCGCCTGCGCCTTCGTTCTCAACGAAGCGATGGCAATGGGCGCGGATAGAGGGGTCCTTCTCAGCGACGCCCGTCTGGTTGATTCGGATACACTGGCAACCTCAACGGCGCTCGCCGCCGCGATCAAAAAGCTTGTTCCCTTTGACCTGGCCCTTTTCGGAACACGGACGTATGACAGCGATACGGGACAGGTAGGGCCGCAAACCGCTGTCCTTATCGATGCGCCTCTGGTAACCGGCGTTACTTCCTGCGAATTTAAAGACAATCTTCTTCGTGTGGATCGCAAAATAGACGGATTCAGGGAGGAATACGAGCTTTCCCTGCCCGCCACACTGACAATTCATCCCTCTGCGGTTAAGCCCAGGGACATTCCCCTCGGAGGAATCGAGGAAGCCTTTAACACAAAAAAAATCAATGTCCTGACCCTTGACGATCTGGAAATAACCCCCGGGATAGTGGGTAGTGCCGGTTCCCCCACCAGGGTTATTTCCATGACAAGGGTAACAAGAGAGAGAAAGTGCGAGTTCCTGACGGGGACGACTGATGAACAGGTGGAAGAACTATTAGACCGCATAAAAAAATCGGGGCTGATCGGCTGACAGGATTATGGGAAAACGCGAAAGAAAAGAAATCTGGGTTTACGTGGATCTGAGAGACGAAAGGCTCTTCGGGTTCAGCCTGAATGTCATGTCCAGGGCCCGCGAGCTTGGTCGTTGTGTCCCAGCAAAAATCGTGGCCGTCATGATGGGGTCCCCGGGTGACAAATCAGAAAGACTTACAGATGAGAAGAGATACATACCGCCTGGAGACGGAGCCGACAGATGTCTCTCTCATGGCGCCGATACTGTCTATATCTTTGAAAATCCGAACCTTGATGCCCCGAGGCCGGACATATACGCGCCCGTCATATCGGATGCGGTGAAATCCTGTGACCCGATGCTCGTACTGTTCCCGATGACCGAATTCGGCAGAGATCTGGCGGCTTGCGCTGCGCGAATCAGCAATGCCGGCCTGATTGCCGATTGTGCCAACCTGACGATGAAAGATGGTCGCGTCGTTGCATCCTGCCCGTCCTGGGGAGGCGAAATCCTGGCAGAGATTACCTTCGACGGAAACCTTCATAAAACCGGTTTTGCCACGGTACAGCATCACGGCATTACACCCGTCGCTGCCACCGGTGACCCGGGGACAGTAGAGCGGATACCGTTAGAAAAAGTTGAAATCCCCGATAGAATCAAGCTTATCTCGAGTACCTACGAAACAGAAGGACAGAAGAAGCTGGAAGAGGCCGAAATAGTCGTTGTCGGAGGGGCCGGTCTCGGTACAGCTGACGGATTCGGGATGGCGCGCGAACTTGCCGCTGCGCTGGGCGGAGAGATCGGCGCGACACGCCCCCCGGTTCTCCAGCACTGGACAGAGGAAGACAATCTAATAGGCCAGACCGGGAAGACCGTTCGGCCGGAACTTCTCCTTTCCTTTGGAACGTCGGGCGCAATTCAGTACATGGCCGGAATCACCGATTCAAAGACCATCATCGCGATAAACCGTGATCCCAACGCACCCATTTTTCAGTTAGCCGATCTGGGTGTCACGACCGATGCCACCACGTTTCTCCCCGCATTCACAGCCAGAGTGAGACAGACAGTAATGAGATCGCTGACCGATATCCTTTACGAGAAAAAAGGGGGGGATGGAGAAACAGTGTCCAGCTTTGCTGGAAAGCTTCTCAAACTGAGAGAGGCACATGGCTGGTCCCATGAATTCCTCGCCCAGGCAACAGGACAGTCACCGGAATTCATCGATCGGTGTGAAAGGGACGAAATTTCCCCGTCCGTAAGCTTCCTGCTTCGCCTCTCCCGTACTCTGAATGTTGATCCAGGCACCTTCCTCCATGAAGGGGAAAAGGCCATGATCAGAGACCAGAGGGCAAAGCAGTTCGTACAACGGACGCAGAATTATTCCTATCAGACACTGACACCAGGTGCCGAAAAGGAACACCTCAGATCATTCATGGTCACCATCGAATCGAGGCAGGACCACAAACCGGTTGCCTACAAACACGAGGGGGAAGAATTCATCTACGTGATGGAGGGGGAGCTTGAGCTGACACTTGGGGGGAAAGTGCGCAAGCTGAAACAACACGAATCAATCCGCTTCAACTCCGAAACTCCACACAAGCTGAAGAGCCTGTCAAACAAAGAAATACGCTGCCTGGTAGTGCTCTACACCCCCTGAGATGGAACAACACTGATTTTCCAGGCTCTGCACCCGGACCAGATCCTGGGTCATGGAGGACCTTCATTTGCTGCACATATTTGTCGATGCTGATGCGTGCCCGGTCAAACAGGAGGTGTACCGCGTCGCAAGCCGATATCACCTTGATGTCACATTGGTGGCCAACTCCTCGATGCGATTTCCGAGTAAACGATGGATTGCACTCGAAGTTGTAGAAGACAAACTCGACGCGGCCGATGATTGGATTGTCGAACACGTACAGCCTCACGACATCGTGGTCACCGCTGACATTCCGCTTGCAAGCCGCTGCCTGAAGGAAGGCGCACATGTGATTGGTACAACAGGAAAACCGTTCACGGAAAACAACATCGGTCAGGCCGTCGCGACTAGGGACCTGTTGTCAGAACTTCGTGAGGCAGGAGAGATAACGGGCGGACCTCCTCCATTAAATAAGCGTGACCGGTCACGTTTTCTTCAACAGCTCGACGAGGTGATTCAATCAATCCGTCGTAAGCATCAGAGTGGGACAAGGGACACGTGAAGTTTACAAGCCGCAGTCGAGTCAATCCTGGCTCAATGTGGCGTCAATCTATTTCACTATTGCCACAGGGAAATTTACATAACCATCGGGTGTATTAGTAATCGGATGCTGGGCCCCGTTGGTTATCTTCGGCACTGTCTCCGAAACATAGGCATCAAGCTCCTTCATGGAAATCTTATTATCCTTGATCAAGTCGGCTTTGCCTTTTATCCCTTCAATCAGGGCATAGGTGAACGCCCCGTGTTTCCATTTGTCCGATTCCTGCGAAAGTTCTCTGCCCCTGCTTGAAGTGAAGATAACCGCGTTTGCCTCCTGGAGTTCCTTTACAAACCTGTCGCTGTCAACGCCTCGTGTCTTTTTCCCGCTCACGCCTTCCGAATGGCAGGTATCCGCAAAAATAAGTTTCTTTGCGGGTATGTCCAATATGGATTTTATATCGCGCCATGAAATCGCCTTTGACCTCTTTATTGTCCCGTCATCTTTTATGACTGCGTCACCAGGCAGGAAATAAAACTCACCCCTGTCATCATTCATCCCGTGACCCGCAATGAACAATATGGCAACATCATTATTGCCGGCTCTGCTCAGATAATTGAGGTTATCGATGACATTCTCATAGGTCGGCTTTATCCGGCTATTGTCATTGATGACAAGGCTGTTTATCTCACGGAATAATTTCCCCTTCTGACCACTGAACGCCTTTACAATCCCTTCTGCGTCTGCGGCCGCATAGGAAAGAGAATTGAGCTTTTTGTCCTGATAGTGGTTTATGCCGATAGAGAGTATCCACAGGTTTGGAAGTATAACCTTGCCTTTAGCCCCTGCAACGGATGCATAGATGCGGATGGATTTTCTGCCCTCTGAAAAACCGTTGAATGCCGTTACCTCAATCAGGTTTTCACCGATGTCCAGATGAACGGGGATCTTCAAATCCAGGGATTTTTTGCCTTCCGGAACAGCGGCTTTTACCTTAATGCCTCTCCCTTCTCCACCTGTTGCAACCCTTCCGTTTACAAAGACCTTCACCTTCTTTATTGTCTGGTTCCTGTCTTCAATATAGAGAGAGATTTCAGCCTCTGCTGAATTTATCTTTTTGCCGTCTTCAGGTGATTTAATTACAATAAAGGGCGGCTCTGTATACACAGGGGACGGGGCTTTCTTTTGGTCCCCGGTAATCCGGGCAACTGCTTCTTCAATATTGCCTCCCCTCAATGCGGCCTGAACAATCCGGGGCTTATAAAATGTAGCCCGGTACTGGTCGATGCCGTAGACATTGTTGCCGATGCGAACATTCAAGTGCTTGTCGCCATTGACAGAGGAGTTGTAATAGCCTTCCGGGGTTATGACTATCCACTCGCCGTCGGGGAAGGTGATGAACTGGGCGATTTCCTTGCCGGTGGATGTGTTCCAGAGACGCATGGTGCCGTCAAAACTGCTTGAAAAAACAGACTTTCCAGCAGGCATAAATTTGATATCCGTGATATACTTAAGATGTTCTTTGAATGTTATTATTTTCGAGGGGTTGTCCGACTCATATATTGTTATTTCTCTGCGATCATTACCTGGAATAAAAAACTTCCCAAATGACTCTCTCCACCATCCCATACCAAAGCTACCAATAAAGGCATTTGTTTTGAAATCTTTTATTTTTGTACCTGTTTGAATGTCCCATAACTTAAGACCATCTTTTTCTCCATAGAGCACATATTTACTGTCAGGAGAAAAAACTCCACATCCTATACCCTCGAACCTTCTTACTTCCCTGTCATTTTCAATATCCCAAACAATTGTTTTTCCTGGTCCCAGGGTTTCCGAAGATGGAGAGCTATTGGCAATTGAATGAATCAAATATTTCCCATCAGGGGAAAATGAAAAAGGACAGTCAGTTGGGCTTCCTTTTAATTTTACTTTGATATTACCACTTTCAACTTCTATGACTATGATGTAGCCAACACCCTGGGACAGGGCAACATATCTATTATCTGAAGAAAAAGATATTGACGTAACTACAGTCGGCTCCAGATATTCGGGTGGTTCAAGTCCCTCGATATTATTTAAATCCCATGTTTTAGTGTTTTTGCCCGCAGATAAATCCCAGAGTTTAAATACATGGTACCCCCCTGTTCCTCCATATTTAGCATTTGGTGAAATAGCCACCGTATTTATACAATTTAATGTTTCATCCTGCGAATCACCCTTCATCGTTTTGACTAGTCTGCCTGCGTGAATATCCCATAACCTTAAAATATCGTCATTGCCACCTGAAAAAGCAAGTTTCCCATCAGCTGAAATATCCAATCCATGGATTGGCACTCCAGCACGACTAACAAATTTCCGTATAATCTTGCTTGTAGAAACATCATATAGAGTTGGTGACGAGCCAAAGAATTCTGAATAAATGATACGTTTGCCATCCGCAGAAAAGAGGGCAAAATAGGTTTGTTCGTCCGAAAATTTCTTTAGCGTCTCGCCTGTATGCGTATCAAAAAGAAGTGATTCGTCTCCCGCAACTAAGCCATACTTTCCGTCGGGGGAAATAGCTATATTCCATATTGTTTTATCCATTTCGGTTGCATAAGCCTTCTTGCCTGTAACCGTATTCCACAGCTCTAACGTAGATTTTTCCTTGATAAAATCGGTATCAAACATTAAACAGTATTTGCCGTCCTGAGAAAAAGCTACAGAGTTTGGAGAAGATTTAAGTTTAGCCTTAAATGAGCGAACCTTTCTTAACGTTGCAATATCATAGACTGTATATGTATTCTTAGCAGGGTCATATGTATTGCCAGAGAGCACGTAATTGTTAGCAGGAGACATACCAATGCCTACAATATCATCTATGCTCTTTATATCTTTCCCCGTAAAGGTGTCCCACACTTTCAATTTTGAAATTCCTATTGATATAACACGCTCTCCGTTAGCAGAAAACCTAACGAACTGAACCCCCGAGGAATGTTTCTTATAACTCCTTATCTCTTTGCCGCTAATAGAGTCCCATATTTTAACAGTGCCTTCTCCGGCTCCTGCGAGAATATATCTTCCATCATTTGAAATACCAACAGATTCAATATCTTCATATTTATCATCAAAGCGCCATGTAAATGTCCTTATCTCACTACCAGAACCTGCATCCCATAGTTTTACTGTTTTATCTTCACTTCCGGTAACCAAATACCTGCCATCTTCAGAAAGCACCATCGTTTCTACTCGGTCTGAATGCCCCATCTGTACGAAAATCTCCGGTTTTTCATCAGCCGTTGCAGTATTTGAAATTACGAGGACAGTAAAAACCACTGCCAGCATCCTTAAAGCAAATTTTATTTTATACATATTGCCTCCACGCTTTACCCTCTGTCCTGAGATTTTTATGACAATGAATCTCTCATCCCAATCCATACAGAACAAAGACTGACCATTAGACCGGAAGTGGCGTTGCGTTTTCGGAAATTTGGTGTTGATTCTATAACGACAAACCGTCCCGCGTGGTTAAGGAAAAGACTGAACCGGTGACGGGAAGGGGAGATGTTGGCTGACCTACAGAAACGCGTGCCACCTACGCCCCCCCCGGGGACGTGGCGCTTCACTTTAACAGAGAGTAACCTTCACCTTCCCCGGTTTGTCCGCTTTTTTTTCATTTTACTCGATTGCATCGGCCAGGACCAATACAAACTTCAGCGCAGGTTGAACAGGCTGTTTCGATCCTTAACGGGTTATTTTCAGGTGACCGACAAGTCCGTAGTCACGGTCGTAAACCTGCCCTTTTCCATCGAAGGCATACCCCCTTCCCCATAGAGAGATAAGTCCATCGTCGGGATTCGCCCCCCCGTCTGTGTGGCTTATCACGCTTTTGGCCTGCTGGCTGTAGCCTTTGCAGGTAAACTGGCCGCTGCGATAAAAAAGGTGGTAGCTTTCGCCCCCCTTTAGGGTTCCCATGGGATCGGTGCGGTAATCACCTGTGTAGTTTCCGTCATTGAACTTTTCCGCCGTCATGTCGAAGGTGACAACAAACTGGGCACCATTTCTGATTTGTTGGGCTATCTGGCATACGCCGCCCGTTGCCAGGAGTGTTTCATGCTGAACCATCTGAGAGCCGCCTTTCGGGATTGTTACCGGGTGGGCAAGCGGTTCCGTCCGGCGAAGGATTCTGGCTTTCGGCTTTGTGTGACTCATTGCATTGGCCGATCCACCGGAGTATTTTCCTGTAACTTTATTACCATTCCAGGAGACCCAGAAGCTGTAGAAAGTCCCCTTTAATTCCTTCGCTCCCGGCCTTAGTTTGATATCAAAGCGTGCTTTGATGCCTATGACCTGACGCGAAATGGCCGGAGAGAGCCATTGATTCAGTACCTTTTCATTGTTATAAATCACTTCGAGTTTCAACTGATCTCCATGGATCACACCCTGTACAATGGCCTGTCCGTGTTCGTAAATATACATGCCATTTACCGATGATCCATGCTGCTTAAGGTTAAAAGAGGCGATAGACTTCCCTTTGTCATCAAATATATCCCATGTGCCGTTCAGGTCGGCCGTAGCGGCAACAGGAGGTGTTAATCCCTGCTTCTTCTCGTCGGGATCGTAACCCAACCAGACAGGTTTCATTTGAATACCACCCCAAGTGAATGAAGCGGATTCGCCGGGGCACCGGGCCCTCTTATTATACCTCACTTCATTGTCCGGATCTGCCGGAGATTTGAGCAGTATCTTGAATGGCGTGTTGGGGTTTTTCGAGGCGACAATCAGCCACAGGGTATTATGTTCACTTTTGGAGGATATGGAAAAGTTCGTTCGATGAGCGAAGATGCACTTAGATATATTTCCACCCGGGAATAATCGGCTAATAGATATCCCTTTGGGAAGCGGCCCGTAGCTGTATGTATAATCGGTCAGGGGATTTTCGCCTCTCAAGATTGCAGAACCATGAAGTTTATCACCAGGATACTCGACCTGGAAGGTGTATCGGGAACCGATCTCTACCCGATAACGAAACAGGCTGATATATGGTGTATATCCCTTATTCGTAATTTTCTTCCACAACTTTTGGGGGGTGTTGGCCGCTGTCATGGGGACAGATGGTGTGCTCACCGAAAGCAACTGGTTTAATTGGGCCTCTCGCACTGTTAAAGCATTTACAGAGGATGAATAAAGTAGCGCCACGAATGTCATGGCGACAATAAAGGCTGTTATAAATCTGTATTTTTTTACTGTCTTCATAATTAATTCCTCCAGCTAACTCTCTATTATAACGAGGGACCCGAATAGGCCCGTAATCTATAATTACTTTACAAATTGTGAAACGCCACATCGAGTTCATCAAACGGATTTAGTGAGAGAATTTGATGATGGACTTATACTATCCCGACTTTACGAAATAAGCCAATTCTGCGAAGGATATTTGGCCTCAATCAGCAATGAAACAACAATAGTCCGCTGATATCATTAAAATGTATAGGGAATCAAGTATATTGTATCTGCGTGTTATGTGTATGACCTGGGTTAATTAGTGACATCCATGATAAGAAATATCATGGATGTCACTAATTTTGGTGCAGCGGCAGAGGGCACTCGCCAAATTCCACCACGCGCTTCTGGTGGCATGATGGGCAAAAGTGCCGGCGCTTGCAGGAGAATGCCAGCAAGTATTCATGGCCACAATCTTTGCGTTTCACACGGGCAAAGCCATTGTGCATTTCCACCCATTTTTAATGCTAACATCTAACCGCAAAGGTCAAATGATATTAAGACGGCAGTCAAGCCATCGGATTGATGCCTTTTTGATCGTCGCACAATTACTTTATCTGGCAAATAAATCCTTTAACGATTGTACCAGGGCCTCGTGATCCTTTTCTTCTTTCGCCAGTTGATTGAATAGCTTTTTGTATTCCGGATGTTCTATTTCATTGGCAAGATGTTGATAGATTTTGTGCATTTCTATCTCAAGCCTTTGGAGCTGATTGAAATAATGGAGGAAATCGTCTTTAGTAAACATTGATGGATTCTCCCTGAACACGCCTATTCGCAGGCGGTCAAAGACGCGGAAATCGCGGAACCCGATGAAATCTCCAGAAATCTTGTGGCGATCATCCCATCAAATAATACCCTGCAGTGGAACAAGGACACCGGCGAGATTTTGGTCGTCACATGGGCATCATGGAACGGATATGATGACCACGTGGGAAGTTACATGAAACTGTCACGTGAGGTATGGGTAACGGTTGTTCCGGACGTGAAAGCGTTTTGCCGTGAGCGGCATCTCACGCCGAAACAGGCTCCCTTGCGGCTTGAACAACTGTTGGGGCTCCCTCCGGAAGCCGGAAAAACTAAATTTGTGGAAATGTGGGCCTCGCCAGACGATCTGTTCCGCCCGGCGCCTGATCCCGAAGTGAGCGACCACGAAGCCGAACTGGTCTTTCCCGTGTCTCATCAGTTTGTCACGGTCAGTGACACGCACCAGCAGTGGTTCCATGACCCGAAACAAAAGACATATGGCGCGGACGGGTATCCATGGACGAGGCTGGGATATACGTACGACTGGGGAAATCCGAAAAGTGAAATCGGGCTTAGTGAATTTGTGATTCGAGCAGGAGCAACGGTTACGATTCACGCCGTCTCAGACACCGTGAACTATTGTCAATAGGAGAGAGGTCTTTGGGCGAACATTCAGATTCACCGAATGGCAGAATAGATGATTCAGGACTTCTGAGCGGCAAATCCTTTGACACACAACGATATTTATGCCAAATTCAAATACCGGTAACGGTAAATTCCTGTCGAATTACCAAAACATGGATCACGTCGCTGGAGAGGCACCGCCCCTAAAGCGGCAGCCTCTTAATGTAATAATATGTTCCAGAAAACAAATGAAAGTTTAAATGCTTTCTCGCCTTTAAAACCCGCTGTCAATAACAAGTCAAATAAGGAAGAGGCGTATGCTCTTAGA